>Ga0207705_10000921_pt1 | contig 24094 bp, 21 predicted proteins | sample KBSC13metaG_FD_184314 | JGI IMG/M metagenome (GOLD analysis project Ga0207705, IMG submission 184314) | Corn rhizosphere microbial communities from Kellogg Biological Station, Michigan, USA - KBS C1-3 metaG (SPAdes) (version 2) | ecosystem: Host-associated > Plants > Roots > Rhizosphere > Soil ... | reverse complement strand
GGATTGGACTCCATCCACTTCCCGTTGGCATTCACCCATGAGCCATCGGCTTTTTGAAGGGAGAGCAGTTTGTCACCCAGATCCTTTTTCCAATCCGCTTCCGTTCCGTTCTCCAGCTTGAGCGTGCTGAGATTTGCCACGGAGAGGGCCTTGGCCATGGCCTGATAATAATAATACAGCCCCTGCTCCTGCATGCCGGGGTTTTCATTCACCGTGTAATTTTTACCCAGCCATTCCTTCACACCGATTACGCGCGGATCTTCCGGGCTGAGCTTGGCATAAATGAGGGAAAGCAGACCTGCATACGAGATGGAACCGTAAGAGCGTTGGCTGTCACTGCCATCCGGTAATTTTTCCTGCCCAGCCTTGGATTCGAATGCATTATAGATGAAACCGCCTTTGTTCTTCGGATCCTCTGATGCCCAAGGCTGGTCGTTCGTTTGCTTGAGGTTCTGGCAGCGGGAGAGGAATTTGATCGCTGCTTCCCAATCGAGATCCGGCTGTTCCCCATACTTGCCATCCTCAATCACTTTCTTGGAAAGTGCCAGCGCCTCGATGGCGAAGTAAGTGTTTGATAGATCCGTGTGGGTAGGCTTTGAGCCATAGCCGATGCCGCCGTCATTGGGGTCGTCGGTCTTCCCTTTTACGCCGATGTCCCACTGATTGATGATGAGATGCTTCCGGGCACGAATGATGGCGGGCTCAAAGGCTTCCTTGCGCGCCGCTACCAGAGCCGTGAGCGAGGTGGCCGTATTGTAAACGGTCAGCCCACGATTATAAATGCCGCCGTCTTCCTTTTGTTGGGCGAGCAGCCACTGATAGCCTTTCTCGATATATTCAGGGTAGTTCCCATCCTTCATTTCCGCGTCGCGCACGGCTGCAGTGAGGACCAGAGCGGTGAACGCGGGCAAACCCTCGTCGTCCCAATTCCCAAGCGGCTTTTGTTGGGATTGAAGATAGGCATTTCCTCGAGCGATGGATTGCTTGATCTCCTGGCGCAGAGACTCATAGCGGTTCGGTTCAGGCGCGGCGAAGGCGATGCCTGCGGTGAAGAAAACGAGTGCGGGGATGAGCTTCATAGCGAGGCTGGATCAGGATAAATGATAACGGTGACAGGAGTGCCAACTGGCGGAACCCGTTTTGGAAACGGCGTCCACACGGTATCATCCCGATTATCTGCCCCAGGAAAAGCAATCAATGCGCTGTTCGTAAGGTAAATGGCTGCCAGATCCCCGGTGGTTTCCGGCGTGAAATTCCCCTCCGCCGCATCCGCTTCGGCAAAGACCCAATGAGTTGCGGGCATGGCGGAGGCCTTACTGGTGTGCTGGATCCATTCATTTGCCGGCACCCGGCGGAGTTTTCCATCGTCATTCCATTCCAGATCAATGCCCAGCCGGGCTGCCTTTTTAATATCTTCTGCTACCGCAGGAAAAGTGTCGTCCGGCTGAAGTCGGAGTTCCTTGGAGGGTTTGTAACGCAGCAATGTGAGGGCGAGCTGCAGGTGCAGGGGAGAAGCAGCCGTCTTCAACAGGGATTCATGAACCTTTCCCTTCTGATGGACGATTAGAAATTCCAGCAGGCCCTCTGCCATATTCACCTCGCTGGGAAATCGCAGTTCCCGGGTTTTCGGATCAAAGGTGATCAGTCCAATGCGATACTGGCTGTCCGAAATCTTTTCGATGGATGGCTTCACCTCTTGGGCCACGCAAAGAGAGGCCATGGAAAACAGGAGAGCGAAAAGGCGACGCCACATGGCTCAGTGATTCGGCTCTGGTTTCGCATTCAGCGCTGTCCCTAGGCGTTCCCACGTCAGACGGGTGACACGTTTTTGCAGTGTTTCCAGAAATGGTTCATTCTCTGGAGCCTGGGGTGGAGGCGTAAGCGTCGTCCGGGCAAAATAGGAGCGAAGAACGGAGTAAAGGGTCTGGCTGGTCAATAAATCCAGATTGTCGTTGTCCTCTGCTGTAAAGGACAGCACTTCCGTGGCCGGTGCATCCTTGATGTCGCCGGAAAACCAGATGGCCACCGGGGTAGCTCCTTGATTAAGAGTCTGGCCTTTCCCCACTGTGATATTGGTCTTTACCTTCAGCAGACCGGAAGATGCCGTTTCAATGTTTTTGGCTGCTTGTTCCAAAATCGGTTTGAGCTTTTTGGTGATTTTTTTGCCGGTGCCTGCCTGAATGACGATGGTGGTGCTTTTCGCCGGATCATTATTCCACTTCGCGATGCTGGGTTGCAGGCGCTTCAGGGCATTGACCGCTGCAGTCAGTTGCTCCTCCTCAGGCTTGGTGGAGTCCAGCACCCGTTCCCATGCCAGGTGGGAGCGCAGTAGGTGTCCTTCTGTTTCCAGATAGGATGCCAGCTCCACCATGTAGACTGCGCCTTTGAATGCCTGATCCGCATAAAGATCCAGCGTCGGGCTGGTCGAAAGATTCCCCGGATCGATGGCTGGCTTGGGCGGCTCCACCGGCAGAGAGGGCTCGATGGGTTTCTGAATCAAATCAGGATTGAGCGTGCCTTTGACAATGATCGCATCATCCACCTTGGGAGGGGCAGCCAAGGAAAGTTCCGTTTTTTTCTTAATTTCCGCCAGCTTCTCAGGCGTGGGTGGAGTCATGAAATCAAAGTGCCGGGTTTCCTTCCACCAAATCCCGGCGATCAGAGCGAGAAGGAGAACAATGGCCAGAGGGATCGGAATGCGCACAGGCACAAGTTGGATGGGAGCCACGCATCAGAAAAGAGGAAATCTTCATCTGCCTGCTGAAAACAAAACCGCCTCATCCCGTAAAGGATGAGGCGGTTTTTGAAAAACAGATAACCTGCGAAGGATTAGTCAGCGCTCTTTACAAGGAGGGCGCGCTTGCCAACACGCTCACGGAGATAGTGGAGCTTGGCGCGGCGAACCTTGCCACGGTTGGTGACTTCGATCTTGGAGATACGTGGTGTGTGGAGAGGGAAGACGCGCTCTACACCTTCGCCGTAGGAAATCTTACGGACGGTGAAAGCGGCATTCAGGCCGGCACCACCACGTGCAATCACGAGACCAGCGAAGATCTGGATACGCTCTTTGTTACCTTCTTGAACGCGGCAATGAACCTTGACGGTATCGCCGACGTTGAATTGGGCGACGTCTTGCTTCATTTGCTCCTGCTCGATCTTTTTGATGATGTCCATGGGGTCCTCCTTCGCGGAAAAATTCAGTGGTGGCGCGGGGAAATCGGGTATTCCTGTCGCGCGGGGCGGGAGAGCTAGTGGAATAATTTCGCATTTGCAATAGCGAAATTCATCCAATCTCACGCTTTTCCATATACGGCTGCCGGATCGAAGGTGCGATCCGTGCTGGTGAATTCCAGTCCAGCCTTACCATCCGTGTGGGTTACACGGCGGTAAAAGCAGGTATTCCGGCCTGTGTGGCAGGCTCCTGCGCCGATTTGTTCCACATACAGAATCAGGGCGTCCTGATCACAGTCGGTGCGGATTTCCACAATGCGCTGGATGTGGCCGGAGGTGGCACCCTTGTGCCAGAATTCCTTGCGCGAGCGGGACCAATAAACTGCTTCACCGATTTCCAGAGTGCGGCGCAGGGATTCCTCATTCATGTATGCCAGCATCAGCGGCTCCTTGGTTACGGAATCCATGGCAAGGGCAGGGATCAGACCATCGGCATCAAATTTTGGAGTAAATCCACCGCCTTCCTCGACCTCGGCTTTTCCTCCACGCGCGGCAAATGCATTCAAATCGCTCATGTGCGGAACTTGAAATGGAGAGTGCGGTGTGTCCAGCGTGCATCTTTCGGATTGCGTGTGCAGGGCAGGCAGGCAGTCTATCGCCGCATGGCGTACGAAGCAGACCGGGCTTATGAATTGATCGCATCCGCGCACTCACGCGGACGGCTGGCGCACGCCTTCCTCATCAGTGGTGCCCCTGGATCCGGGAAGGAAAACCTTTCGGCCCGACTGATCCAGATGGTTAGCGGTGCTCAGGAAAAGGCCGGGTTCGATCTCTTCGGTGAACCTGTGGTGGTGGAAACCCCACCGCTGGATGACCTGGAAAGCGGCTGGATTCGCATCGTCCGCCCAAAGATGAAATCCCGCCGCATCGGTGTGGATGAAATTCGGAATTTGGAGCACACCCTCCATCTTGCTGCGCCGGGTGGGGCCTGCAAGGTGGGCGTGATCGTAGAGGCAGACCGCATGAATGATCAGGCAGCAAATGCCTTCCTCAAGACTCTGGAAGAGCCACCCCAGAACACACTCTTGCTGCTCCTGACGGCAAATCCACACCGTCTGCTGCCCACTATTCTTTCCCGCTGCGTGCGTGTGCCACTTCTGGGTGGCCGTGGCTTGCTGGAAGAAGGTGGTGCGGAATTGGTAAGCGCGCTCAATCTTGCCGCCAAGCGTGGATTCGGCACGCCCATCTCTGCTCTGCACCTGAAGGCCGTATTCACCAGCTTCCTCGCTGAAAGCCGGGAGGCTGCAGATGCCGCGGCGAAAGCTGCAGAAAAGGAAGAGACCGCCGCCTACAAGGATGCCACCGATGGGGCATGGCTGAAAGAGCGTGAAGTATTCCACAAGGCCGCTGCAGAGGCTGAGTATTTGGAATCCCGCAGCCGTCTTTTTGATATCCTGCTCGCATGGATGGCGGACCTGCTGCGCCTGAAGGTAAAATCCGGCCATCTCGATTTTCCGGAGTCCGCTCCACTTTTAAAAACCATCGCGGATCAAGAATCAGAGACCAAGCTGCTCCAGCGCATGCAGGCTCTCGACAGTCTCCGCCGCACACTCGAAACCAATGCCTTTGAACCCCTGGCCATCGAAGTAGGTTTCCTCAAGGCATTCGGCTGATCTCGAAGAATTGGCAGGAAAATTAAAGAATCTCATAAGCATAGATTTGGTCTTACATTTTCTTGCCCTAAATCTTCCTGCCAAATCCTCTGAAACCCCGCCTTCGAGCTTATCCTGATTTTGGTCTTTATCAGAACTCCCCATCGCCACCCTTCCCGGGTGTGATTGGCTTACCCAGCGTCTCAAGCAGTTTGTCCAAGCTACCCAGCACTTTCAGGAATCCTTCGGCCCATTGCTCCTTTTCCCAAAGCGGCCTGCCGGATTCCAGAAGCTGCTCCATCGCTTCCTCCTTCAGATAAGGCTCCAGCCCATATCCTGGAATGATCGCAGACTCGCCGCGCAGGGAATCCACAACAATAAGAATGCCATGGTTGGCATTGCCCTTCCGGCTTTCGCTGGCAAAGGCACCAATGTTGAACAGCCAGAAAACATGCATGGAAAACGGATGCTCCTGGGGGAACTGGTGCATCACCAATTGCACGGCTAGCTGTGGAAAGCGCTGCCGCAGATACTGGATCCGTCGTTTCAATTTGGCCTGATCCGCCAGCCCCATCGTCTGCGTGGTATCCGCCACGATGGGGCTCAGCCTGGGCGCGCCTCCCACCAGTGCCGTAGTGCGGGGAAAAGTTAGCCGACAGGCCGGACACTCCGGTATATCTGAAGATGGGAGGGGATTTTGGCAGTAGGGGCACCGCATCGGCTTCACATTAGAGGGATCGCATATTTCTGAAAGAGAAAACCCATCAAGGGCATTACTTCGCCACGATCACCCGCCACGTTGCCACCAATGTTAGGGTCGCTCCCGCGATTTCCAGCAGATGGAAGCGTTCTCCGAAAAAGAAGTAACCACCGATGCCCACCGCAATCGGCAGGAGCATTTGAACGGAGGAGCCCTTGGCCACGGACATGGTCTGATAGCATCGCGTCATCACCAGTTGGGCGAATGTTACTACCACTGCTGCTGCTATTAGCCCCAGCCATGCGACTATAGGAAGATGCTGGACTTTACCAACCGTCGGACAAGCCAGTGCCATGCTGTAAAATGCCTGTGATGCATAAATGGTGGCGGGATGTTCTTCGTGACGCAGCTTGCGGATGATCACCACCACCCAGCCCGCTCCCACAGCTCCTATCAAGGCCAGCAAATCATAGGGAGATGGATGGAAAAGCCTACCGTCCTCGCTCAGGAAAACGGCCAGACCTACCAGACCCATCAGCATCCAGAAAAAGGACGCTCTATTCAGCTTCTCCTTCAACCAAATGGCGGCGATGACGGAGGCAAATACCGGATACGTCAAATTCAGAATGATTGCCCGGGCCACGCCCATTTTGATCACCGTGATGTATAACAGGACGATTGCCAGACCGCCCACGATGCCACGCAGAGCCACCAATCGGCTTGAAAACAACCGCTCAGGCTGCAGTCCGCGTCCCCAGCCGTGCAGCACGAAGACGACCATTAGTCCCACTGCTCCGCGAAACAGGGAAACCAGCCAGCCATCCACCATCGGAGTGTGAAGTGATACCGCTTTGATCAACAGCGTGTTCGCAGCAAACAGCACGACCGACGCCAGCATGAGCATCATGCTGCGGAAGTCAGACAACGGATCGTTTTTCAAGGACATGGAGTTCTGGAGGAATCATCCAGAACGCAGCGACCACCAGCAGGGGGGGAATCACCCTCCGGAACCAGCAGCCATAAGGTGCGTTCCGGAAAAGATGAGTTCATATTCTTCATTCTCCGCACGGCACCGCCCGACGCCAGACTTTGGCGACAGAGGCTCGGACCGAAATTCGGAGGACTGGATACATGACGGGACGGAGATGGCAAAAATCTGCCCAAGGATCAATGCGCAACTTGCTTCACGCGCACTTTGGGCAAACGCCGAAAAACTCCAGCTCGTGATAGAGGTTGCGGAAGCCGGTTTTGAGCCGGATTTCATCTTCCAATTGGTGGACGGGGCAGGGGGCCTTAATCGCCTCGATACTTCCACATCCGGTGCAGATGAGATAATCACTGTGTCTTCCTGGCACAAGCAGGGTAAAATACGCGGCCCGTTCGTGAAGTCCCAAACGGCGGACCAATCCATGTTCGTGCAGTCTTTGAAGCAGGCGGAAAACCGTGGCTTTGTCGCACTGGTCTGCCAGTCGTTCGGAAGTAGCCAGTTCGGAAAGCGTCATTGGGCGTCCACTTTCCAGAAGGGTGGTGATCAATTCCTCCAAGGCCTTGGTACGGCGCAGGCCTGCCAGGCGACAGCGGTCAATGGTGCTTTGGACGATTTGATTCATTCGTGGGTCAGAACAAGCTAGAGCATGGAAGGCCGGGGGGAAATCGGAAAATATCGGATTTCCCAGAGGGTGTTGGATTAAAACAGGTTTCCCTGATCTTCCGGTCTGGAGGAGGGGATGGGAGCGCCTATTTTTTCATAGGCGGCAGGCATGGCCGTCCGTCCGCGCGGGGTGCGTTTCACGAAGCCCTGCATGATGAGGAAAGGCTCGTGTACTTCCTCCAGGGTCGAGGCGTCTTCTCCCACTGCGACAGCGAGGGAGTTCAAGCCCACGGGGCCTCCATTGAATTTGTAAATCAGAGCCTCCAGCAGGCGCTTATCCATTTCGTCCAATCCGTCCGAATCGATTTCGATCATCGCCAGTGCAGCATCGGCGATGTCCCCGTCGATATGGCCGGTTCCCCTGACCTGGGCGTAATCACGTACCCAGCGGAGCAATGCATTGGCCACTCGGGGCGTGCCGCGTGAGCGCGAAGCGATTTCCAGCGCACCGGATTTTTCAATCGGAACGTCCAACAGACCGGCAGAGCGCTGGATGATGAGGGCCAGTTCCTCATGACTGTAATAGTCCAATCGATTGGCCAGACCAAACCGGGAGCGGAGTGGTGCCGTGAGCATCCCGGAGCGGGTGGTGGCTCCTACTAAAGTGAAGCGGGGAAGATTGAGTTGGATGGAACGCGCGGATGGGCCGGAATCAATGATGATATCCAGCCGGAAGTCTTCCATGGCCGGGTAGAGATATTCCTCGATGGCCGGATGGAGGCGATGGATCTCATCGATGAAGAGGATGTCTCCTTTTTGAATATTGGTGAGGATGCCTGCCAGATCGCCCGCTTTTTCAATTTGGGGGCCAGAGGTGGTGTGCAACTGCGTACCGGCTGCTTTTGCAATCAGATTGGCCAGCGTGGTTTTACCCAGCCCGGGTGGGCCGGAGAGCAGCACGTGGTCCAGCACGTCACCCCGCTGCCTGGCAGCCTCCAGCATCAGGAGAAGACGGTCCTTTACCTTTTCCTGTCCGATGAACTCTGAAAACGCAGGAGGGCGCAGTGAAACATCGAACGCTGTGGGAGGCGCGGCAGTGGTTTGTTGGTAGAAATTATCGGACATCGTGCGGCATGGAATTAATAGAGAATAGGACAAAAAGAGAGAAGCGTGGAGTTTTCAAAGTTACCGGAGTTGGGGCTTCTCAAACGGTTGCAGAGAGGACACTGCTTATCCCATGTCGGACATGGCTCTCATTTGGCTGAATATCGGGATCAGTAGCGGCACATTGCTCTTCGTCTCCTGGATTTTGATGAAGATTTCGCACAAATTGGCGCGAATCGAGCAGTTGTTGGCTCATCGTGGAGAGAGCTCCATGGAAGCCAATGAAGAACAGGGTATTCAATCAAGTTCCGGTAGTGTCTTTGAGAGCTTTTTGGAAGGGGATCCCAAACGGCGTAATCTCACTAAGAATGAACAATTTGCAGCTTATCGCCAATGGCGAAAGGAAAACGGCATGACTTGGTCCAAGTAGCTCAAAATCCTTCTTTGACGTTTGTATGTCTGATTTTAATCAAAATTTCGTTTTTCGCATTGCATGAACAAGTCGGGTTGGCATTCTCTGGCCGCCCGCGTTCTCCCTATCGTTGAACACCGAGCATCGCTTGTGAAAAATTTCACAAGCTCACCACTTCTCCGCACCGCACAGACCATCCCATGGCAAACTTTTTCCCACGCTGGACCAACTTGCTGCCGCTCAAAATCGCCTTCTGCGCCGGTCTGACCGCGGCGGGGGTAGCTCTCGCCTTTGCTTACTACGCGACTCCGAAGGCGCTGGTGGAAGGCTATCAGCCTGCGCAGCCAATTCCCTTCTCCCACAAAATCCACGTGGATCAACTCGGGCTCGACTGTCGTTACTGTCACTCCTTTGTGGAAGTTTCCGGTCATTCGAACGTACCGACGGGAAATACCTGCTGGAACTGTCACCAGCACGTGCAGCGCGACAGTCCGAAGCTGGCTCCTCTCCACAAATCGATGGATGTCAATTATCCTGGTTATGACGGGAAGCCCATCGAGTGGGTGCGCATTCACAAGGCTCCAGACTACGTTTACTTCAACCACTCTGCTCACGTAAACCGTGGCATTTCCTGCCAAAGCTGCCACGGCGATGTGAACAAGATGGAAGTCGTGTTCCAGGCGAAGCCGCTCTCCATGGGCTGGTGCATCGACTGCCACACCGCTCCTGAAAAGAATCTCCGGCCGCTCGAAGAAGTTTACAACTTCAGCTACGATCCTGAAAAGTATCTGGCCTCCCATCCAAACCTCATGAATGCCAAGGGCGAGGCGGTGAAAACCACCGAAGATCTCGGCTTGAAGCTCAAGGAAGAGTTCAACATCAGGCCCAAGGTAAGCTGTGCTACCTGCCACCATTGATTGGTCCGTTTTATCATCTCGATTTTCTCAATTTTTTCTTAGTTCAACATGAGCAAGCGCATCTGGCATCATCCCGAAGCATCCGCCACCGCAACCACCGTTGCATGGCGCAGTGTGGGGCAGCTTGAAGATACCTCGGACTTCCGCCAATGGCTGGAGCGCGAGTTTCCACAAGGGGCTGCAGAAATGGAAAGTGAGGGGGATGCTGAAACCTCCCGCCGTTCTTTCCTGAAACTGATGGGCGCCTCCACGGCTCTGGCAGGATTCGGCATGGCTTCCTGCCGTCGTCCGGAGTCCTACATCGTTCCTTACACCAAGGCTCCTGAATGGGTGATCCCTGGAAAGGCTACGTATTATGCTTCCTCGATGCCGCGTTCCGGTGGCGCGACTCCAGTGGTGGTGACTACCTTTGAAGGTCGCCCTACCAAGCTGGCTCCAAACTCGCTTCACCCGGACAACGAAGGTACGGACGCTTTCGTCCAAGCCTCCATTCTCGATCTCTATTCTCCATCACGCTCCCGCACCATTCTGAAGGCGGGTAAGAAGGCCGAGCGTGCAGAGCTTGATGCCGTGATCGCCGGTCTGGCCAAGGACTCTTCTGCAAAGATCGGTTTCCTCTTCGGCACCGATGACAGCCCGAGCCGCAACCGCCTGGTTAAGGATCTCAAGTCAAAGTTCGGCACTGCGAAGTTCTACCAGTATGAAGCTCTGACTGGTGCATCTGTTCTTGCAGCAGGCCAGAAAGCCATCGTGGATTTCGCCAAGGCGGACCGCATCCTTTCCTTCGATTGCGATTTCGCAGGTCTTGATTCGCAAGGCCCGGTGACGCCGTTTTACGATCGCCGCAAGCCGGAAGGTAAGGCCTATGCCAATAAGGCAGACGCTGCTTCCATGAACCGCCTCTATGTGGTGGAGGCTGCTTACTCCCTCACCGGTGGAATGGCGGATCACCGCCTGCGCGTTCCAGCCAGCTACACTCTTACCGTTGCCGCTCAGGTGGCACGTGAACTTGGTGTCAGCTCCACGTTGGTTGCTGGAGTGGATGCCGTCACGGATCCAAAACACCTTAGCTGGATCAAGGGCTTGGTGGATGATCTCAAGGCAAATGCCGGAAAGTCCGTTGTGCTCGCTGGCAGCCGTCTCCCTGCCGCGATCCAGCACCTCGCTCTCGCCATCAACATCGCCCTCGGCAATGTGGGTGCAGGGAAACCACTCACCGCCTTCCAATCGGAAAACACAGGCTATGGCGATATCGCCGACCTCAAGGCGGACATTGATTCCTCTGCAGTTGATACGCTCTTCCTCTTTACTCCGTCCAATCCGCTGTATGACACAGCCTCGGACCTTAAGTTCGGTGAATCCTTTGCCAAACTGAAGACCAGCATTCATCTCGGTTTCCGCACGGATGCTACGGCTTACGCCTCCACCTGGCATGTTCCAGCCGCTCATTATCTTGAGTCATGGGGTGATGCCTTCACCGCTCGCGGTGTATACACCGTGGTGCAGCCGATGATTCTCCCGCTCTATCAGGACAGTGTGTCCGAGCTGGAACTGCTGATCGCACTGCTTTCCGCAGAAGGCAAGCTGCTCAATGGTGAAGGTGAAAAAGGCGCCGCATCTCCTGCCTATGCCGCTGTTCGCGCTACCTTCGGGAAATTGGCTGGAAACGGTGAAGAGGCCTGGAAAAAGCTCCTTCGTGATGGCTTCCTGGCAGGCTCCACCTACCCATCGGCTTCCCTTGCACTTTCCGCGGCAGCCGCCACGGATATCGCTGCCACTCCACGCGTTACTCCTTCCACTTCTTCGATTGAAGTAATTTTCGCCACCGACGCCTCGGTTTACGATGGTCGCTGGATCGATAACGGTTGGCTTCAGGAAGCTCCGGATCCGATCTCGAAGCTGACATGGGATAACGCCGCTCTGGTTTCTCCCAAGACTGCCAAGGAGCTCGGCATTTACGATCAGATCATCTCCTTGGAACCGATCAATCCATTGATGGGGCTCAAGACAGCCCCGCGTTCACCCGATGGTGAAGCTGCTGGCCGCACGGCTCCAATCATCAAGGTGGAAGTAAATGGCCAGACTCTGGAAATTCCAGTTCTCATCTCCTTCGGCCAGGCTGAAAACACACTCGTCATCCCGCTCGGCTATGGCCAAGGCTTCGATGCCGATGACGAACTCGGTCGGGAAACGAAAAACTCCCATCATGTGGGCCTCGTCGGTGTGAACCGTGGCTTCGATGCCTATCCTCTCCGCACCGCTCTCACTTCCTACTTCGCCTCTGGGGCAAAGGTCACTGCCACAGCCAAGCGCTATCACGTTTCTCTCGTTCAAGAGCACAGCTCCATGTATGGACGCGCCCTTGCCCGTGAGATCTCGACCGCAGCAGACGAAGTGAAGGGCACCTTCCAAGCCCAGCTTGAAGGTGTGAAAAAGCAGGGCAACGACGCTCACGCTCCGAAGAACATCTCCCTCTACAAGCAGGAAGATCGCCATGGTAAGCCGCTTCTCAGTGATCCGCTCCATCAGTGGGGTATGTCTGTGGACCTTTCCGCATGCTCCGGCTGTAATGCCTGCCTTGTTGCCTGCCAGGCTGAGAACAATATCCCAATCGTCGGCAAGAAGCAGGTGGCCATGGGCCGCGAAATGCACTGGATCCGCATGGACCGCTACTATGCGATCCAGAAGGACAACGATTTCGACCAGGATAATCCGGTTCTCGTTCCTCAGCCGGTCGCCTGTGTGCAGTGTGAAGCCGCACCTTGCGAAACGGTCTGCCCGGTGAACGCCACCGTCCACACGGATGACGGCCTCAACGCCATGGCCTATAACCGCTGCATCGGTACCCGCTACTGCGCGAACAACTGCCCATACAAGGCACGCCGCTTCAACTTCTTCGATTACAACAAGCGTAATCCACTCATCGAACATAACCTCTACAAGGGGCCGTTCGGCGAGAAACAAGTGGGTGAGGCTCCTCACCTCCAGAAGAACCCGAACGTCACCGTCCGCATGCGCGGTGTGATGGAAAAGTGCACCTACTGCGTTCAGCGCATCAAGGATGCAGTCATTCGCCAAAAGCGTAACCAGAAGCAGGAAGTCCTCGCCTCCGGGAAGCTTTCCACGGATGTCCAGGTTTCCACGAGCACCCTTCGTGTTCCAGAACATGCCCTTAAGGTTGCTTGCCAGGAGGTCTGCTCTGCAGATGCCATCACCTTCGGTAACCTGCTCGATAAGAAGTCCCAACTCGACCGGAGTAAAAACCTGGAACGGAATTACGATCTTCTCAACTACATCGGCACGCGTCCACGCACCAGCTACCTCGCCCGGGTGAAGAACCCGAATCCAGCGATGCCTGATGCCAAGTTTATCGGTAAGGCCACGATCGACATGGTCTGATCCACATCCGCTCCTTCATTTTTCCAACCCGTATTCCACCACTCATGGCTTCCACCACCCATCACGCTCCGGAGACTCACGTGGGTCCGAAAATCCCGGTGCTTGAGCGCGAAAAGCTCATCCTCAACGGACGTTCCTACCACTGGATCACCGATCGGATCTGCAGCGTCGTCGAAAACAAGCAGCCTCTACTCTGGTGGCTGCTCTTCATCCCATCCGCACTCATCGCACTGGTCGGTGTGGTTGGCGGTTTGACCTACCTCGTTTCAACTGGTGTGGGTGTCTGGGGCATGACAAACCGGGTATTCTGGGGTTGGGATATTACCAACTTCGTGTTCTGGATCGGTATCGGTCACGCCGGAACGCTGATTTCCGCCGTGCTTTTCCTCACCCGGCAAAACTGGCGGACTTCCATCAACCGTGCCGCTGAGGCCATGACCATTTTCGCTGTGTGTTGTGCCGGTATTTTCCCTGCCTTCCACATCGGTCGCTTCTGGTTCGCATGGTTCCTCGCTCCGGTTCCCAACGCCAACGGCATCTGGCAGAACTTCAAGTCCCCACTGCTCTGGGACGTGTTCGCGGTGTCCACCTACTTCACCGCTTCCCTTATCTTCTGGTATCTCGGCATGGTGCCGGACCTTGCAACGATCCGTGATCGCTGCAAACCAGGCCTCCGCAAGCTCCTCTACGGGATCTTCTCCCTCGGCTGGCGCGGTGGCAACCGTCAGTGGAGCCACTATGAAATGGCTTACCTCCTTCTGGCTGCCCTTTCCACTCCGCTCGTGCTTTCCGTGCACTCCGTGGTGTCCTTCGACTTCGCTACCTCGGTGGTCCCTGGCTGGCACACGACGATCTTCCCTCCCTACTTCGTGGCTGGCGCCATCTTCGGTGGTTTCGCCATGGTGCTCACCATCATGATTCCAGCCCGTTTCATCTACGGCCTGCAGGATATGATCACCATGAAGCACATCGACAACATGGCCAAGATCATCCTCCTTACCGGAACGATCGTCGGTTACGCCTACCTGATGGAGCTCTTCGTCGCCTTCTACTCCGGCTCGATTTACGAAATGGACGCCTTCAAGTTCCGTATCGCCGGTCCTCACTGGTGGGCATACGCCGCGATGATGTCCCTCAACGTCCTTTCCCCGCAGATCTTCTGGTTCAAGGCCTGCCGTGAAAACCTCTGGGTCATCATGTTCGTTGCCATGTGTGTGAACGTCGGCATGTGGTTTGAGCGCTTCGTCATCATCGTCACCACCTTGGAGCGGATGTTCCTGCCGGGCGATTGGAAGACCTACAGTCCATCCGGTGTGGAAATAATGACCTTCGTTGGCACCATCGGCATGTTCCTCGCACTGTTCCTCCTCTTCCTGCGTTTCCTTCCTTGCATCAACATTGCGGAAGTGAAGTGGACCCTCCTCGAGTCCGATCCTCACTTTGACGACAATCACGATCATCCTGACCACGGCGTGGAAAAGGAAGCCGCCTACCAGCACGAATTCCTCACGGAGTCCAAGAAAGCCTGATTCATCCCATAGCACTTTACCAACATCGTGAGCACTACTCGTAAACGCGTTTACGGCTATCTGGCCGAGTTCAAGAGCGCTTCCGCACTCTACAAGGCAGCGGAGCAGATCCGTGACGCCGGATTCAAAAAATGGGACTGCTATTCCCCATATCCGATCCACGGGCTGGATGGAGCCATGGGTCTCAAGCGTTCCGTTCTTCCATGGTTTGTATTCTGCGGTGGTATCACCGGCACGGCTACGGCATTCACCCTGGCTTACATGACACAGGTCATCATCTATCCTACGGTGGTGCAGGCAAAGCCAGTGAACGTTTTCACCGTTCCGGCTTTCTTCCCGATCATGTTCGAGCTGACGATCTTGTTCTCCGTGCTGACCGTGCTTTTCGGAGTGCTGGCACTGATGCAACTGCCTCGCCTCAATCACCCTCTGTTCGCCAGCCGTCAGTTTCATCGTGCGACGGATGATGGCTTCTTTATCGCCATCGAAGCGCGTGATCCAAAATTCAACCCCAACGGCACCAAATCCCTGCTGGCGGATATCGGTGGAGCCAACATCGAACTCGTAGAGGAAGAGGACCAATAATCGGTAACGCAGTCTCGTAACCACTCATCACTATTCTCCATGCGCTACTTTTTCCTCGTTTACGCGCTCATCGCGCTGATCGTCGTCGGAGTCTTCGGATTCCGTGGCCAACATTTCTCCAAGGCTCCCATCCGGATCTTCCCGGACATGGATGAGCAGGACAAGATCAAGCCCCAAAAGCCGGATGCCTTCTTCGCAGACGGTCATGGCAGCCGTCTCCCCGTCACTGGCACTCAGCCACGTGGTTTCAATGAAGAAGGTGCCCGTGAAATCGGTGGCATCCCTGAATATGAATTCGGCGGTCAGCCTGGTTACTACTACTCCGGTCACATCGGTTCCTACTACGGCACAGGCATGCCGGAAGAACTGGGTCTTACGGAAGCCAATGCTCCGGCATTCATCAAGCGTGGTGAAGAGCGCTTCGGCATCTACTGCGCAGTTTGCCACGGCAAGAGTGGTGACGGCCTGGGCATTACCAGCAATTATAACATTCCCGGTATCGCCAACTTCCATTTGGACGCCTACAAGTCCGCCGCCTATCCGGACGGCCGCCTGTTCAACACCATCACCAATGGTAAAGGCAACATGAGTGCCTACGGTTACAACATTCCAGTCCGGGACCGTTGGGCGATCATCGCTTACGTCCGCACCCTGCAAGCTGCCAAGGCCACACCAGCCGCCGCTCAATAAATTTTCCTGAAACAGAGATGTCCCACCACGTCACATCCGCAGATATCGCCATCAATGGCGATCACCTCGACAACTCCAAGGTTGCTAAGGTGAAGACCATTGCCCTTGCCATTACCGTCCTCGGTACGTTGGTCAGCCTCTACCTGCTCTTTTTGGCTCCTGAAAAGATCCGCGGCTCATTCGCCTACTCGTGGGTGTTTGCGTTCTACTTCTTCCTTACGCTGTCTATCGGTGGCTGTTTCTGGACGCTGCTTCACAACGTTTCCAACTCGGGGTGGGGGACATCGGTCCGCCGCACGTTTGAAAACCTGGGCTCCACCTATCCGTGGATGATCCTCTTCAGCATCCCGCTTCTTTTCCCGCAGGTGCAGCAGTATCTTTATGAATGGATGAACATCCATCGTGAAGGCACCTTCGCCATCTTCGGTCACAATGCCAAGGAGCACGTCCACCACGCAGACCACTTGCTCTACAACAAGTATTGGTTCATGAACCTGCCTTTCTGGTATGGCCGTGTGGCTTTCTACTTCGTCGGTCTCAGTGCGGTGATCATTGGTCTGCGCAAACTCTCCACCGATCAGGACACGGATCCGAATCCTGGTGTCCGCCGCCTGCTCAAAGCTCGCTACCACTCCACCTATCCACTCATCATCTTCGCCCTCACCATCACCTTCACGGGTTTCGACTTCATGATGGGCCTTGATTACAAGTGGTTCTCCACCATGTGGGGTGTTTACCTCTTCGCAGGTACCGCGCTGAACTCTATGGCGGTGATCATCCTTGTCTGCACCTGGTTGCAAAGCCAGGGCCACCTCAAGCACGTGACCACTGGTGAGCACTATCACATCATGGGTAAGCTGCTCTTCGCCTTCACCACCTTCTGGGCATACATCAGCTTCTCCCAATTCTTCCTTATCTGGTATGCAGGCATCACGGAAGAAACGTCCTACTTCCTGATTCGTAACACAGGTAACTGGAACATTGCGATGATCACCCTCGTCTTCGGTCACTTTGTGGTGCCGTTCGTGGTGCTGCTCCAAGCATGGCTGAAGAAGAAGCCGAAGTATCTTTCCATCGTCGCTGCTTACACGCTGGTGATGCACGTCCTTGACCACTACCTTATCTCCATCCCGGAGCGCGGTATTTCCCTTGGGAATATCAAACCGGAAGTATTCGGACACATCCAAGTCTCTATCCCAGGAGCCTTCTGGGGTGATATTCTGGCCTTCGTAACCATTGGTGCCGGCTTCTTGTTCTTCCTGCTCCGCGCCCTCGGCCAGCATTCCCTCTATCCTAACCGCGACCCTCGCTTGCTTGAGTCCGCGAACGTCTCCAACTGATCAAAGATTTCACCAATTCTCACATGGAACCATCCCGCGATACTCCGCTTGTCCGTTTCGGTGCCTTTTGGCTGGCCCTCGGAATTTTCCTAATCTTTGCACTGATTCTTGCCCTTTTCGGTTGGTTCAACAATGCGCCGCAAACAGATCTGGAAGCTGAAGCTGCCAAGGCCCGTTACGAGACCAAAGCGAAGGTTGATGCCGCTCAGGCCGCAAATCTCTCTCATGAAGCCATTGCTGCAGCGATTCCAAAAGTCGCCAAAGAATTGGTTGCCACCAAGCCTGTTGCTGTTGAAAAGCCGGAACAATTGATTCCTGGTGCTCAGCCTCCTGCCAGCATTGCTCCTACAAATGAAGCCATCGACGCAGCCATCATGGAACGGGGCAAGGCTCAATTTCTTGTCTGCAGTGCTTGTCATGGCCAGCAGGGTGAAGGTGGCCCTATTGCTCCGCCGCTCTCCGGTTCCGAGTGGGTGACCGGACCAATCGAAAATCTTATTCGTATTCAACTCAGGGGCCTGAATGGACCGATCACGGTAAAGGGCACTGAATATAATTTCCCAGCAGGCATGACGCCTATGGCTTATCAGACGGATCAACAAATCGCAGATGTGCTTACCTACGTAAGAAACAGCTTCGGAAACAAAGGATCCGCCGTGAAGCCTGAGCAAGTAACTCCTCTCCGCGGGGAAGTGGGACAGCCGCTCACCGTGGATCAACTGACCAAGCCTTAACGCCTGCAGCCATTTAATTTTCTCAAGCCGATGTCATCCGACTCCATTCCCAATCCCACCCAGGACGCGCTGCTCCGTTCGTCCATTGACCGCTCATTGCGTCATCCTGTCATGTTCTTCATGACCAGCGGTGCCGCATGGCTGGCGGTATCCATCATTCTGGGCATCATTTCCTCCGCCAAGGTTCACAGTCCTCATTTTCTCGATGGATCTGCATGGCTGACCTATGGCCGGGTATTCCCTGCCCATATCAATGCATTGGTTTACGGCTGGGGCTTTCAAGCTGCCTTCGCGGTGATCATCTGGCTGATGGCCCGTCTTTCCCGTCAGGAGTGTCGCTCAGCCGGGATTATTCTTACGGCTGGCCACATCTGGAACCTTGCGGTGAGCATGGGTGTCATCGGCATCCTTTCTGGCAACGGAACGGGCATGCCATGGATGGAATTCCCGAGCTTTACCTGGCCGGTTCTGCTCGCCAGCTACTTCATGATTGTCGTCTGGTCCTTTATCCAGTTCCGCGTGCGTCCTGAGGGTCATGTTTACATCTCCCAATGGTATATTCTCGCTGCCATGGTCTGGTTTCCATGGATTTTCCTTACGGCAAACCTGCTTCTCAACTGCTTCCCGGGTCACCCACTGATGGGTGCTGGTATCAATGCTTGGTATAAGTCCGGCCTGATTTTCCTGTTCTTCACTCCAGTCGGCTTGGGAACTGCCTACTACCTGGCTCCAAAAGTAAGCGGCCGCCCGATCCACAGCTATTCGCTGGCCAAGCTCGGTTTCTGGTCCCTTACCATCATCGCTCCATGGGCAGGCATGCAAAAGCTGGCAGGTGCTCCCATTCCTTACTTCCTCCCTTACTTCGGAGCTGCTGCCACAGTGATGATGTTCATCCCTGCTGCTTGTGCCGCTGCCAATATTCTCCGCACGGCCTTTTTCTCGAAGGATGCCGTTGCTGAAAGTCCATCACTCCGCTTCAGCATTGCTGGCGTGATCAGCTTGGTCGTCATGGGGGCTGCAGCGCTCATCCTGAACCTGCCGGGGTCCACTCTGAAACTGACTCAGTTCTCCATCGCCGGATACGGATTCGAGCTGCTCTCGTTGTATGCCTTCTTCAGCTTCGTGATGTTCGGTGCCATCTACTTCATTGTTCCACGCATCACCCGCCGTGAATGGCTGTCCCGCCGCCTGATCACGATGCATTTCTTCTTCTCGATTTACGGCATCATGGCTGTGGCTGTGGTCGCGCTTTTCGCCGGTCTCGAGCAAGGCTCAGCACAGGAGTCCTGGCAGTTGCCTTGGATGAATGCCGCAGTGACAACCCGCCCTTATGCGTGGTTCGCCACTATCGCCTGGTGCTTTATCCTGTTTTCCAACCTGTTCTTCTTCCTGCACCTTGCGCTGATGTGGTTGCGTCTTGGCCGCCGCAGCTCCCATCCTACCCTCCTCGTTTCTTCCCACGGTTCCAGTCCGCATGGTTCCGAAGGTGATATCGACAACACTGGTGCCGACCACGCCGCCGCCCACTGAGGAGCAATCGAACAAATTTCAGCCATCAAAATTTGGATTCCATGAGTTTACGCACTTTCATCCTCGGCCTGTCCGCCAGTTTCGGTATCGCCTGGTTGGCCGTCATCGTCGTTCCGTATTTCAAAATGCGCGACATGGCTCCGATCCAGCTTTCCGAGGAAGCTGACGGAAAAACCGGCATTTTCTATCCAAAGCGCGCCGGCCGTGTGGCTGATGGTGCCTTGGTATATGCCGAAAACGGTTGCTACCTTTGCCATACCCAAGTGATTCGTCCGACCTATGCCGGCAATGACTTGTATCGTGCCGACTGGGCAGGATTGAAGGAAGATGCAGATCGTGGCGATACCCGCCGTGAAACAAACGCCTTCGATTTCACCTACGAGAAATTTGCCCAAATCGGTGTGACCCGTCTCGGCCCGGACCTTTCCAACATCGGCCGCCGTGTGGAAAGCCTTTACGCACCGAAGGCAGATCCAGCCAAGTGGCTCTACGCCCATCTTTACAATCCCCGCTACCGTCCGGAACTCCGGGCCTCCGCCTGCCCATCCTATCGTTTCCTTTTCGTAGAACAAACGATCAAGGGCAGCCGTTCCCTGGATGCACTACCATTCGGCGGAACCGAAACCACGGAGTTGGTGCCTACCTCAGAGGCCAAGGCTTTGATCTCCTACCTGCTTTCCCTCAAGAAAGACCAGCCTGTCCCTGCCGCGTTGAACTTCTCTCCTGCCAAAAAGGACGGCTGATCGCTGAACCATTTTATTTCCCAACTCATCCATCATGTCTTTGCCTAATCAGAAACCGGATCTTGAGGACTCGATCAATGTGACCGAGGCCCACGGCCGTTTGGTCCGTGAAGCTGCTGCTGCGGTCCGCGAGAAACGCATCTCAGAAACAGGGCGCGAGCCTGTTTCCCTGTGGATCATCACTGCTTGTGCCGTTGCGCTGCTTTTCGCCGGTGGCGTCCTTGGATTGTCAGGGAAGTTCTTCAATTACGATTCGACCTTCCGTGAAAACTATGTCCGCCAGCCCGCACCGGGTGCTGCGGACAGCGGTCCAAAACCAAAGGAAGCTCTTGCAGCCTACAGTGCGAAGGGTGCTAAAATCTACACCGCCAAGTGCAACGGTTGCCACGGCGCAGATGCAAAGGGCGATGGTGCCAACTATCCTTCCCTCGCAGGATCGAAGTGGGTGCTGGGTGAAACCGAGCGTTTCTCGCAGGTATTCATCAACGGCCTTCAAGGTCCTACCAGCTCCGGCAAGGTCTATGGTGCCGGTGTGATGCCATCCCAGGCTGCCGGTCTTTCCGCTACCGATGTAGCCTGCCTCATGACTTACCTCCGCAACAACTTCGGCAACAGCAAGGGTGACATCGTGACGGTCGAAATGGCGCAAGCTGCACTCGATATCGCTGCCAAGAGAAAGAACGCTGGCAAGCCGGTAACGGCAGAAGAATTGAACACCGAGCACGTTAAAAATCTTCCCGGTGCACCTCTTGACCCCAAGTCTCTCGTCAATCCGCTCACCTTGGCACCAGCGGCCAAGAAGTAATCATTGCCATCCTTTTCCAGTCATTCCGAATCGAAAGCTTTTAGACGTATTATGAGCGCTCACGCTACTTCACACACCGGGAACGATGCTCACGACGAGCATCACCATCACCCGAATTTCTGGCAGAAATATGTTTTCTCCACCGATCACAAGATGATCGGCATCCAGTATGGTCTGACAGCGATGGCGTTCCTTTTGTTTGGTTTCTACCTGATGATGGTGATGCGCTGGAGCATCGCCTATCCTCATGAGCCGCTTCATGAGTGGATGAGCTGGATTTTCACGGATTCCTGGAAGGCCCGTTGGCTTCAGGACGGTAAGGTGACTGGTGAGACATATAACATGTTCGGAGCCATGCACGGCACCATCATGGTGTTCCTCGGCATTGTGCCGCTCGGCTTTGGCGCCTTCGGCAATTACGTGACTCCACTTCAAATCGGTGCTCCCGATATGGCATTCCCCAAGCTCAACATGATGAGCTACTGGATCTATCTTCTGGGTGGTCTGGTGATGTGTGCCTCCTTCTTCATGGAGTCCGGTGCCGCCAAGTCCGGTTGGACCAATTACTCACCTCTTGCAGGTTTTGCGGATGGCCAAGTTGTCAACCAATGGCTGGCAGGTCAAACGCAGTGGCTGATTGGTTTGGTGCTCCTCATTACTTCCTCGCTGCTCGGCTCGGTGAATTTCATCACCACCATCATCAATCTTCGTGCACGCGGCCTTACCTGGATGCGCATGCCATTCTTGGTGTGGGCGATGTTGGTAACAGGTTTCCTGCTTCTCCTCGCATTCCCTCCACTGGAAGCTGCCGGTATCATGCAGTTGGCAGACCGTGTGACACATTCCTCTTTCTTCATGCCTTCCGGTCTCTTTACGAAGTCCGAGGGCTTGGCAGACCTTTCCGGTGGTGGTTCCCCACTCTTGTTCCAACACTTGTTCTGGTTCCTGGGTCACCCGGAAGTGTATGTTCTCCTCCTTCCTGCAATTGCCTGCGTGGGTGAGATCATCCCGGTCAATACCCGCAAGCCACTCTGGGGTTACAAGTCCATGGTCTACTCCGTGCTGGTGCTCGGCTTCCTGTCCTTCGTGGTATGGGCCCACCACATGTATATGACAGGCATGGGTGCTGCGGTATCCACCTTCTTCCAGACCACCACCACGCTGATCTCCATCCCATCGGTGATCATCCTGACGGCGATGATCATTTCCCTCTGGGGCGGTTCCATCCGCTTCACACCACCGATGATGTGGGCCTGCGCCTTCCTGCCGATGTTCGGTATTGGTGGCCTTACCGGTCTGCCTCTGGCCTTCAACCTGGCTGACCTCCACCTGCACGACACCTATTACGTGATCGGCCACTTCCACTACGTGGTGGCACCTGGTATCCTCTTCGGCCTCTTTGCCGGCGTGTATCACTGGTATCCGAAGATCACCGGTCGCTTCATGTCGAAAACCCTCGCTCATTTCCACTTCTGGCCATCGCTGATCTGCATGAACATCATTTTCTTCCCGATGTTGGTGCAAGGTATGGCAGGCTTCCACCGCCGCTGGTATAACGGTGGTGACGGTTATATCGACAAGGCTGCCGACAGCACCAACGTTTTCAGTAACACGGTGGTTCACCATATTGACCTGAACATTCTGATGTCACGGGGTGCTTGGTGCCTGGCGATCGCACAGATTCCTTTCATCTTGAATCTCTTCCTTGCCTGGAAAATCGGCAAGAAGGTCACCAGTGACAATCCGTGGGATGCCACCACTCTTGAGTGGGCTACCCCAACACCTCCAGGCCACGGCAACTTTGAATTCGAGCCAGTGGTTTACCGCGGCCCTTACGAATACAGCCGTCCGGATTGTGATGAAGATTACCTCCCGCAATGGATCGAACCGAAGCGTTCCGCCGACCAAAGCGAACCAAAGAAAACCGCTCCTTCAGCCCATTGAATCCTGATCAGGGACGGATGCTCACTGCTGCGGTCCCTGAAACTCGAACCTCTCATTTCGTTCCATGGAAATTCCCTACGTCGTAACTCCCCGCAAGGACACCGGCCTCTTCAACTCGAAGATCGCCATCTGGTTGTTCCTGGCGTCCGAAGTCATGCTCTTCGGCGGCTTCTTCTCTGCCTACGTCTTCCTCCGCCTGGGGGCAGACTATCCGTGGCCGGAGCGGACGCTTCCTGTGCTGCCTGGTCTTATCAACACCTTTGTCCTCATCGCCTCTTCGGTGACGGTGGTATTCGCATGGGCAGCCCTGAAAATGCGCGAATGGCGTAAGTTTCAGGTGTTCATGAGCATCACCATCGCTTGTGCCGCCCTTTTCATGGTGCTGAAGGGCATCGAGTATTCGGTGAAGCTGAAGCACCAAGCTGTTCGCCTCAATGACTACACGGTGATCGAAGGTCACCTTGGTTATGAAAAGGAAGGTGACAAGGAAGTTCTGAACCACAAGGGGCAGAAGGTTGAGGAGAATGTCATCTACGTCGAAACCTCCAAACTGACTTTCAATACGGTCAACTATTACAAACCGTGGGTGGAAGAGATCATTTCACAATCCGAGCATCTCAAGAGCAAGATCGTTCTCGCGAGTGATGTGAAGGCCAAGCTCAAGGAAGGTGCTGATGCTCCTCAGGAAGTAATCGCCCATGCCGGAGAAGAACTCACTCCAGCTCTTCTCGAGAAAATCAAGAAGGTCCACCTCGCCGCCCGGGCGCACAATAGCAAGCTCCGTACGGAATCCCTCCGTAGTGAATGGACAAAGGCCCACAAGGCGAATCCAGATGTCGATGACCGTAAGCTTACCGAAAAGGTGAACGTCAAGGAGGACGAGATCGCTCCGAAGGTGCTTACCGAATTGGCGAGCGTTGCTTTCACCGTCAATCCTCCTGCAAGATTTGACTTCAAGCCACGCGACATCCGTGAAGGCGCCGCCCAATCCACTCTGCGTGATGGCACAGCCATTGAAGGCAAGCTCTTGGAAAGCCCGATGGGTTTCCACGCTGTGGATGCCATTGATTTCCAATTCCTCGCCATGAAGGCTGTGGAAAAAGGTGTGGATCCTCTTGTGGCGATCGAAAACTCCTGGCTGATCAAAAACGATGCCTTCTCCAAGGAAGCATGGGAATGGCACAAACTTGAAGTCGCCAAGATCGAGAAGGAACTTCTTGAAAAATATGGTGTGGACAAGGAAGGCAA
>Ga0207705_10000917_pt1 | contig 24108 bp, 21 predicted proteins | sample KBSC13metaG_FD_184314 | JGI IMG/M metagenome (GOLD analysis project Ga0207705, IMG submission 184314) | Corn rhizosphere microbial communities from Kellogg Biological Station, Michigan, USA - KBS C1-3 metaG (SPAdes) (version 2) | ecosystem: Host-associated > Plants > Roots > Rhizosphere > Soil ... | reverse complement strand
TCGTCAGCGCATGGATCTTGCGATTGACGTGCAGTTGGCGCGACGCGTGGATTAAAGCGTCGTTGCGAAAGACGTAGAACGGCTCGCTGTAGCCGGCCGCGGCGACGATGCTCGCCGTGCCGCGCAGCTCGCCGGTGGCGCCGTCCTCGAGCACGAACAGATAAAACTCTTCGCCGGGGAACTCCACCTCGGCACGAAACGAATCCTCGGACAGCGCGACACGCGCTTCGAGCTCTCCCCTGTCATGCGGCAACGAGTGGAGCACGGGCCGCGCGGCGAGCGCCATGTGCGCGAGCGCGTCGAGGTCGGAAAGCCTTGCGGGGCGTACGAAGAGCATCATCGTTCTCTGGGTGGGGACTGCTTACCGTGCTTGCGCGGCGGCCGTGGCGCCGACGACTGCGTCGATCGCCTGCGTGAGGCGCGCAAATCCCTCGTTCAGATCGGCTTCCGGCATCACGAGCGAAGGCGCAAAACGCAGCACGTTCGGCCCGGCGATGAGCAGCATGACGCCATGCGCGGCCGCGGCATTCACGAAATCTTTGGCACGGCCCTCGAACGCCGCCGTCAACTCGGCGCCGATCAAGAGTCCTTTGCCGCGCACGGCCTTGAACAAGTTCGAGCGTTGGTTGAGTTCCTCGAGTTTCGCTCTAATCAATCCGCCGCGTTGCTTGACACCTTCGAGCAGCGCCGGCTCGCTCACCAGCTCCACGACTTTATCGGCCACGGCCGCACCCAGCGGATTGCCGCCGTAGGTGGTGCCGTGCACCCCGACCTTGAAATGCGCGGCCACTTCGTGGGTCGTCAGCATCGCGCCGATCGGAAAACCGTTGCCGAGCGCCTTGGCCGTGGTCAGGATGTCCGGCGTCACGCCCGTGTCCATGTAGGCATAAAAGAAGCCGGTGCGGCCGACGCCCGTTTGCACCTCGTCGAAAATGAGCAGTGCGCCGTGCGCGTCGCACGACTCGCGCAACGCGCGCAGGAATGCCGGATCGGCTGGGATGACCCCTCCCTCCCCCTGTATCGGCTCGACGATCACGGCGCACGTTTTCGAGCCGATGGCGGCGCGCGCGGCCTCGATGTCGTTATACGGCAGATGGCGGATGCCGGCCGGCACCGGACCGAAGCCCTCCGCGTACTTGGGCTGGCCGCCCACGCTCACCGTGAACAACGTGCGACCGTGGAACGATTGCTGAAACGAGACGATTTCGATTTTTTCAGGCCCATGTCGCTCGATGGCCGCGCGGCGTGCAAGCTTGAGCGCGGCTTCGTTCGCCTCCGCGCCCGAGTTGGCGAAGAATGCGCGATCGGCGAACGTCAGGGATTCGAGCCGCTTCGCGAGACGCAGCACGGGCTCGTTGGTATACGCGTTGCTGACGTGCCAAAGCGTTTCGCCCTGCTCGCGCAGCACGCGCACGAGTTCGGGGTGAGCGTGTCCGAGGGCCGTCACGGCGATGCCGCCGGTGAAATCGACATAGTCGCGGCCTTCGGTATCCCAGACGCGCGAGCCTGCGCCGCGGACCGGCACGAAGGAGGCGGGCGAAAATACCGGCACCATGACTTCGTCGAAAGTCTGGCGGTTCACAGTGAAATCGTTCATGGCGGTCCTCGTCGAAGAAATGAGGTAATCAACAAGCAGTAGTGTAGAAAACCATCGCGACGGCGTCTTGCTTAATGGCGACGCGATCTGTCGCGTATGTCATGGATAGGCGCTCGCATACGTCAACGCTCGTCGGGCGGCTCGATGAGGGCGCCCGCACGCGGCTCACCCGCATAAGGCACGCCTGCTCCGTGCTGCTGGGCGATCCAATTGCGACGCTCCTCGCGCGGGGTCACGCCAAAGCGCTCCCGGTATGCATTCGAAAAGTGCGCCGCCGACGAAAACCCGCAGGCAAGGCCCACCTGGACGATCGATTTGCTCGTGCGCTGCAATTGCATGCGCGCTTTGGCAAGGCGCAGGCCCAGGTAATACTTCGACGGCATCGAGCCGAGGTATTGCCGAAAGAGCCGCTCGAGTTGGCGCCGAGAGATGCCGACGAGGTTCGCGATGTCGTCCGTCGTCAACGGGTCTTCGATGTTCGCTTCCATCAACAGCAGCGCGTCGTTCAAGCGCGGATGCCGCTCACCGGGCGCCGTCACATAAGGGATCCGCTGGCGCTCCTCGCCGGAGCGCCGTACGCCCACACCGAGCGCGTCGGCAATGCGCTCGGCCAGCTCGGGCCCATGCTCGCGCGCAATCATTGCCAGCATGAAGTCCGCGCTGGCTAGGCCGCCCGCGCAGGTGGCACGATCGCGATCGATCTCGAAGATCTGCTGCGTGACGATCGAACGCTCGAATTGCTCGGCGAACTGCTGATACGTTTCCCAATTGACGCTGACCCGGTAGCCCGACAACTGGCCGGCCATCGCGAGCCACCACACTCCATGGTGGATGCCCGATAGCAGCGGCGTCCGCCCGCCCACGCGCGCGAGACTGGCGAGGAACAGCTTGTAATCGGCGAACTGCTGAAAGCGCTCGGCGATCACGATGAGCCAGTCGCAGGCGAGGCCCTCGCCGAATGCACCGTCGGCCGCGAGCGATGCGCCGCCCGAGAGCGGTACGGCCCGGCCGTCCCACGACAGCAACTGCCAGCCGTAAAGCGCGCGCCCGTCGATGTCATTGGCAAGCCGCAATGCGTCGACGATCGGCGCGATGCCCGTCATCGAAACCGGCGGCAATGCGACGATCGCCACTTGCGTGGTCTTGGTTTGGACTGATTGCGCGCGCGACATCGATCAGCCTCGGCCCGGCAAAGCGCGGGCATCTCCCGCGCTCAATGCGCCATTCGCTGGTTCGTTGCGCGTTCCTTGCATGCCGTTACTTCAAGCTGCCCGAGAGGAATTGTTTCAAGCGCTCGCTTTTAGGCTGCGAGAGCACGACAGCCGGATCGCCCTCTTCTTCCGTGCGCCCTTGATGCAGAAACATCACGTGATTCGAGACGTTGCGAGCGAAACCCATCTCGTGCGTGACGACGATCATCGTGCGCCCTTCTTCGGCCAGCTTCTGCATGACCTTGAGGACTTCGCCGACAAGCTCGGGATCGAGCGCCGATGTGGGCTCGTCGAACAGCATCACGTCAGGGTCCATCGCCAGCGCGCGTGCGATGGCGACGCGCTGCTGCTGCCCGCCCGACAGGTGCGAGGGGTACTGTTTCTCGAGCCGAGGCGCGAGGCCGACCTTTTCCAAATACATGCGGGCGCGTTCCTCGGCCTCGCGCTTGGACAGGCCGAGTACGTGCACGGGCGCCTCGATGACGTTCTCCAGCACATTCATGTGCGCCCACAGATTGAAGTGCTGGAACACCATCGACAGCTTCGTGCGTATGCGTTGCAACTGCTTGTGATCCGCCACTTCGAGATTGCCGGCGCGGTCGCTTTTCGTGCGGACGGTCTCGCCGTCGACCACGATACTGCCTGCGTTCGGCCGCTCGAGGAAGTTGATGCAGCGCAGGAACGTGCTCTTGCCCGAGCCGCTCGCGCCGATGATGCTGATGACATCGCCGGCCTTGGCCGTCAACGTGACGCCCTTGAGCACCTCGTTGTCGCCATAGCGTTTATGGATATCGAGCGCCGCAAGTTTGACGGCGGCGGATTGAGAAGTCGCTTCGAGCACCCTGCTCTCCCGTATGAATCGATGGCGTTTGAATCGGTATCGGCGCAAGGCTAGCGGCCCGGCGCCAGGTACGCGAGCCAGTGCCGCTCGGCCTGTCTGAACGCCGCGACGAGCGCGAACGATACCGCAAGATAAATCAGCGCGGCGACGCCGAATGCCTGAAACGACAGGTAGGTGGCCGAATTCGCATCGCGCGCGACCTTCAGGACGTCGGGCACCGTTGCCGTAAAGGCGATCGTCGTCGCATGCAGCATTAAAATGACTTCGTTACTGTACAACGGCAACGCGCGACGCAGCGCCGATGGCAAGACGATACGGCAATACATTGTCCAGGTGCTCATCCCGTAGGCGCGCGCTGCCTCCACTTCGCCGTGCGAAATCGCACGAATCGCGCCGGCAAAGATCTCCGTGGTATATGCCGCGGTGTTCAGGCCGAAGGCGAGGATCGCGCAATGCAGGCCGCTTCGGAAAAACTCGTTGAGCAACGCATGCTCGCGAACGAACTCGAGGCTGTAGACGCCGCTATAGATCAGCAGAAGCTGCACATAAAGCGGCGTGCCGCGAAATACGTACGTGTAGCAGCGCACGGGCATGCAGAGCCAACGCTTCTTGGACACGCGCGCCACCGCCAGCGGCACGGCCATGCAAAAGCCGATGAGCAGCGATGCGGCGAGCAGCCATAGCGTGACGGCAAGCCCCGACAGACCTTGACCGTCGTAGTAGAGGAACGCGCGGCCGTACTGCGAAAGGATTTCGATCATCGTGCGTCGCTCCGTCAAAGTTGCGCGTGCCTGACGCCAATGGAATAGCGCTTGTCGAGCCATAGGAGCACGACGTTGGAGACGGTCGTGATCGCAAGATAGATCAACGCCGCGACGAGGATGAAAAAGAACATATTGAATGTGCTCTTGCCGGCGTCTTGCGCCGCCTTGACCACATCGGCCAGACCGATGATCGAAACGAGCGCCGTCGCCTTCACGAGCACCTGCCAATTGTTTCCGATGCCGGGCAGCGCGAAGCGCATCATCTGCGGAAAAAGAACGCGTACGAACACGCGCAGGCCGTTCATGCCGTAGGCGCTGGCCGCTTCGAGCTGGCCGCGCGGCACTGAGAGAAATGCGCCGCGAAACGTCTCGGTGAAATAGGCTCCGTAAATGAACCCGAGCGTCAGTACGCCCGCGGCGAAAGGATCGATATCGATCTGATCCGCGCCGAGCGCGTCGGTCAGCTGATTGACGGCAATTTGAATGCTGTAGAAGAGCAGCAACATCAGCACGAGATCGGGCACCGAGCGGATCAGCGTGGTGTACGCCGTTGCGAGGCCGGCAACGACGCGATTGCGCGAAAGCTTCGCGACCGCGCCCGTCAGTCCAAGGCACACCGAGACGATGAGCGAGAGCACCGCCAGCTCGATCGTCTTGATGGTGCCGGCGAGAAGGATCGGACCGAAGCCGTACAGGAACACGGGATGTCTCCATCGATGAATGTGATTGCCTACCTTCGCGGCGATGAAACGCCGTGCATAGACTTAGGCGGGCGCGGGCCCTACGCCACGGCCTCACGCCACCCGATCTCATTGCGGGTTTAGCCGGCCCTTCGTCTGGCGCGGATAGTCGCAAGCGAAATTGTTTTCTTCAAACGTGAGAACGTCGATTATTGCGGCGCAGCATCGCGGCCGGTGATCCGCCCGAACGCCCCAACGCGCTGCGAAGGGCGTTGGCGCACGGGCGTGCGGCGACGGCGTGGAAGGCGTTTGGACAAATTTCCCGTCGCTTCTGCGATATTTAGACGACCGTTAGACGACCGGCGCCCCAAAAAAAAACAAACCGGCCGTCACGCGTAGTGAACGGCCGGCAATCGTTATGGCGCGCAACGCAAAATACGTCGGCAAAACACTCGGGCACCGGCCGAGCGACGTCGTCCCGTGCGCTGCGTCATTGGCTTGCGTTCCCGCGCCAGTGCCATGCACTAGGCGCTTGTTCGCCCCCCGTAGCCGGCGCTGCGCTGCGTCGTCTGGCCGTCGATCGCTTGGAATCTAATTCGATATGACGTGTCCGGTGCGTGTAATGTAGGACGAGACGTGGTCTGACGACAAACTGTGTTTACTCGCATAGGGAACGTCTGAAGAACAAACCGAGTGCGAGCGTGCGCGGCCGAACCGACGCGCGGTCTCAATCGACGAAATCGGGATTGCGCGCCTTGTCGCGCGAGCGCGCTGTCGCCGCACCGGGGTCTGCTGCGAGGCCCCCCGGCCGACCGGCCGGGACGGGCACCCGCCGGCGCGCACGCGCGATCTCGGCGAGTTGCCACGAAGCGAGCGCGAGGCAGCCAAAGACCACCTCACGCATCCGCTTCACCAGCGCGAGCGAGAACGCCACGTCGCGATCGACGCCGAACATCTGGGCAAGCAATACGACGGCGGCTTCCTGCACGCCCAGCCCCGCCGGCACCATGAACGCTGCATGCCGCACGGCCTGCGTCAGCGCTTCGATTGCGATTGCGCCCCCCACCGAGACAGGATGGCCCAGCAGCGCCAGCGCCCAGTAGGTCTCAAACGCCCCGATGAGATAGCCGGCAAACTGCCAGACGAATGCCCGCAGGAGCACGCCCGTACGCGTCATCAGCCTATCGATTTGAGCGTCGAGCCGTGCGCCGTCGATGCCCTGCAAGAGTCGATGCTCGCCGCCGAGCGCGCGTGCCGCAAAACGCTCGATCGCGCGAAACACGCCGCCGCGACGCAGCAGCAGCGCGGTCGTCACGGGCAACGGCAACGACAACACAAGCGCAAGCCCGATCGTCTTCGCGTGGTCGCCGCCTGTCGCTGCGAGGATCAAGATGACACCGAGCGCAGAGAACGCATACTGCACGGCGATCGTCACGAGCACTTCCACGATGACCGACGCGCTGACGCGGCTAGCATCCGGTACCCGCCAACACGCGAGCCGAATCCCGATGATCTCGCCGCCCACTGCGAACACCGGCAGCAGCCGGCTCACCGCCTCGCGCACGGTCGCCACCCACCAGAGGAACACGAGCGGCGCCCGGCCGCGCAACAACACGCGCCAGCCGTAAGCGTCAAGCAGCAGCGGCAATGCATGGAACGGCACGAGCCACAGCAGCGCGAAGCCCGCCTGACCGATCACATGGGCGACGTCCGCGGCCCCTTCGCGCGCGACGAGCGCGATAAAAATGCCGATGCCGACCGGCCACCCCGCCCATTTGAGCCACTTCGTCATCACGGCGGGCCTCCTTGCACGGCATCACGGTGATGCTGCGCATCGACCGTGCCGCGCCCCGGGGCGGCGCCGCCGAACACATCGGCAAACCCGCCGCACGGCAGCGCCGTCTGCGCGATAACCGCGGCCACCCGTGGCGAGAGCAGCGCGTTCAATTCGTCGACGTGGCGGTACCCGTGCATCGATGCGGTGATCGGCCCGTCGCCCGCTTCCGCCGGGTGGCAATAAATTTCGCCGACCCCCTCGGCCGGCATCCGTGCCAGCGCATCGAGCAGCGCGGCTTCGTCCATGCCGCCCGTGTGCTCGATACCGACGACATAGTCGTTGTGGGCGATACCCGCGCGCCTCAGCCGTCGGCGCATGAGCCCAATCCAAGGCTTGAGCCACCACGGCGCATTGGCCTCGAACGGCAGCCGCACGGCATGCAAACCGAACTCGCGGCCGATCGACAGCACGAGCGAAAGCACGGTGGGGTGAAGATGAAAATGCTTGTGCGCGTTGACGTGATCGAGCGGCAGCCCTGTTGCCGCAAACGCCTCGAACTGGGCGCGAATCTCGCGCGCGAGCGCCGTGCGCACGGCCGGCACAAAGAAGAAGCGAAAACCGTCGCGCACCATGGCATCGCCGAACCGGCCGTCAGGCCCGACCAGCGCCGCAATCTGCGCGGCCGGCAGCAGCGCCTGCCCATCGGCGAGCACGAGATGCAGGCCCACGCGCAGGCTGGGCAGGCATCGCGCACGCTCGACGGCATCTCGCACTGCGGGCGCGCCCACCATGAGGCTCGCCGCGTTGAGTACACCGTCCCGGTGCGCACGCTCGACGGCAGCGTTCACGCGCGGATGCAGGCCGAAATCGTCCGCCGTGACGATCAAGGCGCGGCGGCCCGAGCGCGTCACGTCGTTACGCCTCGTGCGCGCGCAGGAAGCGGAAGAACTCGACGCCTTCGCGCAGACGCCGCTTCATCATGTCCCAGCTCGTGAGCATCTCGCGCACGATCTCCCAGATCTTCGAGGGGCGAAAGTAGAACGCTTTGTAGAACTGCTCGAGGTGGTGATAGATCTCGTCGCGCGACAGATGCGGATAGCCGATCGCCGCGAGCTGCACGCCTTCCTTGCTGACGAGGTTGATGGTCTTGTTCTCTTCCATCCAACCGTTTTCGACAGCCTGCTTATAGAGCGTCGTGCCCGGATACGGCGCAGCGAGCGACACTTGGATCGTGTGCGGATTGATTTCCTTCGCGTACTCGATCGTCTTTTTGATGGTCTCTTGCGTCTCGCCCGGCAGGCCGAGGATGAACGTGCCGTGGACTTTGATGCCGAGCTTCTTGCAGTCGGCGCTGAAGCGGCGCGCAAAATCGGTGCGCACGCCTTTCTTGATGTTCACGAGGATTTGGTCGTCGCCCGATTCAAACCCCACGAGCAACAGACGCAGGCCGTTTTCCTTCATGACCTTGAGCGTCTTGTACGGCACGTTCGCCTTCGCATTGCACGACCATGTCACGCCAAGCTTACCCATGCCGATAGCGATCGCCTCGGCACGGGCGGTGTCGTCGGTGAACGTGTCGTCGTCGAACATGATCTCCTTCACTTCGGGCATGTTGTCGCGAATCCACTTCACTTCCTCGATGACGTTTTGCACCGAGCGCGTGCGATAACGGTGGCCGCTGACCGTCTGCGGCCACAGGCAGAAGGTGCAGCGCGACTTGCAGCCGCGGCCCGTGTAGATCGAGACGTACGGGTAGTTCAGATAGCCGATGAAGTAGTTCTCGATTTTCAGATCGCGCTTGTAGATCGGGGCGACGAACGGCAATTCATCCATGTTCTCGAGGATCGGACGCGCTGCGTTGTGCTCGATCGAGCCGTCCTTCGCGCGCCAGCTCAAGCCCTTGATTTCCGGGAACGGCTTGCCTTCGGCGATTTCCTTGCACGTGAAGTCGAACTCTTCCCGGCAGACGAAATCGACGGCGTCCGTTGCCGTGAGCGAGTTGTGCGGATCGACGGCTACCTTGGCGCCGACCAAGCCGATCAGCACCGACGGCTTGCGCTTTTTCAAGTCTTGCGCGAACAGGGCGTCGGTTGGAAACGACGGCGTGCTCGTATGGATGATGACGAGGTCGTAGTCGGCCGCAATGTCGAGCGATGCGGGCACGGACAAGCCGTCGGCCGGTGCATCGAGCACTCGGCTGCCGGGCACGAGGGCCGCGGGCTGCGCGAGCCACGTCGGATACCAGAACGAGCGGATTTCGCGCTTGGCCTGGTAGCGGGAACCCGCTCCGCCATCGAAGCCGTCATAGGACGGGGCCTGCAAGAATAGCGTTTTCATGGATGATGCTCCGGCAACCTATCGGATGATGCAATGGTGGTTAAGACGACGACCGAACGCGGCCGTCGACAAAAACATGAAAAACGAATGTGTGTCGTTCAAGATCCGTCCGAGCCTTCGGCGACTTGCGCGACGACCTGCATCCGCGCGCCGCGCCAGACGACGTGCGAACCGAACGCCGCGATGAACCATTGCAGGGCCAGCAGCGTATCGCGCAGGGGCACGAGCGGCAGATCGCGCCAGAACTCCCCGGCCTCGCGCGAAGCGCGTGCATGCAAGCGCACACGAGCCGCAGTACCGAGCACCGTGGACGCAGCCAGCATGGCTTCGCGGCCATGCGCGCCGCCGTGCGCGGCGAGGAGCGCGCCGGCAAGCAGCCAGGGCGACGTGAACGTGATAAACAAGAATGCGAAACCGAGCGGATTGATCGAGCGGATCGTGCGCAACCAGCGCGTCTCGCGCAGCCATAAGGTCGTGAAATCGGGCTCAATGACATCCGTGTCGACCACAATCTCCGAGAGCACCGTCTTCATGCCGAGCTGCCGCGTATGCTCGGCCAGCCAATAATCGTCGGCCAGGCAGTCCTTGAGCGCGTGAAAGCCGCCGATGTCGGCCAGCACCGAGGCGCGCAATGCGAGCGTCGCGCCGAAGCCGAAGCTGCGCGACCCGCCCGCATGCGCGATGCGCACCGAAGGCGCGAACCATTCGTTGATGAACTGCGCGCCCACACGCGTCCAGAAACCGCCGACGCTTTTCGCGTGATAAAGGCACGTGACGATGCCCACCCGCGGATCAGCCAGCGGCGCCGTCACGACCCGAAGGTAGTCGGGTGCAACGGCAATATCGCTGTCGGCCAGCACGATAACCGGATGCTTCGCCCGCGCGGCCAGATTCATGAGATTGCTGACCTTCAGATTGTGTCCATGCACGCGCGAGTCGACCACGAGCGCGATGTCGCGCTCCGGGTAGTCCGCTTGCAGCCGCCGCACGACGGCGATCGCGGGATCGGCCGACGACGACACGCCGAACAGCAGTTGATAGCAAGCGTGGGTTTGCTCGCAGAACGTCGAAAGATTTTCGTAAAGCCGAGGTTCATCGCCGCACAGCGGCTTGAGCACGCTGACGCTATCGACGGGAACACCCGAACGCCGGCCGCGCGTCCGGCGACCGAGTGCGCGCGCCGGCGGCAGCGCGAACGCGGCTACAACGACGTAGGCCGTCGCCACACAGCACAACGCCACGAGCAGCCAATCCCACATTGGCACGTTCGCTACTCCTTCGTTTGGTCACGGCGCGCCGCGCCGAGCCTCACCGCCGCTCGCGCGCCGCCCCGCCTGAATGTCGCATCGCTTCAAAGGGTCAATTGTAGCAGCGCATCGGGGAAAACGCTTAGCGGGCGGCCCGCTCCCGCCCCCCTTCGTCGGTCTGAAGCCACAGCCGCAACGGCCGGAGGCGGAGCATACGATCGCGTTGAGTCGCCTATTCGGGGAGGGGTTGCCGCGCCGCCCATCCGCGGATCGCATGGCGGAGCCGCCGCGCCGATGACGCGACGCAACAAGTCATGTATCTTGCTATGAATCGGGCCGCCGGCAAAGCGGCGCGCGGGACCGCCGAATCGTCCGAAACCGGTCGCCCCGCCGATTGGAGCAGGCGCGCGCTTCCATGCGAGCGAAGTCATCATGAAAAACGTCTTGAGCATTCAACCGCACGTGGTATTCGGCCATGCGGGCAATAGTGCCGCCGTCTTTCCGCTGCAGCGGCTCGGTGTGAACGTCTGGGCACTCGACACGGTCCAGTTTTCCAATCACATGCAGTACGGGCATTGGGCGGGCAGCGCGATCGACGCGCCGCAGATGATCGAGCTCGTCGAAGGCATCGGCGCGATCGGCATGCTCCGGCGGTGCGACGCCATTGTCTCGGGCTATCTGGGTTCGCACGAGCATGCACAGGCCATCATCGACATCGTCCGGACCGTGAAAGCGACGAATCCCGAAGCCTGGCACTTTTGCACACCGGTCATCGGGGCGGGCGCCGGCGCGAACGTCGACGCTTATCTGCTGGAAACCATGCCCGCTATCGCCGACGGGTTATCCGTCACGCACGATGCGCTGCAAAAGCTCGCCGGCCGAACGATCCAGGACCCCGACGAGGCGGTGTCTGCCTGCCGCGAGATCATCCGCCGCGGGCCTCAGGTCGTGCTCGTCAAGCAACTGCTCGACCGCAACAGCCCGGCCGATCGCGTCAACTTGCTGGTCGTGACCGAGCGCGAGGCATGGATGACGCAGCACCCGCGCTACCCGTTCGCACGCCAACCCGTCGGGGTGGGCGAGCTCATGAGCGCGACGTTCGTTGCCCGGCGCTTGAACGGGGATTCATTGCGCACGGCATTCGAGCACGCGGTGTCGGCCGTGCATGCCGTGCTGAAGGCGACGTATGGCGCCGGCCGCTACGAGCTTGAACTCGTCGCCGCGCAAGACGAGATCGCCAAGCCCCCGGAATGGCTGGGCGCCTGGTCGATCGACGTCGGGCGATAACGCGAGCTGAGGTCTCAGTCGCAGCCTCAGTCTCGGCCGCTCAATTCAGCTTGAATTGAGCGACGGCCGTTGCGAGATTGACCGCTTGCGTCTGCAGCGCCGCGGCCGCGGCCGCCGATTGTTCGACGAGCGCCGCATTTTGCTGGACCATTTCGTCGAGTTGCGACACGGCACGGTTCACCTCTTGAATGCCGCGCGTCTGTTCGTCTGCAGCATCCGTGATTTCGGCCATGATCGTCGTGACGCTCGAAACGTTCGAGACGATCTCCGTCATCGTGTCGCCTGCGCGCCTGACCTGGCTCGAACCCGAGGAAACGCTGTCGATCGTCGACTCGATCAGCGACTTGATCTCCTTGGCGGCCTGCGCGCTGCGCTGTGCCAGGCTACGCACTTCGCCCGCCACGACCGCGAAGCCCCGGCCCTGCTCGCCGGCACGCGCGGCTTCGACGGCCGCATTAAGCGCGAGAATGTTGGTCTGGAACGCGATGCCGTCGATCACGCCGATGATGTCGCCGACCTTGCCCGATGCCGATTCGATCGTCCCCATCGTGGTCACGACCTCCGAGACCACTTCCCCGCCGCGCGAAGCCACCCGGGAAGCCGACGCCGCCATCTCGTTGGCCTGGCGTGCCGAACTCGCCGATTGGGTCACGGTGGACGTGATTTCTTCCATCGACGCAGCCGTCTCCTGGAGGCTCGCGGCCGCCGATTCGGTACGGCCCGACAGATCGAGGTTGCCTGCGGCGATCTCGTCGGCCGCGGTGCGCACCGAACCGCTTGTATCGCGAATTTGGCGCATGACGTCGAGCAGCTTATCGACGAACGCGTTGAACGAGCGTGCGATCTGCGCGACTTCGTCCCGGCCGTGCGCCGGCAGGCGCCGGGTCAAATCACCGGTGCCCGAGCCGATTGCATCCATCGCGTCGCGCACGAGCGAGAGCCGCTGAAACGACTTCGCCGTGACCGCCGACACAATCGCCGCGGCGAGCAAGACGATGACGACGAGCGCCATTGCCGAGGTCGTCAGAAACGACCGGATGCCCGCCTTCGCTTCGCTTTCGTCGAGCGCCACGATAACGGTCCAATCGGTGCCGGGCACGCTGGCACCGCGCAGCAACACCGTGCGCCCCTCTGCCGTGGCCGCGAGCGGCTTGTCGGCGCCGGCCAGCGAGGCAATGCCGGCCGCCGTCATGCTAGGCATCAGCGTCGACACGCTTTTGAGCGTGAGCTTGGCATCGGGGTGGGCGACGATGTCGCCGGCACCGTCGACCAGCATGCCGAAGCTCGAAGGCGTCGGGTGGATCGCCTTGACGTTGGCGATGACGCTGTCCATCGCGACGTCGCCCGCAACGACGGCCTTGAGCGAACCGTCGCGCAGGATCGGCACGGCAAACGTGACGACAAGCTTGCCCGTACCCGCGTCGACGTAAGGCGGGGTGACAACGGGCTTGCCCGCCGCGGCCGCCTGCTTGTACCACGGACGGGAGGTCGGATCGTAATCGGGCGGGATGCCGGTGGCATCTCCGAATTTGGTGCTTTTGTCGGCATAGCCGGCATAGACGTTCGAGAATTCCCCCGCGGCCATGGCTTGCTTGAATTGAGGTGCCGGATCGGCCGCCCCCAGCGCGATGTCCTGCAGTGAATTGATGGCTTCGGTTTTCGATGCGACCCACTCGGCAATACCGGCGTCATGGCCGTTTGCAAGTGCGACGAGGTTATCGTTGATGGCGTCGTTTTCGTGCGAATCGACTACGAAGAAATTCAGGGTCGCGTTCGAAATCAGTGAACCGACGACGATGGCGAGACAAGCTGCGAGTACACGGGTGCGAATTGACGCGAACATTGAGGCTATTTCCTAGAGACAAACGAGCTGCGAGAACGCGTAGCTCTTAGTCTGTATACGGCATGCCGCATCGCAAACTTGACCGCCAGCCGCATAGGGATTGTGCCGAGTGTCCTCCGCTCGAATACGACGTTGCGCCGCAAAAATATGACTAATGCGTGTTATTACGCCTACGCGCGGGCGTGTTTATCCCAATTGATCGGGGTTATCGGGCTGTGCCGAAATGCGCATAGGAATCGTCGCGAAAGGTCAAGACGCCGCGATATTGGCTTTCTATAGTCGCTTACACCGATCACCGCGGCCTTTCACGTTCGCCCCGACCGGTCGATATCAAGCCCATTAAGGAGGAGCCCGCCACACGCCGTCGATACGAACAAGAGCCGTGCACCGGCTGCAGCCTCGAGCGCGCCCAGCGCGAACGACCCGCACGCGAGCCCGCATGCACGCCACAGCAGTGAATTTATGCTTGCCGACAAAGGAAACAACATGCGTTTTGCGAAGAACTTCACCCCTGTCGCAGTTGCCGTTGGCGCACTTCTCGGGCTCGCCCCGCTCGCCTCTCACGCGGATACCGTCGTTAAAATCGGCTTTGCCGCTCCGCTCACGGGCCCTAATGCCAATTACGGCAAAGATTTGGAAGACGGCGTCAAAATGGCGCTAGACGACGCCAAGGCCCAAGGCGTCAAAATCAACGGCCAGCCGGTTTCGTTCGAGCTCGTTGCCGAAGACGATCAAGCCGACCCGCGCGTCGGCGTGCAAGTGGCGCAAAAGCTCGTGGACGAAGGGGTGTCGGTCGTTGTCGGCCATTTCAATTCGGGCACCACGATCCCCGCTTCCGAGCTCTACGAAAAATCCGGCATCCCCGACATCGATCCGGCTGCCACGAATCCTGTCATCAGCGGGCGCGGCTTTAAAAACATCTTCATGGTGATATCGAGCGACGCCCAGAACGCCGGCACGGCGGGCACCTATGCGGTTAAGACAACCAAGGCTAAGCGCATCGCCGTTATCGACGATCGCACCGCCTTCGGGCAGGGCGAAGCCGATGAATTCGTGAAGGCGGTGAAGGCGGCCGGCGGCGATATCATCGACCGCGAGTACACGACGAACCAGGCGACGGACTTCAAGACGCAGCTCACGAACATGAAGGCGAAGAATCCCGACCTCATCTTCGTCGGCGCGCTCAATCCGCAGGCGGCCGGCATCATGAAGCAGATGAACCAACTGGGTATCAAAGCGCAATTCGTCGGCGGCGGCGGCGTCAAGGACATCGACTTCATCAAGCTTGCCGGCGACGTATCCGAAGGTGCGATGGCGTGGGAATATGGCCGTCCCCTCGACAGCACGCCGGTCGGCGCGAAATTCGCGGAGCGCTTCAAGCAAAAGTTCGGCGTGGACGTACTCTCGTATGCGCCGTTCGGCTATGACGCGGCGTGGGCCGCCATCAAAGCGATGCAGGCGGCGAACTCGACGAAACCCGACGATTATCGGCCGAAACTGCAAAGCATCGGCTTCGACGGCATCACGGGTCATATCGCGTTTAATCCGAACGGCTCGCTCAAGAACGGCTCGTCCACCGTCTATCAGGTGAAAGGCGGTCAATGGGTCACCGTCAAGACGGTTAGCGGTCTCTGATCACCGGAGCGGCCCGCCCTTTTCGCGCGGGCCATCGGCGCGGTGCCGCTCGGGCGCCGCGCTGTCGTCTTTGTTTTCTCGGTTAATGTTTGGAGTCCTAATGGTTTCGAAGGTCGTAGTCGTGGGCGGCGGCGTGATCGGCAGCGCGGTAGCGTATTTTTTGCGCAGCGCGGATCCGCATGTCGAAGTCACGGTGATCGAGCGCGATCCGAGCTATGCGCGCGCGTCGTCGGCGTTGTCGGCCGCCTCGATCCGCCAGCAGTTTTCGACCCCCCTTTCCGTGCAGATGTCGCTCTACGGGATCGAGTTTCTGCGCTCGATCGGCGAGCGGCTAGCCGTAGGCGAGGATGTGCCGACGATCGACCTACATGAGGGCGGCTATCTCTTTCTCGCGACGCCGGCCGGCGAGACCATCTTGCGCGAAAACCACGCGTTGCAAACATCGCTCGGCGCCCAAATCAGCTATCTGCCGCGCGATGCATTGCAGGCGGCATTCCCGTGGCTGAACACGGAGGATCTCGTCGCCGGGACTTACGGCGTGTCGGGCGAAGGCTGGTTCGACGGCTATGGGCTGGTGCAAGCGTTGCGCAAAAAGGCCCAGTCGCTCGGCGCGCGCTACCTCGCAGCCGATACAACGGGTGTACGGCGCGAGGGACGGCGCATCACGCACGTGCTGACCGCTGCCGGCGATGCACTCGATTGCGACGTCATGGTCAACGCGGCCGGCCCCTGGGCGCGACGCATCGCGCAGATGCTGGACATCGAGCTGCCCGTCTACGCGCGCCGGCGCAGCATCTTCAACGTGAGCTCGCCGGCCCGGCTCGAACGGTGCCCGCTGTTGATCGATCCGACGGGTGTCTATTTCCGTCCTGAAGGTAAGACATACATCTGCGGGACGTCGCCGAGCACGGATCATGACCCGAACGATCTGCCGCTCGACGAGGTCGATCATGCGCTGTTCGACGACATCATTTGGCCGACGCTCGCGCATCGCGTGCCGCAATTCGAAGCGCTGCGGGTCGAGCATGCGTGGTCGGGCTACTACGAATACAACGTATTCGATCATAACGCGATCATCGGCTACCACCCCGATGTCGAGAACTGCGTGTTCGCAAACGGTTTCAGCGGCCATGGGCTGCAGCAAGGCCCTGCCACCGGGCGCGGCGTGGCCGAACTCATCTTGCAGGGACGGTTCGTCTCACTCGATCTGTCGCCTCTCGGCTTCGAGCGCGTGCTCGAAAACCGCCCGGTGATCGAGCGCAACGTCGTTTAGCGCTGCGACACCGAGCCGAGTGGCATCGTCACCTTGTTTCTTGCTCGGGCGCGCCGAGTCGCTGCCAACTCGCGCGATAGCCGCGCGGGGGCGCGCCGAATTCCGCACGAAAGGCGCGATTGAAGTTCGAGAGATCGGTAAAGCCGCTATCGAGCGCGACATCCACGATTTTGTCCCGCGTATCGGCCAGACGCTGGGCTGCGCCGCGCAGCCGCGCGCGCAGCACGTACTGATGCGGCGTCACCCCCGTCGCGCGCTCGAACGTGCGCAGAAAATGATACGGGCTCAGACCCGCGTATTCGGCTAGTCGGTCGAGGCCGAGCGCCGAGTCGGGCATGTCGTCGATCCGTCGCAGCGTGTCGACGACACGTGCGAGCGCACCGGCCGGAACGGGCTTGGCATCGAAGGCAGGCATGCCTTCCACAGTCCGTAGCACGCGGACCGCCAGCGTCAACGCCATTTCATCCCAAGCCATACCGGCAGCGCCCAGGACGGCCGAGCTGGCAACGGCCACTAAGCGAGCGAACGCGCGCGACGGCTCGATCCTCGGGACACCGAACGAGAGTCGTCGGCGCGCAACGCCCGCATCGGCAAACACCCGCTCGAAGTAATCGGGTTGATAGTGGAACGCCACGCACCGGTCACCCGCGCTATGCCGATGCCCGCACTGGAAGCATTCCCCAGCATTGCCGAGCATGACCGCGCCCGGCGCCATCAGGGCGGCGCCCGTTTCGCTGCGATACTCGAATGCGCCCGACACGACGAGCGCGATGCAAAACACCCCATGGCGTTCTTCGAACGCGCGGTCGCCGGGGCCGCACGTGCAAAGCACATCGGCGACATTCCAGCCCGGGCCGCTCGCAACGGTGCGCGGCTCCGTCGCCCCGGGAGACGCGTCGCGCGCTCGATGCGCGAGCGCACGCACCAGATCCACCGCAATTTTTGCCAAGATTCGCCTCGTCTCGCTGCTTATCGTCCTGACCAGATCGTACGCGCGCGCGGTCGACGCCGTCACGCGACGAACGAACACCCTACGATACTGATGGAGGTCATCATGATCCGATCGGAAAACGGCTTGCCGCACGCTTTTCTATCCGCTGTCGGCTCGCCGTGCCGCGCAACCGAAATCGACGAAGCGGACGATGTCTATGGCTGGCTCGTCGGCAGTTGGTCGCTGCAGGTGCTCCATTACCGCGGATTCGACCTACGCGACGAGCGCTTGACGGGCGAAGTGCATGCCGGCTGGACCCTCGAAGGGCGTGCGATACAGGATGTATGGATTATGCCCGCCCGCGAGGAGCGACGTGCGGGCCGGATGGCGCGGGACCCCTTGAACGACATGTACGGGACGACCCTGCGGGCGTGGGATCCGGCACTGCGCGCTTGGCGCATCTCATGGAACAATCCGGCGCGTGGCCATCGCGAAACGCAGATCGGCCGACGTATCGGAGAACAGATCGTGCAGACGGGAGCGCGCGCCGATGGCCAAGCGACGCGCTGGCGCTTCACCGACATCACGCCCGAGCGCTTCCATTGGATCGGCGAAGCGCTCGACGTCGACGGCATAACGTGGCGACTCGAAGGCGAGTTCATCGCCACGCGCACGGGGCGTTAAAGCCGCACGATATCGCCTCTAATCGGCTAGCGATACCTATTGTGTCCATGCGACGCCTGCATGACGCTCCGAGGGCCGGACATTTCTCCGGGTGCATCGAAGGCAACCGCGTAGGCCGTGCGCTCATTGCCTATCGACGAGGGCTATAGGCCTACAGCCGCACAGCCTCGTTCCTGCAATGCCCGGCGCAGCGCCAGCGCAATAGCCTGCGCGGCCCGTGCGATCTCCATCGATCTCAATCCGCCGTGAGCATGCAGATCAAGGCGCTCGAGCAGGCGCTCGGCAAACCTATTTTCGAGCGGCGAGCACGCAGCGTCGTGCCAACGCAGGAAGGCTTGGTACTCGCCGATTACGCCCGTCGCATGCTCGCGCTGCGTGACGAGGCGTGGGCTTCGCTCGTGCACCCCGAGGTCAAGGGACGCGTCGTCATCGGCGTGCCCGACGACTATGCCTCGTCGCTGCTGCCGCCCGTACTGCGCAAGTTCTCGGCAACCTACCCAAAAGTCGAGATGCAGGTGATCGGGCTACCCAGCCACGCGCTTGCGTCGCTCGTCAACGAGAACACGGTGGATCTGGCGTGCATGACGCGCGTCAAGGGTGTGCGCGGCCAACGCGTGCGGCTCGAGCCCACCGTGTGGGCGGGTGCGCCGCGCGGGCCGGCTGTATGGCGCGAGCGCCCGTTGCCGATTGCCGTGTTCGGGGCGGGCAGCGTGGCAAGGGAAAATGCGATTCGCGCGCTCAAGCGCGCAAGGATTGCCTACCGGACCTCTTATGAAAGTCCAAGCCTGCTCGGGCTCTTCAGCATGGTGGAAGCCGGCCTCGCCGTGGCGCCGGTCGCCCGCTGCGCCCTGCCCGAGTGCTTCGTCGAGCTTGGCCGGTCGCACGGACTGCCTGCGCTGCCGCCGCTCGAAGTCGTGCTAGCGCGCAGTGCCCGGTCCAACCGGCCCGAGTGCGACTTCCTTGCCGACCAGTTGCTTGGGGAACTGCGTGTTTGAACGGCGATTGAATGTGTCTGCCATCACGCTTGATGACGCATGCGCGGACGCGGCTCCCCGCAGCCCGCCTCCCCACCCTTTCAGAACAGCGCGCGCTGACGCTGCTGCGCCATCGAAACCACGTCGAGTTCATCCAAACGCTTGCGCGCCTTGGCGAGGTCGTGCACGAGTTGCCGCTGCAGCCATGTTTCGGCACCCCCGCCGAACGCTTTATCCAGGCGCAATGCCATCTCTGGAGAGATGCCGGCCTTACCGCTAAGCAGGTTCGTCAGCGCCTGGCGGCTAACGCCCAGCACCGTAGCCCCTTCGGTCACGCTCAAGTTGAAGCGCTCAAGGCAAAGCTGACGCACGATCGCGCCGGGATGAATGTTGTCGGTATCGGCCATGGGGCCACACCCTATCGGCGCGGCATCGATTCGTCAAGAGACAAGTGCCGGTTGTCGCCAAGATGCATCACCCGGGCAACCGCAGTATCCGCTCACGGCGTGGGAATACAGCGGCCGGTGAGCCTCGGAGCGCGGGTTTGCCCGGACGCCCGGAAGCTCAAATGCGGGCAAGCGCCTCGTCGAGCAGCGTCTCGAGCAAGGACTCGACGCCGGAGGCCAACGCTTCGGCGTAGGCGTAAGGCCGTTCTTCCTGCATGTAGGTAATCTGCGACAGCTCGAGTTGCAGGGCGTGAATGCCCTGCTCCGGCCGGCCGTAATGCCGCGTGATGTAACCGCCTTTGAACCGCCCGTTCGCCACGGCGGTATAAGCGCCATGGCGCGTCACCTGTTCCGCCAAGGCCTCGGCCATTCCCGGCGTCGCGCTCGCACCGCCCGCCGTGCCGAAATTGAAATCGGGCAGCCGGCCTTCGAAGAACCGCGGCACGTGGGACCGGATCGAATGTGCTTCCCATAGCAGGACTGCTCCGTGCTGCGCCTTGAGTTCGGCGAGCGTGCGCGCAAGCACGTCGTGATAAGGCTGCCAGTAACGTGCGACGCGGCGCGAAGCCTCGGCTTGAGTGGGCTCGCCGCCTGGGTGATACAACGGCGCTTTCTCGAACGTGTCGATAGGCAATAGGCCGGTCGTGTCTTGTCCTGGATAAAGGTTCGCGTTGTCGGGTGGACGATTCAGATCGACGACGTAACGGGCATGCGACGGCACGAGTACCCAGGCCCCACGGCGAGCGGCGAACGCATACAGACGTTCGAGGTGCCAGTCGCAATCGTCGACGTGGCGCGCAACCTCGGTCATCGTCGCCAAGATATTCGCCGGGATATGCGTGCCAACATGAGGCATCGAAATCAGCAGCGGCAGCCTGCCGGGGCGAAGAGAAAAAACGGCCGGATCAGTAGAGGCATTCATGGTTCGTCGTTCGATCCAATCAAAATATCGATCAGCTTAGCGCGCGCGAGCTAGCGCGTCATGCGGTTGCGCCGCACATGCGTGCGTTCCGTTCATGCGAGCAACTCGGCGGCGGCTTTGCGATAGGCCGCATAGGCCGCCGCTTCGCCTTCGTGCCGGCCGTCCTCGACGACGCAGCGCCCTCCCGTGCACACGTCGACGATCGGCGAACCCCCGTGCTCACAAAATACGATGGCGGCAAGCCAACTGTCCGGCTGGCGTCCGTCGAGGCTGGGATGCTCCGGGTCAAGCACGAGCCAATCGGCGCGGTATCCCGGCGCAAGCGCGCCAATGGCTCGGCCGCTCGCCTGCGCACCGCCCGACAATGCGGCCTGGAACAGCCGCTCCGCCACCTGCGACCGCGCCTCGGAAGCGAGCACATTGCGTTGCCGCTGCGCAAGACGCTGTCCGTATTCAAGCAAACGCAGTTCCGAGCGCCAATCGACAGCGATGTGGCTGTCCGAGCCGACGCCGATGCGTCCGCCCGCTTCGAGATATGCCTGCGCGGGAAACAGACCATCGCCGAGATTGGCCTCCGTCGTGGGGCATAGGCCCACTACGGCACCGCTCGCCGCCAGCGCTGTCATCTCGGCGGCATCGACATGCGTCGCATGCACGAGACACCAGCGCGCATCGACGCCCACTCGATCGAGCAGCCAGGCGACGGGACGCGCACCGGTCACTGCGATGCACTCGTCGACTTCGCCCGTCTGTTCGGCGATGTGGATGTGAACGGGCGCCCCGCGAAAATCGACATTGAGCGCCGCTAACAGCGTCTTGAGCGACGCTTCCGATACCGCGCGCAGCGAGTGCGGTGCGACGCCGTACTTCAGCGCGCCGTGCTCGGGCCAGGCACGGCGCAGCACCGTCAATAGATCGAGTAGCGTATCGGGCGTATTGAGGAAGCGCCGCTGATCGGCCCGCGGCTCGCGCATGCCGAAACCGCTGTATTCGTAGAGTACGGGCAGCATCGTCATGCCCAAGCCCGCTTGCGATGCAGCGCCGACGACGCGCTGCGCAAGCTCGGCCACATTGGGATAGTGCGTGCCGTCGCCCTGGTGATGCACGTAATGAAACTCGCAGACTGACGTATAGCCGGCCTTCAACATTTCGACATAGAGCCAGCGCGCAATCGCTTCGATCCGCTCGGGTGTCATGCGTGCGGCGAACCGGTACATTAGATCGCGCCAACTCCAAAAGGTATCGCTCGCTTGCGCACGGTATTCGACGAGGCCCGCCATCGCGCGCTGAAAGGCATGCGAATGCAGGTTAGGCATGCCGGGTATGATCGGGCCGCGCGCACAGGCGACGTCCGCGGGCGCACGCGTAGCGGCAGATACCGCGGTGAGTACCCCCTCGTCGTTCCATCGAAGCAGTACGTCGCGCTGCCAGCCTTGCGGCAAATAGGCATGCGCGGCAAACAGCGCGCGGCGGTCGGTCGTCACGTCAAGCTCCTTTCAGCAAATCGGTCCGGCGCACCGCGCCGCCGGCCCAGTGCGAAGCAGGTGCTCGATACACGGTCGAGCCCGCGTGAACCACGCGCGCCGCGAGCGGGCGCCCCATCCAATAGGCGAGCTCCGCCAGCGTGCCGACGGACCAGACCACAAAATCGGCCCGCCGTCCGGGCGCAAGCGCTCCGTGGCAGTCGCTGCGGCCAAGCGCACGCGCCGCGTGGCGCGTGACGCCCAGCAGCACCTCGGGCACAGTCAGGCGAAACAGCGTGCAGCCGAGATTGAGGATCGCAAGCAGCGACGTGGCCGGCGAGGTGCCGGGATTGCAGTCGGTCGCGAGTGCGATCGGCACGCCGTAGCTGCGCAGCAAATCGATCGGCGGCAGTTGCGTCTCGCGAACGAAGTAGAAGGCACCCGGCAGCAGCACAGCCACGGTCCCCGCGTCTTTCATCGCCCGAACACCGGCTTCGTCGAGAAACTCCAGATGATCGGCCGACAACGCACGATAGCGGGCGGACAGCGCCGCACCGCCGCTCAAGCTCAATTGCTCGGCGTGCATCTTCACGGGCAAGCCACGGCGGATCGCAGCCTCCATCACTCGCTCGCTCTGTGCAAGCGTGAAGCCGATGCGCTCGCAAAAAACGTCGACGGCATCGACGAGACCTTCGTCTGCCAACGCCGGCAGCATCCGTTCGCACACTTCGTCGATATACGCGTCGGCGCGTCCCGCGTATTCGGGCGGCAACGCGTGGGCGCCGAGAAACGTCGTATAGACGGATACGGGATAGCGGCGCGCGAGCGCGCGTGCCACGCGTAGCATTTTGCGCTCGGCAGCCAGCTCGAGCCCGTAGCCCGACTTGATTTCGATCGCACCCACGCCCTCCGCGAGCAACGGCTCCAAGCGCGCCGCCGCGCACGCGAACAACGCCTGTTCATCGGCTTCGCGCGTGGCACGCACGGTCGAGACGATGCCGCCGCCGCGCTGCGCGATCTCTTCGTAGCTCGCGCCGGCCAAGCGCAGCGCGAATTCATCGGCGCGGTTGCCGGCGAACACGAGATGCGTGTGACAGTCGACGAGACTCGGCGTGACCCATGCGCCGCCGAGATCTTCGCGCGGCCACACGTCGAACTCGCGCGGCAGATCCCGCGCGGCGCCAAGCCATGCGATCGTGCCGTCGCGCACGGCCAGCGCGGCATCGACGATCGTGTCGTCGGGATCGCCTTCAGGGCACACATTCAAATGCTGCCAAACCAGGTCGCTCATCGATGAGGGTCTCGAAAAAACTGCAACGGTCTGCGACGCGGGCGATGCACCGGTGTTGCCGCTAACGTGCGCGATGCCATGTAACGTCACGTATACCGGATCAGCACGGCAATCGCGGCGCCCTCGCCCGTCATCTCGCAAGCGAGATCGCGCGGCGCGTCGAGCACGAGCGTATCCATCCACGCCAACGTCACCTGTGTCACCTGTGTCACCTGTGTCACCTGTGTCACCTGTGTCGCCTGCATCGCATGGGTCGGATCGGATGCGGGCATGGCGGACAGGCGAACATCGAGCGCGCCGCGCGCGCAGAACACGAGCGCTGCATCGCCATCGAGGTTACGCGTGCGCGCATCCGCCCCTTCCCATATCTCGAGCGTAGCCTTCGCTCGATCGCGCCGGAACATCAAATTGAAGTCTCGCGTCGCGCCGTCAACGAGCTGCGCATCCAGCGCCGAATCACCATCGAAACGGGCGATGGCCAGCGGCTGCAACAGTGCATGCGTCCTTCCGCGTGCTTGCGTCAGATGCATCCCCGCGCCCGCGAGTAAAACCAGCGTCCGGTCGATGCCCGGAAATCGCGAAAACGGCCCCGCCCGCTCGATATCGGCAACGCTTGCGCGCCAAACGAACGTCTCGAGGCTAGCCCCCACCGGGTAGGCCGCGATCTCGCGCGTCACGCCGCCTGCGTTCTTCCATGGTGCGGCCCTGAGCGTAGCGCCGCGCACGACGCGCGCCGCCGGAACCGGCGCCGAAGCTGCGGCAACACACGCGGCGGCTGGATGGTGCCTGCCCATGTGCGTCAACGCCCGAGCATCGGCAGCTTGAGGGCGACCTCGCGCGCAGTGCGCCGCGCTAAATCGTAGCCCGCGTCGGCGTGCCGCATCACGCCCGTGGCCGGGTCGTTG
>Ga0207705_10000916_pt1 | contig 24137 bp, 21 predicted proteins | sample KBSC13metaG_FD_184314 | JGI IMG/M metagenome (GOLD analysis project Ga0207705, IMG submission 184314) | Corn rhizosphere microbial communities from Kellogg Biological Station, Michigan, USA - KBS C1-3 metaG (SPAdes) (version 2) | ecosystem: Host-associated > Plants > Roots > Rhizosphere > Soil ... | reverse complement strand
AATTAAAAATGAGGTTTTTTTTGCATTTTAACTAATTGATTATGAATTAAATATACGAAAAAAGGCATTATAAAACAAGTCAATTAATTGATAATCAGATGTTTATTATCTTAACTTAATGACATTGCGCGTGCGCTAGCGCGGAGTTTATTCCGACAATTGTTTTTAACCGATAAGTTTAGGATAAATGAGGATACAATTTTCTTGTTAACAGGAGGTGCCTTAAGCACTTTTAAAAGAAAATGCAAGAATTTACGCGATTTATGCAGAATTCTTGCGTCCGCTGAATCATACAGCGGTCAATCATTTAGGTCTATTGCAGAATTATTCAACGTTTCAGTTGAAACAATGGCTATCCGTTTTGAAGAACTTGGACTGGCAGAATTTCCATCCACTGAATAAATTTGTTCATCAACAGATAATTATATCACGCGCCAGGGACGGAAACGGATACCGGCCTGCGCCTAATGCCTGGAGGCGTATGAGTGTACGGCCCGCCCGGGCGCCCAAAAAACGCAGATAATGCTTTATTTTGTTAATGGTTGAATTTTTCAACTTTTAACACGCTCCATGGTGTTCCAAAGTGTTCCGCACCTAAAAGTGGAACGCCCTGAAAAACGGACAATTTTATGGTTTACCTATTTTAGCCAGATTTTAAATTAATCACCTGATAATCAATACATTAGCATCTAAAAACCCCAAATTATGTAAACCATGTAAACCATGTTTTGCCCTGTTTAGAGTCAGGAGACAAGAACCAGGAGTCAAGCTTTTTCGCGATCACTCTTGACTCTTAGCTCTTGATTCTTGACTCTAAAAAACGCCCTGCTTTTTCCTACCTTTAAGTATAAAACGCATCTCATGAAAAAGTTTACGCTAATGGGCCTGCTTTGCGCGGCCTTTTTGTTGGGTTATGGTTTCAGCAGGGTAACCAACCCGGTAAATAGCGGCCCGCGGGTGACGGGCATCGGCGGTATTTTTTTTAAGGCGAAAGACCCAGCCGCGCTGAAAGCCTGGTACAGCACGCACCTGGGCATCCGCATGAGCGCATACGGTTCGACCTTTGAATGGCACCAGGGCATGGACAGCAGCAAAAAGGCTTTTACCAGCTGGGCGCCTTTTAGGGAAACCAGCAAATACTTCGCGCCGTCGGAAAAGCAATTTATGATCAATTACCGCGTGGAGGGACTGGACCAGCTTTTGGCCCAGATGAAAACGGCGGGTATACTACCGGTCGACAGCCTGCAAAAGACTAGCTCCGGTAATTTTGTACACGTGATGGACCCGGAGGGCAATAAGATTGAATTGTGGCAGCCCGCTGATGTGGAAAGCGCGCCGCCGGGTATGGCGACGACGAAATAGTTAGCAGTTGGCAGCGGGCAGTTGGCAATGTTTCGAAAAGACTTACGAAGTTTTGAAAACTTCGTAAGCCTGATTCGCGTTTCGGGTAGGATGTAGTACGAATATCGAACAAATTTGTCGCTGATTTAAAGCGAATTGGGGAGTTAGATATTCACATGAAGGCGTACGGTTCTGTCATTCATTTTTAGTCATCTCGTAGAGCGTTTTGTAATATTCGTCGGCCATGCGGTTGCTGTCAAAGTAAGGCGATATATCCTGCATACTGTTCTTGATCATAGCAAGCCATTGATCCGGATGATCATAATATAGCGGTATAACCGTCTTTTGCAATAAATTGTACAGGTTATGAGCATCCGTTTCATCTTGCTGAAATTTATGCTCACTAATTTCAGTATTGGGGATAACAAAACCGTTTATACCGTCGACAACAAATTCAGGGAACCAGCCATCCGGTATCGAAACATTAATACATCCGTTCATCGCAGCCGACATTCCGCTTGTTCCAGATGCCTCGTGTGTCAGTCGGGGCGTATTGAGCCAAACATCTGCCCCTTGTTTAAGCATCCGGGATAGCCGCAATTCATATCCCGCTAAAATCGCGCAGTTGGGATAATACTTACACAAATTTACGATCTTATCAAAACTGGCTATCGCATCAAAATCCATTGGATAAGGCTTTCCTGCCCATATCATTTGGATAGGCATTCTATTATTAGTCAACAACTGGCGAAAAAAATCCATATCATGCAATAGTAACTCCGGCCTCTTGTAGCCCGCGAACCTCTTCGCAAAAACAATGGTAAGGACGTCGGGATCAAAAAGAACACCGCATTGATCCGCCACCTCCTCGAAAAGCGCCCGCTTGCCTGCCTTTTTTCTCTCTGCTAACTCTTGTAAATTGTTGTTTTTCAATGCCGCATACATTCCCTTGTCGGCCCAATAAGAATAGTTCTGAGCATTGGTTATGGAAATAAGCTCGCAAATACCGGAATATTCCGCCCACATTTCCCGCAGCGTATTTAAATGAATTTGAGACACTGCGTTAGCCTTCCCGGAAAACCTGAATGCGGTCAATGTGTGATCCATAACATCTCCATGGCAACCTGCTGTTTTCTTTATTTCTTCTATAGGTAGGTCTCCCCAAAAACCCATTTTATCAAGCAGAAACAAGTCTGACTTTTGGTTTCCGCCGGGTTCCGGTGTATGATTAGTAAAAACCAGCTTTCTTTTTACTTCTTCAACGGACCGATACTTTCTGTATAAATGAAATGCAATGGGCAAAGCGTGTGACTCGTTCAAATGATAAATGTCCGGTTGAAAGCTAATTTCCTCTAATAAGCGGGCGCCGCCTTCGCCCAGTAATATTGCTGCCGCGGTCCTGGTCTCCGGGTTACTGTCATAAAGCTTATGGGAGATAGTTCTGGCCAAGTAGTCATTTTCAGGGAGATCCGTCGTCAGAAAAAATATGGGCGCGGTTTTAAAAATTTCAGGCTCCAGGTAAAAAGCTTTAACCCAAACATCATGGCCAGAAACCTTGATAGCAAATTTAATACCGGTGTCGATAAGGAAGTGATATATCTTTTCCTGGAAGAGCACTTCCATGGTTTCGTCGCCCTTTCGTCCCTGGTTGTAGTAGCCGTATTTCCATAAAATACCGATGCCTATGATATTCTGCCTGAGTTCATATGCGCTTCGCATAAAAGAACCGGCGAGATAGCCCAGGCCGCCTGAATAAGTTTTAAGCGGCTGATGAACGGCAAACTCCATACAAAAGTAGGCTACCGGTTTGTTATATTCCGGGTTAATGGCGTACGGTTGCTGAAAAGAAAAGCTCATATGACTAATCTAAAAAAAGGGCCGTCAACTGGTTTAAAGCCGACGACTCCTTTCGAATTAAAAGACCCCTTTAATTCCTGCTTTTCACGAGTTCTTGAGGAATGATTTTATCATCCGGGTTTATATTTCCTGATAGTGAATTTAAAAACGCGACAATTCTTTTCACCTCCACATCATTTAAATTTTTATTTAGCTGCACTTTGCCCATAATCCTTACAGCAGTATCTAAATTAGTTATACTGCCATCATGAAAATAGGGATAGGTACCAGCACTATTGCGCAGTCCGGGTACCTTGAACACATCTTTGTCCGCATCGTTTTTCGTTACTTTTTTCCGTCCTTCATCGTTCATTTTACTCCTGGTTAGTGTGCGGTAATCGGTTACCAATCCAAACTTCTGCAAAGTTTCCCCGCCAATACCAACTCCAAAATGACAACTATTACATCCTGATTCCAAAAAAACTTTGAGGCCGGCCTTCTCATCGGAAGTGAGCGCCGTTTTATCGCCAGCCATATACTTGTCGAACCTTGACGGCGTAAGTAATGTACGTTCAAACGCGGCTATTGCCTTTTGCAGGTTTGCATAATTGAGCGGCTTTTTTTCGTTCGGGAAAGATTCTTTAAACATATCCTGGTATAGTTTGATTGAACTTAGCCGCTTAACTAAAAAGCCCTTGTGCGGAATGGCCATTTCGACCGGATTAAGGATTGGCATACCTGCTTGTTCTTCAACATCTTTTGCCCGCCCGTCCCAAAACTGCATATTGTGTAATGCAGCGTTAAACACCGATGGCGAATTACGGTTCCCCTGCTGCCCCGCATCGCCGGTGGATGTTGCTTTATTATCAACCCCATAAGTTGCCAGGTTATGACATGAATTACAACTGTTGTTACCGGTCATTGAAAGGCGGGTATCAAAATATAACAACTTACCCAGTTTGACTTTTGCCGGGCTCAGGGTATTATCCTTGTTTTCGGCAACTGACGGCAAAATTTTAAAAGTTTTCCGTGCAAGTCGCATAACCGAGTCGTCGGTTTTGGCTGCTGAGTCAGAGGCCTGATTCTTACCGGATTGCCTGCATGAAAACACAATGGTTAACAAACAAGCAGTTAATATTAGCGCTTTCATAAATTCGGTGGTTTTATAGGGGAGATTTTTCAAATCTGGACGTTTATCTGCAAACGGCCTATGATAAGCATCATATAAATGCATGATATTAATCATAACATACCTATGTTCAATTGATTCAATCGGGGAACCAACTTAATACCGGGATTGCTATATAATAGTGACGTCGGTCAAATCAAACTTTGATAGGCGTCATATGAATTGTCTTCCCATAGTGCAATCTTTATAAAAAAAGATTATGAACCAGACACACATTCATTTGATAATCACCCATCTGCCTATTTTTGGATCAATATTGGGTGCATTTGTTTTAATCCATGGGATTTGGACGAAAAACAATATGACGGTAATTGCAGCTTATAACGTTCTGATCGTTTCCGCTTTGGGCGCCGGGATAGCCTACGGCACGGGCGAGGGTGCCGAAGAAACTGCAGAACATATCCAGGGCGTTTCTAAACATCTGATCGAAGAGCATTCCGAGTCGGCGTTGATCTCTTTAATCGCCTTGATCATTGTCGGGTTAATTTCATTGGTAGGCCTTTTTATTACACTGAGGAGTTCCAATTTAACACGATCATTCGCATTAATCACCTTGTTTCTCTCGTTCGTTGCATTTGGCATCATTGCAAGAACCGGTTATTTGGGTGGACAAATAAGGCACACAGAAATAGGGACAAACACTACAGTACCAAAAGATACTGGTGGTAAGGACAATGACTAAGGTTTAAATAACGGAAAGTAATACCAAATAATTCCCTATGAAGGACTTGCCATTAACTGTCAGGCGATCGATTGAATTAATGGGCCTGTTTTTTTTGGGTTCGATCATCGTGGCCGGGAATATTGTCGTCATGCCCTTATTGATGGCATTTTTCTTCAGCATTATGCTTTTGCCCGTGTTCAGGTTCTTTCGAAAACTTAAAGTGCCTGAGGTCATCGCTATCTTCCTGCCTATCCTATTATTTACGGTCCTGGCAGCTTCAATTATCTGGTTATTTTACAACCAGGTTAGTGTATTTGTGTCTGATTTTCCAAAAATACAGAGAACCACAATTAAACACCTGGATAATTTGAGTATATGGATAGACCGCTCTTTTGGGTACTCTCCCGGCGAGCAATTGAAGTTTATTAATACGCAAAGTAATAAACTATTCGGTTCTGCAGGGAGCCTGCTAAGCAGCGCCGCCGGCTCGTTATCCGGGGCCGTCATATTTTGGGGAATAATGCCCATTTACATCTACCTGATCATACTGTACAGGGGTGTATTTGTGAAATTCATACTCATGTGGTTTAAGCCGGCTGAACATAAAAATGTTGAAGAAACAATACGGGAGACGGAAAAGATGGTCAAACACTATTTGGTCGGTCTGCTGATCCAAATCATTTACATCATCATCCTTCTTGGCGGTTCCCTGATGATTTTTGGCATCCAAAATGCGCTTCTTATAGGTATCATCTTCGCATTCCTTAATCTTATCCCATACCTGGGTGCATTAATTGGCAACATTTTAGGTGTTCTGATCACCCTGGCATCGTCCGATAATCCCATGGATATTCTCATAGTACTTGGCGCTATTACTGTAGTTCAGTTTCTTGATAATAACATACTGATGCCCGGTATCGTGGGTTCACAGGTAAAGATCAATCCGCTGGTTTCAATAGCGGGGATCTTTATTGGCGGAATTATGGCGGGTATTTCAGGCATGTTTCTGGCAATGCCGGTTCTTTCAGTTTTAAAGATCATATTTGACCGTTCAGAAAATTACAGACAATGGGGTGTACTGCTTGGAGGTAACAGGCCAGCAATAGTTTCAATAAAATAATGGTATTTATCCACCGGCGGTTAAATGCCAGCCAATTGAAAATTGATCGTTGGTTATCTTCTCCAACAAAAGTCAACGGTTTACAGCGACTAAATTGCCGCGGTTTTCATCTAAAATGGCGCTTTTAAGTACCAGTTTTGAAATAAATTATAAGAACGATGAATTGGCACTTGTTACCTGTAAAAATTACTTTTAAAGAATTAAAAACCTCTGACGCTGGACTGAGTGAAAGTGAAGCGGCCAAAAGACGCCTGCAATATGGACCAAACGAGTTGGCTGCTGCTGACAAGAACAGGATTTTCAAAATACTTCTCAACCAGTTTTCAGATGTTATGATACTGGTTTTAATTGCCGGCGTTGTACTATCCCTGTTCCTCAAAGAATACACCGATGCTGTCATAATTGCAATCATTCTTCTTTTGGATGCGATCACCGGTTTCATCCAGGAATACAGGGCCGAAAAAGCGATGGAAGCTTTAAAGCAAATGGCCACCCCGGCAAGTATAATTTTGCGGGAAGGCATAACCCATAAAATACACTCCTCCAGGCTGGTTCCCGGGGATATCGTTTTATTCGAAGCCGGAACATTGGTCCCGGCAGATATGCGCATTATCGAAAGCCATTCATTGCGGGTTAATGAGTCAAGTTTAACCGGGGAATCCGTCCCAGTTGATAAAATAAGCGCGGCATTGGAAAATACCAGCCTGGCCTTAAGCGATTACAGGAACATGGCCTTTAAAGGAACCCATATTATTTATGGACGAGGAAAGGGCGTAGTAACCACCATTGGCATGGAAACAGAATTGGGGAAAATAGCTGAAATGCTGGTTGAAAAGGAGCCGCTGACGCCGCTACAGTTACGAATGAACGACTTTAGCAAAAGGTTAACCTACATCATTCTGTTTATTTGTGTCATCCTGTTTATTGCCGGTTATTTACGGGGCTATTCCGCCTTAAGCATGTTGTTGCTGGCGTTATCGGTCGCAGTGGCCGCTATCCCCGAGGCGCTCCCCGCCATTATTACGGTATCACTCTCGATAGGTTCAAAAAGGCTTGTGAAGAACAATGTTTTGATCAGGAAGCTGTACGCAGTAGAAACACTGGGTTCGGTATCCTTCATTTGCACGGACAAGACCGGGACACTGACCAGGAATGAAATGGAAGTCAGGGAGGTATGGGTGCCAGGCAATGAAGAGCATAGGCATTCCTTTCTAAAAGCTATACATTTGAATCATACCGTTGTAGAAAAAGAGAATGACCTTTTTGGCGATCCGACGGAAGTAGCCCTGGTGCTTTACCTGCGTAACCAGGCTGGTTACAATCCTGAATGGAAAACGCAGCATAAAAGGATCCACGAAATCCCTTTTGACTCCGAAAGAAAGCTAATGACTACCGTCCATAAAAGTGGCGGCAGCCATCTTATAGTTACCAAAGGGGCCGTTGAAGCAATTATTGCTATTTGCCCGGGCTTATCAGACAACCCGGAATTGACCAGGCGGATAAAACAAATGACCAATAAAGGGCTGCGGGTAATTGCTTATGCTTATAATCAGATAGATGAATTGCCCGATAAATTGAGTTCGGCTACTATTGAGAAAGGAATGAAATTTTTGGGGCTCGCCGGCCTGATCGACCCGCCCCGCGAAGAAGTCAAAGAAGCTATTCGCGAATGTAAAGCCGCGGGCATAATTACCGTCATGCTTACCGGCGATCACCCGGCGACTGCCGCGTTTATTGCACGCGAATTGGGCATTTTAAGTAAAAATGAAGGCGCGGTAATTACCGGCCCTGATCTGGAAGCTATGTCTCAATCAGAATTGGAGCAAAAGGTGGAACACCTCCGTGTTTATGCCAGGGTTTCGCCTGCTCAAAAATTACGGATCGTAAAAGCGCTTCAGAAAAAGGGGCATTTCGTAGCCATGACGGGTGATGGCGTAAACGACGCCCCTTCGGTTAAAATGGCAAATATTGGAATTGCCATGGGGATCACCGGTACTGATGTAACCAAAGAAGCGGCCCATATGATCTTGCTTGACGACAATTTTACTACCATCGTAGGGGCGATTAAGCAAGGGAGACGTATTTATGATAATATCAGGAAGTTCATACTCTACATATTGGCCGGAAATTTGGCCGAGTTATCAAGTATCTTACTGGCGCCACTGTTAGGGCTTCCATTGCCATTGCTTCCGGTTCAAATTTTGTGGATCAACCTGGTCTCCGACGGATTGCCTGCGTTGGCGTTAGCTGCAGAGCCGGCTGAAAAAAACTTGATGAACAGGCCGCCACGCAAAGCCGATGAAGGTATTTTGTCAGGAAAAATGGGTAAAAGAATACTATATATTGGCGGCTTCTTATGCCTGGTGACAGTTGCCAGTCAATACGTCATGCTGATCCACCAGGTTAAACATTGGCAGACGATTGTATTCAGTATTTTATGCTTTGGCCAGTTATGGCAGGTAATGGCTATCAGGAGCGAAACCGAAATATTATTTCACAGAGGAATTTTAACCAATAGGTATATGCTGGGTGCTGTCGTACTGACTATTTTTCTTCAATTAGCTATCATCTACGTACCGTCATTAAGATTATTCTTTCATACCGATGGCCTTTCTATATCCGAACTCTTAATCACTATCGGCCTTTCCAGCCTGGTATTTTGGTTTCTCGAGGGACTAAAACTTATCCGGAAACCGAAAAGTTTTAGATAAATGCGCCTATGCCTATTATTTAATACCAGTTCATTTTTTCTAACTGAACAGGCTGCGTATTCATGATCTATATCAGACTTAAAAATGCCTTAAGTCATTTATTTATAGGGTATTAATTAGGACATTTAAACTCATTTATAATCTCTTACCTAAAAAAATTGACCATGAAAACACCATTCTTTTTTCGCCTCGGTGCGGCTGCATTAGTCATGCTTTTCGCACGAAACTCATTTGCCCAGGAAGTTACCCGTATCGACACGCTGCCGGTACTGGTCATTACGGCGAAGTCTCTTGTACCCAGGGAAGTTACTACTGCATTTAAAAAGGATTTCCAGGACGCAGTGAACCCGAAATGGTTCAAAATGGACAAAAATTACCTGATCAAATTTATTACCAGGGATCAAAATAACCACGCTTTATATCATAAAAACGGCTACCTCTATTACCATATAGCATATGGTAAAGAAAACAGTCTTCCCGAAAGTACCAAAGCTCAGATCAAAAAAGAATATCCCAATGGGGAAATAATAAGCGCGATCCGTGTAAATCAAGATCGCAGGAGTATCTGGCTGGTCAATTTGAAAGTTGGGAAATTGTTGATTTTAACCCGTGAAGAAGACGGCGAATTGCGCGAAGTGCAGCGCTTAAAAAACGCCGGAGCAGAGATAGATTAACGACAATTTCGACTGTTACCGGGCTTGCTAATAATAAGGGAACTATAGTCATAACATGGCTATAGTTCCTTACCCCCAATTTTCAGACATATTTTTCCAATGAAAACGATACTTATCCTAACAGATTTCACTGAGAACGCAGCACATGCCGCTGCATCCACCGTAATGCTGGGTGAAAAGCTCCACGCAAAATTGCTTTTGTTTAATTCATTTTATAATATGCCAATACTGCCCTCCTATGGAGGCTCCGGCGGTCCATGGGTCGTGGAAGACCTCGTTTTAAGGGAAACGGATTGTGATAAGAAGCTGAAGCAGTTGGCTGCCGACCTGCAAAAAAAAGTAAACGCGCTCCCAGCCGAACATTATAGACCTACTATTGCCATACAATATGGAGAAGGCGAGCTTTCGAAGAACATAGAAACGATATTGCAGGAGATTGATCTTGAATTGATTGTGATGGGAGCCCGTTCAGGCAGTGCGATCAGCCATATTTTTACGGGAAGTGATACCCGCGCGGTTATCGATCGTGCAGCCCGGCCCGTCCTGATAGTCCCGGAGAAGACAAATCTTAAAGCTCTCAAAAGAATAACGTTCGCCACAAACTTTGAAGACACCGATATTGCTGCTGTCCGGTATCTGCACAAACTTTGCAAGGTCTTTCGCTTTAAATTAGAAGTAGTCCACGTGTCCTTAATTTGGGACATACCAGAGGATGTAAACAATAAGCATAAATCCGAATTGTTTCGCGAAAAACTCAGCAAATTAAATTTTCCTGAGATAACCTACCAGGAAGTAAAGGGTAAAGGGGTGGTCGACCGGCTTAATCGTTTATGCGCAGAACACCATTCTGATATTTTGGTTATGGTACATTATAAAGATAGTTTGATGACACGCATTTTCCAGGAGAGTACCACGAAAGACGCATTGTCAAATCAAAGCATTCCATTACTGGTTATTCCGGCTAAAATGGAAGAATAAATAGCACATCTGTAATATTGAAGGGAAATAAAGTCCAATATGATTATTACACAAGCATATCTGCAAACGTGGGCTGAGGCGCGAACAAGGTTTTCTAATTTGTTAACCACTGTAAAGGAAGAGGAACTGACGAAAAAGCTGGTTAATACCAAAAATAGCGCGGGATTTCTTATCAGGCATATTGGGGATGTGGAATTACTATTTGCTAAAAATGTATTTGGGGCAACTGGTATAACTGTACATGCTAAAACTTTAATAGCCCAACAGGATACTGGTGAATGGACAAATCTTACCGAATTATTGGAATACCAGCGATACGCTTTCGGCAGCCTTAAAACGATTATTGAAAAACAAACCGATTCGGACTGGGCGCAGTCTGTAATTACACAAGAGTTCGGCACAAAAACTAAAGCCGAAGCGCTTGGACGGATCATCTCGCATACAGCTTACCATGCAGGGCAACTGGCGTTAATTTTAAAATATAGCTGACAATAACCAGCTTTTTAATCAAAAAACTTTAATTCAAAACGAAAATGAAATACTATTTCAATAAAAGAATAACAGGAAGCTTCGAAGAAGTCGTTCAACGAGTTACGGACGCACTAAGCAAAGAAGGGTTTGGCGTATTGACAGAAATAGATGTTAAAGCGACGATGAAAGCAAAGCTTGGCGAGGACCTTTATAACTATAAAATATTGGGCGCATGCAATCCGACTTTTGCCTACAAGGCATTAATGGCCGAAGATAAAATTGGCACTATGCTGCCCTGCAATGTGATTGTGCAGGAAAGAAAGCCTGGCCAAGTGGAAGTCTCAGCTGTAAATCCGGTAGCATCCATGAAGGCGATACTAAACAAAGATTTGCACAAAATCGCAGTTGAGATAAAAGCCAAATTGAAAAAAGTAATTGAGCAGTTATAAAGTAAAGCGGTTTACGAAAGCAATCATTGATTTTGCGGTAATTACAAACACGCTAAAATTAATATTCGTTTTGAGTCAAAAACATCGAACATCGTTTTTCCCACAATAGCACGTTGAGCACTTGAAAATCAGGGCACAAAAAACGCCCTTCATTTTCATGAAAGGCGTTTTGGGTAAATGATGGGGCTCGAACCCACGACCCTCGGTACCACAAACCGATGCTCTAACCAACTGAGCTACATCTACCGTTTGGAGTGTGCAAATGTAAAAAATTGCGCCCGAAAATCAAGCAAATTTTTAATATTACATTCAACTTACTGTTAAGCGCGGTATTGCACCGACATTTGCATCAATATGGCTGAGCAATTAATTGAACTGAACGTGACCGGGATGCATTGTAACAATTGCGCTATCTCCGTACATAAATTATTAGAGAAAAAAGGCTTTCATGACATTTTGGTCGATTTCGCTTCGGAAGAGGTGAAATTCAGTACCGATAGTAGCGATGCGGTTGAAGACGCGATAAAGGGCATTGAAGGATTAGGTTATAAAGTAATTGAAGACGCTGCTTCGCACCAGGAAAAGTTCTACGAGAAGATCGAAAACAAGCTCATTTTCTGCACGATATTCACTATACCCTTGCTGTCGGCAATGCTACTCCCCTGGCATTTTTTGCACGAGCCGTATGTTCAGCTGGTATTATGCCTGCCGGTTTTTGTCGTTGGATGTCTGCATTTTGGCAAAAGCGCCTGGAGCTCAATCAAAGGCGGCGTACCCAATATGGATGTACTGATCTTTGTCGGTTCAACCTCCGCTTTTATTTATAGCTTAATAGGAACTATCGAGAACCTGGGCATGCGTTACCAGTTCTACGAGACCGCTGCTACGATCATCACCCTGGTACTGCTTGGCAACTTATTCGAAAAACGTTCGGTCACCCAAACGACATCAGCGGTAAAGGACCTGGTTAAAATTCAGCAGGTAAATGCTAACAGGATAGTTGATGGTACGATCGAAGTGATCAGTGCCAAAGAAGTTCGTCCGGGTGACACTTTACAAGTAAATACTGGCGACAAAATCCCCGTAGATGGAGACGTCTTATCAGGAAATGCCTCCGTAAATGAATCTATGCTGACCGGCGAGAGTATCCCGGTAGAAAAAGGAAAATACGATAAATTGATCGGCGGGACGATCGTGGAGCATGGCAATATTACCATGATAGCCACCAAAGTGGGTTCCAATACCGTGCTTTCGCAGATCATCGAACTAATGAAAAAAGCACAGGCTGCCAAGCCTGTCATCCAAAAAACAGGTGACCGCGTAGCGGCCGTATTTGTGCCGGCTGTGATCCTTATCTCCGTGGCGACTTTCGCGATAGCCTATTTTATCGGCCATGCCGGGTTACAACATGCGTTGATGAATGCCATCGCGGTATTGGTAATCTCCTGCCCCTGTGCTATGGGCCTGGCTACCCCTACCGCCGTTATGGTTGGACTTGGCCGCGCCGCAAAAAATGGCATCCTGATCAAAGGCGGTGATACCGTAGAAGCTGTAACTAAAGCCAAATACATTATTTTTGATAAGACGGGTACCCTCACAACAGGCAAGTTCAGTATAAATAATATCAGGATCGAAAAAGAAGCGGATATCGAGTATATCCGCGGCGTCATCGTAGCCATTGAAGAACGTTCAAACCACCCTATCGCGCGCTCATTGGTCGATGGCCTTAAGGGCCTGCCCCAGCAAAAGACGATCTTAAAATCAGTGGCAGAAGAAAAAGGTTTGGGCATGCGCGCAGAAGATATTGAGGGTAATAATTATTTTCTCGGGGCATCAAAAGAAACCGATAAGGGTGCCTTGTTCAATGTTTCCTTATATAAAAATCAAGCTCTTTTGGCACAGATCGAGATCGATGATGAAATAAAACCGCAAGCCGTTGCCCTGATTGCCGAATTGAGAAGAATGGAAATTACTCCTGTACTGTTGAGCGGGGATAAACAGAGCCGTTGCGAAAAAGTGGCTCATACGATCGGCATCAATGAGGTACATGGTGAAAAGCTCCCGGCCGAGAAATTAAACGTCGTTGATATCTATCGAAAAAAAGGCACCACCATTATGGTTGGCGACGGCATAAACGATGCCCCTGCTCTCACCAAAGCTGACGTAGGCATATCCATGAACGATTCGAGCCAGGTAGCTATCCAATCAGCCAGGGTGATCTTGTTGAATACCGACCTCTATTCGCTGGTTAAATTCCTGCAGATCAGCAAACACACGCTGATCACTATTAAGCAAAATCTTTTCTGGGCATTCGCCTATAACATCGTGGCTATTCCTTTAGCGGCTTTCGGCTTCCTGAGCCCGATGATAGGCGCGCTTTCTATGGCCTTTTCCGACGTTGTGGTAATCGGCAATTCCTTGAGGTTGAAAGTGAAACGGATTTCTTAGCTAATAGTTCATAGTTCATGGTTCATAGCCTTTAATATTTTATATTTTTGGTGGGCCGGACATGATTGATAATTATGCATTAGCCATGAACTATCAACCATGAACCATGAACTAAATAAATGATCGAGATCTTCACTGACGGCGCATCAAGCGGCAACCCGGGACCGGGCGGATATGGCGTTATTTTACGGTCTGGTAAACATTATAAAGAACTTTCGCAGGGATATCGTAAAACCACCAATAACCGCATGGAACTGCTGGCGGTGATCAAAGGTCTTGAGGCGCTCAAGAACCTTAACCAACCCGTTACGATATACTCCGATTCCAAATATGTCATCGACGCTATCGAAAAACGCTGGTTACAGGGCTGGGTAAAAAAAGGATTCGCAGGAAAAAAGAACAAGGATCTTTGGCTCCGCTACCTGGAGGTCAGCAAACTGCACCTCGTTAAATTCATCTGGGTACGCGGCCACGCCGGTCATCCGGAAAACGAGCGATGCGATGAACTGGCCGTTAACGCTTATAAGCAAAAGGACTTGTTAATTGATTCCGTTTTTGAAGCGGAGGCATTGAAGGCGAATTTATTGTAAGCTGCTTATCTTTCGGACTTACGCGGACTTCCTGACTTTCGGACTACTGGATACATATCTCACCGTCAAAATTCTTCTTTGTAACCTGCGGTGAAAAAAAAGCCATCATTTCCTCGGCTTTCAACACCATATTTTCTGAACCGATGAATATCGCCGACCGTTGGTGCAACTCCTTCACATCCAAGTCAAGTATGCGTTCGTAGCCGTTACTAGCTTTGCCTCCAGCCTGTTCGATAATAAAAGACATCGGGTTACATTCATATACCAGCCGTAACTTACCTTTTGGCGCCTGAGAGGTAATAGGATAAATGAATATCCCGCCTTTTATCATATTCCGGTGAATATCGGCTACCATCGAACCGATATAGCGCGAAGTGTAAGGGCGTTTCGTCTTATCATCTTCAACCTGGCAGTATTTGATATATTTCTTTACGCCATCGGGAAAGTGTGCGTAATAGCCCTCGTTAATAGAATAGATCACGCCATCCTTTGGAATGGTCATATCCGGGTGCGAAAGGCAAAACTCGCCTATTGACGGGTCAAGCGTAAAACCATTTACCCCTTTGCCGGTGGTATAAACCAGCATGGTTGATGAGCCATAGATCACATAACCTGCTGCAACCTGTTCGGTACCTTTCTGTAATACGTCTTCCAGAACGGCCCTGCCTTTTGTCGTTTTACGCCTGTAAATAGAAAATATAGTACCGATACCCACATTGACGTCAATATTCGATGAACCATCAAGCGGATCGATAGCCACGATATAGTTTGCATCTTTGGAAATGTCGGTATCAAGATATATATAATCGTCACTTTCTTCTGATGCGACAATACAGCATTCGCCGCCGTGCTTCAGTGCCGAAATAAATTGTTCGTTTGCATACACATCCAGTTTCTTTTGTCCCTCGCCCTGCACATTGGTCGTACCGTTATCACCCAATATATCCGCTATACCGGCTTTGTTTACTTCGCGGTTCACAATTTTTGCCGCGATGCCTATATCCCGCAACAGCCTTGATAATTCACCCTTAGCGTACGGAAAGTCTGCTTGCTTCTCAATAATAAACTGGCCCAATGTCTTGGTTATCGTCATATACTTAGTGTATTAAATACAATTTATTTTTGCAGTTCTATGGCCTCTAAGGTATGGATTTTTTCCTCAGAAATGCAAAATCTAAGCATTGTACGTAACTTATGCCAACCTTGTTTCCCCACGGCTCCGGGATTTAAGTGTAACAAACTAAGTTTTTTGTCGTAGATTACCTTTAGGATATGGGAATGTCCGCAGATGAACAATTTTGGGGGCTTAGTGTAAATTTCACGCTTGACAAGCGGACTGTAATGATCAGGATAACCACCGATATGCGTCATCCACACATCAACCCCCTCGCAATTGAAACGCTGGTGTTCGGGATATACGATCCGCACGTCTTTTCCATCGATGTTTCCATAAACCCCGCGCAGGGGTTTGAAGGCAGCAAGTTTATCTGCGAGTTCGATGTTTCCAAAATCGCCGGCATGCCATATCTCATCGCAATTCTCAAAATGTTTGAAAACTGAGTCGTCGAGGTAACCGTGGGTATCGGAAAGAAGGCCTATTCGGGTCATTGTTGTTTTAGATTTACGAATTACGATTTTAGATTAAAAGATAGTAAAGAATTCTTTTAATGCTTCCTGATACGTTGCCGAATATACATTGGGCGCATCGTAAATAACAAATTGACTTGTTTCAACTTCACTCTTTGAGATCGTCAGAGTCAATATTTCCCGATGCGCTTCTGAATCCCGGTATGAATAAATATTGACTATCCTTTTAATATATAAACCATGCTTTAATGCCAGCTCTTTTACTAACTCTGAAGTGTCCTGTGGCAGAATAAGACAACATTCCCCACTAGTTTTTAAATGGAAGGGCAAAGCTTTCACCAGGTCCGAAAAAAAACTTCCATCAGCATGTTTAGCCAGTTGCCTGCCTTTTTGTGGTGATTTTAATGAATTGATATAAAACGGTGGATTGGATACGATAAGGTCGTATTTTTTATCCGGGTATTGATTAAAAAAATCTTTAAAACCAATTGGAAATAACTCTAATCTCTCAGCAAATGGCGAATTAGCAAAGTTATTGCGCGCTGTGTTTGCTGCCGGCTCGTCAATTTCAACCGCATCAATTTTGGCACTGTTATATCGTTGTGCCAGCATCAGGGCGATAACACCTGTCCCGGTACCGATATCGAGTATAGATTGGGGGTCATCCGCCTCTGTCAACGCACCAAGCAATACGCCATCAGTATTGATCTTCATGGCGCAGCCGGTTTGGTCAACTGCAAATTGTTTGAATTGAAACATCTGCAACAAATTTGTTTAAAATGATTTACTTTAGAGATGCTTAATTTTTAATGATGGATAGAAAGGCGCTCAACATTTTATTCAATACATTTTGGAGTTCAGCCGGTTGGAAATCTGAAAAAACCGTCGCACCGTCCGATTTTGAATATGCGAAGAGTAAAAATGTGATGTTCGATCCTATTTTTATTGGGCACGATCAAACCGTTCAATGGATCACAGATGTTTTTAATCAGTCGTCAAAACGCCATATCGTTAAATGCTTTTTAAGCAGTCTATCCACCCGACAGGTTTGGCTTAGGTCTGGTCTTTCAAGCTACGCTTTTGCAAGAAATTTTCCGCGACATGGTTTTTCATCTAGTGGTAACATTTTTTGTAATATATGCGGTTCTTATAGCAATGAAAAACGAAATATAGATTTGAACATAATGAATTTCGAACGCATCAAATGGGGAGGCGTTAGATTAACCGACCCCATTTATGCAGCATGGAATTTGGAATTGCTTCATAAGGAGGCAACTCCTGAACCCAGCACCGAAGATATCGATATTTTGAATCAGTTCATTTCGGCTATAAATAACTCGGCACCGTCAGACCGCCCCACCCAGCTTGAGAAAAAAATAGCGCTGATAATTAAATCAAACTCACCCGAACGAAGACTAATTATTGACATGTTTGGCATATGCGGCATTCTAGAAACTAAGGAACACAAAGGATTTTTTGAAAGTTACGCACCTTATTCAAAACAAACCTTAAGACCATTAAATAAATCGGACTGGAGTTATCCCGTCGATTGGTGGACAGGCCAAGATGGAATAAACGAACAAGCCTTAGAGTTCTATTTTAGCGAATATCTGAAATAGCATATTAAATTTCGTAAAACTCAATCGGCAAGCCATCCGGGTCGGTAAAAAAAGTAAAGCGTTTACCGGTATGCTCGTCCATGCGGATCGGCTCAACTATAACACCATGGTTTGTGATCTCAGACACGGCTTCACCCAGGTTGTCAACCTCGAAAGCTAAATGTCGCAACCCGGCAGCTTCGGGCCTGGAGGGCCGTACGGGCGGATCAGGAAATGAAAATAACTCGATCTGATATAAACCATTTACTTCAAGGTCGAGCTTGTAGGAGTTTCTTTCTGCGCGAAAAACTTCGCGGACGGCTTTTAAACCAAGCACTTCAGTGTAGAATTTTTTTGACCGCTGGTAATCCGAACAAATGATCGCAATATGATGTACCCGGTTCAGTTTGAGCATTATTCGCCTAGAATTGCATGCAATACGTTATCGTAAACCAGCTTGATATCGGTGATATGTCCAAATGACTCCTCGTCTATAGTTAAATAACCATCGCTAACTTCACCCAGCAGACTAAACTCAACTTCGCTGGTGGCCATCAATTCGATAAATCGTTCCTGCTCTTCCGGGGAGATGCTGACCACTACCCTGCCTTGCGCTTCACCGAACAGGAACGCGTCCTTGCGAACCGAATTGTCCGAGGCAATATCAAAGCCCAAGCCGTTTGGCATGGCAGATTCAATCAAAGTAATGAATAAACCGCCGTCGCTGACATCGTGAACCGATTGTACGACCTGGTGTTTGATCAGTTGCTTGATCACCTGGTGCATATCATATTCCTTGTCGAGGTCGAAATACGGAGCTGGTGAGGCGGATATTTTATGATAAGAAGCCAGGTATTGTGAAGATGCAATATCATTTACCGATTCGCCGATCAAATAAACCAAATCGCCCGGCTGTTTGAAATCAGATGTGGTAATGGTCGAAACGTCATCCAGCACACCCAGCATACCAATGGTTGGGGTGGGGAATACCGGTCCTTCATCCGATGACTGATTGTAAAAACTCACATTACCGCCTGTAACCGGGGTTTCAAACTTGGTGCAAGCTTCACTCATGCCCTTAATTGCACCAACAAACTGCCAGTAGACTTCAGGCTTGTAAGGATTGCCGAAATTGAGGCAATTGGTTATGGCAACAGGTTCACCGCCGGCACAGGTAATATTTCTTGCTGCTTCCGCAACAGCAATCGCGCAACCTTTTTGCGGATCGGCGTATACGTAGCGCGAATTACAGTCTACCGTCAAGGCAATTGCTTTATCAGTACCCCGCACATTCACCACAGCAGCATCGCAAGGACGGTTGGTGGTCATGGTTGAGGTGCCCACCATCGAATCATATTGCTTGGTTACCCAGCGTTTAGATGCAATGTTTGGGTGCGAGATCAGGTGCTCTGCCACATCAATAAGGTTGGCAGGCTCTTTTACATCTTCTATTTTAAACTTTTGATTTTCTTTATAATATGCGGGCTCGCGATATTCGCGCTTATACACCGGTGCACCGCCACCCAATACCAGGTCGTCCGCAGGAACGTCTGCTACCAATTCCCCATGCATATAATATAACAGCCGTTGGGTGTCCGTTACCTCACCAATGATTGCGCAATTCAGGTCCCATTTATCAAAAATAGCCTCGACTTCTTTTTCGCGTCCCTTATGAACCACGATCAACATACGTTCCTGCGATTCCGAAAGCAATATCTCGAAAGGCTTCATATTTTCCTGGCGCGTAGGCACCTTGTCCAGATCGATCCGCATTCCATGTTCGCCCTTGGCCGACATTTCGGAGTTAGAGCAAATGATACCTGCAGCACCCATATCCTGCATACCTACTACAGCGCCGGTTTTAATTACCTCGAGCGTAGCTTCGAGCAATAATTTTTCCTGGAAAGGATCGCCTACCTGCACAGCAGGCAGGTCATTTACTGAATCTTCTGTTATATCTTTCGATGCGAATGCCGCACCATGTATACCATCTTTTCCCGTTGCAGAACCCACAATATAAACCGGGTTGCCCACACCATATGAGGTTGCAGAAACCGTTTCACCGGCTTTTACTATGCCAGCCGACATGGCGTTCACCAATGGATTTACATTATAGCACTCGTCAAAAAATAGTTCGCCGCCAACGGTCGGAATACCAAAGGCATTGCCATAATCGCCGATACCTTTTACCACACCTTTGATCAGCCATTTGGTACGATCCAAACTCAGGTCGCCAAAACGCAACGAATTCAATTGTGCGATCGGCCGCGCGCCCATCGTAAATATATCGCGATTGATACCACCCACGCCGGTAGCAGCGCCCTGGTAGGGCTCCAATGCCGACGGGTGGTTGTGCGATTCTATCTTAAAGGCACAACCTATTCCGTCACCCAGGTCAACCAACCCGGCATTTTCCTCACCGGCTTTCGCCAGCATACGCGGACCGTCTTTAGGTAAAGTTTTCAACCATGTGATCGAATTTTTGTAAGAGCAATGCTCGCTCCACATCACCGAGAAGATAGACAACTCGGTGAAGTTAGGCACGCGGCCCAATATCTCTTTTATTCGTTCAAATTCTTCGGGCAGTAAACCTAAATCTTTGGCTGTTTCGGTGGTGGTTAATTCCAGGGTCTCCAAGGCAATTATCGTTTGTTGAAAGGAAGCACAAAGGTAGGAAAAAGAGGTGAAAGCTAAAAGGATTTGATGGTCCGGAAGTCCGAAAGTCCGCAGAAGTCCGAAAGACCGTTTAGACAAGCCTTTTTATTCGGCAACAAAAAAACGATGAGTATAAAACCCATCGCTCATGTATAGTATAATAGTTGATATGTGCGCTTAGTTGTTATCCGTCGGTGCCTGGAAATTGAACGGCATCATATATCTTACCCGCACTTTTTGGCCATTCTGTATACCTGGCGACCAGTTTGGGGCCAGTTTAAGTACCCGTTGCGCTTCTTCGTCCAGGCCATAGCCAACACCACGCACTAGTGCTATATCTGATAAGTGACCGTCTTTTTCGACAATAAAACTAACATAGACCTTCCCGCCAATTCCGGCATCGATAGCTTGCAATGGGTACCGCAAATGTTTTTTTAGAAATTTCTGCCAGGCAGCTTCCCCACCAGGAAACTGGGGCATCACTTCTATCGTACCAAGCGAGTAAACGGTGGTATTTTCTGTGACATTATCACCGGGGCCCACTGAACTTGTTGGTGTGATATTCAGATCAGCACCACTATCGTCGCCTTTATGGGTGCTGGGACCTATCGCGGTCTCTTGCAAATCAATTGTTGTTGGTGGATTAACCGCAGCCGGATCGACCGTCGCAACCATGGTTTGATACCTTGTTGTACTTTGGTCAGCCGGAGGCTGAATTTCATGGTGCGCGGGCGGGGTAACCGGCGGTTTTACAGTCGGGTTGGAGATCACAATAGGCGGCCTGTTGTCTACCACCACGATCCGGACCTCCGGTTGATGCTGCAAATAGATGTTGTAACCTTCGAACAAAGCCACAAAGCCTAATAAAGTAAAGCCTAATGCGGTCAACAACGTCTTATCATAATGTTTCCTCAGTTCGTAAGCGCCGTACTCCTTGTTACGGTCGTCGAATACAAGTTCGAGCCACTCGGACCTGCACAAATCTAATTTAGGTTTAAGCATGTTTTTATGAAATTTAATTTTATATCATAACGTTTTTACAATATTTAATATTGTAAAGTTGCTTATGACTTAAATTCCAGCGACCATGCTACAATTCCGATTTCTTACGTTAATTGACTGATAATCACCACTTTTTAATGATTATCTTTTTAACAGGCTGAGTACCTGCCTTTGCAGATAGGTGATTTTGGCTCATAAATGCTTTCAGGCCATCGCCGGTTTGCTTGCAATAGGCCCCCGTTTGGTCGAGGTACTCGTCAAGTTCTTTTTTATCAAGCCTGGCTGCGGCTTTTTCAAGGGAATACGCTATTCCAGGCTGCGGCACAAAATTCCCGTACCTGTCCTTGTAATAAGGTGCAAATACAAAATCGGTAAACCAATACCTGTATTTGTTGTCCTTACATTCAATGGTCAGTGTATATTTTATTATGCCGCTTTCGTGCTTCACGAATGCCAGCACGCTATAGGTAAGCATTTTATCTTTTATCGATATGACGGAATCCCCTGTTAGGATAGCCTTACCTTTTTTATAAATCCCTCGATTAAAACTCATTGCTTTTCTGTCCAGGCTATCCCTTGAGGCATTTGGCTGATCAACTACCTGGTAATAGATGTATTTATTATTCTCATCAAGCGCCAGCAGAGTTTTCTGACCATTTGCTGCATATGTCGCGGCAATGCAGGTAAGCAAAAACAGAATCTTTTTCATGGTATAAATATAAGGCCGCCCCCCGGAACGAAGAGCGGCCTGTAAAATTTGATTTGTAATATCTTTAGAACGCGTACACCGCAGCGATCAGGAATTGTGCTGCGCTATTGGTTGATGCGCCATTGCTATCCACAAAAGTGGATGGGAATGCCGTGCTCTTATTATCGAACCTGATTTCAGGGATCAGCGTGATAGCTCCTGCTTTGATGTTCGAAGTAACCGTAATGCCGGTTACATTGCCATTATTCTTGTACTCGAAATATTCACCCCTGATGCCGAAGGTTACTGCTTTAGATACGGCGAGCTGCGGGTATAAAGCTACACCCGAGAAACCGCCGCCATTGTTCGGTGCCGAAAAGGTGGCAGCGTTCAATCCCAGCTTGAAGGCATCGGTGACCTGGTAAGCGGTGGTCAGGTCAAACTCCGTGCCCGAATATGAGCCGGAGGCCACGTTCAGGTAGGCGGTCCAGCCTTTAACCGGTGCCAGCATCAGCTGTGCGCCAAAGGTCGATACATCGCCCGCGGTGAGGGCATTGGTATGGGTGGAGTATGAAGTATAGGTGTTCCAGTAGTTATTAAAAATACCGGCCATCAGGCTTACTTTATCCGAGAAAGCATAAGTGGCTTTGAAGCCTGCATTCTGGAAAGGCCCGTTGGTGAACAGGTACGAGGTGGAATAGTTGAAATTGCCCACCGGGGAAATAACTTCGTAACCAATGAAGGTGGCCATATAACCCGCTGTCAGGTTGAATTTGTCGGTCACATCATAGGATACATACAGGTTTTGGATATGATAGCTGGAAACACCTGCCGTAGTGATCGGGTCCAGCGCGTTGGAGCCGTCGGGCAGTGATTGTTCCTGTCCCCTGGGGCCGAAGGACAGCTCGCCCACGAAAGAGGCTTTGCCCACTTTCTTTTTCAGGCCCAGGTCAAGCATACCGATAGATACGGAGTTGTGGTCTGAAGCAAAACTGGTGGGAATATTGCCATGACCCGAAAAGTCGTATTTCCAATAGGTGTCCACCGATCCGGAAAAGATCAGCGGCGGATCCGTGGGATCGGCCGTGGTGCCTACCTTGCCGGTATCAGCGGGCATGGTGGCCGCGCGGGACGACATAATTACGATAATGGATAATGATAAAAGTAAAAGTATCTTTTTCATGATTAGCTGGGTTAATAAATTTTGATTATTTGATTGATTTTTAGTTAGTTAGATCGATTTTATTACTTTCTGATAAGACAAACCTCAAGCCCTGCATGCAAACCGAGGCTTGCTGCCTGTTACTGTAGAAACTTGATTAAATGTTTAGAAAAACTTGTGCGGTTGGTTTTACACGAAGGGTAAATCAGGGAACACTATTTACCAACCGCACAAGAAATAAATCTATATTATGCTTCTGCCGGAAGTTTTGTTTCTGTTTCAAACAAACCTTTTAAGCTGATCTCATCCTCCTGCACGGGGTAAGCATCTGTACCATGATCGAACATATCCAGGCCGCCTGTGCCGGTTTCGCCATGTGCTTCTACCCTCAGCTTCCATGGATGCGGTAACATCATGATCACTTTCATCATTATCCAGGTGATGGTGAATACCGCTATCGCTATCGTAAACGTGCCTATCGCCTGTGCTTTGAGTATGCTGAAGTCGCCGCCGTAGAACAGGCCTTTTACGACTGCTCCTGCCGAGTTATCCGCGCCATATGGGCCGGTCACTCCGAATTCGCCTGTTGCAAACAGGCCCAGTGACAGGGTGCCCCAGATGCCGGCCATGCCGTGTACCGGTACCGCACCGATCGGGTCGTCTATTCTCAGGTATTCCAATAGTTTTATACCGCCAAAGGTGACAAAGCCGGCTACGCCGCCCAGTATCATCGCTCCCAGCGGGCTTACCCAGTAACAGGGGCAGGTAATGGCTACCAGTCCGGCCAAAAATCCGTTCACCGTAAAGCCCAGGTCAAACTTGCCCTTGGTCGATCCCCACCACAATCCTGCCAGCATGGCCGTGAAGCCGCCGCCGCAGGCTGCCAGGGTCGTGTTGGTGGCTACTCTTCCTATGCCGATGGCGTCCATCGCTGACAGTGTGCTGCCGGGGTTGAACCCGTACCAGCCGAACCA
>Ga0207705_10000909_pt1 | contig 24236 bp, 19 predicted proteins | sample KBSC13metaG_FD_184314 | JGI IMG/M metagenome (GOLD analysis project Ga0207705, IMG submission 184314) | Corn rhizosphere microbial communities from Kellogg Biological Station, Michigan, USA - KBS C1-3 metaG (SPAdes) (version 2) | ecosystem: Host-associated > Plants > Roots > Rhizosphere > Soil ... | reverse complement strand
GCCGCGATCTCGCGCGTCACGCCGCCTGCGTTCTTCCATGGTGCGGCCCTGAGCGTAGCGCCGCGCACGACGCGCGCCGCCGGAACCGGCGCCGAAGCTGCGGCAACACACGCGGCGGCTAAATGGTGCCTGCCCATGTGCGTCAACGCCCGAGCATCGGCAGCTTGAGGGCGACCTCGCGCGCAGTGCGCCGCGCTAAATCGTAGCCCGCGTCGGCGTGCCGCATCACGCCCGTGGCCGGGTCGTTGAACAGCACGCGCTCGATGCGGCGCGCGGCCTCATCGGTACCGTCGCAGACGATCACGACACCCGCATGTTGGCTAAAGCCCATGCCGACACCCCCGCCATGGTGAATCGATACCCACGTTGCACCGCCCGCAGTGTTCAGCAGCGCATTGAGCAGCGGCCAATCGGACACGGCATCGGAGCCGTCCATCATCGATTCGGTCTCGCGATTGGGGCTCGCCACCGAACCGGTATCGAGGTGATCGCGCCCGATCACGATCGGTGCTTTCAGCTCGCCGCGTTTCACCATTTCGTTGAATGCGAGACCCAAGCGATAGCGATCCTTCACGCCGGCCCAGCAGATGCGCGCCGGCAACCCCTGGAACGCAATGCGCTCGCGCGCCATGTCGAGCCAGTGGTGCAGATGCGCGTCGTCCGGGATCAATTCCTTGACCTTCGCATCGGTCTTGTAAATGTCCTCGGGATCGCCCGACAGCGCCACCCAGCGGAATGGGCCCTTGCCTTCGCAAAAGAGCGGCCGGATATAAGCGGGCACGAAGCCGGGGAAATCGAACGCATTGACCACGCCCATGTCTTGCGCCATCTGCCGAATGTTGTTGCCGTAGTCGAGCGTCGCCGCGCCGCGCGCCTGCAAGCTCAGCATCGCTTGCACTTGCTTGGCCATCGATTGCTTCGCGGGCATGACGATGCTTTCGGGATCGGTTTTCTGACGCTCGCGCCATTGCTCGACGTTCCATCCCTGCGGCAAATAGCCGTGAATGGGATCGTGTGCGCTCGTCTGGTCGGTCACGCAATCGGGCGTGATGCCGCGAGCGACGCAGGCTTCGAACACGTCCGCGGCATTACCGACCAGGCCTACGGATACCGGCTTTCCGCTTGCCTTGGCCGCCTCGATCATGGCAAGCGCTTCATCGAGCGTCGTTGCCTTCCGGTCGACGTAGCGCGTCTTCAACCGAAGGTCGATGCGCGTCTCGTCGCACTCGACCGCGATCATCGAGAAGCCGGCCATTGTCGCCGCGAGCGGCTGGGCGCCACCCATGCCCCCGAGGCCGCCCGTCAGCACCCAGCGGCCGCGCGCATCGCCGTTGAAGTGCTGATTCGCGACCGCGTAGAAGGTCTCGTAGGTTCCTTGCACGATTCCCTGGCTGCCGATGTAAATCCAACTGCCGGCCGTCATCTGACCATACATCATGAGCCCCTTGCGATCGAGCTCGTGAAAGTGCTCCCACGTCGCCCAATGCGGCACGAGATTCGAGTTCGCGAGCAACACGCGCGGGGCGTCGGCATGCGTGCGAAATACACCCACCGGCTTGCCCGATTGAATCAACAGCGTCTCGTCGTCTTCGAGATTCTCGAGCGATGCGAGGATCTGGTCGAAGCAATCCCAATTGCGCGCGGCACGCCCGATACCACCGTAGACGACGAGCGCGTGCGGATGCTCGGCCACTTCAGGATCGAGGTTGTTCTGAATCATCCGGTAAGCGGCTTCGGTGAGCCAACTCTTGCATGTCTTCTCGACGCCGCGCGGTGCGCGGACGGTGCGCGTCGGATCGAGGCGCGGGTCGAATGATTTCGGATCGTTCATGAAAGGCCTCTCTTTATGCCTGCGTTGCGTTGTAGTAGGGCGGCGGTGCCGCGGTTCGGTTCGGTTCGGAACTCAAAAATGTCCGGTGAAGCGATAGCGGCTGCCCGGGTGCCACAGATCCACGACAGAGGCGACCTGCTCGCGCGACCACGTGCGCCGATGCAAAACCAGGCACGGCTCGCCCTCGTCCATCTTCAATTGGTCGATCGCGGCGGCCTCGGGCTGCGCCGCTTCGATCCGGTACTCGACCCGCTGCAGCGGCGCGACGCGCATCAGGTACTGGTTCGGCGTGGTGCGCGAGAAATCCTGCAGCCCGTATTCAGGCACGACGATCGGATTGACCCAGCGCGCTTCCAATTGCACCGGCTCCTCGTTCTCGAAGTGCAGCACGCGCGAATGAAACACCGGACTGCCGGGCTTGATCTGCATTTCATCCGCCAGCGCCGCGCTCGCCACCGTCGCGCCGAGTTCGAGCACGTCCGCACGATATCGATGCCCGCGCGCGGCGATTTCATCCGAAATACTGCGGATCGCCACGAGCGTCGATTCGTACTTCGGACGGGCAACGAAGGTGCCGGCGCCTTGCACCCGCGTGAGCACCTGCTCGGCGGTCAGCTCGCGTAGCGCGCGGTTAACCGTCATGCGGGCCACCTTGAACTCGCGCGCGAGCTCGTTCTCCGATGGAACGAGATCGCCCTCGGCCCACTCGCCGGAGTGGATGCGCGCGAGAATGAAGTCCTTGATGCCCTGGTACGCGGGCGCGTTCATCGGCTTGGCGTTTTGCATCGATCAGGCTGCAACGTTGGCTTCGGATGCGAACGACAATGGGCTCGCCTGTGCGATTACGCCTTCCTGCACGAGCCGCGCAACGGACGCGATATCGGGTGCGAAGTAGCGATCGAGGTCGTAGTGCGGCACGTGAGTGCGCAGTGTCCGCATCACGCGCTGCAACGCGCCGCTCGTGGGAAACGGCGCGCGCAGATCGACGCCTTGTGCGGCGGCGAGCAGTTCGATAGCCAGAATGTTTGCCGTGTTTTGGGCGATATCGCCGAGCTTGCGCGCCGCGAACGTCGCCATCGAAACGTGGTCCTCCTGGTTCGCCGAGGTGGGCAGCGAATCGACCGACGCCGGATGCGCGAGCGTCTTGTTCTCCGAAGCCAGCGCGGCCGCCGTGACGTGCGCGATCATGAATCCGGAATTCACGCCGCCGTCCCTCACGAGGAACGGGGGCAAGCCCGACAGCGTCGCGTCGATCAAGAGCGCGATCCGGCGCTCGGCGAGCGCGCCGATCTCGGCCGCGGCCAGCGCAAGATTGTCGGCGGCAAACGCGACGGGCTCGGCGTGGAAATTGCCGCCCGAGAGCACTTCCCCCGTATCGGGGAATACAAGCGGATTATCGGAGACAGCGTTCGCCTCGATCAGCAGGATGTCGGCCGCGTGACGCATTTGATCGAGGCATGCGCCCATCACCTGGGGTTGGCAGCGCAAGCTATACGGATCTTGTACCTTGCCGCAATCGCGGTGCGAAAGATTGATCCCCGAGCCGTCCAGCAAAGCGCGATAAGCCGCCGCCGCATCGATTTGGCCGCGGTGGCCGCGCAATGCGTGGATGCGCGCATCGAACGGCTTGATCGATCCCGCGGCTGCATCGACCGATAACGCACCGGCGACGAGTGCCGTGCGGAAGAGATCCTCGATTGCAAACAGGTTGTACAGCGCGAGCGCCGTCGACGCCTGCGTGCCGTTGAGCAGCGCAAGGCCTTCTTTCGCCTGGAGCGCGAGGGGCGCAAGGCCCGCGGCCTTCAGCCCATCGGCCGCGCTCATGCGCTCGCCACCGACTGTCACTTCGCCGATACCGAGCAGTACCGTCGACATATGTGCGAGCGGCGCCAAATCGCCGGACGCGCCGACCGAGCCTTTGACGGGAATGATCGGCAGCACGTCCGCGTTCAGCAGCGTGACGAGCGCGTCCATGACCTCACCCCGGATGCCCGAATGGCCGCGGCCGAGGCTCGACAACTTGAGGGCGATCAAGAGCCTCACCACGGGCGCGGCCATCGGCTCTCCTACCCCCACGGCATGCGAGAGCACGAGGTTGCGTTGCAGCAGTTCGAGTTGATCGTGGGGAATGTGCGTACTGGCAAGTCGGCCGAAGCCCGTGTTGATGCCGTAGGCGGGCTCGCCTTTCGCGGCAATATCCGCGACAGCCTTCGCGCCCGCATCGATGACGGCCCGGCTGGCGGGGTCGAGGGCCAGCGTCACGCGCTCGCGCGCGATGCGACGCAGTTGGGGCAGCGTCAAATGGCCCGGGGTAAGCATCATCATGGAAGCGTCCTATGTCTATATTCGTCGTCTATGTCGCTGAGTGAGGCAGGAGTCGCATCGATTGGCTCCGATTCGAAAGCGAGTCTAGTGCGTCAATGTTGTATATACAACTCGTTTTTACACACTTCGAATAAGGGATTTCCACTAGGCGGCGACAGCTGCGGTCAGACCGGAGCGACGTGCCAGGGCCGGTGACCAGCCGCCCCGCAGGGCTGGCTAGCGAAAAGTTAGGCACGTGCTATGGGCTGCGCCAGCCGTTGCCGAACGGGGACTCTGTTGTCTATACAAATCGGTCCAAACGACGCTGCTCGTATCGTTCGGTGGGCATTTGATCGGCGATTGCACCAACATGCGGCATGGCCGGCACCCTCAACGCTCACGCCGCCGCGAAATCGGCGCTTGAATCCGCATCCAGCGCGCGAGGTCCATCTCGGCCAACGGCGGGTACGCGTCGTGCTTCTCCGGGGATGGGACGGGCGCAGTCGTGATGCGCTTGGCGAGCAAACCGCGGCAGTCCGACAGCCGCACCTCGCCGGTCCAACCCTACGAGCGACTTTTTTGACGACCATGAATAAGATGCAAGGACAACGACAGCCGATGGACCTCATCGAACTCGCCCGCGAATCGGGCATGGCGGTCTTGCTCGATGCCAAGATCGGCCGTGAGCAGTACGTCAGCGTGAGCGGATCCCTCGCCGCGCTCGAACGCTTTGCCGATGCAGTCCTCAGCGAATCGGATGACGCCCCCCGGCGTTCGCGCTGAGCGGCACTTCGACCTCGCAATCGGCGCATCGGAATCGGTGAACCCCCGTTGCGGGTGCAACATCGATGTCGGCATCCGCAAGCGCCTGAGCGATAGATGCGCGATGCCGACACGTCAGCGCACCCTAACCTCGTTGCCGGGCGCTAAGCGGCCGAACGTGGAGCGCTCGCGATGTCGCAGCCCGTTTTCCCGATCACGTTTCTTTCATTTTTTCTCTGCCGCCCTGTGCTTATTTGAAGCCCTGCCGATAACGAGGTAGGCGTGCGCGTTGCTGACGCAAACTGCAAGAGAACGCCAGTGCGGTGCGGCAGCGGCGGCAAGGATGCAAGCCGGTGCGTGCGCCAGAGCACAAGGCTCGCCCTGCACAGGCGTTCGGCGCACGATTACACTAGTAGCAGCGTCGTCAGCGCGCAGCCGCGCCACGGCGCGATGACGCGCGATCGGCCCGCCGGCCGTGACCGCGCTTCGCGACGGGGGCGAAAGCGAAAACCTGGCTGATACGACACGGCTCAGGGAGCCCATCATGAATCGCCCGCTCGCCCGTCTGCCTTTACGCCACATCGCTACGATGTCGCCAGGCGCGCGATGGAAATGGCTCACGCTCGCCGGCATCGCCGCCCTCGCCGGCATCCTGGCCTATCTGGCTTCGCTCGAAATGCAAACTTCGAGGCTAGAAGCACGCTACTTCGCCCGGATTGGACGACAGGTATCGTTTTCAGTCGCGCAAGGCCCGAGCGACAGCATCCGCTTTCCCTCGCCGGGCGGCCCCTATGACCTCCGTCTGGGCTACGCCCGGCTTCCTGATTTCACGTCGCGTCTGCGCGCACGCGGCTATGTCGTCACCCGCCAGGCACGCGATTCATCGATGATGACATCGATCGCCGATCGCGGCTGGTTCATCCCGTATGCGGAAAAGGATCAAGCGGGGCTACGCTTATTCGATGAGCAGGGCGTGCCGCTTTTCAACGCGCGTTATCCCGCCCTCGCCTACGACAGTTACGATTCGATCCCCCCACTTATCGTCGGCGCGCTCACGTTCATCGAAGACCGCTACTTGCTCGATTCAGGCGAGCCCGAGCGAAATCCGGCCATCGATTGGGGCCGATTCGGACGCGCGCTTTCGGATCAAGCGCTGCGGTTCGTCGATCGCCATCAAGCCACGCCGGGCGGCAGCACGCTCGCCACGCAAACCGAGAAGTTTCGGCACTCGCCGGGCGGGCGCACGGCGACGCCTCCGGAGAAACTGCGACAAATCGTGTCCGCCTCATTGCGCGCGTACCTCGGCGGCGAAAACACGCTAGCCGTGCGCAAGGCAATCGTCGTTCATTACTTGAATACCGTGCCGCTCGCAGCGCAGCCGGGCATCGGCGAAGTCGAGGGGCTTGGCGATGGCTTGACGGCCTGGTACGGTCGCGACTTCGCCGAAGTCAACCGCCTGCTGTCACAAGCAAGCACCGAGACGGGTAACGGTCCGCTCGCGCCCGGCGTGCTTGCCGATCAAGCGCTGGCCTTCAAGCAGGTTCTCTCGCTGCTCATCGCACAGCGTGCGCCCTCGTACTATCTCCTGCGCCACCGTCCCGCGCTCGAGCGGCTGACCGACAGCTACGTCCGCGTGCTGGCCGCGAACGGCGTCATTTCGGCGCCGCTGCGCGACGCTGTGCTCGCCGCACCGCTGGAGTCGCACAAGGCCACACCGCCGAAACCGGCTACCTCTTTTGTCGCGCGCAAAGCCGTGACGCTCGTGCGTTCGCAGCTCCAGCAAGCGCTCGGCGTCAACGGCTTCTACGATCTCGACCGGCTGGACCTGACCGTGCATTCGACGTTGAACGACACCGTGCAGCGCGCCGTCAGCGAACGGCTCGCGCAGGCGGGCACCGTCGAGGGCGCAAAGGCCGCGGGCCTCTACGGCTTCGAGATGCTGCGCCCCGGCGACGATCCGTCGAAGATTTCCTTCAGCTTCGCACTGTTCGAACGCAAGAGCGGCGGCGATGTCGTACGCGTGCAAACCGACAGCGTCAACCAACCGTTCGACATCAACGGCGGCTCGCGGCTCAATCTCGGCTCGACCGCCAAGCTGCGTACGGTCATCACCTATCTGCAGATCGTCTCGGCGCTGCACGATCGCTACGCGTCGCTCGATAACGCCGAACTCAAGCGCGTCAAACTCGATCCGCTCGACGCACTGTCCCGCTGGGCCGTCGACTATCTCGCTCATACGAACGATCGCTCGCTGCCCGCTATGCTGGACGCGGCCGTCGAACGCAAATATTCGGCGAGCGCGGGCGAAACCTTCTACACCGGCGGCGGCGCACAAGCGTTCACGAACTTCGAGAAGTCGGACAACGGACGCATCCTTACCGTGCGCGAAGCGTTCCAGCACTCGGTTAACCTCGTCTTCGTGCGCCTCATGCGCGACATCGTCCACTACGAGATGATCGAGAGCGCAGGGCCCTCCGCGCAGTGGTTCGACGATCCCGCGCTGCGCCAGCGCTACCTGATGCAATTCGCCGATCGCGAGAGCCTCGTCTACTTGCATCGGTTCTATGTCAAGTACGCCGGCAAGACGCCCGACGACGCGCTCGATACGCTCATCGCCGACATGCGCAAATCTCCGCCGAAGCTTGCGACGGCACTGCGCAGCATCGCGCCCGACGAACCGTTTCCGTGGTTCGCAAAGCGCATGCGCGCGGCCCTCAGGAACACGCCTAGCGCGTCGCTCTCGGACGATGATCTCGCCAAGCTCTATGCGAAGTACGCCATCGACAAGTTCAACTTGAACGATCGCGGTTACATCGCCCACGTGCATCCGATCGCGCTATGGATGCTTGCGTATCTGCGCAAGCATCCGAATGCAACCGAAAACGAACTGCGTCAGGCGAGCCGCGATGCGCGCCTCACGTCCTATGCGTGGCTCTTCAAGACGCACCACCGTCTGACTCAGGATCGACGCATTCGCCACATGGTCGAACTGCAGGCGTATGCCGCCATCGGCAAAGCGTGGCGTGCCCTCGGCTACCCCTTCGAGACGGTCACGCCGTCCTATGCAGCCGCGATCGGGGCCTCGGGCGATCGACCCGATGCCCTGGCGCAATTGATCGGCATCGTGGCCGACGACGGCAAGATGCGCCGCGCGCAAAGCGTCGATACGCTGGCATTCGCAGCGGGTACGCCCTACGAAACGCATTTCGCGCATGCGCCAAGCGCCGGCACCCGCGCCATCTCGCCGGAAATCGTCGCGGTCACGCGCCGGTTGCTGCGCGAGGTCGTCCTCGGCGGCACCGGTGCTCGCCTGGCGAAGGGGCTGCCGCTCGGCGACGGACGCACGCTCGACGTCTATGGGAAGACCGGAACCGGAGATCAGCGCTTCGAGGTCTATGCACCGGGTGCGCGGCTGATCGAATCGCGCAAGGTCAATCGCACGGCCGTGTTCGTCTTCGTGCTGGGCGACCGGTTTTACGGCACGCTGACGGCCTACGCGCACGAGCCGTACGCTGCACGCTACGACTATACGAGCGCCATGGCCGTGCAACTGCTCAAATCGCTCGGCCCATCGCTTGCGCCCCTGGTGGAAGTCGACGAGGCGCAGGCGAAAGCCGCGGCGGCCAAGGCCGACGCCACGCCGCCGGCTTCGCCTCAATCCACGCCCGCTTTCTAAGCCCGAGGGCGACCGGCCCGCCGGCTCCCGTTGGCCCCGTCCCCGCTTGGCGTGCCGAGCGGGCACGGGCGTTGCGGCTAGGTATCACGTCGCAACTGCGGCAAACCGCAAAAAGGAGAGCTCGATGAACAAGGATCAGGTGAAGGGCGTAACGGAAAAGGCGAAGGGCAAGGTCAATCAAGCAGTCGGCAAAGTCACGGACGATCCGGCCCGCCAAGCCAAGGGGGACATTCAGGAAGCCGCGGGAGACGTCCGCAAGGGCTACGGTGACGCCAAAGAAGATGTGAAAGACGAGCTCGAGCGTGAACGCGACGCGAAAAAGCATCAATGACCATTAGCACACGATGGCTAGCCGCGGCTCGAACGAGCCTCATCGGCTGCCATCGCCGTCGAGCGCACTGCACCCGCGCTCGGCGCTCGCGGGGCGACGCAGCGATGATTAACGCGTACGCCCCGCTTTTCTTGCCTGATCGAGGACGAAATCGATGAACGTCGCTGCCGCGCGCGTTTGATGGCGATCGGGCATGTACAGCAAATACATACGAGTGCCGAAAATGCTCAGACGCCATTCGTCGAGCGTGGTCACGACATCGCCGCTGCGGATGTCCTCATCCACCACGTAGTCGGGAAGAATACCAACGCCGAGTCCCGCACGCACTGCCTGCCGTAAAAATAAGAAATTTTCTGAAATCAACGTAGGCTCGAGCAGCACCTCATGCCGCTCCTCCCGTAAATAGGCCGCCACGCGCAACTGACGTCCGAGGACCGTCGCCGTAATGAGCGGCGTCGTACGCAGCGCGTCCAACTGGGTCGGGAGCGCTTGCTCGCTGGCATACGCCTTGGACGCACAGGCGACATAACGCACGGCGCCCATATCGCGCGCAACCACGTTCTGCGGCGGCTCCGACATCACGCGCACGGCGATGTCGACTTCATCGCGCAGCAAATCTTCCACGCGATTTTCAAACATGACGTCGAGCACAATCCCCGGATGCTGGCGCTTGAACTCGAGCAGCCACTCGGCCATCACGAGTTGCCCGTAGCCGCTCGGCACCGACAAGCGAACGCGCCCCTGCAGCGTACGGCCGAGCGTTTCGACGGTTTCCTGTGCAGCCTCCAGCGAGCGCCGTATCGCGCGGCCATGCTCGAGCAGGCGCAGCCCCGCTTCGGTCGCCTCCACGCGCCGCGTCGTGCGCCGCACGAGCTGCAACCCGAGCGCGCGCTCGAATTGATTCAAATGGTAGCTGACGTTCGCGCGCGTCATCTTGAGCCGCCGAGCCGCTTCGCTCAGGTTACCGGCGTCTAAGATTTCGACGAGCAACGATAGGGAATTCAAGTCCATGAGGGTGAGTCAAAGCCCGTTCACACTGTCAAATCTTACTTGACAGTGTGTCAACCAGCGACGGGATTGTCAATTGCGGCTCACCGCTCGACAATCGCAGGACTCTCCACCCTCGCTCGCCGCCCGCCTATGACCGCCCCGATCCACTCCCCTGTCGTCTCCCGGGCGCTGCGCGGGAACGTGCTCGTCGTCACGATCGACCACCCGCCCGTCAATGCGTTGAGCGTCGAGGTCCGGCAAGGACTCGCCGAAGCGATCGACGTCGCGCAAACCTCCTCGTCTGTCGCGGCCGTGCTCATCGTCGGTGCGGGACGCAACTTCATCGCCGGAGCCGACATTCGGGAGTTCGGCAAGCCTCCGCTGCCCCCGCTCCTACCTGCGCTCTGCAACCGCATCGAGGCGTGCAAGAAGCCGGTCGTGGCTGCAATGCACGGCGCCGCGCTCGGCGGCGGACTCGAAATCGCGCTCGCCGCGCACTATCGGCTCGCCGTGCGCGGCGCCAAGCTCGGCCTGCCGGAAGTGCAATTGGGCTTACTGCCCGGTGCCGGCGGCACCCAACGCGCGCCGCGGTTGATCGGCGCGGCGCGCGCGCTCGATTTGATGCTCTCCGGCCGCCCACTACCCGCTGAACAGGCACTCGCCGTCGGCCTCATCGATCGCCTCGGGACAACCGACGATGTCCTTGGCGAAGGCCTCGCCTACGTGCAGGAACTGCTCGCATCGAAGGCCGGCGTGCGCCCGACGCGCGCCGCCACGGCGCTCGCGGGCTTCGGCGCCGAGGCGAGCCGCGCGGCCATCGCGGCTGCCCGGAAGGAGACTGCCACGCGCGCGCGCGGGCTCTTGTCGCCGATGAAGATCGTCGACGCGGTCGAAGCCGCCCTCACGCTCTCGTTCGACGAAGGTCTCGCCTTCGAACGCAAACTGTTCGTCGAATGCCTCGAAAGCCCCCAGCGCGCGGGACTCATCCACGCCTTCTTTGCCGAACGTGAAGTCGCGAAAGCGCCCGAAACAAAGGCCGCGAGGCCGCGGCCGATCGCCACGGTCGGCATCGTCGGCGGCGGCACGATGGGAGCCGGCATTGCCGTTGCCGTGCTCGACGCGGGGCTGCCCGTCACGATGATCGAACGCGACGAGCAGGCGCTCGCACGCGGCCGCGCGCATATCGAGCGCGTGTACGACGGCCTCGTCGCGAAGGGCCGGATTCCGGCCGAGGCAAAGGAGGCCGCCCTCGCCCGGTTCACGGGCAGCACCTCATACGACGCGCTCGCGAACGTCGACCTCGTCATCGAAGCGGTCTTCGAGGACATGGCTGTTAAAAAAGCCGTCTTCACCGAGCTCGATCGCGTCTGCAAGGGCGGCGCCGTTCTGGCGACCAACACCTCCTATCTCGACATCGACGAAATCGCCGGCGCGACCTCGCGCCCCGGCGACGTCATCGGCCTGCACTTCTTCTCGCCGGCCAACGTCATGAAGCTGCTGGAGATCGTCGTACCCACGCGCGTGGCGGCGGACGTCGTCGCGACGTCGTTCGAGCTCGCCAAGCAGTTGCGCAAAGTACCTGTGCGCGCCGGCGTCTGCGACGGCTTCATCGGCAATCGCTTGCTCGCCGTCTATCGCACCGCGGCAGACTACTTGATGGAAGATGGCGCGTCGCCGTATCAGATCGATCGCGCGATGCGTGAGTTCGGCTATCCGATGGGCCCGTATCAAGTGGTCGATCTTGCAGGCGGCGACATCGGCTGGGCCACGCGTAAGCGTCGCGCAGCGACGCGCGATCCGCGCATGCGCTATGTGGAAATCGCCGACCGCCTGTGCGAACGTGCTTGGTTCGGCCAGAAGACGGGCCGCGGTTTCTACCGCTACGAGCCAGGCTCGCGCAGCGGCGTGCCGGACCCCGAAGTCGAGGCCATCGTCGCGGCCGAGCGCTTGCGGGCAGGCGTTACGCCGCGTAGCTTCACCGACGACGAAATCGTGCGCCGCCTCATGTGCGCCGTGATCAACGAAGCGGCCAACGTCGTGCGCGAGGGCATTGCCCTGCGTCCGCTCGATGTCGACATCACCCTGATCCATGGCTATGGCTTTCCGCGCTACCGCGGCGGCCCGCTGAAGTACGCCGACATGCTCGGCTTGCCGACGGTGCTCGCGGAACTGAAACGCTTGTCGCTGGAAGACGCGTTCTTTTGGCAGCCCTCGCCGCTGATCGTCGAGCTCGTCGAGCGCGGCACGGATTTTTCGAGTTTGAACGGCATCGGGCAGTGATTAACCAAACCGTTTCGTACAGATCAAACGCGACGAAACCGATAGCGCGCGCAGGCTAGGCACGGCGCATCGGCCAGCCCGATGCCCCACGCGCAGGCTCATCAGCCGATCGTTCCCGAGGGCGAAGCGATGGATTTGAATCACACCGAGCAAGAAGCGGCGTTTCGTACGGAAGTCAGGCGCTTTCTCGACCAGCGTTTGCCCGCCCGCACCGCCCGTAAAGTCAAGCACGGCTTGCGGCTCGCGCGCGAGGATATGGCCGAGTGGCATGCGATTCTGAATGAGCGCGGATGGTTGGCGAGCCACTGGCCGCGTGAGTACGGCGGTACCGGCTGGAGCGCCGTCGAGCGTTTCATTTTCGACAACGAATGCGCACGGGCGGGCGCGCCGCGCGTCGTACCGTTCGGCGTGAATATGCTCGGCCCTGTGCTGATCAAGTACGGTAGCGAAGCGCAAAAGCGGCATTGGTTGCCGCGCATCCTCGACGGCAGCGATTGGTGGTGCCAAGGCTACTCGGAGCCGGGCGCCGGCTCCGACCTCGCTTCGCTGTCGACACGCGCCGTGCGAGGGGTGGATGCGCACGGCGAGCACTACCTCGTCAACGGCCAGAAGACCTGGACGACGCTCGGCCACTACGCGAATAGGATGTTCTGCTTAGTTCGCACCGCTACTGACCTGCGCAAGCAGGAAGGCATCAGTTTCCTGCTCATCGATATGCGCACACCCGGCATCGAGGTGCGCCCCATCGTCACGCTCGATGGCGAACATGAAGTGAACGAAGTGTTTTTAACCGACGTCCGCGTGCCTGCGGAAAATCTCGTGGGCGATGAAAACCGAGGCTGGACGTACGCGAAGTATCTGCTCACTTATGAGCGCACGAATATCGCCGGCGTCGGGTTCTCCGCGGCCGCGCTCGAGCGGCTCGAACAGGCCGCGGCGAAGATCATGCATTGCGGGCGGCCTCTTGCCGACGATCCGCTCTTCGCGGCCCGTATGGCCCGCGTCGCAATCGATCTGGAGAACATGAAGACAACGAATTTGCGCACGATCGCGGCTGCGGCAGGCGGTGGGGCGCCGGGCGCCCAAAGCTCCATGCTCAAAGTGCGCGGCACCCGGATTCGGCAGGAAATCGCCGCGCTGATGCGGCGTGCGCTGGGCCCTTACGCTCAGCCGTTCGTCGATGAAGCGTTCGACGACGGCTATGAAGGCGAACCGCTCGGCCCGTTCGATGCACCCGACGCAGCGAAGAGCGACTTCAACAATTACAAGCTTTCCATCTTCGGCGGATCGAACGAGATCCAGAAAAACATCATCGCAAAAGCGATCCTTGATCTCTGAGAGGCGCCCACGATGAACTTCGACTTGACCGACGAACAACGCATGCTCGCGGACATGCTCGCGCGCTTTATATCCGAGCAGTACGCGTTCGCGACGCGCGAGCGCATCGCCAGTTCGGCCGAAGGCTACGACCGAGCGATGTGGATGCGCTTCGGCGAACTAGGGGCGATCGGCGCGTTGTTCTCGCCCGTGCACGGCGGCTTCGGCGGCACGGGCGATGACATCGCCGTCGTCTTCGAACAACTCGGGCGCGGCCTCGTCGTCGAGCCGTTTCTAGGCGCACTCGTCGCCGGGCGCGCGATCGCAGCAGTGGGCAACACCATGCAACGTGCTTGGCTCGCACGGCTCCTGCAAGGCCAAGCGGTGGCCGCCTTCGCCCATGGCGAGCCGGACTCGCGCTACGAGCTTGCCCGCGTGGCGACGAGCGCCGCGCACACGAGCGACGGCTGGCGCTTGAACGGCACGAAAGCCGTCGTGCTGTGCGGCGAGGCGGCCGATGGGTTTGTGGTGTCTGCACGTACGAGGGGAGCCGTCGATGCCGAGCACGGCATTTCATTGTTCTGGGTGCCTAGACACACGCCTGGCCTGGCGCTACGCGGCTATGCGCTGATCGATGGCGGCCGCGGCGCCGAGCTCCAATTTCGCGATGCCGCTTTGCCCGCCGATGCGCTGCTTGGCCCGCTGGACGACGGCTTTCCGGCGCTCGAAGCAGCGCTCGGCTGCGGCGTGCTCGCGCTCTGTGCAGAAGCGCTGGGCGCGATGGATACCGCATTCGACGCTACGCTCGAGTATCTGCGTACCCGCCGACAGTTTGGCGTGCCTCTAGGCAGCTTCCAGGCATTGCAGCACCGCATGGCCGATCTTGCGATCGACCTGCGGCAGACGCGTTCGGCCGTCATCAACGCGGCGGCGGCACTCGACGGGCCTCGGCTCGCCCGCGAGCGCGCGCTATCGGCGGCCAAATATACCGTCGGGCAAGTCGGTACGCGGCTCGCGCGCGAAGCCGTGCAGCTGCACGGCGGTATCGGCATGACGTGGGCGCTGCCACTCGCGCACTACGCGAAGCGGTTAGTCATGATCGATCACCAACTCGGCGACGAGGATCATCATCTCGCACGCTACATTGCGTTGGGGCGTGGGATCCACGCGTGACTACGCTTGATCGCTTGATCGCTTGATCCCGGAACGCCTTTCAATCGCCGTTTGACGATCGCCATCCGCGTTCGCCTATTCAGCGGGCGTCGCTCGCTTGGGCCTGTTCGATCGCCCGGGACGCGCGGTATACGCGTAACGCTTCCCCTGTGGCCGCATCGGCTGGGAAGAATGCTTCGATCGCGAGTTCGGACAGCGTCACGTCGACGGGGGAGCCGAACACCGTCGTCGTGCTGAAGAACGACAACACGCCGATGTCGGTGCGCACACGAAACGGCACCACGACGTCTGCGAGCGGTACAGGCTCGCCGCTGGGCTCGGGGTCTGCCCCGGGTGGCGCAGGATAAGCGGCGAGTTCCTCGACGAGTGCCGCAAGCGTGGTGTCGCCGCTCGTTTGTGCCTGGCGCTCCACGCGTTGCAATGCATGCGATCGCCATCCGGCCCAATCGACGAGATGCGGCGCAAGACCGTCGGGGTGCAGCGAAAGGCGCAAAACATTGACGGGCGGCTCAAGCAAGCGCGGGGCGGCGCGCGCGACTAGCGGCGCCAGTGCTCCATTGGCGGCTACCATCGTCCAATGCCGGTCGATCGCGAGTGCGGGGTACGGCTCGTGTCCGCGCAGCACGAGTTGAACCGCTTCGCGTGCCGCATCGAGCTGTGGGTCGCTCAGTGCGTGCTCTGCATACAACGGCGCGTAACCCGCGGCTACGAACAGCGCGTTGCGCGCGCGCAGCGGCACGTCGAGTTGCTCGGCCAAGTGGATGAGCATTTCACGGCTAGGCTGTGCGCGGCCCGATTCGACGAAACTCAGGTGACGCGTGGAGATCTGCGCTTCGGTCGCGAGCACGAGCTGACTCATGCGTCGGCGCTGACGCCATTCGCGCAGCAAATCCCCGACCGGGCGGATTGGGCGTTGAGAGAGGGGGCGCGCCGCACGCGACGAGGTCGAAGTCGGGTTCATGGCGATGATCATAGCGAAAGGCCGCGCCGATTCCATTACCTCCGGCGTAATCGACGGAGCTCGTGCAATGTCCGAAGCTTGCATTCAAGCGCCAAGCACGGTTCGAAGGAAAGGCCGAGCCGGTGAACGCGCCTCCGAGAGACGGCTTACGCCGCCAAACCATCCACGAAGCTTTGGAGAAAACCATGACTGCTCATCTCGAACTCGTCGATCGCTATTTCGCCGCTTGGAACGAAACGGATGCGGCACACCGTCGCGCTTTGATCGCGCAGACTTGGGCGGAAGATGCGTCATATGTCGACCCGCTGCTCGCCGGCAAGGGACACGACGGCATCGACGCGATGATCGGCGCCGTACATGAGCGCTTTCCTCGGCATGAATTTCGGCTCAACGCCGGGACCGACGGTTTTGGCAACTACGTGCGGTTTTCCTGGGACCTCATCGCGCCGGGCGGGGAAACGATCGTAAAGGGTTCGGATTTCGGCGTCGTCGACGCGGCCGGGCGGTTCAAAACTGTGACGGGATTTTCGGATAAGGTGTCGCAACCCGCGTGAGCGGCGGGCGCGCTAAATTGTTGCACGTGTTCTTTCGGAGGTGTCGGCGCAGGCATTGCCAGGTCGATGCCCCGACAGGGTGCCTGAACTCCGTCGTCTTCACCCTGCGGCACGCCCCGGCCGGCAAGCCCCGGCCGTACCGGCCTCAATCCCCCACGGCGATCGTCAGCGTCTCTTTGATCTCTTCCATCACGACGTAGCTCTTCGACTGCGCGGCGCCCGGCAACTGCAACAAGATGTCCCCGAGCAGCTTGCGGTAATCGGCCATCTCTCCGATGCGCGCCTTGATGAGATAGTCAAAATCGCCCGAGACCAGATGGCATTCGAGCACCTCGGGAATCTTCTGCACCTCGCGCCGAAATTGGTCGAACATATTGCCGCCCTTGTTGCCGAGCGTGATTTCGACGAACACGAGCAGCGCCGCCCCGAGTTGTGCCGGGTCTACCCGTGCGTAGTAGCCCATGATCACCCCGTCGCGCTCCATGCGTTTGACGCGTTCGATGCAGGGCGTCACCGTCAGCCCGACCTGCTCGGCCAGCTCCTTCATGGCGATGCGCCCATCCTGCTGCAGCGCCTTCAGAATCTTGTGATCGAGCTTGTCGAGTGTGCGGACCGGCTGGCGCTGCGTTCTCATGGCGATTCAACCAAAAAGCAAAAAAATACAGGAACAAAAACTGCCTTTATCGAAATAGTATAGCGCTATAAACTGGTTTAACCGGGATTTGGAGCAGCTATGCGAGTCGTCGTTTTGGGCAGTGGCGTCGTCGGCGTGACGACCGCGTATTACCTGGCGCGTGCCGGTCACGAAGTCACGGTCGTCGACCGCGAAGCCGGTCCGGCACTCGAAACAAGCTTTGCCAATGCCGGCCAAATCTCGCCGGGCTACGCCGCACCCTGGGCGGCTCCCGGCGTTCCAGTAAAAGCAGTGAAATGGATGTTCCAAAAGCACGCGCCTCTCGCAATCCGTCTGGACGGCACGCAGTTCCAATTGCGCTGGATGTGGCAGATGTTGCAAAACTGCACCGCGGAGCGCTATGCCGTCAATAAAGGCCGGATGGTGCGCCTCGCCGAATACAGTCGCGACTGTCTTCAGGCGTTGCGCGCCGATACCGGCATCCAATACGAAGGCCGCACGGGCGGAACGCTGCAGTTGTTCCGTACGCAGCAACAGCTCGACGGCGCACAAAAAGACATTGCCGTGCTGAAGGACGCCAACGTGCCGTATGAGCTCTTGAGTCCCTCGGAGCTCGCACGCGCCGAGCCGGCGCTCGCCGCTGTCTCGCACAAGCTGACGGGCGGGCTGCGCCTGCCCGGCGACGAAACCGGCGACTGCCAGTTATTTACAACGCGGCTGGCCGCGCTCGCCGAATCGCTCGGCGTGAAGTTCCGGTTCAATACGTCGATCGACGCGCTGGAAACCACGGGCGGCCGCATCACCGGCGTGCGCTGCGGCGCCCACACGCTGCGCGCGGACGCCTATGTTGTCGCACTCGGCGCTCACTCCACCACACTGTTGTCGAGCCTCGTCAAGATCCCCGTCTACCCGCTCAAGGGTTACTCGATCACCGCACCCGTCGTCGATGGAGCCAAGGCGCCGGTTTCGACCGTGCTGGACGAAACCTACAAGATCGCGATCACGCGTTTCGACGATCGCATTCGCGTGGGCGGCATGGCGGAGATCGTCGGGTACGACAAGCAGCTGCGTCAGGCCCGCCGGGAGACGCTCGAAATGTGCGTCAACGATCTGTTCCCCGGCGGCGGCGATACGTCGCAAGCATCGTTCTGGACCGGGCTGCGCCCCATGACGCCGGACGGCACGCCGATCGTCGGCCGCACGCCGGTATCGAATTTGTTCTTGAACACGGGGCACGGCACGCTTGGCTGGACGATGTCGTGCGGCTCGGGGCAATTGCTGGCCGATTTGATCTCGGGCCGCCGCCCGGCCATTCAAGCCAACGACCTGTCCGTCCATCGCTATCTCGGCGAGCAGGGCACGGCCCACCGCCCTGCTTACGCGTAACGGCTGGTGGCGCGTCCATCCAGCCGAAAGTCGTGGGACCCCGCTGCGGTCCCGCCCTAACCGCGTGTATCTCCGGCGGCACCCGGCGCCGTTTGTGCTGATCTCAGCGACGACGCTATCGCTCGTCGCTCTCTCGGAAGAAAGGTAAAAGGGCGCAGTTCAAGCTGCGCCCCTTTCTCGATGCTGCGCGCCCTACTTTTGCGGCGCGGCGCACGGGCCTAGCCCAACGCGTTCACCAACTCCGGCACCAGCGTGAACAGATCGCCGACAAGGCCGTAATCGGCCACGCTGAAGATGGGCGCTTCGGGATCCTTGTTGATCGCCACGATCACCTTCGAATCCTTCATGCCGGCCAAGTGCTGAATCGCGCCCGAGATCCCGACCGCGACATACAGCTGCGGCGCGACGATCTTGCCCGTTTGCCCCACCTGATAGTCGTTCGGCACGTAGCCCGCGTCCACCGCGGCACGCGAGGCTCCCAGCGCCGCACCGAGCTTATCCGCCAGCGGTTCGAGCACCTTCGTGTAATTCTCGCCGCTGCCCAGACCGCGGCCGCCTGACACGATCACATTGGCGCTCGTCAACTCGGGGCGATCGAGCTTGGTCACTTCCCGGTTGACGAACTGCGAAACACCGCGATCAGGCGCTGCTTCGATCTTCTCGACAGGGGCGTTGCCGCCAACGGCTGCCACCGCATCGAAGCCGGTCGCGCGAACCGTGATGACCTTGATCGCATCGCTCGATTGCACTGTCGCAACCGCGTTGCCGGCATAGATCGGACGCTCGAACGTGTCGGACGACACCACGGCCGTGATTTCGCTGATCTGCGCCACGTCGAGCTTGGCCGCCACGCGCGGGGCCACGTTCTTCCCGTAGGCTGTAGCCGGCGCCATGATGTGCGAATAGTCCTTCGCGATGTTCAGCACCGTCGCTTCGACATTTTCCGCCAGCCCTTCGGCCAGTTGCGGCGCATCGGCCAGCAGCACTTTCGCCACGCCGGCAATTTTCCCGGCGGCATCGGCCGCGCTTTGCGCCTGATGCCCCGCAATCAGCACATGAATGTCGCCGCCCGCGAATTTAGCCACCTCGTGCGCGGCGGCAATGGTATTGAGCGTCGCACCCTTGATCGACGCGTTGTCGTGTTCGGCAATTACCAGAATCGTCATCTCTTTCGCTCCCCTCACAGCACCTTGGCTTCGGTCTTCAGCTTCTCGACCAGCGTTTGTACGTCCGGCACCATCACGCCGGCGCTGCGCTTGGGCGGCTCCGCTACCTTGAGCGTCTTCAGACGCGGGGCGATATCGACTCCGAGTTCCTCGGGCTTGATCGTCTCCAACGGCTTCTTCTTCGCCTTCATGATGTTGGGCAGCGTGACGTAGCGTGGCTCGTTCAAGCGCAGATCCGTCGTGACCACCGCCGGCAGGCTCAAAGTGAGCGTCTCGGCGCCGCCATCGACTTCGCGCGCCACCGTCGCCCGCTTTTGTCCACCCTCGTCGGCGATCGTCAATTTCGAAGCAAAGGTCGCTTGCGGCAGATTCGCGAGCGCGGCCAGCATCTGGCCCGTTTGGTTCGAGTCGTCGTCGATCGCTTGCTTACCGAGGATCACGAGTTGCGGCTGCTCCTTATCGACGAGCGCCTTCAAAAGCTTCGCTACCGCCAGCGGCTGCAGATCTTCATTCGATTCGATGAGGATCGCGCGATCGGCTCCGATCGCGAGCGCCGTGCGCAGCGTCTCCTGGCATTGCGCGACGCCCGCCGACACGGCGACGACCTCGGTCGCCACGCCCGCTTCCTTCAAACGCACCGCCTCTTCCACGGCGATCTCGTCGAACGGGTTCATCGACATCTTCACGTTTGCGATGTCGACGCCCGTGCCGTCCGACTTCACTCGGACCTTGACGTTGTAGTCGACCACACGTTTGACTGGCACCAAAATTTTCATGCACACGCTCCAAAGTTACGAATACGTCAACGCAGCGGCCATTATAGCGACAGGCCATGATCCGCAGCCGTGCGACGCGAAATAACGAACGGTCGTTCTATTTTATGAGAAAGCAGCCCAGACGCCAAGCCCCGGTTTCGATCACGGCCTCTAGCGCCCGGCCCTTCACCGGTGGCTTGCAGCGCGCACGTGAGACCGCGATCAACCTCGCGCGGCGCCGTTTCGGCGAGCCGCGCGACGCCTATCGTCGGGTGTCGGCACGATGCTCGGGCGTCGGCGCCGTACGAGGGCCGTGCTGACGCTAGCTCACGCGCGCCAGTTGGGCGTGCGCTTGTCGATGAACGCCTGCATGCCCTCTTGGGCGACCGGGTCGAACGCATTGCAGGCGATCGCCTGCCCCGCCATCTGATAAGCCGCTTCCATTCCGGCCTCGAGCTGGCGATAAAAAAGCGACTTGCCGAGGGTCACCGCGGCGGCCGGTTTGTCGCAGATACGCTTGGCGAGCGCCGCGATGTCGGCGTCGAGCGCATCGAGCGGGGTCATATGGTTGATGAGCCCCAGTTCGCGCGCTTTGGCCGCGTCGATGAAATCGCCCGTCATCAGCATTTCAAACGCCGCCTTGCGCGGGATGTTCCGCGAGAGCGGAACGGCAGGGGTCGAGCAGAACAAGCCGTAGTGGATGCCCGATGTGGCAAAGCGCGCCGTATCCGCCGCCACCGCGAGGTCGCACATTGCGACAAGCTGGCAGCCCGCCGCCGTAGCGATACCCTGCACCCGCGCGATGACGGGTTGCGGCATCCGCTGTATCGTCATCATCAACGTGGAGCAGCGCCCGAACAGCCGCTGATAGAACTCGAGCGACGGTGTCGCACGCAGTTCCTTCAAGTCATGCCCCGCGCAGTAGGCACGGCCTTCGGCGGCGAGCACGACGACGCGTGCGTCCGATTGCGCGATGCTCGAGAGCGCCGCCTGAAGTTGCGTCATCAACGCTTCCGAGAGCGCGTTGAAGGCATCGGGCCGATTCAGCGTCACGCGGACGACGCCGGCAAGCCCGTATGCGTCATGCTCTATGAGCAGCGCGTCCGCAGCAGGCGCAGCGGAAGACGACGAGGAGGACGAGGACGATGGCGCATGATCCATGATGACTGACTCCTGGCGGAAGGCGATCGGTGGAACGTGGTATGTCGAGGTCGGACGTCAAATCCCGGCGAGCGCACGCAGGTGCGCGACGACGCTGCGTCCGAGCGCCGACAGGTTATAACCGCCCTCGAGACAGCTGACGATGCGCCCGCTTGCGTGACGCTCGGCGACGCCGCGGATCTGTTCCGTAATCCACGCATAGTCGTTTTCGACGAGCCCCATATTGCCGAGATCGTCCTCGCGATGCGCATCGAACCCAGCCGATATGAAAATCATCTCAGGCTTGAACGCCTCGAGCCGAGGCAGCCAGACGAGATCGATGGCCTCGCGCACGGCTGGGCCCGGCGTGCGGGCCGGCAGCGGTAGGTTGACCATGTTCGGCGCTTGATTGTCCGCACCGCTAAACGGATAGAACGGGTGCTGAAAGAAACTGCACATCAGCACGCGCGGGTCCCCGGTGAATGCGGCCTCCGTACCGTTGCCGTGGTGCACGTCGAAATCGACGATGGCCACGCGCGCGAGCCCACGTACGTCGAGCGCATGACGCGCAGCGACCGCCACATTATTGAAAAAGCAAAAACCCATTGCACGCGCAGGCTCCGCGTGATGGCCCGGCGGACGGATGCTGCAAAATGCGTTTTCGTAACGTCCTTCGATGACAGCATCGGTCGCCGCAATCGCGGCACCGGCCGCCCGCAGCGCCGCCTGCCATGTATGCGGATTCATCGCCGTGTCGGGATCGAGCCAAGCATGCCCCTCGAGCGGCGCACTGCCTTTGACAAAATCAATGTGCGCGCGCGTATGCACGCGTGCGAGGTCGGCAAGATCGGCGAGCGGCGCGCTCTCGCGTTCGATCAACTCGACGATGCGGCTCGCGATCAATTGATCCTCGATGGCGACAAGACGCTCCGGACATTCCGGATGCCCCCGCCCCATCTCGTGGAGCAGGCAATCAGGGTGTGAGTAGAAAGCGGTCGCCATGATCGTTCGTTGGCCGCGGGCGCGGCGCGTCTCCTTGATTGCTTCGTAGGCTACGAGTCGAGCCTTGAGTCGAACTACGTTACCACAGGCGGCCGTTCCCGTTCCCGTTCGCGAGCGCCGCTCAGATGCGGCGGCCGCGCCCATGCGGTAGCGGTAGCGCCATTCCCAAATCGCCCGGCCGTTGCGCTCGCAGCGGTTCCTCCTAGGACGGCCGTTCGTTATACTGCGCCGAACGCTAAGAACGTTGGCGCCTGCGCCCCTTATCGATGCAGCACCGTAACGAACCCGTAGCAGTAGCAGTCCGTCGTACTCTTTCGCTTCTCTTATGACCGGTCAATACGCATCACCCACCCTAACGCGCCGGCGCCTTGCCGTGCTCGCCGCCGTGACATTCGGCGCAGCCATGTCCTGGCAGGCAGCCGATGCGCAGAGCGCGAGGCCTGCCAAGCATGCGATCCACGTGGCGCAAGCTCAAGCACCGCAATCCGCCCAGTCAGGCGCTACGTTCGAGGAAGAGATCATCCCGCAACGCTACGCCGACAACGCAGATGTCAACGCATTCATCGACGATATGGTGGCACGCTACGACTTCGATCCCGCGGCACTGCACGCGCTGTTCGCTCGCGTCAGCTATTCCGCCACCGCCGTCAAGCTCGTGATGCCCGCGCCTAAGCCGTTCATCAAAAACTGGCAGGTCTATCAGGCACGCTTTCTGGACCCGGTGCGCATTAATGCGGGCGTCAAGTTCTGGCGTGAAAACCGCGCGACGCTACAGCGTGCCTACGAGCAATTCGGCGTCCCCCCGGAGGTGGTCGTCGGCATCCTCGGCGTCGAGACGATATACGGCCGCTACATGGGCAACTTCCGGGTACTCGATGCGCTGACGACACTTGCCTTCGACTATCCGAACACGCCCAATCGCGCCGACCGGGAGATGACGTTCCGCAAGAACCTCGAGGATTACCTCGTTTGGACGCGAGACGCTCAAATCGATCCCACGACGGTGCTCGGCTCGTACACGGGCGCGATCGGCATTCCGCAATTCCTGCCCAGCAGCATCGTCAAATACGCCGTCGACTATGAAGGCAACAAGCACGTCGATCTGCGCGAGAGCGCGGCCGACGCGATCGGGAGCGTAGCGAACTACCTCAAGGAAAACGGTTGGGAGAATGGACGGCCCGTCGTCTGGCACATCGCGCGAGACGCCGGCAGCATCGGCATTGCCCAGGCGGCCGCCGACGGGCAGCCCGAGCCGCACTGGCCGCTCGCGCAATTGCTGCGCGCCGGCATGCTGCTCGATGAGCCCGGGCTCGACATGACGGCCGAGGCGAGCACGCCCGTCACGGTCATCGATTTGCCGACCCCTGCCCAGCCGACCGAGTACATGCTGGGTCTCCAGAATTTCTACGCGCTGACACGCTACAACCGCAGCTTCTTCTACGCGCTAGCGGTGTACGAGCTTGGGCAGCGGATCAAGGCGCGCGTCGACGCGGAAACGGTCGGCACAAAGCCGGGCGCCCTAGCACCGGCGGCCGCACCGGCCCAAGCGAGCGCAGCCGCGCCCGCTTTTCTTCCGAGCGAGCCGGCTGTGGCACCGGCCGCACCTTCCGCCGGACAGCCGCCGCCGCAACAGCAGTAACGCCAATTGCCGCGACATCCGCATCGGCACGGCGGCCGGAGAATCCGGTCCCGCCGCCGCTGCTCGATGCGATGGGCTAACGGGCTGCCCGCGACACGCTAACGTCGAAAACGTTATTCCGAATCGACGTCGCCAGGATCGCCGGATTGTCTGCGCCGTTCCGGGGTGAGGTAGCCCGACAAGGCAACGAGGCACCGTCCCGCTGATGGACCTAAGTCGTCGGCGAACCCGATCAGCTCACGTGCATGTCGCGGCAGACCAGCGAGTGTCGGTTGAGGAAGAGGAAGTCTTTCAATACTGCCGACGTCAATCGCGGTCCTCGGTCGTTGCCGGGG
>Ga0207705_10000908_pt1 | contig 24255 bp, 16 predicted proteins | sample KBSC13metaG_FD_184314 | JGI IMG/M metagenome (GOLD analysis project Ga0207705, IMG submission 184314) | Corn rhizosphere microbial communities from Kellogg Biological Station, Michigan, USA - KBS C1-3 metaG (SPAdes) (version 2) | ecosystem: Host-associated > Plants > Roots > Rhizosphere > Soil ... | reverse complement strand
CGATGCGTAAGCCGATCGCTACTGCCGCTTTGTTCGTCCTGATGCTGGGCAGCTCGGTCCGGGCCGCCCGTATCGGCGATATCACCCGGCTCAGCAACGAGCGCACCAACGTCGTCGTCGGCATGGGCCTGGTTTACGGCCTCAAAGGCACCGGCGACGCGGGGGATTATGCCCCGGCCACGCGGATGCTGGCGCAGGCGCTGTCGAAGTTCAACAACACGACCAACGTCGTCGATCTGAAGGCGACGAAAAACGTGGCGATCGTGCAGCTGCAGGCCGTGCTGCCGGCGACGGGGGCACACGACGGCGACCACATCGACGTCTACGTCCACAGCGCCGGCTCGGCCTCTTCGCTGCTGAACGGCACGGTGATGGTCACGCCCCTGCAGTACCTGGCGCCGGGCAAGAACCAGCCGAAATTGATCGGCTTCGCCAGCGGCAAGCTCAAGATCGAAGACCCCAGCACGCCCACCACCGGCGTCATCACCGGCGGATTCGTCGTCGAAGGCGATTACCCCAACGGCGAAATCCAGAACAACACCTTCCGCCTGATCATCGACGACCCCTCGGCCAGCTGGACCACCGCCAGCAACATGGCCAAGATCATCAACGACAGCGAAGACGGGCAGAACTGGGCCTGGGCGACCGGTGAGAAGGAAGTGATCGTCCGCATCCCGCCGAGCGAGCAGGCGCACCCCGACGCGTTCATCAGCCGCGTGCAGCGCTTGCCCGTGCCGCTGATCCCGAGCGAAGCGCGGGTGATGGTGAACGAGCGCACCGGCACCCTGGTCATCACCGGCGACGTCGAAATCTCGCCGGTGGTCATCAGCCACAAGGGCCTGACGATCAGCACCGTCACGCCGACGCCGCCGCCGACGCTGCGTTCGCCGATCGTGAAAACGACCGACGTCGTCGCCCTCGACACCGCCAACGCCGGCGGGGCCAAGCTGCAGGACCTGATCAACGCCCTCGACCAGCTCAAGGTGCCGATCCAGGACCGCATCGACATCATCAAAGAGCTTTACAAGACCGGAAAGCTCCACGCGAAACTGATCGTGGAGTGATTTCTTCGTAGGGGCGATGCGTGCGTCGCTCGTCACCGCACAACACGTTCCACGGGCGACGCATGCGTCGCCCCTACAAAAGAACCGGCTCCTTTCTGGCACAGCCGTTGCTTTATCGGACATAGAGAAAATTCAATGACCTTCGCACCCGCGAAAATTCACGCCGAATCCACACTCGTTCCACTGAGCGGCAAGGTCCCCGCGCAGCCCCCGACGAAGGACGACGCAGGTTCTGCGCGTTCGACCGATCTGCTGCCGCTCGGCCAGACGCAGCCGCAATCGAAAGAGCAGCAGGTCGAGACGCAGGTCCGCAAATGGGTGGGCCAGTCGTTCTACGGCACGCTGCTGAAGCAGATGCGCGACAGCCCGTTCAAGAGCGAGATCTTCGACGGCGGGCGCGGCGGCGAGGCCTTTTCGCAACTGTTCGACCAGCGCATGGCCGAGCACATGGCGCGGGGCGTGGGCAGCAAGATCGTCCGCCCCCTGGTGAAAAAGATTCTCAGCACGCCGAAGGACGCGTCGCAGAGCTACCGCAAGCAGAAGGCCGCCACAAAGGCCCCCGTACAGGAGTCGTCGGATGTCCGCACCGATCGCCGAGCTTGAAAAACTCCTGAGCCAGACCGTCGCCGAGCACTGGAAGCTGCTGGGCGGCCTGCACGAACACGTCGAGGCGATGAAGGCGTTCCGCATCGACGCCGTCAGCGCCGCAGGCGACATCGTCGAGGGCTCGCGCGTGCGCATCGTGATGCTCGAATCGCGTCGCAAGAACATCCTTCTGCAGATCGCCCGGCTCTACAAGATTCCCGCCACGGCCACGCTGAAGCAGATCGCCGACGCGGCGCCGGAACACCGGGCCATCCTGATGAAGCGGCGGGACGAGCTGCGCGAGGTGACCTCGGAAATCGCCGCAAAGACCAACGTCTCTTCGCGGGTGGCCGGGGCGCTGCTGGGGCATTTGAATACCGTCGTCCGCATCGTCGCCGGGGCGATGCAGCAGCGGACGGGCTACACCAAGCAGGGCACCCGGGCCGTTCATTCGCGCATCGGCATGATCGAGGCGGTGGGGTAAGCCATGTCGCTTTCCAGTGCACTCAACATCGGTTCGACAGCCCTGGCCGTGAACCAGGCGGCGATCCAGACGACGGGCAACAACATTGCCAACGTCGGCAACGCCGATTACACGCGCCAAACCGTCAGCCTCACCTCGGCCGAGGATACGAAAATCGGCCCGGGCCAGTTTGTCGGGAACGGCGTGCTGTTGACCGGCATCGCCCGGCAGATCGACGAGGCGCTGCAGGGCCGGCTGCGCAGCGCCAGCAGCGACAGCGAAAGCTCTTCCACCCAGCAGGATTGGCTCAGCCGCGTCCAGTCGACCTTCAACGAATTGAGCGATTCGGATTTGTCGACCAAGCTCAGCACCTTCTACAACGCCTGGTCGGACCTCGCGAACAAGCCGCAGGATACGGGCCTGCGCCAGGTCGTGGTGCAGGACGGCCAGGCCGTGACGGACTGGTTCCACCAGATCAACAACAGCCTCGGTTCGTTGCGGACCGACCTGACGACGCAGATCACCGGCCTGGCCGGGCAGGCGGACAACCTGGCCGGGCAGATCGCCGACTTCAACAGCAAGATCGTGGCCGCCGAATCGGGCGGGCTGTCGGCCCAGGCCAACGGGCTGCGCGACCAGCGCGATGCCGCTATCAAGCAGTTGTCGAACCTGATGGACGTCAAAACCGTCGAGCAGCCCAACGGCGTCACCAACGTCTACGTCGGCAGCGAAGCCCTCGTCTACGACACCCGCTCCAACGGCGTCACCACCAAGACCGTCACCGACGGCAACGGCCATCAGCAGACGAACGTCGTCTTCAAGAACAATGGCGGCACGCTCAAAATCACCTCCGGCCAACTCGGCGCGCTCGGTAAGGTCGCCCAGACCCTCGACGACACCGGCGACCAGGTCGACGGGCTCGCCAGCAGCCTCACGTACGAGCTGAACAAGGTCCACAGCAGCGGCCAGGGCCTCAAAGGGCAGAGCTCGATCGTCGGCACCACCACCGTCACCGACCCGGCGGCCGCGCTTTCCAGCACCAAGAGCGGTCTGAAGCAAACGCCCAGCAACGGCAGCTTTGTCGTGCACGTGAAGAACACGAAAACCGGGCTCGAGACCAGCACGCTGGTGAAGGTCGACATTGAAGGCAAGCCGACGGACACCTCGCTGAACAGCCTGATCGCCCAACTCGACGGCATCGACGGCGTGACGGCCGTCAACAACGGCGGGCGGCTGCAGATTAGCGCCGACGACGCCCCGGCTACCGAGCTCACCTTTTCGCAGGACAGTTCCGGCACGCTGGCGGCCCTGGGCGTGAACACGTTCTTCACCGGCACGAACGCCAAAGACATCGACCTGAACAAGACGATCGTGAACGACCCGGATCTGGTTGCCGCCTCGCAGAACGGCGACAGCGCCGACAACGGCACCGCCAAGGCGATCGCCAACCTCGAGACGACGGCCGTCAAAAGCCTGGGCGGATCGACGATGGAAGACAGTTACCAGTCGCTCATCAACGGCCTGGCCAGCAAGGCCGCCACCGCGACGAGCGACGCCACGGCGTCGAAGGCCGTCGTCGACACGCTCTCGAACCAGCGCGAAGCCATCAGCGGCGTCAGCATGGACGAAGAGGCCGTCAACCTCATGAAGTACCAGCGGGCCTACCAGGGCGCCGCCCGGCTGATCACCGTCGTGAACGACATGATGACGACGCTCATGGGGATGGCGACGTAGGCAGGTGTTACTGGTTACTTGTTACTGGTTACTTGCCGCCGCTTCACGCACGAAAGAGACCTATGTCCGACACAGCCAACTCCCGTACGAAAAAGCACGGCAAGTAACCAGTAACCAATAACCAATAACAAATACCCATGGCCGTCCTCCCCCTCAACCTCGCCCGCGTCAGCACCAATCTGCGGTCGAACATCGCGCTCAGCCAGATCAACACGACCGAAACGCAGCTGACGAATGTCCAGAACCAGCTGACGACCGGCAAAATCGTCAACCAGCCCAGCGACAACCCCGGCAGCGCGGCGCTGATCCAGGAAATCGACAAAACCCTCGAAAAGCGCGACGCCTACTCGTCCAACCTCGACAGCGCCAAGACGAACCTCGCCACCGTCGACAGCACGCTGGGCGATGTCACCAACCTGCTGAACCAGGCGCAAACGCTCGCCTCGGCCAACGTGGGCGACCAGGTGAACGCCGACGACCGCGCGGCGGCGGCGGCGCAGGTGAAGAGCATTTACGACCAGCTGCTGCAGATCGGTAACAAGAGCTTCAACGGCAGCTACATTTTCGGCGGAAGTAAGCAGGACAAGGCCCCGTTCGTCGAGGTCGACGGCGGGGTGCAGTTCGTCGGCTCGTCGAAAATCCTCAGCAATGACGTCGACGAATCGAGCCAAGCCGCCTTCCAGGTGGACGGGGCGAAGGTGTGGGGCGCCCTCTCGAGCCAAGTGACCAGCCCGAACGATCTGACGCCGGCCGTGACGGCGAACACGCGGCTGAGCGATCTGCGCGGCGCGACCGGCAACGGCGTCACGGCCAGCGTGATCACGGTCAGCAACGGCACCGCGTCGGCGAAGGTCGATCTCACCGGAGCCGACACGCTCGGCGACGTGGTGAAGGCGATCAACAACGCGGCCGTCGGCGGCGTGACGGCTTCGCTGACGGCCGACGGCATTCAGCTCAGCGACGGGGCGGGGGAAGACCTCACCGTTACCGACAGCGATGGCGGATCGACCGCGGCCGACCTCGGCATCCTGACGACGACGTCGCCCGGCGCCGGCGTGGCCGTGAACGGTTTGCCGGTGAAATCGAACATCACCGCGCTGACGAAGCTCTCGGATCTCAACGGCGGTGCGGGCATCGATCTGACCGGTTTCACCGTCACCAACGGCGGCAAGACCAAGAACATCGATCTGACCTCGGCCACCACCGTCGGCGACATGCTCAACGCGGTCAACGGCAGCGGCACCGGCGTCCAGATGCAGGTGAAATCGGATGGCACCGGCTTCCAGCTGCTCAACGCCACGCAGGGCCCGGACATGACGATCTCCGAGAACGGCGGCACAACGGCCGCGGATCTCGGCCTGCGCAGCTTCACGCCGGCGACCAACCTGAAAGACCTGAACGGCGGCAAGGGCGTCGACGTGAAGGACGGCGCCGATTTCTCGATCAAAGACTCGGCCGGCAACGCATTCGACGTCGACCTGACCGATACCGATGCGACGGTTCAGGACGTGATCAACAAGATCAATACCGCCGCCACATCGGCCGGCGCGGGTGTGACGGCCAGCTTCGCCACGACCGGCAACGGCATTGTCCTCACCGACACCTCGGGCGGCGGCGGGACGATGACCGTCACCTCGAAAAACAGCTCCAACGCCGCAACCGACCTGGGCATCGATCAGCCCGCCAGCGGCGGCGTGATCACCGGCAAAGACGTCAACCCCGTCCAGGCCAGCGGCATCTACGCGAACATCCAGAAGCTGATCAAGGCCATGACCGGCAACGACCAACAGGGCATGACCGAAGCGGCCGAGGCGCTGCAGGGCGATTACCAGCGGGTGGTGAACGTCCATGGCGACGTGGGCGCGCAGAGCCAGGCGATCGAAAGCCGCCAAAGCCGGCTCGACGACGAGAACGTGTCGACGAAGGCGCTGCTGTCAAAGCTGCAGGACACCGATTTCGCCACCGCGGCGATCCAGTATTCGACGTTGCAGACAGCGCTTCAGGCGAGCATGCAGACGACCGGAAAAATTTTGGATTTATCGCTCCTAAATTTCCTGTCGTAGTGCGTTGTGGCACGGACATTGCCATGAGTGAGTCAGGAAATGCGAAAGCATCGGAAAATGGCTGAAAAGCAGGGTCAGGCGCAACAAATGCTGCGCGAGGGGCGCAAAGGCTGCGGTGCCTGACCTGGGGGTGTGAATAGGGTGTGGGAAAGCGGTGTGGAACGCCGCGAGAAAATGCAGCGTGGTTCGGGCCGGATGCCCGCACGCGACGGTGTCACGGGGTTCGTGATATCGGCAACAGAAGATGGCCGCTGAGGCAGATCGGGTGACCTGATCGACCTCGGCAAGCGCAGTCGGCGGAGATTCGCCTGCGTGCCAAAGGTTGGACCCTTGCTCATCAGGGATTGATGGGTGCGGCCGGGGCTTCCCGGCGAGTTCGAAATGGAGTTCGATTATGGAGATCGTTAGCTCTCGCTTCGGTGTGCTCAACGTCGACGACCAGCGCATCATCACCTTCACCAAAGGCCTGCTCGGCTTTCCGGGGAAGAGCCGATTCGCGCTGATCCAGACCAACGAAGAAAACTATTTCTTCTGGTTGCAGAGCGTTGAGGATCCGAACCTGGCTTTCGTGGTGACCGATCCTTCGACGTTCTTCAAGGATTACGAAGTCCCGCTGCGTGAAGAAACGCAGCTGGAACTCGAACTGACCGATCCGGAAGCCGCCCAGGTGCTGGTGATTTGCAACAAGGTCAACGACTGGCTCACGGGCAACCTGCTCGGGCCGATCGTGGTCAATGTTGCCCTTCAGCTGGCCACCCAGGTGGTACTGACGGAGAAGAAGTGGACGACGCGTCAGCCGCTGCTGCAGCTCCGGTCTGAACCGCTTGCCAAATCCGCTTGAAAATCGCGGTTTTCCGCAAGCGTTCGAACCGAAATTCCAATCACGGCCGGGCTAGAATTCACGGATGAATTCGCGTCCCGCCCGACGCGGTGTCGTACTGCCGCGCCGCCGCCGGTGAGCCAACTGCAATTCGGCCCCGGCACCAGGAAGGAGCCTGCAAATGCTAGTGTTATCGCGTCAGCGTGACGAGACCATCATGATCGGTGACGACATTGAAGTCACCGTGGTCGACATCCGGGGCGACAAAGTCCGTTTGGGCATCAGTGCCCCGAAGGAAATCGCCGTCCACCGGAAAGAAGTGTACGAGGCGATCAAGCGCGAAAATCGCGCCGCCGCCGAAGTGAAGTTGAAGCCCGAAGACATTCCGGGCCTGCCGAAAGGTCCCAAGCCTCCCAGCGATCGAAGTAGCGATAAGGGCGACAAGGGCAACTAAAACGCGTCGAAGTTCATCTCCAAGGGAAGTTTTTGAGGCGACTGGCGTCGGGATGCCAGGAGCCGAATCGGGCGAAAGCCACGGACAACGGATGTCCGTTCACTACAAATCAATCACGGAGGATTGATCCATGTCCCGCATCAACACCAACGTTGCAGCACTGACCGCTCAGCGAAGTCTGACCAAGGCGACCGATGCCGAAAACACGACGCTCCAGCGTCTGAGCACCGGTCTGAAGATCAACACCGGCGCCGACGATCCGGCAGGGCTGATCGCTTCTGAAACGCTTCGCAGCGAAATCAGCGGCATCAGCCAGTCGATCGACAACGGCCAGCGCGCCAGCAACGTCATCTCGACGGCCGACGCGTCGCTGTCGGAAGTCAGCTCGCTGCTACTATCCATCAAGAGCGTGATCATCCAGTCGGCCAACAGCGGTGCGCTGTCGCCGGACGAAATCAGCGCCAACCAGCTGCAGGTCGATTCGGCCATCCAGTCGATCACCCGCATCAGCAACACCACCAACTTCGCGGGCCAGCGTCTCATCGACGGCAGCCTCGATTACATCACCAGCGGCGTCAGCAACAGCGCTTTCACCGGCGTTCAGATCAACCAGGCCAACTTCGGCACGGCCAAGAACATCCCGGTGAACATCGACGTGGTGACCAGCGCCCAGCAGGGCCAGTTGCAGTTCCGCAACTCGGCCCTGACGACGACGACCACGCTGGAAATCAACGGCAACGACGGCGTCGACACCCTCACCTTCGCCAGCGGCACCACCGCGGCGGGGCTGGCGTCGGCGATCAACCGCAGCACCGACGTCACCGGCGTCCACGCTCAGCTGATCAACTCGGCCAACCCCAACAGCGGCGTCGTCTTCTCCAGCAACGGCTGGGGCAGCAAGGCGTTCGTCTCGATCAAGGCCCAGAAGGGCAGCTTCACCACGACCGACGTCACCGGCGCCCTGCACACGCGCGACGCCGGCCGCGATGCGGCGGCGACCGTGGACGGGGCCCTGACCGTCGGCGACGGCCTGAAGATCAAGCTCAGCACCTCCACGCTCGACATGGAGATGAACCTGAACCAGAACTTCGGCGCCGGCACCACCCACTTCGACATCACCGGCGGCGGGGCGTTGTTCCAGCTCGGCAGCAAGGTGACGGCCAGCCAGCAGGTGAACATCGGCATCCAGTCGGTGGCGGCCAGCAAGCTCGGCAACAGCGACGACGGGTTCCTGAACGACCTGATCAGCGGCGGCACGGCCAGCCTGACCGGCGGCAACGCCGCCAAGGCCAGCAAGATCCTCGAAGACGCCATCACCCAGGTGGCCAGCCTTCGCGGGCGATTGGGCGCGTTCGAGAAGAACACGCTCGACACCAACACCAGTGCCCAGCAGACGGCCCTGGAAAACGTGACGGCCAGCGAAAGCGCCATCCGAGACACCGACTTCGCCCAGGCGACGGCCGAGCTGACGCGCGACCAGATCCTGACCCAGGCCGGCACCAGCGTGCTCGCCCAGGCCAACGCGACGCCGCAACAGGTGCTCAAGCTGCTGCAGTAGGCAATTCGTAGGGGCGACATATATGTCGCCCCTACAAAAACCGTCGGCCGCCTTGCGAGCGGCTTCGTATCGACGTACTCATACGCGATCCATGGCCACCGCACTGCGTTCGATGTTGTTCCGTCGCCAGGCCAAAGTTGCCCCCGAGGCGCTGGAGAGCGAGGACGAGCAGAATTACCGCCCGCTCAGCTTCGCGCTGCTCCGCAGGTGCGCCCGGCAACTGCTGCCGTACCGCAGGCAGTACGCCCTGGGCGTGGTGCTCAGTGCGACGCAGGTGTTGCTGGACATGACCGGGCCGATGTTCGTCGGCCTGATCGTGAACTTCGTCGCCGATTACGTCTCGCCCGGCGGCGCCACCGAGCACGGCCGCAAGTGGTTCGACCACCTGTTCCGCCACTTCACCGGCCTGTCGGACGCGGCCAACCTCTCGCAGCATCAGGCCATCGGGGCCATCGTGCTGATCGTCGCCTGCTGGGCCGTCGCGGTGGCGTTGTCGATCGTCTTCCAGCGATGGAGCATCCTGACCAACACCCGCGCCGGCGAGACGGTGCAGTACGATTTGCGCAAAAAGGTCTTCACCCAGCTGCAGCGGCTGGACATGGCCTTCTACGACCGCACCAAGCTCGGCCGGATCATCAGCCGGTGCACCAGCGACATTAACGGCATGCGCGAGCTCAACGTCTGGGGCGTTGTGCACCTGAGCACCCAGCCGTGCATGATTTTCTTCGCCATTCTTGCGATGGCGTTCACCGATTGGCGGCTGTTCCTGGCCATCGCGTGGCTGGGGCCGGTGCTCTACTTCGTCAACATCTACTTCGTCCGCAAATCGGCGATCAAGTTCCAGATCGTCCGCGAAGGCTTCACCCGCGTCAGCACGAATCTGGCCGAGAACATCAACGGTACGCGCGTCGTCACCGCCTTCAATCGACAGGATCCGAACCTGCACGCTTTCAATCGCCTGCAGGTGGAAAACACTGCCAACAACATGAGCGTGGCCCGCACCACGGGCACGTACCAGCCGACGCTGGAAGGCATCCGCTACGTCGGCCGGGCGATCCTGCTGGCGTACGGCGGCTACCTCATTGCGGCCGGCCAGCTGCGCGTCGGCGGGGTGGTGACGGCGTACCTGTATTGGGACTGGTTCATGAACCCCATCGTCTTTTTGGGGAACTTCTACAACACGATCCTGCAGGCCCTGGCCGGCGCCGAGCGCGTCTTCGCGCTGCTGGATCAGGAGCCGGCCGTCCAGGATCTGCCCGATGCCAAGCCGCTGCCCCGCATCCGCGGCGACGTGCGGTTCGAGAACGTCGTCTTCGGCTACAAGGCCGAAAACCCCGTCCTGCACGGCGTCAGCTTCGAAGCCAAGAGCGGCCAGATGTTCGCCCTCGTGGGCCACACCGGCAGCGGGAAAAGCAGCATCATTTCGCTCATCGCCCGCTTCTACCAGCCGCAGAGCGGCCGGGTGCTGGTGGACGAAAACGACATCCGCCACGTCACCGGCGACAGCCTGCACCACCAGATGGGCCTGGTGCTGCAAGTGAACTACCTGTTCAGCGGCACCGTGCTGGACAACATCCGCTACAGCAAGCCCGACGCGACCGAGGAAGAAGTGCTCGAGGCCGCCCGCGACCTCGGCACGTACGACACGATCGTGTCGCTGAAGAACGGTTTGCACACCGACGTCGGCGAACGCGGCGCCAACATGAGCCTCGGCCAGCGCCAACTGATCTGCTTCACGCGCGCCTACCTGGCCAATCCGCGCATCTTCATGCTCGACGAAGCCACCAGCGCCGTCGACACGGCCACCGAGATGCTGGTCCAGCAGTCGCTCGAACGCCTGCTCGCCGGGCGCACCACGTTCGTCGTGGCCCACCGCCTCAGCACGATCAAGCGGGCGGACCAGATCCTGGTGATCGACCAGGGCCACATCATCGAACGCGGCACGCACGACGAACTCATCGCCGCGGGCGGGAAATACGCGCACCTGTACGAGCAATTCAGCCAGGCCTCGCAGGCGTAGAACCGCTGCCCCTTACCGATGTCGCGCAGCGACGCGGCACTGAGCCTCTCCCTGTGGGAGAGGGACCGGACGCGCTGCTTAAACTTTTCCAGGCCGTCGTGGTAAACCTTGATCTAAGACCAATTTGGCCCTGATCTCGATCTGGAGGACTCGTGACCCGCCTGAACCTGCTCTCGCTCTGTGCCGCCGCCTGTCTGCTGCCGTCGATTACTCTTGCCGCCGATCCGGCGACGAAGCCGACCACGGCGCCCAAAGTCCGCACGCCCGATACGGCTTCCACGCCCGACGACGCTCGCGTTGCGATGGGCAAGCACCAGATCTTCCTCGACCGCATCAAGGACGGCCCGATCGACCTGCTGTTCCTGGGCGATTCGATCACCGATTTCTGGCCCAAGACCGGCGAATACACCTGGCTGCAGTTCGCCAAGTACAACCCGGCCGATTTCGGCATCAGCGGCGAGCGCACCGAAGCGATGCTGTGGCGGCTGAACAACGGCGAACTCGAAGGGATCCACCCGAAGGTCGTCGTCCTGATGATGGGCACCAACAACATCGGCCAAGGCAACCCCGACAAGCCCGAGTGGGCCGCCGCCGGCGTGACAAAGATCGTCCAGACCCTGCGCGAAAAGCTGCCCGAATCCAAGATCCTGCTGCTGGCCGTCTTCCCCCGCGACGGCGCGAAGGATCGCAAGCGATCGGATGTGGAGAGGATCAACGAGGTCATCTCCAAGCTCGACGACGGCCAGCACGTCCGTTTCCTCGACATCGGCAAGGTCTTCCTTGACGCCAACGGCGAAATCCCGACCGACGTGATGCGCGACCACCTGCACCCGACGACCAAGGGATACAAGCTCTGGTACAACGCGATCAGCCCGGTCATCGATGAGATGATGAAGTAGGGCGATGATCTGGCGGCGTAACTTTCTTACCCCTGCCCCTCCCGGGGGAGGGGTAAGAAGTTCTGCGGACGGTGAAATAAGCCGCCCGCGGGGTACACTCCGCGGGTGCGCCTGATCGATCTGGGAACCCTCGCCTATCACGACGCCTGGCAGCGGCAGGAAGCCGTGCATGCCGAGGTGCTGGGCGGCGCGGAAGAAGCGATCCTGCTGGTCGAGCACCCGCCGGTGATTACCTTCGGCCGGCGGGCGTCGGATAGCGCCGGCCACCTTGTCGCGTCGCGCGATTTCCTCGAGCACAACGGCGTCGAACTCGTCGAATCCGACCGCGGCGGCGACATCACCTTCCACGGCCCGGGCCAACTCGTGGCCTACCCGATCGTGCGACTGGCCGACCACCGGCTGAGCGTCGGCGCTTACGTGAAGACGCTGGAGCATAGCGTCATCGCCGCACTGAAGCCGTTCGGCATCGACGCGTTTCTCGACGCCTGCGCCATCGGCATCTGGACGAACGATTCACAGCACAACACTGATTCTTCAACGACGCCTGATGCCGGGGCAACGCCCCGAATTCCCCGTGATTCCGCAGCGTCCTGTCAGCTTAAAGAAGGCACCGCGAAAATCTGCGCCCTCGGCGTCCGCATCAAGCGCGGCGTCAGCCTGCACGGCATCGCGCTCAACGTCACCACTAACCTCGACTACTTCAACCTGATCAACCCCTGCGGCCTCGGTCGGCCGGTGACGTCGATGGCGAAAATCCTCGGCGAGCGTTGCCCGCCGATGAGCGACGTGAAGCGCGCCGTGGCCGAGCAGATCGAAGCCACCCTCGCCACCGGTTTCCGACGGGCGGCCACGGTATGACGCCGGTTGTCGAATACGCCAGCGTCGACACGACGCCGCCGAAGCAGACGCTCGCCCTCGTCCTGCCGATGGTCGTCTTCATGGCTTTCACCGCGGCCGGCGGATGGTGGCCGGCGTTTTACGCGGCCAGCTACGTCCTCAAAACGCTCGTCGTCGGCGCAATATTGATCTTTTTCTGGCGGCGTTACGTCGACATCCGCTGGACGCACCTCGGCCTGGGTTTCGCCGTCGGCGTCGTCGGCATCGTGCAGTGGGTGGGGATGGAACGGCTGCTGATGCACTGGCCGGCCCTCGCATGGTCGCGCACGATCGGCGACATCGAGCACGCCGCCTTTCGGCCGTACGAACACTTTCATTCGCCACTGGCGCTATGGAGTTTCATCGCCATCCGCTGGATCGGCCCGACGCTGGTGGTGCCGGTAATGGAGGAGCTGTTCTGGCGCGATTACCTGTGGCGCAGCATCGCCAGCCCGAACGACTACCGCCTGCAACCGCTCGGCGAATACGACCCGGCCGCGTTCTGGATCACGGTAGGGGCCTTCGCCAGCGTCCACCCGCAATGGCTGACGGCCGCGGTGTGGGGGGCGATGATCGGCTGGCTGCTGTGGCGAACGCGCTCGCTCGGCGCGTGCATCGTGGCCCACGCGACGACGAATTTTCTGCTGGGGGCGTACGTGCTGATCGCGTGGTACGGGTTTGGGAAGGATCAGTGGTTTTTTTGGTAACCTTCTTACCCCTCCCCCTCCGGGGGAGGCTGGGTGGGGGCGGAGAGCGTGAGAAGACTTGGATGAAACAAAGTGCCCAGACGCCGCGGCGTGAGCCGCGGATCCGCGACTTACGTCGCGGCGTCGGATCGTTTGTGCTCATCGAACGACCTCTGACGCTGCATCCCCTCACCTAACCTCTCCCAGGGAGAGGGAGCAGAGGGTTGCCCGCCATGGGCGTGCGCTTATCCTTCAAAGCGATGTCGTACCCCCGCATTTACTTCGACAACGCCGCCACCAGCTTCCCCAAGCCGCCTGAGGTGGCCGAGGCGATGGCGCGGTATGCAAGCGAGCTCGGCGCCAGCGCCGGCCGCGGGGCGTACGCAGAGGCCGTCGAGACGGGTCGGCTGATTGGCGAATGCCGGGCATTGCTGAACCAGTTCTTTAACGGCGAAGACCCGAACCATTTCGTCTTCACGCTCAACTGCTCGGATGCGCTGAATATCGCCATCAAGGGCCTCATCGACCCGCCATCGACGTCGGGCGAAATCGCCCACGTCATCTGCACGGCCACCGATCACAACAGCATTCTGCGCCCGATCAATGCGCTGGCCGAGCGCGGGTGGCTGACGCGAACGGTCGTTCCGGTCGACGGCAACACCGGCCTGGTCGATCCGGTCGACATTCGCCGGGCGATTCGGCCGAACACGAAGTTCATCGCCGTCACTCACGGCAGCAACGTCAGCGGCGTGCTGCAGCCGGTGCGCGAAATCGGTCAAATCGCGCGCGAAGCGAAGATTCCCTTCATCGTCGATGCCGCGCAAAGCGCCGGCCACGTGCCGATCGACGTGCAGGCCGACTGCATCGACCTCTTGGCCGCCCCGGGACACAAGGCCCTGATGGGCCCGCTCGGCACCGGTTTCCTCTATCTCCGGCCGGGGATGGAGCAACGCGTCAAAACCCTCCGCGAGGGCGGCACCGGCAGCGTGAGCGAACACCCGACGCAGCCGCAATTCATGCCCGACAAGTACGAGCCGGGCAGCCACAACGCGATCGGCCTCATCGGCCTGGCCGAGGGGGTGCGGTGGATCATGCGGCAGGGGATTGAGATCCTGCGGCAACATGAACTGCAGCTGATGGCGCAGTTCCTCGATGATGTTGCGGGCCTTGAAGGTGTCGATCTTCTCCCCCTCCCCTTGCGGGAGGGGGTGGGGGGAGGGGTGTCGGGGGCCCCGCCGCTTTTAGCTCAGAACCGTGTTCGATCAGATCTGCCTGACGATCATTTTCAGCAGTCGGCCAGTCGCTCCGGACCCCTCCCCCCACCCCCTCCCTCAAGGGGAGGGGAGAAAACTTTGGCCCGCTGGTCGCTCGATAATCGTGTCGCCGTCTTCAGCGTGCGCATCGCCGGCTATGCGCCGACCGAGCTGGCCAAGCATTTCGAGGAAGATTTCGGCCTGCTCACCCGTCCCGGCCTGCACTGTGCGCCGCACATTCACGAGGCCTTGGGGACGGCCGCTGCCGGGGGGACGACGCGGTTCAGTTTCGGGGCGTTCACGACGTCCGCCGACGTCGCCCGGGCGACAGAGGCGATCAAATCGCTCGCGGGGAAAAATCTCGCCGGCGCGTTGGCCGCTCAGCAGTAGATATCGTACTGCATAGGGAACCGCAGCAGATCGGGCCGCACGACGTGCAGCTTGCGGATCCGCACTTCCAGCGGCCGCAGCTCGGCGACGCGATTATCGGTCGTGCTGATATCGGTCGTGCTGATATCGGTCGTGCTGATATCGGTCGTGCTGGGCGTCGCGGCGGCAGGCGTCGGAACGGCGTGCGGGGCGTGCGGGGCGGCTGGCAGCAGCGCAGCCACGCCCGATAACATTGTCCCCACCATTCCGGCCGAAACTTTAGAAAAAATCCGCATGACGATCGCAGCATGACACGCGGCCCCCGCTCGACCAACGATTTTCAGCGCCTTCGACAGTCTGTCCCTGTTTGCCGTCTAAAGCTGGTGAAAAAGTGACGACAATTCCACCGGTTCGGGTATTCGATAACTTGTCATCCTCCGCCGTTTATCCATAATGCTGATCTAGCGGTACACATCTTTTAGCCGCATTTCGCCGCGTTTTTTGGCCGAGGAGTCGCTGTGGGCATTCGAGAATCACTGAATAAAAATCCGCAAATCACGACGGGCGTCACGATCGGCATCATCGTGATCGCACTGGGTTTCATCTTCTACCAAATCTTCGGCGGTGAGAGCATGCCGAAGCCGATTACCCAGATGTATTACACGACCGACGAAGGCGCCACCCGCTTCGCCGACGACGCCGGCAAGCTCGCCCCGTTCGATAAAGACGGTAAAGAAGCCGTCCGCTGCTACATCTACAGCTGCGACGACAAGAAGACCGACTTCGTCGCCTACCTCGAGCGCCTGACGCCGGTCGCGAAGAAGAAGATCGAAGAGGCCCGCGCCAAGAACACCAACCCGAACCAGCCGCCCACCGTCGACACCGATTTCCTCGAGGCCGAAGGCACCGAGGTGAAGAAGCCGGGCACCGGCAAGTGGGTGAAGCGCAACAGCAACGAAGGCGCCCAGATCACCATGGTGACCTGCCCCGGCGGCAACAACGACAAGCTGCAGATCGTGCTGCCGCAGGATTAAGGTTTATCCGAGTCGATTACACAGCCGTTTGGCGCATCGCGAAGAGCGATCCGCCAAACGGCTTTTTTGTTGGCCGAGCGCGGCGGAACTGACGAGGCGCCCTCTGGTCCCTCTCCCTGGGGAGAGGTTAGGTGAGGGGATGGAGCGTCAGTGAGCACTGTCGCGGCCAGGCCCTTCTTATCAGACGGGCCTACGGCTTCTCCGCCTCTTCCTCCACCTCTTCTCCCATCACCGGCTCGAACCCTTCGTTCGGCGGGCTGCTCGGTTGCGGCGGGGCGGGGGGAAGGTGGCCGTGGTGGGCGTCGCGGCTGGTGAGCATCAGTGTCCACAGCACCGGCAGCATCAGCAGTACGAACAGCCCGCCGCCCACGCCGGCGGCGTAGATCGGGCGGCGGTCCGGCTCGTCGTAGCTCTGGATCTCGACCTTGCGGTCGGGCGTGATCAGCCGGGAGACTTCGCTCGTGCGGGCCGCGAGCTCGGTGTTCAGGCCCTTGAGGTCTTTCTCCAGCGTGGCCCGCTGATCGGTCAGCTGGTTACGGGCCAGGTCGCTGTCGATGAACGCCTTGCGTTGCCGCTCGGCCGAGTCAATCGCGGCCGAGGCGGTGTCGAGGGCCAGTTGCGCCTTCTGTTCCTGCTGCCGCACGTCGGCCAGCTTGGTCTGCGTGTCGGCGATCTTCTGCTGACGGGCCGCCTCGGCGTCGTGCTGAGACTTGGCGGCGGCGGCGTCGGCGATTTCCTGGCGGCGGGCGGCGATCTGCAGCTGCAGCTCGGCGGCCTTGGCCTTGTTCTGCTGCTCGATCTTCGCCTGCGCCGCCTGCGCCTGGTCGGCCGCCGAGTCGTACGCCTTGCGGGCGTCGTTCACCGCCAGCAGCTTCTTGTCGATCGAGTCGGCCAGCTTCTTCTGCTCGTCCGGCAGCTGCTGCACGGCCGGCGCGTTCTTGGAGAAGTCGGCCTGCACCTTGGTCAGCGTCTCGTCGATGTGCTTGCGGTCGTCGAGGATCGATTGCTCGGTCGTGTCGATGATCTTCTGCAGCTGGTCGATCGCGTCGTTGTAAACCGGGTCGTTCTTGGCCAGGTCTTCGCGCCCGCCGATGAGCGATTTCACCAAGGCGATGTCCAGCTCCATCTTCTTGGCGTCGACCACGTCGCCTTCCGCGACGGCCGCGTTGTATTGGCGCGTTTCGATGTCGAGGCGGTCGCGCAGCTTCTTCAGCTCGTCGTCCTTCGCCAGCCGCTCCTTGGTGGCCGCGTCGATCTTTTCCATCAGCCGGGCCCGCAGCTCGCTGAGCCGCGTGCGCTGGTTTTCCTGCCGGCGGATCAGGTCTTCGGTCAGCTCGCGCGTCTGGATGAAGATGCGGTTGGCCGCATCGACGTAGGCCGCCAGTTCGGGGCTCTGCTTCAGCTGCTGGGCGCCTTGCAGATCCTTCTGGAAGCCGGCGATCGTTTCATCGAGCGCCTTGCGGGCAGCGGCCGTGCGGCTGTCGGCGTTGGCCTTGTCGGATTCGCTCTGCTTCTGCAGTTCGGACAGTTTCTGCGTGAGGGCGGTCAGTTCCTGGTCGGATTTGGCGGCGTCGATCTGCGTCGGGGCCGGCAGCTGCACCGATCCGGGGCGTTGTAGCACCTGCAAGGCGGCTTCGAGTTCCTGCCGCTGTCCCTTGATGGTCGTCAGCTCGTTCTCGGCGCGATCGCGGTCGGCCTTGAGCTTGCTGATCTGCTGCAGGTCCGGCCGCGTATTGCCGGCCTGTTGCAGGGCCTGCAGCCGCGAGATCGTGTCGTTCAGCTGGCGTTTCTTCTCGTCGATCGTGTCGGTCAGGTTCTTGATCAGCCCGCGCGTCGAATCGAGCTTCGTCTGATCGCCGGCGCTGGCCGCCACCAGCGACTGCGCCAGGGCGAGCAGGCGGGCCCGGTCGGCGGCCTTGTCGAACGACTGGATGCGCAACCGCATCACGTTCGGCTGATCGGTCGGCCACTCGATGGTCGGATCGCGGTTGATCGTCTGCGCGATCTGCTGAGGGTCGCCCAAAAAGCCGAAGTTCACGCTGGCCGGCAGCGCTGTGATCGCGTTCTGGCGGATCTGCTCGCTCTGCAGGTTGCCGTTTTGCGTGGCGCGGAAGTTGCGCGCGTCCTCGGTGCCGAGGCGATCGAGGCCGTCGTACGTGATCATCGCGTCGATCGTGGAATACGGCTTCAGCGCGCTCGTCTGCCACGTCACCCACGCCCCGACCGGCACGACAACCAGCGCGCCGACCACCAGCGTGATGATGCGGCGATAACGCTTCTTGCGCACCTGCGCCGCGTGCACCGGGTCGTATTCCGGTTGCACGGCCAGCCCGGTCGCGAAGGGGCTGCCGTTGTCGAAATTCACGGACGGCACGCCCGGGGTCACGCGGTTGCGGGGGCGGAACAGCTCGGCGACTTTTTCGATCTCCGCTTCTTCCGACGGCGCCGGCAGCAGCGGCTTGTCGATGGCCGTCTCGCTCGGGGCGGCGGTTTCGACGAACGCTTCGGCGGCCGCGGCGTCGTCCACCGGGGCGGGCACGGCTTCGTCGATCAGTTCAATGCCGTTGACCGAGCCGCCGGCCGACGGCTTGGCGATCGCTTCGATTTCCTCGGCCGTCGGCGAAGGCGTGGCGAACGCGTCGACCGAGCCGGCCAAGGCGCCATGACCCTGCCCGGCCACCGCGTCGGCGATCGTGCTCTTCTCGCCCGCGGCGAAGGGCGAGGGCTTGTTCCCGCGGTTGAATCCCACGCGCAGCGGCCGACGCTTCGGCTGCGGGCCGAACGGCGACGGCGGCGGGGCGAAATTCACCACCGGCGAGCCGCCGATCAGCATCGGCGCTTCGGGCGTGAACATCCCGCCGATCAGCGGCGGATTCTGCGGGATCAGGTCGCGCAGCGTCCCACCCTGCGGCGGGGGAACGGCGTCGTCGCCGGGGCCCTTGTCGTGGCCCGCCTCGATCACCGGCTCGGGGGCCGGCGGGGCGTCTTCCCACTCGTGCTCGTCCTCGGCGGCCTCGCGGTCGATGAAGGCGGACAAGTCCAGTGCCGTCGCGGTGTCGGCCGCCGCGTCTATGACGGCGGGCTCTTCGTCTTCTTCGTCGGCGCTTTCGAGCGACAGGCCTTCGAATTCCGGCTCTTCGTCCTCGACATGATCGGGCTCGACCGGCTTCTGCAGAATCGGCTTGGTCGGTTCGACCGGGACGGCGGTGTCGGTCGGCTCGGCTTCCAACTCCAGCAACTGTTCGTCGCCACTCCGCCGATCGACATCCAGCTCGATCGTCTCGGCCGCGATCTCGGCGGCCGGTTCCGTCGGTGCTTCGGCCAGCGGCGGTTCCGGTTCTTCCAGGAACTTGGCCGCGTCCTCGTCGCTGACGACGGCGGCATTGACCTTCAGTTCGCCCGGCCATTCTTCGCCCAGGTCGTGCTCGGCGGTCGCCCCGGCGGGTTCCTCTTCGTCGAGCGTGATCGACGTCTCGGCCGGTGCTTCGGCGATTGTTTCGGCGGGGGCTTCCGCTTCGGCTTCTTCCGCCGGCGGAATCTCGGCCTGCAGGCTTTCGCCGGCCGGCGAGGTCTCCAGGCGGATCGTCGCGGCCAGTAGGTCGGTTTCCTCGTCCTCTTCCAGCAGGCCTTCGAGTTCAGGCTCAACTTGCTCGCCTGATGGCGCCGCTTCGGGCGCGAGCGGCGCTTCGGCGACCGGTGCCGGCTCGGCTTCAACCGGCTCGGCCTCGCCGCGGAATTGCGGTTCGCCTTCGGCTTCGGCTTTCTCTTCGGTCTCGAAGTCGAATTCGATGTCGGCCAGCTCGGAAATCGGCTCCGGCTCGTCGCCGAGCTCTTCGTCGTGCGTTTCCGGCGGGATGGCGACTTCGGCGATCTCCAGTGGAGTCTCGACCGTCGGTTCTTCGGCCGGCGCTTCGGCCGCGGGCGCTTCCTCGCGCGTTTCCTCGGCCGGCTTCTCCGCGACCGGCTCGGCCAGCAGATCAGCAACCGCGTCTTCGTCCAGCGGCGCGACTTCGGCGGCGGGTGCGGTCTCGAGCTCCAGATCCAGGTCTTCCAGATCGAGCTTGGCTTCCGTTTCCGGTGCGGCCGGCGCTTCGGCGAGCGGCGTTGCTTCCGGTTCCGCGGCGGCGGGGGCGAGCGGTTCTTCGGTCAGCGGATCGATCGCGACGGCCACTTCGTCCACGTCGGCGTCGGCGGGGAAGGTATCGGCCTCGGCCTCGACGGCCAGGTCGAGCTCGGCATCCTCGTCCAGTTCCAGCGGCTCCAGATCCAGCGCAAGCTCTGGCTCCTCGGCCGGTTCTTCGATCGGTGCTTCGGCGACCGGCGCGGCGGGTGTTTCAGGGGGTGCTTCGGCCGCGGGGATTTCCGGCAGTTCCGGCTCGGCCGCGGGCTTCAGGTCGTTGAGGATCGGGTCGGTCGTCTGGCCGATTTCTTCAACGGCTTCGTCGGCGGGGAAGGCCTCGGCCTTCGTTTCGGCGGCGAGATCCAGCTCGGCGTCGTCGTCCAGTTCGAGCGGTTCGAGTTCCAGCGACGGCTTTTCGGCCGGCGTTTCAACTCCAGGCGCTTCGGCGACAGGCTCGGCGGCGGCGGAAACCTCTTCTTCTTGGGCTTCTTCGACCGGCGCCGCTTCGTCGGCGGGGAAGGGGGCTTTCTCGTCAGCGACCGTCGGCAGCTCGAGGTCGTCCAGCTCCAGCGGTTCCAGCTCGAGCGGCGCTACGTCGACAACGGGCGCGGCGGGGCGCTCGACGTGCGGCGGGGCTTCGGCGATCGGCTCCGCGATCGGCTCGGCGGTCGTTTCTTCGACTGCTTCTGCCTCGCCCGCTTCGGCCGGTGGAACTTCGTCGATCAGCGGCTCGATCGTCTTCGGCGCTTCGGCCACCGCCTCGTCGGCCGGCAGTGGCGCTACGGCGGCGGGGACGGTCAGGTCGATCGCGACGTCTTCGTCCAGCTCCAGCGGCTCAAGATCGAGCGGGGCCAGGTCGATCTCATGGCTTTCGGGCTCGGCCGGCGTCGGCGGAGTGGCTTCGGCGGCGGGGGCAGGCGCGGCCGGCTTGGCGACGTCGGCCAGCGGCAGTTCCAGCGACACGTCGGCGATCGATTCTTCCGCGGCCAGGCCGACGGTCGAATCGGTGTGCGGCTGCGGCACCGGCGGCTCGTAGGGCACCGGCTCGGACTTGGGCGCTTCGGCCACGGGCATGTGGCCCGAGGGCTGATCCGGCTTCGGCGGCTCGGCCGGCAGTTCCTTCGCGGCCGGCGGCGGGGCGGCCGGCTCGTGCGGGCGCGGCGCCGGCACTTCGGCCAACGTTTCGTCGACTTCGCCGGGCACGTTGCTGCGCCAGCCGCGGCGCAGCGACGCCAGCGCGTCGGCGCTGGGCATCGAATCCGGCTCGGCGGGCGCTTCGGCCAGGTCGAGCGGTTCCAGCGGGATCGCGGCGATCGATTCGGCCGCCAGATCGATGCCCAGCTGGCTGTCTTCCGCCTCGATCGGCAGTGGCGCTTCGGCCGCCGGCGCGCCCGGCGCCGCCTTGCCGAGCGTGATCGGCGCGTTGAGGTCTTCGCCGATCTGGTCGTGAGCGCGGTGGCGGAAGGTGAGCGTGGCCCCGCCGATCTTGATCCGCGTGCCGTCGTCGACCTCGGTCTGGCGGACGAATTCGTTGTTCACCCGCACGCCAGTGCGGCTGCCGAGGTCGCGGATCATCCACTTGTCGTTGCAGACGAACATCAGCGCGTGGACGTTGCTGACTTTCGAATCATCGAATTGCAGATCGCTGCCCTTGCGCCGCCCGATCTGCACCACCCGGCCGGTGATCGGCAGGGCGTCGGTCAGGGTGGAAACGAGCAGTTCGCCCTCGATCGGCTCACGCCGCGGGCCGGGCTTTTTGGCGGCGATGTACTTGAAGACGAACCGGCCGATTTTGATCAGGTCGCCGTCGGCGAGGTCTTTTTCCTTGACGTCTTCGCCGTTCACCCAGGTGTGCGTGCGGCTGCCGAGGTCGTGGATGTAGCAGCCCCAGTCGTTGGCGACGATGGCGCAGTGGGCTTTGGAGACGGTGGTGCTGTCCAGGTGCAGCTTGACGACATCGCGGCGCGAGCCGATGACGGTCAGCGGCCGCTTGAGCGGGATGGGCGCGACATCGCTGTAGGCACCTTGCGGGATGAGTACGGCGAAGTCGCCGCCGGGTGTCAGAGAATCGGTGTTCGGCATCGCTACGAAAAACGGGGTTGATGGGCTATCGAAATCCCCTCGCGGGGAAGCCTGTCGACTGTATCACATCCTCCAGCCTGCCAATACTGAAAAAGGGGACGATTTGGCGACAGGGGGGTTATCGGACGGGGTCAAAATCCTGAGGGTTAAGTGCCCCGTTTAGCCCGCGAGCCCCGCTCGCGCGTGTCAGTCCATACGCGAGCGGGGCTCGCGGGCTAAACGGTGTCTCAGGGGGAGAAGCCTTCCCAGTCCTGGACGAGATAAAACTCTGTCTCTTCCCAGATTGACGCCTTCGACGCGGATTCCTTTCCACCCGTGTTCTCGGACGTTCCCGCCCCTCACCGCTTCGCCAGATTGACGCCGTCGCCGCCCCTGTTCAGGCACTTTCCGCTGGCCGCGGCTGGCGGGTGGCGCATCGTATCGTATGGCGATTTTCACCCCCAAGCAGTCGACGAAACGGACCGGCAAACGCGGTTTTTCGATGATTTACGCCGTGGCGACCATGGGCGTGATGTTCGGCTTCGGCAGCCTGGCGGTGGACTGGGGCCGGGTGCAGCTGGCCAAAACGCAGGCCCGCGCCGCCGCCGACACCGCCAGCCGGTACGCCGCCGCCACCCTGGGGACCAACCCCTCGGCCGTCTACACCGCCGCCATCACGGCCGCCGCCCAGAACAAGGTCGACGGCACCGCCATGGTGCTGGAAAACAGCGATATCACGGTCGGCTACTGGAACACCGCCACCCGCACCTTTACCGCCAACAGCAGCTATCCGAACGCCGTTCGGGTTGTCGCCCACCGGACCGCCGGCCGCGGCAACGCCATCCCGCTGGCCTTTGCGAGTGTCATCGGCCGCAAGAGCTGTGACGTGAACGCCGAAAGCATTTCGATGCTGGTGCCTGGCACGAACGTCGACCAGCTGGTTTCGGCCCAATCCAACCCGTTCCTGAGCGGCATGCCGGCCGGCACCGTCGCCAGCGGCATCAACCCGCACGGCAACCCAGACTACGCCGGTACGGCCAGCACCCCGAAGGCTTCGCCCAAGACTGTCGGCATGACGATCGCCGGTGCCCAGACGTTCACGTTCGACAGCATCAGCGGCGACGCCCGCCACGACCCGAACCTGGCCTACTTCCAGCCCGACGGCGAACTCGGCGACATCGGCCACAACAACCTGACCGTCGGCGACGCCGGCAGCAAGAGCAGCGTGATGTACAACGAGCACGGCATTGCCGATGCGTGGGTGCCGATCAATGCCCTGGTAGGTGTGTTCGTGGACGACAATCAGCCCGATGCGACGGCCGCCCCGGAGAACCTGGACTTCCGCACGGCCGCCAGCCGCGATTTCGCGACGCTGAAGCCCAAGCTCAAGCAAGTTTTCTTTATCGGTGACGGGTTGAAGAGCGACGGCACGGTTCAGCAGTTCGTCGCCCCGAAGGGCGCCACCCGGCTGTTCCTGGCCACGTGGGACTTCTACGAGTGGAACAACAACGCCGGCAACCGCGAAGTGATCATCAAGCGCCCGGCCCAGGTGATCACCGTCAAATAAGCGAGGAAGCAAGAAGGGGTCGGAAGCTTCCTCAAGGCTGCCACGGCTGGGAAACCGCCGTGGCAGTCCTGTTTTTGACGAATTAGACGTACGATTCGCGCCGCGCGGAGGCAAAGGTATTTTCTTATCCCTCCCCCTCCAGGGTAGTAAACGGGCGAAAATTCCGAACCCGGGTACATTCCCCCGCGTGTCCGACCGCCTCAAAACCGACTGGCCCGGCCTGCTGGCAGTGCTGCTGGCGCTGGCCGTCTTCGCGTCGGTGTGCGGGCACGAATTCTTGAGTTGGGACGACGCCACCTACGTCGCCGGCAACCCGGCCCTGGCGAATCCGACGCTGGATGGCCTGGCGTCAATCTGGAAGCACCCCGAGACCGGCCTGTACATCCCGCTGCCGTACACGCTGTGGTGGGGAATCGCCCAGGTTGCCCAGGTGCGCGAGAGCGGGGCGTGGGCGCTGAACCCGCAACTGTTCCACGCCGCCAACTGGTTGTTGCACGGGCTGTTCGTTTGGTTGGTCTATCGCCTGCTGCGCCGGCTGAACCTCTCGCCACTTCCGGCCGGGATCGGGGCGGCGATCATGGCGGTTCACCCGCTGGCGGTCGAAACGGTCGCCTGGACGATGGGCCTGC
>Ga0207705_10000907_pt1 | contig 24266 bp, 30 predicted proteins | sample KBSC13metaG_FD_184314 | JGI IMG/M metagenome (GOLD analysis project Ga0207705, IMG submission 184314) | Corn rhizosphere microbial communities from Kellogg Biological Station, Michigan, USA - KBS C1-3 metaG (SPAdes) (version 2) | ecosystem: Host-associated > Plants > Roots > Rhizosphere > Soil ... | reverse complement strand
GCGGCCGAGGCTCGCGCCGCCCGCTTTGAGCGGGTCTATGAGCCCGAACAGGTGCGACTCGACCGGATGCTCGCGGCCCGTGACCGCGCGGCGGCCGCGTTGGATCGGGAAGAAGCCGCGCTAGACCGGCATCGGGCCGCGGAGTACCTCAAGCGCACCTACCGCGACGAGTTGACTGGTGCGTTGCAACGCGATGCAGGCCGCGATCAACTGGCGCACGAGGTGGACAGGGCGCACCGGTTGGGCGATGAGCTGGTCATCGCGTTCCTCGATGTGGTGAATCTCAAGCGCGTCAACGATGAGCAGGGCCACGCCGCCGGTGACAACGTGCTCCGCGCGCTCGGCGAGGCGCTGCGCAACGGGCTGCGGTCCTACGATCTGGTGGTCCGCTACGGGGGTGACGAGTTCGTCTGCGCTCTGCCCCGGGCCAGCATGGCTAAAGCGGGTCAGCGGTTCACCGACGTCAACAGATTGCTCGGCGCTGCCATCCCAGGCGCGGCGGTCAGCATCGGCCTGGCCGAGCTGACCAAAGACGAAACCCTGGACATGGTAGTAGGGCGAGCGGATCGCGAACTCTACGCCGGGCGAAGACTGACAGCCGACCAACTGGCCAATCAGCGACCGAACCACGACCACTAACCCGCAAGGTCGCACCAACGCCAAGACCCTGTCAGTGTCGCCGCATCTCCCGCACCGAGCTTCAGCCTGCGGCCGCGATGTATGCGTCACTATCGAGCGCAGCGTTCTGTTAGCTGCTTTCGCGGGGCTGTTCCAGGCCTGCGAGTCGTAGCTCGAGTGCGTCGACGCGGGCGCGCAGGATCGCAAGTTGGCCGGCGTCGTCCAGCCGTTGCTGGACGCTGTTGCGGATGCGTGCGGACGCGGCGGCGCGTTCACTCACGTTGGCCAGTGGCACCAGGCGCTGTGGTCCGTGCGGCCCGTCGACCAGCCGGGACGGGATCTGGCGGGTGCGGTACCAGTTTCGCAGGGTCGGGCGGGAGACACCGGTGGCGGCGCAGGCGCGGTCGAGCGGTACCCATTCCGACTCATCCAGCTGAGCCTGCAGTTCGAGCTCGTTCTGCCAGTCGTCGAGCCGGTCCTCCCAATCCACGGCAGCAAACGTAGAAAGCATCAATCCACCCTGTCAATAGCAGGGTATTGACCGGCTTCGCACAAGAGCGGAGGCTGCCTCGCATGTTCGAGCGCTTCACCCCGCGGGCCCGTAACGCCGTCGCCGCCTCTAGCGAGGAGGCGATCGCGCTCGGCCACAACTACATCGGCACCGAGCACCTGCTGCTGGCGTTGCTGCGCGACCCGGAGTCGGTCGCCTACCGCGCGCTCGAGCGGGTCGGGGGCCAGCCCGAAACGATCCGGGCCGAGGTCGGAGCTCGAGTGCCGCACGGTGAGCAGCCCAGCTACGGGCATCGGCCGTTCACCCCACGCGCGAAGAAGGTGCTCGAAGCCTCGCTGCGCGAGTCCACCAGCATGCGCTACGGCTACATCGGGACCGAGCACATCCTGCTTGGCCTGGCCAAAGGCGACGGTGTCGCTGCTGACGTGCTGGCCACGTTCACCACCGCGCGCAAGGTGCGCGAGACCGTCGAGGACCTGGTCCCCTTCGAGTTGCGGGGCCAACGACCCCGACGTGGCCGCCGACGGCGCGAGGTGCTCGGCAACGGCAACGACCTTGACACCGACGACGACACCCTCGCCGACAGTCCCGCCGCCGCCGCCATCATCGCGAACGCGAAGGCCGCCGCCGGCAACGGGCCAATCGGCTCACACCATCTGCTCGCAGCAACCCTGCACGACATCGACTCCGCGGCAGCCCGAACACTCAAGGAACTCGGCGTCGACCTGGAAACGTTACGAGAGCGGCTCAAGACCGCCGACCCGGCTGGCACCAGTGACGAAGCGCCAGAAGACGCCGGACGTCGACACCTCGTCCTCAAACTCGACGGCAACCGCGCCATCCTCGAAATCCACGATCCAACCCTCATCAAGCAACTCGGGGACGTCATGCAGGCACACGCCATCGACCCAGTCGGAGGCATCAACGGCGACACCCACGCTGCGTTCCGCACTTTATGGCTCGCGATCCGCGAGGTCCTGGACGACATGACCGAACGACCAGACGCCTGAACCGTCGTGCAGCAAGCAGCCGAACCAGGAATGCGTGGCTGCAGCCGAGCAACTTCGACAGAGTGCTCCCGTGCCCCATTCCTCGTCAGTGGAGTGGATCGGCCTCACCATCGACTGCGCCGATGAAGCCACGCGAGAGCGACTGCGCCAGTTCTACACAGAGGCCCTCGGTGGCAGCATCTTTAACGGCTGTGTCCAGAGCGCGCGGCCTGCTGCTCATCTCCGTGCGATCCCCAGACGTCGACGCGGCGGTCGATCGGATGACTCGCATCGGCGCGCGGGTCGCGGACTGGCAGAACGAAGCCGACCCCGATATCTGCGTGATGCTGGACCCCGCCGGTCACCCGTTCTGCCTCATCGCTATACACGCGGAAGGCGGCCCAGAGCGGCGGTGTTGCGCGGCAGAACTGCAACTACCTGGCGTGGTCACGGACCTCGAAATACGCTGCGGGCATGGGCTTCACTATGGCTCCCGCTTTCGTCAGCACCGACCTCGACCGCGCCAGCAAGTTCTGGGGCGCACTCGGCTTTGTCGAAGCCAGGCGGTACCCCGATCACGGCTACATGATCTTGGAGGACCCCAGGGGAATCGTGATCCACTTCGGTCGCGATCCGGACCTCGTGCCGAACAAGAACATGGCGAACGCCTACCTCAGGTTTACAACCTCTACCGAGGCTGTCGCGTTGTACGAGGAGTGGGTCGACCGCGTATCGGACGATGGGTTCATCCACGCGCCAGGGACGAAGCCCTACGGGATGATCGAGTGGGGAATGAGAGACCCGGACGGCAATGCGCTCCGGGTCGGTGGGCCAGCTGAACCAAACTGAGCCAGGTCCCCCACCCGGCAGCGGACACACATATTGGCGTTGTTAGGTGCCGCGGCGCGTGGCCTTGCGTGGGCCGTCCGTTCGCTTCCCGTCTGCTTGGCGGACGCCTACGTGCAGGTCTGCCCGGCGCAGCTCGCCACGCCGACCCGCCCCACCCGGGCGGTTGCGGACGTAGCCGTTAGCCCGCTCGTCAGCCTTTCGCAACTCGTCGAGAGCGTCGACCTCAAGGTGCAGAGCCACCTGTCTCACCGACGCCCGTCCGACTCGAGGTAGCGCAACCATGTCTCCGCGTCTTGATTCACTACGTTCAGGTACTCATTAGCGACGGCCCGCGCAACCGAATAACGGCGGCGCGGGCCGTCGCGCGCGATAGCCCGGCTGCAGTCACAAGCCAGCACGGTCGGTGCCTCGCCACGGCACTGCCTTTGGGCCGTTGACCGACAGTGAACTTGCCTCCTCCCCCTGTGTCTTGACCGTGAAGGCCGAGTAGGCAGTGACTGGCTAGAAGGAGGTGTCGGATGAAGGCGATTGTGGCGACCGATCAGGCCGCGGGAGTGGCTGGAATGACGCTGGTAGAGCGGCCCGACCCGTTTGCGGCGATCAACGACGTCATCGTTGAGGTCCATGCATCGGGATTCGTCCCGACGGAGCTCGAGTGGCCCTCGACCTGGATTGATCGCGCCGGCCGTGACCGTACGCCGTCGATTCTCGGGCACGAGTTGGCTGGAGTGGTCAACTCCCTCGGCTACGGCACGACGGGGCTGTCGGTGGGTCAGCGGGTTTTCGGCCTCACCGACTGGCATCGCGACGGCACACTTGCGGAGCTTGTGGCCGTCGAGGCGCGCAACCTCGCACCGCTGCCGGGCGACGTCGACTTTACGGCGGCCGCGAGCCTGCCAATTTCGGGACTGACCGCGTGGCAAGGGCTGTTCGATCACGGTTGCCTACGGGCCGGACAAAGCGTCCTCGCGCACGGCGCGGCTGGCGCGGTCGGAACCATGGTGACCCAACTGGCGCGAGAGGCTGGCGCGTATGTCATCGCTACCGGCCGCGCGGCCGACCGACAGAAGACGCTCGACTTCGGAGCGCACGAGTTCATCGACCTTGAGAACGACGCACTGGAAGACGTCGGGGGCGTCGACCTGGTACTCGACGTCATCGGCGGTGACATCCAAAAGCGATCGGCAGGCCTGATCCGAGCCGGGGGAACACTGGTGACGGTTGTCGGCCCGGCCGAAGCGCGGCCCGCTGAGGGTTTAGCGATCGACTTCGTTGTCGAGTCCGACCGTGACCAACTGAATGAGATCGTGCAGCGGGTGCGAGACGGACGGCTGCGGACGAATATCGGCAACATCGCAGTCCTCGACCGCGCCATCGCCGCACTGAACCCAACGGAGCGACACAAGGGGAAGACAATCATCAGTCTTCGCCAATGAGGACCATGAATCATCTGACCAGGACGGGCGATCGCCTACCGGCAAGTGCATCGACACCTGACCCCCTCACTGCCACATGCAGACGAACACCATCGCGGGCAACGACGAAACGGCGCTCCACTAGGAGGAAGTTAGCCGCCAGTGGACGATCGCGGCTCCCCTCCACGTACCTTCTCGCTGGCCCGAAGCGGCACGAGATCAGCCCCGAGCGCGAACTCGTATGACGCGCGCACCAGTTGCATGACGATGTCACGCTCCGAGTCGTCTCTGGGCGCGTAGACCATGACAACAGTCTTGGGTGCTTGACCGGTCCGCACGAAGAAGTGGGGTTCGGCCCATCCGGCGCCCTCGGCGGCCTCAGCCAGCGGCACCGGCAGGGTGGCATGCAGGCTGAAGTCACCTTCGGCATGAACGTGGCAGAACTCGCGTCCGACCATGAATGCCTCGGGCGGCCCGCCTGGGCTGCTCGTGTCCAGTGTCAGCGCCCGGGCGCCGTCGACGGAGATCTGCGATGGCCCCGCGATCACGGCGGGCCAGGTGGCCGCTTCAGCGAGAATGGCGTCGACGTGCCGTCCATCGGCGGGCTGTTGGTCGAGTTGGCTGTGCGGGATCTCAGAGCTAGTCCGTGGCCGTGGTCCTGTCCGTGCCGGCAGGTGTGACGTTCCGGTCATCTCAGTCTCCAACCCAGAAGAGTTCGATCGGGATGCCGTCGGGGTCGCGAACTTGCACCAGAGCATGCGGGACCGGCTCAGCCGTCTCGAAGAGATCCTCGTGCTCGACGCCGACGGCGTTGAAGTGCGCGATCCACTCGTTCAGGTCTTCCCGGGTGGGGAGGTGGAGCGCCAAGTGGTCCAACCCGGTGCGCAGCGGGCTGAACGGTTCCCCCCCAGCTTCGGGATGGTGATCGAGACCCAGGAACAGTGCAGTGCCCGGTCGGGTCATCACAACTGCATAGCCGTCACCGGTCGCGTGCGGCTCGATGAACGCTCGGACGAGCCCGAGAACCTCGGCGTACCAAGCCTCGCTGGCGAGTACGTCGCGGACCGTGAGCCCGACATGGCTGATGCCGGCTACCGCCGGCACGGCTCCAGCGGACGGCGATGGTTGGGTAGCGGCGGTCATGTTGTCCTCCTCTAGGACGCGGCGGCCACGGATCCGGTGAGGTGCAGGGCCGCGACTGCCTGCCGCCGTTTCGGCATCCAGACGGATTCCAGCTGCGCGAGCACTGGTGCCGGCATGGTCGCGGTGAAGAAGGCAAGGTCCTCGTCTGGGGCATCGTCGAGCATCCAGGGCAGGAAGACGCTGGCCGTGTTGGTCTTGGCCGACTCGGCCTGGAAATGAGCGATGTCGTCAGGGGTGAATGCCTCCGGGATGAGCGGCAGCAGGTCAGCCTCTTCGGCGGCGAGGTGCGCCTCGATGGCCTGCTCCATCCGTGCCAGCGCCGCGCGTGCGGCGGTGGCGTCGGTAGCGGCCAACGTGGCATCGAACTCGTCCATGGATGCCGCCATCACCTCGTGCTGCTGCGCGTTGCGGGTCAGTAGCGCCTCGACGCGATCTCCCAGCCGCTCGGCCATCAGCGGCGAGATCACGGTGTCCTCGAGCTCGTGGTGGTGGTGAAGTTGCGCTGCGGTCACGGCCCAGTACGCCCGCTCCCCGTTGGTGGGCACGTCGCCGCCTGCGGCCAGCGCGGTCGCGAGTCGAGTGATGTCCCGGCGCACGGCTCGGTGGATGGCGAGCTGCACCCGCCAGCCGGGATTCGATGGGGTGGTGGTCATCCTGTCCCCTCCCTTTTCGTATGGAGCCTCATTCTGAGCAGATTGATGCTCTAGAGTCAATGGCGATGACGAACCAGCCGACGGCAAAACGCCGCTATGACGCCCGGCGCCGGCGCGAACGTGCCGAAGAAGAGCGCCAGGCCACCCAGCGCCGGGTGGTCGAGGCCGCTCGGCGCCTGTTTCTCACCAAGGGGTACGTCGCGACCACCATGGCGGAGATCGCCCGCGAGGCCGGCGTCGCCTTGCAGTCGGTCTACAGCGCAGGACAAAGCAAGGCCGACCTGCTTCACCTGGTGACCGACCTCGCCGTCGCCGGCGACGACCAGCAGGTCATGCTGCTGGACCGCCCGACCTACACGGCGATCGCCGACGAACCCGACCCCCAGCGCCAGGTGCGGATGAGCGCCGTACTGATCGCCGAGACCATGGAGCGCCTCGCACCCGTCTGGGTTGCCTACCGCGAAGCAGCCGCGGTCGACCCCAAGGCCGCCGCCAACCTCGTCGCCGCGCACCACCGCCGGCACGAAACCTTCGCCGGCCTGATCGCCATGCTCCCCGAGCAGCACCTGCGCCGGTCGCGCGAGGAAGCTACTGACACCGCATGGGCAATAGGCAGCATCGACGTCTTCCTGCTTTTACGGAGTATCCAGGGATGGGACGCCCAGCAGTACGCCACCTGGCTCAGCCAAACACTGACCGACCAACTACTCATGCCTCCGCGCTGATCCTCGACATCCCGCCGATGAGTGTTGCTCGCGCAGCACCGCAAGAGCTCGAGAAATCCGGACCGCACGCAATGGAGCGGCTCCTCCCGACGCTTCCGCGGAAGCGCTTTCTGCCGAGTTGTCAGACGGTACGGCTGCTATAGCGACCCCAGCGTCTGACAAGTCGTGCAGGGGAACGCCGCCAGAATGTCAGGAGCAGGACAAGGAGGATGACGAGGAGCGAGACCCAACTCGTGCCCGGGGTCAGGAAGTTGCCGGACGCGCGCTCCATGAGCATCAATATCGCGACCGCCAGGCGGAGCGCGCCAGGGAGGTGTCGTGGATCGGCGGTTTCGCGGCTCGTCCGTTCGGCCACCCGGACCGCATACCCAGGGCATGCAGGGCTCAGTTGCCTACTCCGCGACGCCCACCTACGAGAGCTCCTCGTTGGTGCCAACGCTGGTGTGGATGACCTTCACTGATGAGCGAGGCGGTTCCTACTTCGTGATGAGGAACGTGGCTTCCGCAAGGTCGTCACTGCACTGGACGAAGAACTGGGAAGGTGGATGATCGCCCTTCATGAACATGGATGCCGCAAGGTCCGCCGAGGTGATCTTGTAACTCGCCGTCAACGACTGCCCTATGAGGCGTGCGGCGATAGGCGCGGTCTGGTAGCCGGCATGTGCTGCCTCAATCGTGTTGGTGAACCCGGGGTTGAAGCTGACGGCGTGGTTCTGTCCGTCTGGGTCGCCGCATCCTGTCGCGGTGATGCTCACCACCGTGCCAACGGGGCCGGCCGTCGGAGCGATCAGCATCCGAAGTTGGCCGGTGCCGTGCGCGTAGTGCTTCTGCATAGTCGTCGGTGAGGGCGATGTCGAAGCGGCGAGTTGTTCCAACGCTCGCCCTGGTGGCGCGCCACACCCAGCGAGGGTAAGAGCCGCGCCGGCCACGGCACGCCCGACCGCACTTCTCTGACTGCTCACGTTCCCCACCCGGCACGTTGTCTCCCCGTATGAGGATGACGCCGCGACGGTGTCCGCGGTTGCCCAACGGCGGCCTTTCTGGTGCCTCAGGCTCAGGCTGATGTGCTGCACCTCAGGAGGCCGCGACAGGCACTCCTCTGCGGCGAGCTGCCCGCGTGCCGCGGACATAAGGTGCCTGTGTGTCTGTGGTGGTCCGCCCAATGCTGATCTTTGTCAGCGGCCCGCCCGGTGCCGGCAAGACGACCCTTGCAACCGCCATCGCCGAGCAGCTTCATCTGCCGCATGTGAACCGCGATCGGATCTACGAAGGCTTGCGTCATGCAGCTGCGGACCCATCGTTGCCAGTGGTCCCGGCCGGGATCCATGCGTTTCGCGTTGTTCTTGAGAACCTGCTGCGGGAAGGCGTCAGCGTGGTTGCCGACGCGACGCTGTACGCCGGCACCTCCGAGCCCGACATCAATTGCCTGCTCGAGATCAGTGATGCACTGAATCTGCATTGCGAGGCGCCGGCCGCACTGGCTCGATTCGGCGCCCGACTCGAGACCGACCCGCGCAGACATGGTTACAACCTGGATGCGCTCATCGAGGTGGCTCGGAACAACCTGCGATACACACAACCGCCGCTCGATGTGGGCTGGGAGACGGTCCGGGTCGATACCTCAGACGGTTATGAACCCGAACTCACAGACCTCGTCGCCCGTTGTCGCCCACTCCCGCGCGATCTGGTGCCGCTGACCGAGGCGCCGCCGGCCGCCTCCGCCAGTTCATAGCCGCGCCGCCGGGCGGGTGTCGAGCAACGGCACAGGAGAGCGCGGCGCCTAGTGAGGCGGCTTCAGCGTGAGCGCGCAAGCCTGACAGGCTCCCGGTTCCGTTGGATCGAACCTGCCGGGGAGCGTCTGAACGATGATCCCCGCGCCGCAGATGGCCACCGCCCCACGGACGGTCTTGCGAATGATGTGCACGGACGACTCACTAACGACACGACCAGCCTGGTGTGAGGTGGGCGACACGAGCAGAGCGTAGTCAAGGGGATCTTCGAGCCGAGCCGTGGATCTACACCTATTCGATCTCCGACCGACCGTCGCATCCCCGGCCACCGCCGGTACGAATAACCTCCGGCCTCGCTTGGATGGCGGGTAACGGCAGGGATGTTGGATGGGCGACTACTGCGCCCAACTGCCTTCGTGAAGGATCAGCCAAACACCCAACTGGCCAACGCTCGGTTCAACTGCGATCACGGCGGAACGGATCTTCTCCGCCCGCTCATGCTTGTCTGCAACACGGCTCCCAAACAACTTCGTCCGGACCTCGATGACGCAGTTGAGTTCGCCAACGTCGAACTGGCCCTTCGAGCGAAATCTGATCTCGATGTCACCTGGCTGAGGTGGCCCGACCCAGGGCTCCTCGGGGCAAGCAATGGCGTCCGCAACGATGTCGGGGAGCACGTGGGCCAGTGTCTGCAGCCCGGACTCGGCCAGGGTGGCGTCGTAGGTCACTTCGATGAAAGGCACGCCTCATCCTGCCTCCGCCGGGCCAGCGGCAGGCACCTAAAGCGGGCACCCGAGCGAGGGCATTCGATGGCGAGTGCCGGCATTGCTGTTCTCACACGGCGGCCTACACCGCTGCCAGTGGCGAGCCGAAAAGAAAGCGTGGACGACTGGCTCGACTTCCTCTGCGACGTGGCGTTGTTCCTACCGTGGCGCAATCCGCTGCGCCGCGCCCGCGATCACCAGAAGCAGTCAGACTTCCGGCTCCGAGTTCTGGCCGACGTGGAAACGTCGATCGCGCATGACCGAGTCCATTGCCAGGCACAAGATCGCTAATCGGCGCGATTCAGCCACCCCAGCGCATCCACGAGAAGCGCCGCGTCGGGTCGCCAGGCTTGCCACCTAGACGTTCGAGACGAGACCTAGCGCGGGCATTCAGGACCATCAGGCCAGCAACCACGACGAAGACCACCAGCAAGACGATCCACACGTCTCAGACGGTAGACCCGCTACGCGCGAACGGCACCTCCCGAACACTTACTTGCGGCCGAACCACCCCTTCTTGCGGACGATAGGCGGGATGCTGGCAATGACCGCTCGCCGGTCCCGAAGGCATCCTCGTCCCCGGCAAACGAGTTGCTCGTGGCAGGAGGCCACCGTCCGGGAAGATCAGAAACCCGACGAACCAAGCCTTGCCATCGCGGCGAACGCCGTGAACGAGCGGCGCCTTGAGCGAACTGACTCACTGCCGCGTCCGTATCCCGGCCTGGGAGCGACGCTGAGTCATAGGTCCTCTGGCGCTACTGGTCAGGGTCCGTGCCTAGCTCCTTCTCGTAGTCGCGAACGATGCGTTCCGCGAGCAGACGGAGCTTCACGTGGGCCTGCTGCGACAACTTCACGAGCATTCGGAAGGCGGCATCGGAGTTGAGGTGATAGCGCGCCATCAGGAGGCCCTGCGCCTGACCGATGGCGAGTCGGGTCTTCAGTGCTTCCTGCAGCCCGACGATTTCGCCGCTGAGTTCGGCCGCATTCGCAACTGCTGCATCTCGGTCGTCGACGGCGCGCCGACGGTCAGCGGCGGCCCGGCTCCGCGCCGCCCGTGCGTGCCTGCGGTCGTCGCCGGCGTCGCTGCGGTCGCCCGCGGCAAAGTCGCGATCGCTGCCGGCGATGAAACGGTCGATCGCCGCCTCGTCCCGGTCGTGTGCGTAGCCGCGGGCGGCGCGATCACGTCCGGAGGCTCGGACGTCGCGCTGCAGACCAGCCTTGTCGCGCACCCGCGCCTGCTCGTCAGTGGCGTCGGCCAGCTCATCCCAGTCGGCAGCCAGCTTGTCTCGCTCCTCCGCCAGAGCCCGCAGTTCCTCCGGCGTCGGCTCACCAGGCAGCACCGCACGCGCACGCTCGGCGAGGTCCTCCTCGGCCGCGGCTAGGCGCTCCTGCCACGACTCCACGGAGTCGTTGCTACCCACGCCGGCAGGTTAGGCGACATGCAGCGGGCCGGCCAAGGCAAACGCAGCGAAGCGGGCCACGTGCAGGACCTCGGCCGGCCGATGTCGGCGACAACCCCCGCCCAGGCGACGCTGGTCCGCCGTGTGTTCGCGCCCCACGCGACGAACGTGCCCTAAGCCCTGCCCAATCGACGGTTCCGCACCCGCCCGCATTGTCCGGTTCAACAGCCGGGCCTCGCCGCGCACATCGGAGTCAACGTCGGTGCACAACCGAGTCGTGCCAATGCTGGCCCCGCGGATCGGTCCGCAGGCGGTGGGGCGTGACGATCAGCGCGTCATGAAGCGCTGGCTCCTGCGGCTCCGACGTGGGGCAGTGGGCGCGGAAAGCTAAGAGGGTCGGAAGGGCCATGCTTGGCGGTATGGCGCGCAAGCCCGAAGAGACCGCTGACGAGCGGGAAAACGGCATGCTCGTGCAGGAACGCGCCGAAGAACAACACGAGCGGAACGCCGATGCGCGAGAACAGGCCGCGAACGTGCGCGAACAGGCCGCGGATGCGCGGGAACGCGCCTCGGAACAGCGAGAACAGGCCGCGAACGAACGTGACCGAGGCCAGGATGAGCGGGAACAAGCCCAGAATGAGCGGGATCGGGCTCAGGATGAGCGGGAACGTCGTTTGGACGAACTGGCGCGCCGGCTCAGCCTTGCAACCGCGGGAGCAGAATCCCGGACGCTCGAAGCGATCAGCCGGTCCCGACGGGAGCTCCAACGGTCCCGCGAAAAGCTCCACCGAAGTGAACACGAACTGAACCGCCGCGAAGTTGCCGTGGAACGGGCAGCGGCCGAGGTGGGTCGAGACCAAGGCGAGATCGACAGAGAAGTAGCACGCTCAGAACGCGACGAGGGCCGCAGCAAAGAGATTCGTCAAACCCACCCGCCCGAGCCGGAATCGGAGCACCACCGATCGCCCCACTAACCCGAAGACACGCTTTAGCCGAGACACGCCCCACGAGCTGCACTGACGCGATGCGGTATCACGTATCCCACAAAGAGAACTGCGGCGCTTGGGATGAACACTCGGCAACCGCGTGCTTACCGCTACACCAGCCGATCGTCGCGCAGCTCGATGATGACGTCGACGAACTTCCGGCACTCCCGGGCGATGCGCCTGGCCCGGGCGATCTCCCGCGCAGACGCGCAACCAGGGGCGATCGCGTCCTCCGCGAGCGCGAGGGCAGTGCTGAGGCGAACCAGCCGCTCGACGAGATCGTCAGTGTGTGCGGCAACTTCCTTCCCGCTGAAACCCACCACAGAGCAGTGGTCCCCGGCAAGCGAACCCAAACGTATGCGCGCCGACGAGAGCCTCTAACTACGCTTGTTGCGGCAGCGGTCGCGGCTACCGGATCCGCTGGCGCAACTGCCGCGCCTGCTCGAAGCAGACGGAGCGACCGTCCCACGCCCGGGTGTTCATTCACGTTGCCGTGGCGGGCGCACGAGCGCGTTGTCCTGGCGCGCACGGTTGCGCGTTGGCGAGCAACTCGACCTGTGACTTCACGCCGAGTTTGCGGTAGACCCTGGTGAGATGGTTGCGTTCGGTGCTGGGGGCAACGTTGAGCGAGTGTGCAACCTCGTTGCCACGTGCACCTTGTTGAAGCGCTGACACGACCTGCCACTCACGGGGCGTCAGTTGTGCCAGTGCGGGCGTCGGATCTCCAGCTGGCGTGGCGGCGGTAGCCGCGAGCGTCGTGACGGCCCTCACTTCGTAGGCGAGTCGATCCAGACGTTCACGCAACTGTCCGACAGCCTCTGCGGGAAGGCTCTCGCCGGAAGCGAGTCGGAGCATGAAGGCGAACCCACCTCCGGGCTAGTCGTTGGCCGCGGTGGCGACGCGTCGATGTGCGGTGGCAATGAGGTGTGTGGGCTCAGCCCAAGGAGCTCCGGGACGCGTTCCAGCGCGCGTGCCGCTTCGATCACAACGTTGCGGTCGCCTGGCTGTGCGACGCGGGCGTCGAGATCGCCCAGCGCGAAGGCGAGACCTTCGACGCCCACAAGGTCCAGAAGCTCTAGACCAGCCTCTGCTACCTCTGCCCGGAGCTCCTCTGGCCGGTGCGTGCGTGTAGCCGCAGAACGATCCATCGAAAAGCGGGGGCGAACAAGAGGACTGCGTCAACGGATGCGTCCTGCAGGTCCAGGGAACGCGCGTCACCCACCTCAGAGTCGACGGTCCGCGGGGCCAACGACCGAACGTGTTCGACATGCGTCGGCGCCAAGTCGCGGTGCTGCACGTGGTAGCCGAGGTCCGCCAGCCACAGCGTGTAACGACCTGGCCCACCGCCAATGTCGGCGACTACCGCCGGCGCCGGCGGCAAAGCCCGAAGCACGATCACAGTCAGACTGTGGCGTTGCTATAGCCACGCCAGCGTCTGACAGCTCAACTGATGTCGATCCATTCCCCGAAGGTGGCGTCGGCTCGGGTGGCCGCGGAAGATTTGGACCGCTGTTGATACTCGGCTTGTAGCCCTTGAATATCTCCAGGCGTGTAGGCGTCCGGCGAGACGTCGTTGATGGAGGGGTACATCACCTGCGGATGACGCGACACGTGATTCAAGCCTGCCGCGTGGCCAAGTTCGTGGCAGATCGTTGAGACCCAAGCCGTTTGCGCCAGCTTCTCTGTCGACGAGAGCGTCACCGTTGCCCGGTCATAGAAGCACCCTGCGCTGTTGCACGAGTAATGCACTTGCGTGTAGCCGGCTTCCTGGTTGGACAACGGGGTCGGGGTGATCGTCGCGTTCGCGGCTGCCGGCGATGAGACCTGTGTGACAGTGAAGTGCCCCTCCGCCTCCCACTGGTGCAGCGCGACTGGAAGCGCGAGCCGCTGGGCGGTGCTCAATCGCCCGACGTAGAGGTTGATCATTCCGTTCGGCCAGGTCAACGGCCGACCAGCCTGCGTGCACAAGAAGTTGTAGGGGGCGTTGGGGGACCGACTGAGCGGCAGGTTCGTCTGGCAAGTAACCGGGGTTGTTCTTGCCGACCGTGGCGCGGCTCTGCTGGCTGACGTGCTACGTGCGCTCGTCTTCGTTGCCGTCACTGAAACGGCGTGCGGCGTCGCTCCCCCACCTGGCGCAGCGGGCCTCTTCGGCTGCGACCCGGCCGACGGCCTGTCGTTACCCGGACCCGTCGGCGAGCTCGGTGGGCGCGGTGCTGTCGACGGGCCAGCCGCCGGCTGGCGCCTGGGTCCGTGCCGAGAAGTGAGCAGGCCAGCGAGAACCAGCGCTGCTACGGCCAGCACCGACAGCCACCAGCCCCACGGGCGTTCCCGGTTACGAGTGCCCTCAGCCATCTCACCTCCTTCAGCACAGGTACGAGCGCGGAACGAGACGAGGTCTGCTGACCCGTTGCAAGTGACGCCCCCGTGGCGTGGGCCGTCCGCTACCCGCGAACGACTCCTACCCTCGACCGTTCCCGGGACTGCGTCGAACAACACCTAGGGAGGCACGCGGTCCATTTCCCCGAGCAGACGGTCCGTGCGCCCTCAGGCGCGGTCACCGTCTCCGGAGATTCGACACCGGGCACCAGCGGGTCATCGGCAGCGACTGCGTGCCCTGACGCCGACTGTCAGCGAACTCGTCGGCGATAGCGAATGTGAGTGGCGACCGGTGAGTGAAGCACCTCGACGGGTTCGAAGCCGAAGGACTCAACTCCGTCGAAGAGGCGCTCGCCCGAACCGAGCAGCACCGGTGCGATGTCCAGAGTGAGTTCGTCGATCACGCCAGCGGTCAGTGCTTGCCGGACGGTCGAAGCTCCACCGGCGATGTCAACGCCGTTGTCGCCGGCAGCCTCGCACGCCGCCGAGTAAGCCGCGTCGAAGCCGTCGGTGACGAAACGGAACGTCGTCCCGCCCTCCATCTGGATCGGGTCACGTGCGTAATGGGTCAGCACGAACACAGGCGCGTGATACGGCGGTTCCGGACCCCACCATCCGGTCCACTCCTCATCCCAGTCCCCGCGGATCGGGCCGAACATGTTCCGACCCATCACATACGCGCCCCGCGGACGCATCAGCCAATCGGCAGCAACCTTGTCGGCATCGTTGGCTCGCGGATCGCCGAGGTGCCAACCGTGCAACTCCTGCCCCCGCTTGCCCAGTCCCTCCTCGCGGCTCTGGCCCGGCCCGGCAACAAAGCCGTCCAGAGAGATCGACATGTGGCACGTTGTGTCCGGCAACGCGAAACCTCCTGAGTGAACTCAGCGCTGAAGCCATGCGATCTGCGGTGCCGTTCGACCGGCCTCGACAGTGATGGCGGCCGCGACGCCGCATCGGCGCCTATCTGCGCTTCACGAACCGCTCAGCCTCGCGACGCGATGTGCACCCCTGCATGTCGACGATCTTTCCATCACGAACCGTGAAGACCATGAAGCGCTCCTGGAAGCGGTCGCCTGACTCCGTCCACGGAGCAGACGCGATGATCTTGTCGCCCACTTGAGTGAACTCCGGAGTGATCCGCGGTCGCCCCGCGCCGCGTTTCCGGAGTTGGAACTGCAAGACCTCCCGGGCCTCGTCAGGACCGCGTCAACTCGGCGCCTGCTTCCACCACAGGTGTCCATGGGTGATGCCGCGCCACTCGCTGTCCTCGCCGATCAACGCCAGGAACGGCTCCGCGTCCCCGCGGTTGAACGCGTCGACGGCTGCCCGCAACTCGTCGATCACAGCCTGATGGTAAATCCGCTCGATGCGAACCGGACTTTCCCGGGCGCGGAATCCTGAGAAAGCGCGGGTCGAGTTCGTCCCATGCCGTAGCGTCCGCGACTATGGGCGGGGACACGCGCGTTCTCGACGCTGAGCAGGTTCGCCAGTTCATCACGCAGGGCTACACGGTGGTGCGCGGCGCGTTGCCGGCCCAGCTCGTCGCCGAGGTCGCCGACCTGACCTGGCATGAGCTGCGTACGGCGTACGGGGTGGATCGCGACGACCCCTCCACGTGGCTCGCTTGGGGAGTGGGCGGTCCCGGCTACTTCCGCACGACGGGACAGAGCCGCACGATCGACTTGGCATCGGAGGCTCCCCGAGCCTGGGCCGCAATCGCCGAGGCCCTCGGCGGCGAGGACCGGGTCTATCCCTCCCGGCCCGACGGCCCTAACCCGGCGGCAGGGGGACTGGCTTGGTCAGCGAGGGTAATCGCCAACTTGGGCCCTGTCGGCGAGTGGACGCCGCCGTGTCCTCAGCAGCCCGGGTGGCACAAGGACGGCTGGCACTTCCGCCACTTTCTCGACTCGCCGGAACAAGGCCTGCTCGTTGTGCCCTTCTATAGCGACGTACGCCGGCGCGCGGGCGGCACCGTCGTCGCCACCGACTCAGTCGGCCCGGTCGCACGTCTCCTGGCCGACCATCCGGAAGGGGTGCACCCCGACAGCATGCAAGGCAGCTACCTGATTCCTGGCCTCATCGAACAGTGCAGCCAATTCGACGAGCTGGTAGGCGAAGCAGGCGATCTCGCCCTCGTGCACCCATTCGTGTTGCACCGCGCCGTGCCCAACCCGACAAGCGACGTGCGCTTCATCGCCAATGCTGTCATTGCCCTCCGCCAGCCGATGCAGTTCGACCGTGCCGACGGCAACTATTCCCTCGTCGAGCGCGCCATCCTCGCAGCGCTCGCGACAGACCGAGTGGCCTACACCCCCACTGCCGAACGAGAGTTCGTGACTCCCGCCCCGATGCGCGACGAGCCCACCCAGCATCGAGAACAGGAACGGCTCGACAAGGAGAAGCGCGCCTTCGCGCGTGCCGGGATCCTGAGCCCGCCGTGGGCAACTCAAGTCGGCTACGACTCCAACCGCGATCAGCCGTCGTCGACCGGCTGAAACTCAGTAAGGAGGTCGAAGGCGTCCAGGATTGACTCGCATGTCTTCGTCGGCGCAAAGTCGCTGCGGTCCCAGATACGCCCTCGGGCAATCCAGATCGTGTTCAAGCCCACGGCATGCGCTCCGCCAATATCGGCTTCGGGGTTGTCTCCGACCATCCATCCGCGAAGCTCGCAGCCCGCGAGACGAGCGGCGGTTTGGAACAGCACCGGATCTGGCTTGGCCGCGCCCACGACCTCGGACACACAGCAGGCATCGACGAGGTCGGCCAAGCCGGTGATGGCGATCTTGTCGGTTTGGGTGGCCGGGCCGTTGGTCACGATCCCGATCTTCCAGCCGGCGGCCCGAAGCTGGGTGAGGCGGCCGAGGACAACGTCTTCCTTGACGTAGCTGAGGACATAGTCGCGGCGGTAGGCAGCAAGGAGATCCTCGACCGGCTCAGCCAAGCCAAAGAGGTCGCGCGCCTCGGCAAAGACGTCGGCACGCCGTCGGTAGCCGTCCCCGTCCAGCGCGATCAGCCGCTCGACCGCGTCGTCGTGCAGAGCCCGCTGCGAACAGAACCGAGTTGCCCAGCGCCTGAATGCGGCAGCTCGATCGATCAGCGTGTTGTCGAGATCGAACAGAGCCAGAGCCGCCACGGTCGCATCCTTACAGCCACGTCGGCGTACGACGACGGAATTCCGACGCACGCGACTTCAGCCGTGGTCTCAGTCCTGGGCGGCGAGGAGCAGCGTGGCGAGCGGCTCGAGGAGGGCGATGAGTTCGTCGACCTCGCCCGGTTCGAGGCTCTCGTAGGGCTTCGCCGCGAGGTCGTCGGTGAGCGCCTCGACCCCCTGATTGACGGCGCGACCCAGCTCGCTGAGCCAACCGTCCTCGCCGATCAGACCGCGATCGCGCATGCCGTCGATCACCGCGGCGAGCTGCGCGGCGGGGAGGTGCTGGACGCGTCCGAACTTCTCCGCCGGCATGCCCATGTCGAGGGTAAGGAGAACGTGAGCCTCGAGGCCGCCAACGCCGTGGACCACCAGGGCCGCGATGTGCCCATCGCCACGGTGTTCCCGCAGCAGCGAGGCTGCGCGAAAGAGCCGGGCTACGACGTCAGCGGGGATCGGGAGCGCGCGCAGCGCGGCGTACATCGGTCGGCCCTCGTACGGTGCGCTGGTCGCCGCCTTGGTCAAGAGTTCAGCGGCACGCGCGAAAGCGGGAGAGTCGACGTGATCGGCGAGGATTCGCCGCAACGCCTTCACACAGCCCTTCTGCCGAGCGGCGATCGCCGCTTCGGGCGTGGTGGTGCGCCAGACCTTCGGAATGTGCCGAGCCACCTCGCCCGGAGCGAAGTTGTAGAACAGCGCGTCCACCACCTCCGCGGTGGCGATGCCCAGCGGGGCCGCCCGTCCGGCGAAGTAGGTGTCCCAGTAGTTGGTGAACCCGAGTTCGAACATCGCCTCGTTAGGTTCATCGGCCGCGTAAGGGATGAGACCAATCGGCTCGACCAGCTCGAACATCCGGCGAGCCATCGGATTCACGGTCCACTCCTTTGCTGTAGTCCCAGCGCCCCTTGCGGGCCCTCGTGACCACTTGGACGACTGCGCGCCGCCGAACTCATCGCACGCGGAGCAGTCAGGAGCGGCTCGGGCGCGGCTGCAGAACGCCACCGCAGTTTGGGCATCGGCGAGACATGGCTTCCGCGCATACGGCGCAGAAGGTGCACTCGTAACTGCAGACAAAGCGACGTTCAGTGCTACGCACTCCACCGCTGGGCGCGCGCTCAGAACGTGGATTGAGTCACACTCAACCAAGCTGCATCTGTCGGGTGGAGGAGCACATGCAGGTTTCGGTTGCCTTTCCGACCGCACTGGATTCGCACGAGAACATCGCCCTCGCGGAGGAGCTCGGATACGAGTGCGCCTGGCTCTATGACACGCCGCAGAACAGTCCCGACGTGTGGATGATGTTGGCTCTCGCCGCAGAACGCACGAGTCGCATCGGACTCGGGCCCGGCGTCCTGATCCCCTCACTGCGCCATCCCATGACGAACGCCGCCGCGACGGCAGCGCTGGTGGCCCTGGCCCCCGACCGCGTTCGAGTCGGGTTCGGGACAGGGTTCTCAGGACGTCGGGCGATGGGCTACCGGGCGATCAAGTGGTCGTACGTGAAGGAGTACATCCGGGCGTATCGCGGACTGCTCAGGGGCGAAGTCGTCGAGTGGGAAGGCGTCATGATGCAGATGCTGCATCCAGCTGGTCACGCTCCGTCCCGACCGATCGAGGTCCCGATCCTGATCAGTGCTCTTGGCCCGATGGGTGCGGAGGTTGCACGCGAGCTGGCCGACGGGCTGTATGCGACCTCCCAGCTGCCCGACTTCGCCCGAGAGTTCGCACACGTCGCCTACCTTGCCTGGGGCACCGTGCTGGACGAAGGGGAAGACCCGAGCGCCGACCGGGTCCGCCAGGCCGGTGGTCCCGGCACGGCTCTCGCCTGGCATGCGGCGTACGAGTTCGGCGGTCAGGAGGCGGTCGCCGGGCTGCCGGGCGGTCAAGCCTGGAACGAGGTTGTGAACAGAGCTCCAGCCGAGCGCAGGCACCTCGCCGTGCACTCAGGTCACTGCGTCGAGCTCAACGAGGCCGACCGTGCGGCATGGGAGGCGGGAGGTTCCGCCCTGGTCGGGCCCACCACGATGACGGGAACCAGGGAGCAGGTACGCGCCAAACTGGACGAGTTCGCCGCTGCGGGTGTCACCGAGGTCGTCTACCAGCCATGCGGACCGGACATACGCCGTGAGCTCGAGACGTTCCTCGAGACCGCCCGAGGCTCGGCGACTAAGGGAGACCTCCGTCCTTCCATTTGAGCTCGATCGAGTCGCCGTCCAGCTCGAGATGGCTGACCGGCTGCTCGGCAAGCGCACGCGCGATCGTGATCAACCGTGCGGCGACCTCTTCGCGCGACAGTTGAACCTTCCGCTTGATTTCCAAGTCCGGCATCGACGCCACCTGCTCCGACCGACGGATGGGACGAGGCCATGCTGTTCGCGCCCTTGCATCGCGAGATCACCCTCCTTGGATGAACTGGCTGACGGTCCGGACAGCAGGTCGCCTAGAGTCACAACACGATGACTGACGCCGCTACCGATCGGGGCTGGTGGCGCCGGACATTTGTGTCGCTGGGTGTGCGCAACTACAGGCTGTTCTTCAGCGGACAACTGATCTCCAACAGCGGCAACTGGCTGACCATCGTCGCCATCACGTTGCTCGTCCTGCACCGGACGCACAGCGGCGCCGCGGTCGGCTTGCTGTCAGCCTGCATGTTCGGACCACTGCTCGTCCTGTCGCCGTTCGCCGGGGTCGTCGCCGACCGGTCGGATAAGCGCAAGCTGCTCTACGTCACGCAGAGCGGAGAGATGGCGCAGTCGATCGTGTTGGCTGTACTCGCGTTCGTGCCGGCGTCGCCGCTGTGGACCTTCTTCGTCGTCGCGTTCGGTGGCGGATGCCTGCTCGCATTCGACAACCCGGCTCGGCGGTCGTTCGTCAGCGAGATGGTGCCGCCGCCGCTCGTCCCCAACGCGGTGACGCTCTACAGCGCACTGGTCAACCTGTCGCGGCTGGTCGGACCGACGCTGGCCGCGGCGCTCATCGTCGCCGTCGGCTACGGGTGGTGCTTCGCCATCGACGCCGCGTCGTACATCGCCGTACTGGCCGCGCTTGTGCTGATGAGACCCGGGGAGCTGCGTGAGGTTGCGCGTACCCCTCGTGGCCGCGGACAGGTGCGCGAGGGCCTCCGTTACGTGCGTGACGAGCCCGTGTTGCGCGTCACGTTCCTGATGCTGCTCGTCGTAGGTGTGTTCAGTTACAACTTCACCGTCGTGATGCCGTTGTTCGTCGAGCGCGGGCTGCACGGCTCGGACGCGCAGTTCTCGTTGATCTACGCGACGTTCAGCGCTGGTGCGGTCATCGGAACGTTGACGATCGCGCGGCGGTCCATGGTGCGGCTGCGCACGACGATCGCGAGCGCCGCGGCGCTTGGCGCGGCGATGACGGTGATGACGTTCGTCCCGAGCATCGCCACGGCTTTCCCGGCTGCCGCGGTGGTCGGAGGGACGTCCGTGGCCTACATGACCACAACGACCGCGCTGGCTCAACTCGAGGCCGACGAGCGCATGGTCGGACGCGTACTCGCCCTGCAGACGGTGCTGCTGATCGGTACGACGCCGATCGGCGGGCCTCTTCTCGGGCTACTCGCCGACAGCGTCGGCGGCCGCGCGCCGATGCTGGTAGGCGGGCTCGGGGCCCTGGCCGCCGCCGCGCTCGGCGTAGCGCTCGGCCGACGGCGCCTGGCCGCAGGCGGCCGAGCCACCCATCTGTCGGATGCACGACCCGTTACGACAGCAGTGTCAACGCCGGACGACTTGCGCGATGTCGAGGACGCGCAGCCGATCTAGGGAGAAGGCCCACACGCGGTCGGCGCCCGGCTGGCGCCGGCTCAAGTCGGCCCGCTCCGGCTGCCGATGACATCACGTGAAGCAGGACACGGGGGTCGACATGACGTTGCAGGCCGAATGGCCAACTGGCAAGGTCGCAGCCAGTCCGACGCCTCGCACTTGGTCTCCAGCCGCGTTGGCGGCTGTGCTGTCGATCGTGCTGTTGGCAGCGGGCGTCCTGGTTGGTGTCGTCGCCAGCAAGAGTCACAACCTCGCGACCCGGCCGCCGAAAGCCGTTCTCGGCCAACCGCTGCTTCCGCTCGCCGTGTACGGCGTCGTCCTCGGCGCCGACCCGACCAAGGTCCACAAGGATGAGAAGGCCGTCTCGGAGATGGGTCGGCTTGGGCACTCGACAGTGCTGAAGGCCACGCCGGTCATCGACCTGCACGTGCGCTACGCCCACGTACGTCCTGTGCGCGGCCACTGGCAAATCGAGTTCCTTGCACCCGAGGCAGCAACATTCAACGTGCACACAACCCAGGGCAAGTTCTTCGACGTTCTGATCGGCGGCAAGGCGCTGACCCTCTTCTTCGTCGTAGGCAGTTCGGACGGGACCAACTTCGGCATCGGCGCCGGAGCCAACTGGCTCAGCCAAGAACAGGCGACGGCTGTGGCGCGGACGCTCACATCGAGCGTCAGCGTGGCGCATTGCAGCAACTCTGCGATCGACGCCAACGAGTGCAGCTGAGCCTGACGCGGACCAGAGTGAGTTCGGCAAAGCGGCGACCATGCGGGCCCTCAAACTCCCTCGTCGCGACGAAAGCCAGCACTCTTGCACAACCGCAACGACCACTCGTTGAAAATCGCGACGGCGGCGCGTAGCTGCCTCGGGTTGAACCGACGCTGGGCAAAGTCCAGCACGAGCGGCATCAGGGACGTCGCCAGACCCTGACTCAGCGAGTCAGGCTGCAAGCCTGCGCCAACGTCGCAGGTGCCAGGTTCTGGAAGTTGACCGGGCACGCGGGCCTCCGCACCGAAGCAAACGAACCCGACGATGCCCTGATCGTCCACGACCGGGTAGTAGCCGTAGCCTTGATCGTCTTGAAGCGTGTAGTAGCCGGCGTCGTCATCGCCAGCGCCGTCGTAGAAGTCGAATGGCGGGTCGCCCAAGCGCTGCTCGGCTTGCTGCCACCGGTTGGCCGGACCGAGTTCGCCACTTGGTCATCTATAGAACGCACCCCCGACACGTGCGCTGGGGACAGTCGAGACATGGCAGAACTCTTCATGCTGCTGGGCTTCGCGGCCGCAGTGCTCCTCGCCGTCACGCGTTGGCTCGAGGACCGCTAGCGGGCCAGCGGTCGAGCCAGGCGGGCGTCCAGTTCCATTCGCAGATCTCGCCGGTCGTGACGATCCTTCCCAGGATGCTTTCGATGACGGCTCCGTGCGTGACGGCGATCAAGGGCTTGTCGCTTCGGTGCCGGCTCAGAACGTCAAGGACGCGCCGCCGTACCGACGAGATCGGTTCCCATTCCCGAGTCTCCCCCGCGGGCCACTCCCCGCCGTGGCTCCACATCTCTTTCGCCAGGCCGATGACCTCGTCCACGGTCGTCCACTGCTGCAGCCGTGACGGGCTCCACTCGCGCAGATCGAGTTCGACGCAGGGAATCAGCGACGTCCGGACACCCACGATCGCGGCGGTCTGCAGGGCGCGGGTCATCGGCGAGGACAAGAGCTTGTCGGCGCCGACGCTGACGAGCGACGCTGCCGCCGACTCGGCCTCTCGCACGCCCACTGTCGTGAGCGGCGCGAAGTCCTTGCCGTGTCCCCGCAGCGGTCCGTCGTCAACTGACGGCCAGTCAGTGTCGCCATGCCGGACGAGGTACACCGGACCGAAGGCCACCACGGAGCGGAAGACTATGTGACCGTGTCGAAGGGTCCGCTGCGCGAGCGACTGGGCGTCCGGTTGCATCGCAGCCTGTACCTGCGGAGCGGCGGCCGGGTCGGAACTCGCTTGCTCGGCGCGCCGCTGCTGGTGCTGTTCACGGTGGGGAAGCAAAGCGGCGCGAGACGCGCCGCGGTCCTGGTCTACATCCGGGACGGTGAAGACCCGATCGTCGCCGCCACCAACCGCGGACGCGACGCGGAGCCACTGTGGCTGCGCAACCTGCTCGCGCAGCCGCAGGTCCAGGTCCAAACCGGCCGGACGCGCACGTCCGCAGTCGCGCTCGTGGTCGAGCCCGATGACGATCAATTCCCGCTGCTCTGGCGGCGCTTTGATGAGCAGCTGCGGGGCTGGCTCGATCGGTACCAGCAGCACACAAGACGCCCGATACGACTCGTCCGGTTGTCCGTCTATTCGTAGCCAAGAGCGCCGCGGGTCGACGTTACCGGCGGGTACGAAGTCAGGGATCTGTTCGGCAGGAAGCGCGGCCATGTTGCCGAATGCCGCTTCATGCCCCAGCCTGCGTACACATGGCGATTGCTAGCCGCTGCGGCTCTCGCCGCAGGGACACTCACTGCCGGTAGCGCAACGGCGGCCGCGCCCCACCCGCAGCCGTATGCCGGGCCAACACCCGACCGCATCTGCGACAAAGGCTCGATGCCTGAGAAGACGCAGGGCCGTGCACCGCTGGCGGACTTCAGCGACGGTCGAGCCGCAAAGGGCTACTACTGCAACGCGCGCGAGATCAGCCACTTCGGCAGCACGGGCGGCTACCGGGTCGCGCGCTACATCGACCATTCCGGTCATGTGTGCGCGTTCTACGACTCGACGTTGTTGTTCCCGACGTCGGTCGCCAGCGAAGGCGCCGAGGGTCCCGGTGTGTATGTGCTCAACATGGCCAACCCGGCCAAGCCGACACTGGCGGACACGCTCACAACTCCGGCCATGCTTTCGCCACACGAGTCGCTGCGCCTCAACCTCGCCCGCGGCCTGCTCGTCGCCGACATGGGCTACCCGACCTGGAACCCGGGGTTCGTCGACGTCTACGACGTGTCGAAGGACTGTTTGCACCCGACGCTGGACGCGTCGTCGCCGATGGGCATCTTGGGTCACGAGGGCGGCTTCGCGCCGGATGGCAAGACGTTCTATGTCACGTCGCTCTACGGGCACACCATCTCCGCGGTCGACCTGTCCAACCCCCAGGTGCCGGTCGTGCTCTGGACGTCGTTCGCCTACTCACCTCATGGCGTCTCGGT
>Ga0207705_10000906_pt1 | contig 24268 bp, 20 predicted proteins | sample KBSC13metaG_FD_184314 | JGI IMG/M metagenome (GOLD analysis project Ga0207705, IMG submission 184314) | Corn rhizosphere microbial communities from Kellogg Biological Station, Michigan, USA - KBS C1-3 metaG (SPAdes) (version 2) | ecosystem: Host-associated > Plants > Roots > Rhizosphere > Soil ... | reverse complement strand
GGTTCGCAGTCTGCATTTCTGGATTGAGACCAACATTCTCCTCATCCTCAAACTCGCTCCCTTCGACAAGCGCGATGCGCAGCTTGTGCCAGCGGCGGGGAGTTGCGTGGACTGCCCTAAACGTACAGGACACAACAAGCTCCTCTTTCTGGACATGGGCAAGCAGGACGCTTGCACTGACCCCATCTGCTATCAGGCGAAGGTCGATGCCCATGTTGCGAAGACCCTTGCCGCCAAACCAAAGCTCGTGCAAATCAGCACGGCCTATGGACAGCAGAGGGAGGGCAGTGCGACGTTGCCCCGTAACAAGTACGTTGAAGTCCGTCCCGACAAGCCCACCAGCAAAGAAGAGGCGACCCGACCGGAGTTCAAGACGTGCAAGTTCACCACCGAAGCCATCGTTTCGGAAGGCATCGACAAGGGTGAACTTCGCAAGGTATGCACAGAGCCAACCTGTCCGGTGCATCACCCCAAACTGCGTTCGCAGAAGATGGCGGATGACCCGAAGGCGAAGGCGCAGGAGGAGCGGCAGCGCAGGGAGATCGCGATTGCCAATACTACTGGCATCCGTACTCTCGCCGCCATCGCCGAAGCGGTTCCGGTGCGGTTGATGAAACGTGACTTGCTCTTCGTTACCGAACGGCTGTCATCCTTGCTGGACGAAAACCGTCTGTCCATCGTTGCCCGCAGGTACGGCATCAAGAAGGCCAAAGACACCGATTCTCTTGGCAAGCTCTTTGCGGCTTATCTCCGTCGTGCCGAAGAGAGCGCGTTGGGTAGTGTCTTGGTTGAAACCACCATCATCCACGTTCCCGTTCACGATGCTCCGCTGAACGAGAAGCTGATTCTTTTCAAAATCGAAGTCGTCCCATTGAAGCGCCGCGATCTCGCTCACGCGAAGACCGAGGCATTGGGCGATATAGGCCATCGTGCGATACGGCTCTTTCAGCAGCGCAATGATGGTTTCAAACTGGTCCACAGTCAGAATGGAGGGGCGCTGCCGACGCTTCGAGCCGTTTTTCACGCGAACCAACGCAATGGGGTTTCTCTTGTCGGTGAACAGCTCCCAGCGTGTGGCGCACTCGAACATCAGGTGCATCACGCTTCGGATATGGGTCTTGGACTTCGGAGCCATAGGGAGTTTCTTCATCCAATCCTCGACCGCCATCGGACGGATGCGGTCGAGCAAGTAGTCGCCCCAGCGCGGCTTCAGGTGGTTCTTGATATTCGACCGATAGGACTTCGAGGTCGAGTACCGTTCCGGCATCTCTTCCTTGAGGTAGCGGTCGCATATCGCGCCGAACGTCACCACCGCCAAACGCTGCTGTGGAGTTTCAGAGTTGAGTTTTAGGAGAAGAGCTTCGACTGCCTTTTGTGCCTGAGCTTTGGTCGGGTACTGCGCGACATTGCCGATAATGCAGGATTTTCGTCTTCGTTCTCCCTGCTCCGTCGCTTCGTAGAACCGAAACTCCCAGGTGTCTGGACCCTTCGCCCGCTTTTTTCTGGTTAAACTTCCGAATTGGTAACATGCTCGTTCCATCAAGGTTTCCTTTCCTTGATTTCCCGGCACGGATAGCTGTCATCAGGGTATCGCCATCACGCCAGAAAATCATCAAAAACCACCGAGATTCGCTCTCCTTCTTAGCCTCAGCTCGCCATGTCTCTGTCAATCCACGCTGTCAGCGCGGACGGCTTAAAACGCCAGAGCTTGCCCACATGTACGGCTGCAATCTCGCCGCGATGGACAAGCCTCTGGAGCGTCCTCGGATGGACCTTGAGGATCGCTGCTGCCTGGTAACTGTCCAGCAATGGCTCGCGGTTGATCTGTGGCTGACCATTGGGCATCCCTACTCTGGCGGGTGGCTTTTTCCCGTCGGACATGATGGCTCCCTTCTGCAAGCGAATCCTTACCTGCTTGTTCACAAGCGAGGTTCGCCCTCAGAGGCCGAATCGTCCAATGAAATTTTGGGTGTTCGTCATGCCTTTTCGGCATGACGAGTGACGGAAGGCACCATGCCAGTCGCTGAATTCTCGATGTAGAATATCTTCGGAATTGACACTCAAGCGCGCCTGATCTTGAAATATTTGCTGTCCATCCAAGAATTTCCCCTGGGTCTCTGGAGGAATACGCATGGCCTTACCAGATATTCGCTTGCTACAGTCGGCGATTGTCCTTGCGGAAGAACTGCACTTCGGGCGAGCGGCAGACGGGTTGAACATGAGTCAACCGACGCTCAATAAGCAGATTTTTCGCCTGGAGCGATCTGTCGGATTCCGCATCTTCGAGCACAGCCATCAGGCCGTCGAACTCACTCCTGCTGGGCAGGTATTTATCGCAGAAGCGCGGGAGGTTGTGTTCCATGCCGAGCGCGCCATGCTCTCTGCAAGGGCTGTAATTGATGGCCCCACCGAGATTCTGAATGTCGGCAAGTCTTCCTATACTGATCCATTCTTCGTCTCGATGCTCATGTCGATCCGGCTTCCCTTATTTCCAGATATGAAAGCCAAACTGTGGAGTAACTACTCAAACGAGTTGGCGCGGCAACTCATCGCCGGGACGCTGGATGTTGCCCTCATAACCGGCGTGCCTCCTAAAAGCAAACTGAGCACGCTGGAAATTGCGACCAATCCGTATTATGTGGCGATGCGAACGGGAGACGAACTCGCAGCACATAAAGAGGTTCGACTGAACCAGATGGAGCGCCGCCTTTGGGTTCTCCTTGGCCCGCATATCAACGCCTATCTTTACGACCAAATTCAGACTGTCACGTCGGAGAAAGAGATATATGCATCCGACATCTACCACTTCACCAGTTCTGAGGAAGCTTCTGGATTGGTCCACGAACATCACGGCTTGGCCTTGCTTCCGCGCACGGCGGCGTGGCGGATTGCGCGAGACGGCATCACGATTCGCCCTCTCGTGGAAGATCGGCTCCGACTCGTCACGAGTCTAGCTGTGCGCGCCGATAGCAAATCTCGGCTTGTGAATGAATTTGTGAAAGCCGCTGGTAGGAAGTTGAGCGATGCCGGCCAACGCAGACAAAACACGCTGCCTATGACAGGATGATCTAATCCGCATTTCCCGCGTCTTCTTTGAGCGTGTCGGTTGCACGTATCTCTATATTAAGAGGGCCTTCCACGCCACATTTTGAGCATAGATATATGCCTGTTGTATTTGCCCGATCTTCAAAATCTTCTCTACGAAACGCGCTCCCACAATGAACGCATACATGCATGTGGATATACGGGTCATTAGGTTTGCTGAGGTCGGTGGACACGGTTTTAGTTCTCTCTTTGCCCTGCGTGATAGGAAGGTTTGCTTAGTAGAAAATGCATAATCATCTCACCCTTTCAACCGAAGTAGGAGTCGAGGATGTATCTAGGTGTTTAGTGGCACAGGCACAGATTTTGCCATTCTCAGAGCTGCGACCATGGCTGCGAGAAATGCGGAAAGGGCGCCGATCCCGAGCGACATTCTGGGGCCGAAATGATTCGCTACCCAACCTACAATGGGAGCACCAATTGCAGTTCCTCCGAGCATCAGACCCATACCGGTCGCCACTACTCGACCGCGCATGATGGGCTCTGTTGAAAGCTGGATCATGCTGTTCGTTGCAGTCATGAAGGTGATGACGGCTACTCCGATGACCGCGAGGGACGCAGCGAACCACCAATACCCAGGAGCAAACGCGGCAACGGTACAACCGATTCCAAAGACCCCGGTGCCCAGGCATAACGTCCCAAAGTTTGGCTTGTCGCGTCTGGCCGACAGCAACGCCCCGCTGATCGTACCGACCGCCATCATTGACGACAGCAGGCCAAATCCCCGCGCATCGGCATGGAAGACATTCACCGCCATTGTTGAGATGAAGATCGTCAAATTCATACCGAATGTTCCAATCAGAACGAGCATGACCAAGATGGATTGAAGGTCCGGTCTAGCCCACATGTAACGGAGGCTATCGATAAAACTACTCGGTACACGGGACGCTCTCGCGATTGTCTTGAGTTCATGGACACGCAACAGATACATGGATAGCAGGACAGCGCCGAAGGATATCCCGTTAGAGAGAAATGCCCAGCCAGTCCCGATCTTAGCGATGACCAGACCGGCCACCGCTGGACCGATCATCTGGCAGGCGACGAACGAGATGGAGTTGAGTGCGACCGCATTAGGCAGGTGCTTGTCACCCACCAACTCGCCTACAAAGGTTTGTCGGACCGGTCCATCCATCGCTGCCGCCGCCCCAAAGAGGAAGGCAAACACGTACACATGCCAAAGCCGGACATAGCCTGAGATCGTCAGGATTCCTAGGGCTGTTGCAAGCACTCCCATGGAGGCTTGCGTCAGCATCAATAGCTTGCGCTTGTTGAAACGGTCCGCAGCTGAACCGCTCCAGGGCACCAACAGTAGCTGCGGAGCGAACTGGAGGGCCGTGACGATGCCGAGCGCCGTCGCGTCATGGTGGGTCAGCTGCGTCAGCACAATCCAGTCTTGTGCCACGCGCTGCATCCAGGTTCCGATGTTCGATACCAGAGCGCCGGCTGTCCACAAACGAAAGTTGAAGGACTCTAGGGCGCGGAAAGCTTTGGAGAGTGGATTCCTCATGGGCGCGTTGGGGTATTGCCTCCGTGAAACTGACCAAATTGTCGGGCCGAGAACAGGCTGTAGAGGAGAGCGCCCGCCGCAGACGGCGCAATGCAGGCGATGAATCGCAGATCGAAGTGGCCGACACGTAGCAGAAGTAGATAGGCTAGGACGAGGTTGGCGAAGGCCCACAGGACATTCACGGTTGAGGACGAGAGACCCTTCCCCGGAGGCTTTGCGAACGGTGTCTGAAAGGGTTTCCCCATAATGCCAGCCACGAAATGCGGCACCGAGTTAGCTAGAAACACACCTCCGAAAAAATAAGACATCAGATGTAGCCAAGTCATTGCTAAGCGCTCCTTTCCGCTAGAAAATAACGCGTGTCCTGTGTGACGCCGGCCTCCCAACGCCACAAGTGGGGCTGTTAGAGTTCGTTGAGGCGCGCAAGCAGGTGTATGACTGAAAACAATTTCTTCTGTTCTTGTGGAGAGAGTTTTTGCTGAATCGCTTGCGCCAGCCAGTCCTGACGAGCGGCACGCTCGTCCTCAATGGTCTTCTTGCAAGCCTTGGTTAGCGACAGGAGCGCTTTGCGCCCGTCATTCGGGTCAGAAGCTTTCGTCACAAAGCCCATCTCTTCCAGAGGAGCGATGACAGCACTCATGGATGGAGGACGCATCCCCTCCGCCTTGGCAAGGCTCGATACTGTCGCCGGACCATCCTTTTCCAATCGGATAACGACTGCGATCTGAGCCGTTGTGAGGGTGTGGTGTTCGCTGTGCTGTCGCAGCTTCCGTAATAGCGGCCCCAAGGTTGTGCGCAACTCTGCCGCAAGCTTGGATGCGAGCTGGGCTTCCGTATTCGTCCATGTTTTTGCCATGCTGAAAGCATATCATAATATGTATGTAAACTAAATAGTTTACATACATATTATTTTAAGCTGTTTTTGTTGAGAGACAACCTCTCAGCACGCAGCTCTCAAGCGAATCCGCAAAAATCTCAAGACGTTCTTCTGTCGCGCAGCCCGCGAGCGAGGGCCGGAGCGGGCGGATGAGGGTGCAGGGAAAAACCGGCACGGGTTCTCCCTGCGCGATTTTAGGGAGTAAAAAAGCGAGGGACAGCGTGCTGCTGTCCCTCGGGGGATGGAAGGCTAGGCCGCTTTCTTCGCAGCTTTGCTTGCGGGAAGTGTCGTCTTCTTTGCCTTCTCCTTCGCGGCGAACTCCTGCTTCACCTTGGCGGCGATGGCATCGGTGTCCACCTTGTAGGCGCTGGCGGCATCCTTGAGGATAGTGGACGGATTGCCGCGAGTGGCCGTAAGTAGGATGCTCGACTCTACCAGCAGCCGGGAGAGCGTACCCTCATCGGCTCGGCGAAGGAATGCACTGAACGTTTTTGCAATGCCTCCATCGTCGCGCTTCTGCCGGATGCCATGCTGCCGCGCCAGCATCTCGGCGCGGTTCTCGTTCATGATGCTTACCAGCCTTTCAAGGATGAAGAGCAGGTCACGTTTCAACAGGCGCACCGGGACGGCGGAGCCGATGGCAGACAGAACACGGATGCCGGCCGCATTGGCAATGGCTTGCTCCTTGCGCTGCTTTTCCTGCTCGGCCTTCCACTTCTCATCGTCTCGGCTGTTGTGCTGCTTAGGATGATGCACTGGGCAGGACGCATTGGCACACACCATATGGATGGTGCCAACGTCCGAACCTTCGGTGACGATCGCCTCGGTGGTGAATTTGCAGATTTTGTATTCCGGCCTTTGGGCTTGCTGCTTGTCTTTCGGCTTTTCGTCCTGAATGGCGGTGTACTTGTTATGTGGCAGAACGGTACTGCCTTCCTTCTGTGCGCCGTAGGCCGTACTGATCTGCACCAGCTCCGGTTTGGCGGCGATGGCCTTGGCGACATGCGCCGAGACTTTGGCAGCGTAGCACTCGGGGTCGGTGCAGCGGTCGCCCTGTCTGCCGAGGTCATCCCCGAAGAGCAGCTTGTTGTGGCCTGTCCGCTTGGGGCAATCCGCACAACTACCAGCGGCGGGGACAAGCTGCGCATCGCGCTTATTGAACGGCGCATCCTTCAGGGCTAACAGGATGTTGCTGTCAATCCAGAATTGGAGGTTGCGCACGGGCAGCAGGATACACGCGGGCTTCGATGCGCCTGCGGCGTATACCTCCTTGAAACACGCCTTGAGCGCGGTTTTCTGTTGCTCTGCGGGCAGTTTCGCCAACAGCAGCGCATGGCCTACACCGATCTCACTGGCATAGAATGCATCAACCGCCGCCGGAACAAGGTCCGTCAATTTCAACCTTGACGCCACAAAGACGGGCGATTTGCCCACCTTGGCGGCGATCTGCTCGATGCTGTACTTCGGTTCGTCCAAGTTCAACAGGGCGCGGAATCCCTGCGCCTCTTCCATCGGATGGATTTCGGCGCGAATCAGGTTCTCCACTAATTGAGCCTCTAACGCTGCCGCGTCGGAGAGATTGATGATGCGGACAGGGATGGTCGAGATTTCGGCCATCTGCGCGGCTCGGTAACGCCGTGCTCCGGCTACAATCTCGAAGCCATTCTCTGTGAGAGGCCGCACAAGCAAGGGCGAGAGAACGCCCTGGGTGCGGATGGACTCGGCCAGTTCCTTCAAGGCGACTTCCTCAAAGGTGCGGCGCGGGTTGGTTTTCGACTCACTTAATAGAGAGAGCGAAACGTTGCGGTACTCGGTGGCATTGATAACGGTGGTTTCCATGGTGCAAGCTCCTTTCGAGCGGTTGAAGGTGAATGGAAGCGGAGCGGAGACACGTTGGCTGTATCCGCCCCGAGGGAGCGGACTAGCCACGAATGCACTTGTCCGTAAAAGCGTCTATGTACCCCTGCAATCGCAGGTTGTTGTCCCATGTCTTTGTAAAACGCTGGTGCTGCTCATGCAAAGCAATCAGGTGGACATAGTTGCCGCGCACGATATTGCGGCTCCACTGCTCTACGCCGAGATAATCGTTGCGGTAGTAGAAGGCCGACAGATACGCTCCACCGGCAAGGCCTAGCTCGAAGCACATCTCCGGGTCGCGCATGCCGTCGCCGTTCTGTTCGCCGTAGTGACAGACAGACAGCGCGGGGAGTCCCATCGGGCCGGACTCGTCCATCGCCTCGACGACAAGCTCCATGTACGGCGGGTTGTCGATCTTGAGGTAGAGACCGGGGTGCCAGCCTCCGGCCTTCTGGATGATGTCGAGGATGGCTTTCATGCCGCCACCTCCGCAAGTTCGGGGGCTTCGGTAGTTGCGCTGTCCTCTTCCTCAACAGGCGGCTCCAATGCGGCTAGGATGACGTTCGCCGTCTGCTGGATGACTTCCAGCGATTCGGCCAGCAAGGATGCGTTGCCCTGATAAAGCTGGATGTAATCCGCCGAAGCCGAACCCGTCACCAGCCCAACGGCTTTGCCTACAACGAAGGCAACGGCTTCGGCCTCCGTCTCACGCACTGTCTTCGTGGTCGCCGTGCGCCGCTCTGCCTTATGCAAGAGCTCGTGCGCCGTCTCATGCACCAGCGTTGAAAACTCCTCGGCCTTTGATTGTCCGGGCAGAAGCGCGATGCGTCCGCCGTAGCTCATGCCGAGAGCGGGCGCGATGTTGGGGTTATAGCCAAGCTGGATGCCACGGCCACGAACGAACCCGGCCAGCCGTTCCAGATTTTCGCCGGGGTCGCCGGAAACCTCGCGCATCTCGGGCAGGTCCACTCCATCGGTTTGCGAAACATCGAAGACGTAAGCATTGCGGAAGCCGAGCAATATCCGCTCATTCTGTTTGGTAATGTCCTTCTGCGCCTCCCCGTCCTTCTTGCGGCGAACGCCGACGATGGGGGCAAGGATGCGGATGCCTTTCTGTCCGGCCTTCACACTGCGGCCAAGGTTCTTCCATGTCCAGAACCCGGCGACACGGGTTGCGGTCGGCATCTGCCGAGCAATCTCCAGCACATTCCCGAAGGAATAATTATGGAAGCGACTCATGGCGGTCAGGTAGTTGGTGAGGGCGTCAGACTGTCCCGCCTCCAACTGCTCGATCAGCAGATTGATGTTGGCGGCGATGAGTTCCTGTTTGGTGTTGGGCTTCTTGCTGTCGATGGTGGTGGGGTTGTTGGTGGTGGCTGTGGTGTTCATGGTGTCTCTCCTTTGCGGTTGCGGTTGTTTTTCATGCCATGCGTGGCATGTACCTACATGCCGAACGCCTCCTGGCGAAGGCGGGGCGGCAAGGCGCAATGGGGAGGGGTATCTCCCATCCGGAGCAAAGCGGAGGACGAGCGCAGCGAAGGTCTGCACAAGCACAGCGCGGAAGACTGTTGGGAAACCCCTGCGCCGCGCCAGGGCAGCGCCCTCAGCGAGGTTTGGTTTCCTTATTCGTGCGCGCAAGCGCACAGGATTTTCAGGGTCGCGTTGCGGCAGGAACAGGCCGCTGTGGTGGGAAGCGGAGAATGCGCAGCAGTCGCAGCGCGGGAGGAAACCCTCCCGAGAAACGGAGATGCAGGGCATGTCTGGGCCTATTGTGAACTCAGGATTGCCAACTTCCGGGCGATGTCAGAAGATGTAAGTGGGACGGGCACGCACCGTCCTGGGGTTTGGAAACCCCTTTGATACGAATCACGTCGCGAGGCGTGATGTCAGGATTCCCTACGACTTTGTGCGTCGGGGTGCTGTGGACGTATGTCCAGGCCCCAAAGCTAAAGGTCCACGGAGCCGCGTATCAACGGCTTTCCAACTCCCCGACCTCGGGTTTATGGGCATATTTGCGGGGGCGCACCGCAAATGCTTCCAACCCAAGCCTAATCGGAGGAGTTATGCTGAACCCGCCTATCCTTCCTGTCGGTATAGCGTTCTGCTGTTGTGAGGCAGAAAGGCAACGTGCGTCCATAAAGCAGCCTATCTGATTCCCTGCTTGGAGAAGGAGGGTGTTGCGATGACGATGCTTCGCGAGCTGAGATTTCATTCCGACGATGAAGGCAGACATTCGCTTCCGCCGAGATGCTCGCTGGACGTTACTTGCTTTGAAGAGCCCGAGGTGCAAGAGGCCGTTGCCATCGTTCTCGAAGAAACTCTTTATATTGCGGCCTATGCCGGAATCGATCTCAAAGCGCTTGACGGCATCACCGTTGCGCTTGACTGCCAAGCCGCAGCGTGCGCTTTACAAAATCTACCGGAGGGGCAAGTTCCTTTGGAGATGAGTCCGCAGCCCGAGTCGATGGAGATGGCCAGGACCGCCGCAGTGCGACGTGAGGGGGATTTGCGATTCCAAATCGTCGTGCGACCGGGCCTTAGCCTCATGGCGCTCTCACCTGATCCGGAGATGAAACGCCTCATGCAGGCGTGCGTTGCCCATGAGGCGGCACACGTTCAGCACGAGAGCCATCTCTACCGCATGTTTCCGAAAAGCTATGGCAAGCCATTGGAGTGTGGGAACCGGTCCCGGCAGACCTTCTTAAAAGCGATGGATGTATGGAGCGAATACTCTGCTTGCCGGTCTTCGGCCAGCTTTCGGCCCGAAGCCCTCGAAGAGTTTGAAGGGATTCTCTGTCGGGCAATTGAGGAGAGCTCCGGTGCCGCCAGAAAGCAGATTCAAGCATGGGAAAATTGCGCCCCACAACATTGTGGCCTTCACATTCAAGACCCAGAGGCCAATTGAAACGGCCGATCGTCGGCTCCTCCATCATTCTCGGAATGCCAATCAGAGCAAGGGCGTGGCTATGCGTTCCATTCGACTCCGCATAAGCAAATCAAAAACCATACTCTCTCATCGCAAGAGACGACCCGGTCGACGTTAGTCGCAAGGGATACCAATATCCAATTTAAAGTTTGGCGGGTAGAAAGATCGAAAAGCAAGTTCCGTGCTTGCTGAGCTTCGCACTGCTTCGTGTCAGAATCGAACCGCCAGAACGGTCTACAATCCCGCTGGCCACCCAGAGACCCAGCCCGGTCCCATTCTCTCCCTTGGTGGTGAAGAATGGCTCAAAGATACGAGGAAGGTCGACTGCGGGAATGCCAACTCCATTGTCGGCAATGGTGATCCGCACGCCTTGGACGGTCGGATTGTGCCAGGCAGAGGCTTCTCGGATACGGACGTCGATGGTGCCACTCGCGTCGGCGGCTTCCATCGCATTCAGAAGCAAGGTCGAGAATACCTGCCGGATCTCGCCGGGATAGGTTTTAATCGTCGCGCCGCCCGATCGATACCGCCTTGTTATGTGGATACTTTTAGCTTTGATATGTTTCTCATAAATGCTCAGGACGCTGTCAACCGTCTCTTCAATGTTTACGGGTATTGGAACAATTGATTCCCTGTAGAAGCTGAGAGACTGCTGCGTGAGATGGCTTAGACGGCGCAACTCGCTCTCCGCCATCGCCGCATACGTTTTACCTTGTTCATCCAGTCCGGAAGATCGCGCCCAGATCGTTACCAGGTTCGCTACAGCTTGCAACGGATTATTGATTTCATGAGCCAGCGTAGCGGCTAGGCGCCCAGCGGCAGCCATCTTTTCCGATTTGATCAAGGCCGCTTCCGCGAATTTTCGCTCCCCGATATCCCGTGCGATCTTGGACGCCCCTACAATCTTGCCATCTTCATCGACAATAGGTGAAATAGTTAAAGAGACATTGAGCAACGTTCCATCTTTACGACGGCGAACGGCTTCTTAATGGTCGATATGCCTCCCTTGGCGGAGATTGCTTAGAATGACTGATTCCTCGTCGATCCGGTCAGGAGGCATAAGCATTGTGACAGGTTGCCCGATAGCCTCTTCCGCTGTATATCCAAAGAGCTGCTCTGCGCCGCGATTCCAGGTCTCGATAATTCCATCAAGATTCTTTGCGATGATGGCGTCGTCTGAGCACTTGACGATTGCGGCCAGTCTCGCGTGGGCAATCTCTGCGTCCCTGCGTTCGGTGATGTCTTCGATGGTCAGCAGGATCAACGGGACGCGTTGCTCGACGATGTCTTCAATTCTCCGGCCGCTGACCAGCATGGTCTTCAGTCCGATTCTCGGAAATTCATGCGTGACGGAAAAGTTCTTTACCATGTTGTGCTCCGGCAGCACCTTTTCTAACAACTCGGTCAGTGCAGGAACTCTCCATTGTTCATTGCCCAGCAGGTAGAGGAGCTGCCCGATCGTCTCCTTGGGAGTAACCTGAAATGTGGCACAAAATGTCTCGTTCGCAAAGTGGACCCTCAGGTCGGCGTCCAACACCAGCAGCGGAGTTGGGATGTTTTCAAGAATCGTTTGGAGATACCGTTGGCTGCGCTTCATGGCGTCGATGTCCTGCAGCGCCAGCACCACGCCATCGATCATATTATCCTGCGTGCGATATGGCAGGATGCTCAATTCGTGCCAGCAGTTTTGCAGGTCACGTACCTCACGCTCGAACGGCTGGAGGCTGTCCAGGACCTTCGTGATCTCCAACTCGAGATCATGAGATGTTATGTCCAACTCCTTGATATTGAGTTTGATATCGGCAAATGGCCGCCCAACGTCTCCGGGCACCACTTTGAACAGCTTGGTAGCCTCGGGCGTGATCCGTCGTATGTAAAGCCGGCGGTCCAGCATGACAACAGGAATTCGCGTACTGTTCAACAAATTCAGAATGTCGTTGCTCAGGTCATGGAGCTCGCTGTTCTTATTGCGTAGCTCGGCGTTCAGCGTATTCAGCTCCTCATTGGCCGATTGCAGCTCTTCCTTCGAAGTCTCCAGTTCTTCGTTTGTGCTCTGCAGCTCTTCATTCGCGGAAAGTATCTCCTCGTTGGCCGACTGAAACTCTTCTTTGAGAGAGTCCTCCGATTCGATAGCGGAACAGAGCATCGCGCGCATTGGCAAGTTCCTGCTTCAGCCGTCTGGTTTCCTCATTGCCTTGATTGCGGCCTTTGAATTTGTGTTCCGAAGTAGCGTCGCCAGCGGAGGCAACCGGAGGCATGACATCATCGAACAGGATCAGAAAAAAATGTCTATTCCGCTCTCCTTTCTCTGTAGGCTGCTTGTCTGCCAGCGCAACCACCGACAGGTTCAGCAGTCGCTTGTGCCCGTTCTCTTCGAACGGGACACCCTCTTTTCGGGCAGTCCCGCCGTTTTTCGTCGCAGCGGCGATCAGCGATCGCAGCTCGATAACCAGGCCGTTGCGCGCGAGTTTTAGCACATTCAGGCTGGGTTTGCCGGGTGGAGGTGCGAGATATGGCATCGTCTGCCCCCGGAACTGAACCACCTCCATCTCACTGTTAATTACTACTCCGACCGGAGCGTGTTCCCTCAACACCACGCGGTCTGCTTCGGCCTGCACATCCAGCTCATCCTTGTCTACAGACTGTGAATTCGAGGAATTGGCGGAGGCCCTGAGCTTGATCTGAGGGGGATAATAGCTCTGCGCAAAGTCGTAGTGCAGCCGGGATGCGACAGTTTTCTTGGCGTAAATCCTGTGCTTCTTGTCCACGGTTGAGAACAGTTCAGGAAAAGCGGCGACACTTTCTGAACTACCCAAAACCAGAAACCCAGAGGGCTTCAATGCATAGTGCAGGATAGGGATGATCTTCTTTTGCAGCATCGGCTGGATGTAGATGAGCAGGTTGCGGCAGGCGACGACATTCATCTGCGAAAAAGGCGGGTCGCTAGCCAGGTTTTGCCGAGCAAAAACGCACATGTCGCGCACTGCCTTGTTGACGCGGTAGCCTTCATCGACCTTGACGAAGAAGCGCGCCATGCGCTCCGGCGAGATCTCTTCCGCGACGCTTTCCCGGTATACTCCGGCACGCGCCTTTTGAATGCCCTTATCGTTAAGGTCAGTTCCGAAGATCTGCACCTGAAAACTAGGGGCTCGGTCGCCCAGAAACTCCAAAAGCGTCATGGCAAGCGAGTAAGTCTCCTCACCCGTCGAGCAGCCCGGCGCCCACATTCGGATGGTGCCTTTATTGCCCTTATCCTTCACGATGGCGGGATAGACCTGGGTTTTCAAGGCCTCGAAAGCTTCGAAGTCGCGGAAGAAGCTGGTCACCGGAATGAGAACATCGTCAAATAACTTCTCTCCTTCTTCGGGGTGCTCCTTCAGGTAGGTCGAATAATCTCGCAACGAATCGACTTTGAGGAGCAGCATACGCCGCAATGCCCGACGGTGAATCGTGTTCGGTTTGTATTGGCTGAAATCAACGCCGCTGGACCTGCGAAGTTGAGCAAGTACCGCGCTGAAATCTCTTGCATGAGAGGCCGGAGAATCGGAGTTCGCCAGTGCCAGGCCTTGGGGCTCGGCACTAGACTCCTCTGCAGCCGGCTTCTCCGCGCTCGACTCCTCTTCCTCTGGTTTTCCCAAGTGGACATAGGGATGATGCTGGATGCGCTGCAACTCTTTTACGATGTCCCTGGGCGCAAGAATGAAGTCCGCACACCCCGAATCGATGGCGCTGCGCGGCATTCCGTCGTATCTGGCCACGGTAGGGTCTTGAGCGAAGGTAATGCCCCCTTCCGCCTTAATGTCCTCCATGCCAGCAGTGCCATCCATTCCCGTGCCGGAAAGGACGATGGCAATTGCCCCGCTTTTGCGTTCCTGAGCAAGGGAGTGCATGAAGTAATTCACCGCCAGATGCTTGCCCGGTGTTTTGCCGCGCGGTGACAATTGAAAGACGCCCCCTGTCAAGGCCATTAGCGCGTTTGGAGGAATCACATAGACGTGGTTGGGACGGATGGCGACGCCGGACTTAACCTCTTCGACTGGCATCCTTTGGTCTTGGCGATAATCTCCGTCAACATACTTTCGTGGCTCGGGTCCAGATGCTGGATCAGAACGAACGCCATTCCCATGTCTGACGGCAGCGCGTGGAAAAATTCCTTATAGGCTTCGAGACCGCCCGCGGATGCCCCAATGGCGACTACGGGAAAAGACCCTTCGGCGCAGGTCCGTTTTCCCGCTTGGGGCGTTTCTTATGGGAAACTGCGGATTTGGCCGGACGGGAGTTCACTTTCGCATTGCCCCTGTTAGATTCCATGCGGCTTGCAGCGCGCGAAGTTCTGACTCCCATTCCGGAGAATGCAGTCCTCAGAATATCGTACAAAAAGTATCGTCCAAAAAGGCAAAGGCGGCAAACTACGGGAGGTGATCTCCCGCCCGAACGAATGTCTTAGCACTCATTGGGCTATTCCCCATTATTATTGTAGTTTGGGCAGGTACCGCCTCAGTTTCGAGACGGTCGCGAATCCATGCAGCATTCTTGTGCCTGATCGTTTTTTTCTTTTGCGTTCGCTTTTCGTGGCTTCTTATCGTGCGCGAGGCTATTCGGAAGCGCATCCATGATGTTTACGACTTAGGCACTGGCTCCGGAGCTTCTTTCTGGCGTGGCGCCGGAGAATGCACGCGGGCAAAGACGGTTGTTCTCAAGCTCAAGACAAAAGGAATTCAATTCGCTCACACGGAGCATTACTCCTTCTGCTCCTCCATCCTCGTGTGAAGAACTAACAGCGATTGCGCTAGTTCTCTGAGAGCGAGTTGATCTCGGGCCGAAACAACTCTTTCGGCTGGTCGGTGTCGGGCTCAGCAACTTCCAATCGGATGCGGAATTTCCACTTTTTGAAAATGAAAGCGCTTCTGAGAGTATCGGGCTGTCAGTCTAGTTCGCGTGATCTCCCGCTCAAGACACTCTCACAAAGCTGACAGGGCTCGTCCAGCATTAATCAGCGCGATGTGAGAGAGCGCCTGAGGAAAGTTTCCTCTAAACTGACTGCTCTCCGGCTCATACTCTTCCGAAAGCAGCCCTACGTCATTCCGAAGGATGAGGAGCTTCTCGAATAGACGCTCTGCTTCGGCACGGCGCCCCATTCCGGCAAGATTTTGTACGAGCCAAAATGAGCAGGCGAGAAAAGCTGCCTCCTTATCGTTCTTCTTGGTTGGGAGATAGCGATACACCAATCCATTGCGTATAAGGCTCTTCTGAGTGGCTTCAACCGTGCCTCTGACTCGATCATCGTCAAAGGGAAGAAAACCGAAGATCGGCAACAGGAGCGTAGAGGCGTCAAGAATTCCAGAGCCAAAGGTCTGCACAAAGCTTCCCATATTTCGATTGAATCCCCGGGAGCAGATTTGGTGATGGAGCCGATCCCGCTTCTGTCTCCAGATTCTCACCGACCTTCCGGCATTGGTCTCTATTCCGTGATTGAGAGCAAGCCAGACCATCATCTTGGAGTATGTGAAATGATCTCGATGGTCGCGCCGTTCCCATATTCCAGAAGCGGGTTGATGATAGATGCGGGAGACGTGTTCGGTTAGCTGTTGCTGCAGAAGGTGTAGCCGTTCATCCAGGGAAAGTTTTGCACGCCCCATGCTCGTAATGGCGTCCGCAACTTCGCCATAGGCATCAAGTTGAAGTTGCTCAGAAGCTCCATTACCGATGCGGACGGGTCCGGAGCCCTTATACCCTGGCAACCACGGTAGCTCGCACTCCGGAAGATGCCGTTCGCCACACATGCCATACATGATCTGCATTCCAGAAACGTCGCCGCCCACGGATTGAAGCAGCCACTGTTGCCATGCTCTTGCCTCCTCGTGATAGCCAACCGAGAGCAACGATTCAAGCGTGAAGGCGGCATCGCGAAGCCAGCAGTATCTATAATCCCAATTACGATCGACTCCAATGCGTTCTGGAAGTGAAGTCGTAGCTGCAGCGACGATGCCCCCGCTTGGACGGTAGGTGAGAGCTTTGAGTGTGATGAGAGAGCGTTCGATCTCCCCTCGCCACGACCCTTCATAGGTATTGATTCCGCACCAGCGAATCCAAAAGTCTTTCGTTTCTGCCAGCGCCTTCCTGACATTGATTTGACGGGGCGGCGGTTCTTCGGCGCGAACATGCGTCAAGACGAAGGATCGGTGCTCTCCTTCTTGAAGGGCAAATTCGGCGATAGCGGTTGAATCGACCGTGCGCAAGACTGTCCGCGTTCGCAGATAGACAACGCCCGTTCCCGCAGCGGCCGCCCAACAATTCCTTTCGTGAGGACCTGTCCAAGGGATGGTTCGACCGTAATCGAAGCGGGCGCACAACTCCATTTTCACCGAGATCCGCCCGCGCCGACACCGAACGATTCGAACCACATCGGAGTGGCGCTCGCGTATCGGCATAAAATCCGTTAGCAGCATTACGCCGGAAGCTGTTTCAAATTCAGTTTCGAGAATGAGGGTATGGTCGAGGTATCGACGAGTCACCTTTTTTGCACCTTCTCGGGGAGCAATTAGCCATCTACCGTTTTCTTTTTTACCCACGAGCGCTGCGAAGCATGCAGGAGATGAAAAATCGGGCCAGCATAGCCAGTCGATTGATCCGTCTTTGCCAACCAGAGCCGCCGTTTCACAGTCCCCTATCAGGGCATAATCTTCAATGTTCAGAACCACACCGCATATCCTCGATCGAATACCGAAGCAAACCCAATTGAGAATTTAGATGCTTGTTTCTATGGACAGACATCTTGGTCAGGTTAATTTGCAGTCCGATAGAGAGAGGCGGGTACAAATGACAAACTCAAAGACTGTAGTCGTAACTGGAGCTTCAGCAGGACTGGGACGAGCCATCGCTCACGTTTTTGCAAAAGAGGGCGCGAAAGTAGGCTTGATCTCGCGAGATCAGGAAGATCTAGATGTAACTGCCGCTGAGGTGGAGAGGCTAGGGGGCACAGCAGCCGTGTATGCGGCTGATGTGAGTGACGACTCAGCGGTGGAGGCCGCTGCAAGTTCAGTCGAACAAAGATTAGGACCAATCGACATCTGGGTCAATAATGCTATGGTTTCAGTATTTTCTCCAATCAAAGAGATGGAGGCTAATGAGTTCCGCCGTGTTACCGAAGTCAATTATCTCGGCTACGTGCATGGAACCCTTGCTGCATTGCGCCGAATGCTTCCTCGCGACGAAGGGCGGATTATCCAGATTGGCTCCGCTCTTGCCGTTCGCAGCATTCCTTTACAATCCGCCTACTGCGCAACGAAGCACGCAATCGTGGGATTCACCGATTCACTCCGCTGCGAGCTCTATCACGACAGAAGCAACGTAAAGGTGACTGTCGTTCATATGCCAGCAATGAATACCTCCCAGTTCACTTGGGTAAAAAGCCGTCTTCCTCGCCTGCCGCAACCGGTACCTCCAATCTACGAGCCTGAGGTTGGCGCTCGGGTTGTGCTTTATGCTGGGATGACACCATCCCTTCGTCGCGAGTATTGGGTGGGAGGATCGACGGTAAAAGCAATTCTGGGACAAAAGATAGTTCCGGGATTGCTGGACAGGTATTTAGGAAAGACCGGTTACAAGTCACAACAGAGAGAGATGGCGGACAGTACCACTCGACCGCACAATCTATGGCACCCGGTGCCAACCTCCCTTGGTGGGCATGGACCGTTCAAAAAAGAGGCACGGACTTTCAGCCTAGAGGCAAATGCTACTACACATCCAGGCTGGTTTCTCTTTGGTTGCGGACTGATCGGAGCCGCACTCTGCGCCAAAAAGCTGCTCTCGGCTAAGTGATGTAGGGATTGCCCCCTGAGCGGAAAGCATCCGTCGCTGCGAATAAGAAGCACAGATCTTGTCAACATATTCGTCATATCTTTGTGCTCTCATCGGGCCGCTAACGCAGAAAGAGGCGCGGCATCCTCTCTCGTAGAAGCGCCGTGCCTGTAATTAATCATTGTCAGGCGACAGCACGGGATGTGTTAGGCTCTGCAGTCGCATTGACGCTGTCTGAAATGCTACTGAGCAATTTATCCGCTTTCTTCTCCTCTTCGAGAATGCTTTCCAGAACGGCAACAGCTTCGGTTTCCCCCAGCAACTCGGCCCATGTGCGGAGGGTTCCGTAAACAGCAATTTCATGATGTTCAACTTGCTGAGCGGAGGCGATGAGAACGATGTCTCGAATGCCCACGTCTCCAGCGTCCTTGATATTGTCCTCTGCTTCGGTAATGAGGGCTGAGATGGCTTTGCATTTCATAGTGTCATCGTCCCCGGTTGAATTCCGAAGAAGCCTTTGCACCTTCGAGACATGACCTTTTGTTTCTTCGAGATGATTGCGAAATGCCATCGCCAGTTCGGCATCAGTCGATTTTTCGATCATAGTTGGAAGAGCTTTGGCTATCTTTTGCTCCATGTCGAGAGCTTTTTTCAGGTCTGCAACATAGAGAGTGCGTAGATCGTCGATATTTTCTGAATAGAACTTCATAGCTGTGTTCTCCTCTGACAAATTTGCATAACTTCTCAGCGGCACAAACAATGCCGAATGTACGGTTGAGATGGCGATAGTGAGAGCGGCGAACGTTCAAGCCGGACGGTACTCACGGTCGTTCTGCGTTCTAGCTAAGTTGGATGCCGTGGCTGGATGTTGGTTGGCTGTAGTTGCCGCTTCGTATCGAAGCTGGAAGTCTCCTCGGTAAACTTGGTACTTCCATACCGATTTCAAACGATTGGGGGGTTGGAGATTCTTGTTCGAAGCGACAGATTTATGGCAGAAGGAAAGCCTGCGGTGGGCTATTTGGGGGGGTACCTCAAAAATATCTCGTAGATTTCCTTTATTCCTTCCATTGGAGCTTAACTACGCCAGGGAGAGCGCGAAGCTGTTCGACAACGGGCGGTGTCTGAGGGACACGGGAAGACGACGCAATCCACTTCACCTCGCAGTCAAGAACGGCAAGATTGGAAGATGGAGCATATAGAGGGTTCCAATGGACGATGACGAAGTTGTCGGCCAGCAATCGTTGGCGAATGTTTTGCTCGCTGGGAGCCTCTGTAGAAAGAGAGATATGCAGGGAACCATGATGCACACGAGAGAGGTGCTCTTCCACCAACTTCAGAGCCCATAAGATAAGAAAGGCAATGAACGAACCGGCAATGCCAAGATAGAGGTTGCCACCTCCGAAGAGAAGACCGAGCACTGTAACGAACCAGATGGTTGCTGCAGTGGTCACTCCACTGACGTTTCCGTTGTTCTTGATTATGACTCCGGCACCAATGAAGCCGATCCCGGAGAGTATGCCGAGCGGCAACCGCATCAGGTCCATAACAACAAACGAACTTGGAAGCTTACCCGCAAGTGACAAGAATAAATTCACTTGCAACATGGCTAACGTCGCAGCCAGGCAAACCAGCATCGTGGTGCGAATTCCAGCAGGATGGCCGTGTTCATCACGATTGAGTCCGATGATAAGACTGGCCAACGCTGCCAGTGCTATACGAAGCGCAATCTGTTCCCAGGTGATAGCGAGTGGCATGGGCGTCTCCTGGATTTTCTACGGTGACCTCTCAATGAGGATACTGCTGAATATTTTGGAACTGAATGTTCTTACATCTTCGCTGACGCAAACACTACGATATTTCAAGCCCTCCCGTGACGCCATAGACCTCGCCTGTGATGTAACTTGCTTCCTGAGAGGCCAATAGGACATAGACGGGGACCATCTCTACGGGCTGTCCAGGTCGCTTCATCGGTGTATCTGACCCAAAGACCACGATCTTCTTCTGTGGCTGGCCGCCGCTTGTCTGCAGAGGTGTCCATACCGGTCCCGGCGCAACGCAATTGACTCGGATGCCATCCTCGGCCACCTGACGCGCGAGAGCACGGGTAAACGCCACGATTGCAGCTTTGGTCGGAGCATAATCCAGAAGGCTCGGGCTCGGATGAGTTGCTTGAATCGACGCTGTCGTAATGATGGAGCCTCCCGGAGGCATCAGCGGCAACGCGGCTTTCACGATCCAAAATAACGCGAAGACGTTAACTCTATATGTCTCTTCGAACTGGGCTGTCGTCAGATCTGCAATTTTATCGACGGCGTGTTGTTTGCCTGCCATACAGGCAAGAATGTCCAGCCCACCCAATTGTTTATGAGCCGCCTTGACTAATTTCGCACAGAACTTCTCATTGCTAATATCTCCCGGCAATGCAATTGCTTTACGCCCTTCCTGCTCAATCAACGCAACTACTTCCCTTGCGTCAGCTTCTTCGCTTGGTAGATAGCTGATCGCAACATCCGCTCCCTCGCGCGCATAGGCAATCGCCACTGCGCGGCCTATTCCAGAATCGCCACCGGTCACAAGTGCTTTTCGGTTTGTGAGTCGGCCGCAACCACGATAGCTGGCCTCCCCGTGATCTGCCCTGGGCTTCATCCTTTTATCTAGGCCTGGAGCTACCTGTGGTTGCCTTTTGAACTTCGGTTGCGCGTACTGTTTGGTGGGGTCTTGAAGTTTGTAAAGATCGGTCATAATTTTCTCTCGATTCGGCTTGGGCACGGTTCAAATGTTCACGTACCTGATCGTCTTCTTACCGCAAGTAGTTAGGGACGGCCAGAGTTGAATCAGCGCTAGTCCTGATTCAGGATCGAACTTCTTATGGAGATGAGCCGGGCTCTCGATTAAGATCAGTTCGCATGTCGGCCGCACGTGGGCCTCAAGCAGATGGCCACCGTGAGCAGTTCCATCGCGGCGTCCGACGACAAGGTGCGCATGTACCTGAGGTTGTCCATCCTTGAGTGCGATGTCGCCGATCAGGGAGAGCAACTCCACCTGTTCCTCGAGGATGCTAGCTAGCTCATATTTCTTAGTCTCCCAATTGAACCAGCCGAGTCTGGTAAAGGAGAGTGCGCCGATAGCCTTAAAGCTACTTCCTGCCAACCCTTGTTCTTTCGCAAACAGTTTTAGCACTGCTGCGATCTCATCCCTCGTTTCGAAGATCAAAACAAAGGTCTTTGGCTCCTCCTCAATTTGTTTCCATCTCATATCGCACTCCCGATTCTCGTCGCAAGACACTTTTTCGCGCAGATCACTTCTGACCAGTTGGATGCTGTGCAGCCTCCAGCGCATAAACTCACCGTAAAATCTTTCATCCGAGAGCTTCAAACCAGCCAAGGCATCTCCCTGACCATCGTTGACCTCTAACCCTGTATCAGCACGTTCGTGCATGTACGGCGATTCACTTCAGAGGCACGATGACTCATCCTGATGTAGTGGTCTCTCTTCTTCCAGCCGGAGGGCGACTCCCTGTAGCTGTCGGTACCCCAAGCCAAAAGGAATTTTAAGCCAACAAGAAGGCTGTGCAGGATCTATGCAACGAGAGTTCACGATTACCGCCGGATCGATTGACTTATATACCGTACCCACGGATATGCCCGAAGCCGATGGTACCTGCGCCTGGAATAGCACATCGATGGTGCTCGCACAGCTCGAGTGCGGCGGAGTCAAGGCGCTGGGTTATACCTACGCGGATGCGGGCACCGCAGCGGTGGCCAATATGCTTCTCCGAGAAGCCGTCTTAGGCTCCGATCCCCTTTATCACGCGGCCACGCGGCAGAAGATGCTTCGCCAGATCCGCAATCTTGGTGAAACCGGCATCGCCATGATGGCCGTCTCCGCTCTCGACAATGCTCTGTGGGATCTACGCGCACGGCTTTTCGACCTGCCTCTCGTCAGCCTATTGGGGCAGGTACGCGATTCCATCCCCGTCTATGGGAGTGGAGGGTTCACCAGCTACAACGATCAACAGCTCACAACTCAACTCGGTGATTGGGCACGCAAAGGCTTTCGAAGCGTGAAGATGAAGATTGGGACAGTCCCTGACCGAGACGCCGCGCGCGTACGTGTTGCACGAGAGGCCATCGGGTCGGAGTGCGAGTTGTTTGTTGATGCCAACGGCGCATACACAGTGACCCAGGCCATTGAACTTGCACATCGCTTTGCCGAGCAGGACGTTCGCTGGTTCGAGGAGCCCGTTAGCTCCGACAATCTCGTTGGACTCAGCCAGGTGCGCACGCTCGCGCCTGCAGGTATGGATATCGCAGCGGGCGAATATGGCTACACTGCATGGTATTTCCAATCCATGCTGGAGGCTCAAGCCGTCACTGTGCTACAAGCCGACTGCACGAGGTGCGGCGGAATCAGCGGCTTTCTCGAAGCGGCCGCGCTGTGCTGGGCGCATAATGTGCCTCTCTCCTCTCACTGTGGTCCAACTGTGCATCTACATATATGTTGCTCCGTTCCGCGTGCGATCCATATGGAGTTCTTCCACGATCATGCTCGCATCGAACGCATCTTCTTCGATGGATTTTGCGAGCCTGTCGATGGGCAGATGATTCCTGATCTATCCCGGCCCGGCATGGGGATTGAATTGAAAGAAAAAGACGTCAATAGATACAAGGTGTAGACATTCACCGCTCGCTATTATGGGCTGCAAATTTCGAAGTTGAAGGAGAAGACGATGTCGAAACAAGTGTCGGATCTAATCGTCGAGCGGCTTATCGAGTGGGGAGTGGATACGATCTTCGGTTTTCCCGGAGATGGAGTTGATGGCTTCTTCGAGTCATTGCGCACACATCAGGACAAGCTTCGCTTCGTCCAGGTCCGTCACGAAGAGGCGGCCGCTTTTGCCGCGTGCGGCTATGCCAAATACACCGGACGTCTCGGAGTTTGTTGTGCTACCTCCGGCCCCGGCGGCATTCATCTGCTCAACGGTCTCTATGACGCGAAGTGCGATCTGCAGCCCGTTCTTGCAATTACCGGCCATACTTTTCACGACCTGATCGGCATGGACTATCAGCAGGACGTCGACCTCGACAAGCTGTACATGGACGTCTCGGTCTTCAACGAACGGGTTATGGGACCGGCGCACGCGGTAAACGTTGTCGATATGGCCGTGCGAACTGCCTACGGACGGCACGGGGTCTCACATATCTGCATTCCAAAGGACATTCAGGAGTGGCCTGTCTCCGACAAGATGCGCAGCGGCGCCAATATCAAAGGCCACAGCGGGGACTGGGCTACGCCGTCGACCGCCAAACCTGCCGATACGCTTCTACGCAAAGCAGCATCGATCATCAACGACGGCTCAAAGGTCACGATCATGGTCGGTCGCGGTGCGCTGGCGGCACGTGAAGAAGTCGCCCAACTGGCGGAGACTGTAGGTGGTCCTGTCGTGAAAGCACTCCTGGGTAAAGGCGTTCTGCCCGATCGCAGCCCCTACACCACAGGCGGTCTCGGCCTGCTCGGCACCGCGCCCTCGGTTGATGCCATGGAAGAGTGCGACACGCTCATCCTCATCGGGACCAGCTATCCCTACATGGAGTTTCTGCCTAAGCCAGGGCAGGCGAAGTGCGTGCAGATTGAACTCGATCCAACCCGCATCGGCCTTCGTCATCAGACAGATGCCGCGCTTGTAGGCGATGCAAAGACGATTCTTCAGGCTCTCCTTCCGTTGCTCACGCGCAAGAACAATAGGTTCCTGAAAAAGGCTCAGGAGCACATGAAGACATGGAATGAATTGATGGAAGAGCGCGGCACTCGCAAAGACATGCCAATGAAACCTCAGGTTGTCACGCATACGCTCAATAGACTGCTTGAGGACGATGCCATTGTCTCAGCCGATAGCGGCACTATCGCCACATGGACGGCACGCTATATCGAGATGCGCGGCGCGATGCAATTTTCTCTTTCAGGTTCGCTCGCAACCATGGCGAATGGACTGCCCTACAGTATTGGCGCGGCGATAGCCTACCCGGGGCGGCAGGTTGTCTGCGTCGTCGGCGATGGCGGTCTCACCATGCTGATGGGAGAGATTGCGACGCTGGTCAAATACAAGCTGCGCGTCACCGTCATTGTGGTGAAGAACAACGTGCTCGGGCAGATCAAATGGGAACAGATGATTCTCGAGGGCAATCCCGAGTTCGGCGTG
>Ga0207705_10000904_pt1 | contig 24275 bp, 20 predicted proteins | sample KBSC13metaG_FD_184314 | JGI IMG/M metagenome (GOLD analysis project Ga0207705, IMG submission 184314) | Corn rhizosphere microbial communities from Kellogg Biological Station, Michigan, USA - KBS C1-3 metaG (SPAdes) (version 2) | ecosystem: Host-associated > Plants > Roots > Rhizosphere > Soil ... | reverse complement strand
GTCATGGTGATATATCACGTCCGACGTGCTGTGGCAGTCGTTGCTGTTCTATCGATGTTTCTCGCTGCACGCGCCGCAACGGCGATTGATGCCGACATGGCGGCACGGGCAAAGGGGGAGGCGGTGCAGTTGGCGAAGGCTGTGGCGGCCGCAGAGGTGACGGGGAAGACGTTTGCACTTGCTTGTTCAATCAAGGGAGAAATTGCCACGCGGGATAGAGCATTCGACTTGGGAAAAGCGTTGAAGCAGGCTGTGGAACGTGTTCGCAACAATCGCATTAGAAGTAGTGCGCTTCTTGCGTCTTCTATAGCGAATGAGTTGGACGCAGTAATTAGAGAAGCAATGCTCTTGGGCAACCTGGAATGCTGCCCCACCGCTGAAATTTTCTTCTTGGGTTATTTCAAAGCCAGTCCGTGTTGGTTTGAAGTTCTTGTGCGACCCTCTGTGAAAGCAAAGGGAAAGCTGTATCACATAGAGCAACGATCTCTCAAGGTAGGTCTTTGTGTGGTTAGCGGTTCAGACACGGTGAAGGAGGCAGTGGAGCTGGGTTTCCATGACGTGCCCGCTTGCAAAATACTTCCTAATGATCAAACCACGCTCAAAGAAGCTACAGAATTTGCTACAGGCTATGTGAATGCGGCGGGATCGCCGTGGGCCTTATCTCTAGATAAAGGGTGCATAAAGATAGGCGGTCACACCCATGCTGCTGTTGTTCTTCCCCCGGAAGGGTTACGGGAAAGAATTCGTAGGGTTCTTGGACGTGGTATTCCTAAACCAATTACAGGATTTCAGTGGCGAATCGCCCCGCTACCGAGGGAGTCAAGTATTATTCTACCCACCTGACGGTGGGTTTTCTATTTTGGAGATGAATGAAAACGGTACAAGTTAGTGAATCGGTGTCCCAGCCTGAGCAGCCTGGTCTAAGAAATTCTGCGCATTTCTTCTCAGTGCCTCCGCAAGTTCTAGTGCCAATGGGATCGAGAGTGATAGGCAGAGAGTGTGTCTATGCTCTGTTTCGAGTTCCTCGTGAGTCTCTGCATAGTGAGCTTCCAAGAGTATAGCGACACCTCCAACATGGCCTAAATTCCATCCTGTGAGCGGCTTCGTGGGAATTTCCCCTTTACTATCCAATGCAAACTTTGACATTTAGATTCTCTCCCAGCCGCCAATGTTATCAGCACCTTACAGTGGCGAGGGAGTTAAGTATCTGCCCCCGCTGACAGCGGGTTTTCTATTTGGAGATATATGAGTAAAAGCAGAACCATTGAAGGGTTCCCGTGTGTAGTTTGCGGTCAACATGCAACTGACGATGTGACCAACTCTCACCCGTTTGCAAAAGCGGGGTCTTACTGTCCTAAACACGCCCCCGAATGGATTATTCCATTTCATCCCGAAGAGTAGGCTTGAATCCTAGTGTGCTTTTGGATGCTATAGCCGCCTTCCTCTTAACTTCTAAAGGAAAAGAGCGGATGGATTCTTCGCTGAAGACCACACAACGGAACTCCTTGTGCTCGTCTTCACCCGTGATTAATACAAATCCAGGAATACGGTAACTGAAGAGGCCAACCTCAAAGACACCACAGGGCGTGTGAAGCAAGAGCAAGCAATCCTGTTCTTCTATAAGGTTTGCTCTAAGCGCACTTGTCATAGATTTGAAGCGGGATTGTGCAGACGACTGATTATCCTCGTTGAAGACAGGTATCTCACTCATTCCAAACATCCTAACAGGCGTGAGGGAGTTAAGTATGTAACTCCCTATATTATTCAGTAAGAGGCGCGCATGGCCGATTCTTTCGCCCCCTGCTTCTCCGAACAAACGTCAGCCCATCGCCAAAATAATCGCAATTTAGAATGGAGCATCGGGTAAAGTTGATGGCTGGGGCTCTGCTGGACCCCAAAGGAACTGGAAGCACCTTTGTTTTTATGGACAAGATCGAAAAGAATCGCGTCTTTTTCCAACACGGAAGCGTCAGAAGCAGTGTGCAAGGTGGATCCATTACGCTGACTGCCGCCGCGGTCGCTCAGGCTCAGAGCGAGAACGCGGCTATTGCCCAGGGGCTGAAGAAACAGGATCCCGAGCTGCTCGATCACCTGATCGAGCTCTATCAGCATCGTCTGATGCGTTATCTCCTGTTCCTTACCGGCAAGCGCGAGGTCGCCGAAGACCTCTTCCAGGAGACCTGGATGCGTGTTCTGCTGCGCGGGGCGCAGTACAACGGCAAGGCGCGCTTCGACACCTGGCTGTTTACCATCGCGCGCAACCTGGTCATCGACCTCTCGCGCAAGCGGACGATGGCGAGCCTCGACGAGATGAGCGAGGGCAGGGAAGACGACCGCCCCTTCGAGGTCCCCGCTGCCGGGCCATCTCCGCTCGACCAGTTTCAGGAGCGCGAGAATTGTGCCGAGGTCGGTGAGGTTCTGCTGAAACTCGAACCGAACTACCGCGAGGTGCTGGTCCTGCGGTTTTACGAGGAACTCTCTCTCGAAGAGATTGCCGGTATTACGCGAGCGCCTCTTTCGACGGTGAAATCGAGGCTCTATCGCGGGCTGGCGGCCCTGAAACCGGAGATGGAACAGCTTCGCGCATTGCGTCCACTGGGGGAGGCGACTGTATGAAGGATCTTTTTGAGGAGAACCTGCAACATGAAGGCAACCGCACTCTGACGCGATCTGCTTTGCCGGATGCGAATATGGCCGCGCGCGCCTCCATCGTCAACCGGACGCATCGTGTGGTGCGGGAGCGGGCAAAGAAGATGGAATCGCGCCGCAGCCGGGTTCGCAGTCTGTGGATTCCGCTCGCGTTCTGCTCTTCGTTTTTTTTGATGATCTGCTATGCGGTATGGACCGTTCTGGACGGCTATGAGCTGATCCCGAACGGCGTGCCCGATTCCAGCGAGCAGTTCCTTGTGCTGCTGCTTTGGTTTCTCCCGGTTTCAATGGCGCTGCTGGCAACGGTCTGGTTGCGACGCATGCGCAAACGCCCGGGCGGTGAGGCCGCATAATGATGCTCTGGAATCAGAAATCGAATCGATCGCAGGAGGCTGCGGCGACTGACGAAGATCAGCTTAGCCTGATTCCGGTGTGGTCCGTGATCCTGGCGGTCATCGTCTTCGTGGCCATCCAGTACCTCTTTCAGGTCTACATGCCGCACCGACGGCACGAGATGATGCCCATGCGCATCCTGATGGGCTACTCGTGGGGAACGGCCTTTGCAACCTACGTTCTGCTGATCGGTTATGTAAGCCGCGACGTGAAGCGGCGCAATATGTCGGCCGGCCTGTGGATGCTGGTGGTGATCGTGATGCCGGGCGGCATCGGCGCGGTCGTCTATTTCCTTCTGCGGCAGCCCCTGCTCTCGCGCTGCACCCATTGCGGCACGGAGATCGCGTCCGATATTCATTTCTGCCCGCAGTGCCAGTTTCAGCTGGCGCCGGTCTGCGGCCGCTGCTTTCGCGGCGTCCAGATCACGGATGTCTACTGCACCCAGTGCGGCCACGACCTCGCCGAGGATCAGGCTCCGGCGCGGCTGCGCGTATATAGCGACTAGCGGCTCGCCATGCCCTTGACTGCGATGATTATCGACGACGAACCGCTGGCGCGGCAGGAACTTCAGTACCTGCTGGAGCGAGCCGGAGGCGTGGAGATTCTGGCGCAGGCGACCAATGGGATCGAAGCGGTGGACTTGATTCGCACACATCAGCCAGACGTCGTCTTTCTCGATGTGCAGATGCCGGGGCTGGACGGCTTTGCCGTGCTGAAGAAGCTGCTGGACCGAAGAGTTCCGCTGCCGCAGGTGGTCTTCGCTACGGCGTTCAATCAATATGCGGTGCGAGCGTTCGAGGTGAACGCGGTGGACTATCTGCTCAAGCCCTTCGACCAGAAGCGGGTGATGCAGACCATCGAGAAGGCGCAGGCGCGGCTGGCGGCACCCGCCGAGTCGGCCAGCGACGCCAAGCTGGACGCTCTGCTGCGGTTGATGGAGGAGCAGTCGCACGGCGGTAAGTCGCACTCGGGCAAGGTAGTGGTGCGGACGCAGAATCGTCTGCTGCTGACGGATCAGAAGGATATCTGCTTTGCCTCTATTGAAGAGGGAACGATCACCGTGGTGACACCTAAGGTGGAGGGCAACTCGAACTGCCGCACGCTCGAAGAGCTGATGGACCAGCTCGATCCGGCGACCTTCTGGCGGGCGCACCGTTCGTACCTGGTCAATATCCAGCACATCCGCGAGGTGGTGCCGTGGTTCAAATCCAGCTACCAGTTGCGCATGGACGATCCCAACAAGACCGAGATTCCGGTGAGCCGTGCGCAGACCAAACGGCTGCGGGAGCTCTTCAACCTGTAATCAGCAACAAAAAAAGCCACTCCGGTCCGGAGCGGCTTTTTTGTTGCTGACCGGAGCTACTTCGAGCCCTCTTTGGGGTGCGAGCCTTCGACGACAAGATGATTACTGATGCTGAACGCGCCCGGCGCGGAGTTGGCCTGCATTCCGGCGATCGAGGCATCGGTCTGGTTGAGGACGACGCCGTAGAGGCTGACGTTGCCGTTCTTCACGATGATGTGGATGGCGTGATATCCGAGCGGCGGATCGGCCGTGATGCCGCCGGCCATGCGGGCGACGCTGGCGCCGCGTCCCACGCGTCCGGCGTTGGCGTTATATTTGCTGAGCGTGGACGCGCTGTAGATGCGATTGTAGACGGCGGCGCGGACGCGGTCGTCGTTGGGCGAGTTGGGGAGTACCTCGATCTGGTTGTCGACCGAAGCCACGCCGGAAATGCTCTTGACTGCGCGCCCGGCCTCATCCTTGAGCGTCGGCCGCGAAGCGAAACCGTTCAGCGTGATGGTCTTTCCCTTGATCCCAAAGGTGATCCAGTCGAAGACGGCATAGTTGGTCAGTCCGCCCAGTTTGTGCTGGACATCGTTGATGATGCGGACAGTGTCTTCCTGCGACCAGCTGCTACTGCCGGCGGTGCTCTGTGCGACGATGGGTGCGGCAGCAATCGTAAGGCTGAGAAAAGCGGCTGCAATGGTTAAGAATCTGGAACGTACCATGATCTCTCTCCCTGAATAAAGTTGATGAGCGGGCCCGAAGAACGATACCGCGTTGCATCGAAACGAGTCCAGATAAATTAGATGCGTCCCGAGCGTTTCTGGGCGACAACCAGGCCCCGGGGAGTCGGCAGAAAGATGCAGGAGAGCAGCCCCTCGGACTCCATTTTGAAGGCGGCGTCGCGGACGATCTTCAGGTGAGAACTGGCATCGTGCATCAGGATCAGGCCGGTGGAGCGAATTTGGGGCAGGAAGCGCTTCACCTCGGCCTCGCGGATGGGCATGTCGCTGTCGGAGAACAGCAGGTCGATGGTGCCGTCGACCTGCATCTCCAGCGAAGACTCGTTGCGCAGCTCGATCCACTCCGAAAGGCCGGAAGCGGCGATCTTCTCCTTCGCCTTGGCAAAGACCAGAGGATCGAACTCGCAACTGACGATCTTGCCGAAGCCGTTAGCCTTCATTCCTTCGGCGATCCACAGCGTGCTGACGCCGAGGAACGACCCGGTCTCGACCACCAGTTCCGGCTTGACCGTCGTAATCAGCGTGCGCAGAAATTCGAGCACCTCGGCCTCGGCGGTCATGGAATCGAACATGTGCCAGCACTCGGGGTGAGGGCACTCCGGGGTGGCGCGATGGTATTCGGGAAGCAGCGCCCCGGCGGCGCGCTCGGCCTGGAGCATCACTTTGTGTTCCTGTTTCAGCTTCTTACGGAAGAGACCCATGGAGGGATTATATGGCGGGATTCTATCTCTGCCGCACGCGCGTCAGGCTGCCGCTTTGAGGATCTCGTCGAGATCGGCCGAGACCTCGGCGATGGCGTTGACGATGCTGTCAATCTTCTTCAGGTCGTCGATGACCTTCTGGAGTTGCTTGATCGCGAGCTGAATCTTTCCCGTGAGCGCCTGGAACTCGGGGTCGTCTGCCTGGATGGCAGCGGCGACTAGCGCCCGCTGCTGGTCGTCGAGATGCTTGCGCATGGCATAGATCTGTTGCCACTGCGCGGGTTGATTGACGAGGTCCGGCTCCATCAGCGTCTGATCAAGCTGCGTCAGCGTGATGCCGATGGCGGTGACGAGTTCGGTCGGGGTCATCGGGGCCGGAAGCGTCGAGGTCTGGGTTTTCAAGGTCTGGGCCTTCGACGTCTGAGTCACGGAGGTTCGAGTCATCGAGTTGCCGCCTTTCCGTTAGCGGTTGTAGCCGTTGCCTGGACATTAGCCGACAGCGGCTGCACCTCGGCGGCGAACGATCGAACCGAGGTGACGAGTTCGGCCAGCGACTGCGGCCTGCCGGTCTTGGGCGCGAGGATGAGGGCGACCAAGGCGTCGTGGGCCTTCTTGAAGGAGGCGATGGCGGGCGCGGGGTCGGAGTTGGCGACCAGCGCCTGGTTGCGACGGAACTGCTTGATGCGGTTGCTCAGTTGCAGCAGGTAGTCCTTGTCCGGCAACGGCTGGGCGATCTCGCGGTTATAGTCGGCGAACAGCATCACGCCCTGGGCGCTCTGCGTGCTCTTCTGCCGTTCGTAGATCGCCTTCGACTCGCTGCCGAGGAGGTTGAAGAGCGCGGCCAGCGCGGGATCGTTCTTCTCGATGCTCCTGCGGATCTCCTCATGGGTGCGATGGCGCTCGATGAGGCCGAGAATCTCTCCCGCCGCACCGGCCGCGGCAGAGATGGGACCTGCGTAATCGGCGGTGCTGGGGATCAGGTGATGCGACGCTGCCGCTGTTTGCCCATCGGTTGCCAGTGTCGAGAAGCTGGCGCTGGCGGCGTTGGCGTCGGCTACGATCTGCGCCTCTTCTTTTCCCTGCGCCAGCGTGGCCAGCGCCGTAGTGTAGCTGGCGAGCGCAAGGACAGCGTCAGAGCGCAGCTTGAGTTCGTCGCTGGTGATGACGGCGCGGCTGTCGATCTGCGCGGGGCTGAGCCGGCCATGCTCGAAGGTCTGGCTGTCGATGTAGTGCTCGTACTCGACGGTATTGGCATTGGTCAGCAATGTCTGAAAGCTCTGGGCAAGAGCGTTGGACGCTTGCTGAAACTGCGTCACAACCGGGGTATAGTCCTGATCAAGGGAGCAGCCGGAGAGCAGCGCCAGGCCGAACGCGACGAGCGCAAGCGGCACGAACCTTCGGTATCTGCGGGGCGGCTGCGCGTTGGTCATCGCCTTTTATCTCCAACGAAAACGAGGCCCAGAGTCACTATGGTGCAGGCGCTTTGTTTGCGCAAGAGAAAACATCGGAGCGCGATCAGGGATGGTACGAGTTCAGGAAGCTGGCGAGTCCGTAGGCAGCGGCAGCGGCAGCCCCGCCAATCAGAGTGGTCTGCACCGCGCTGCGCAGCCATCCGCTGCCGACCAGCTTGCCCTTAAGAGCGCCGAAGATGGCCAGCGCTGCTAACGTGATAACGACCGACAGCTTCAGTGCTTCATGGTTGTGCTCGACCAGCATGTAGGGCAGCAGCGGAACGAAGCCGCCCGCGATGTACGACCCCGCAATGGTGAGCGCAGAACGGTGAGCGCGGTTCGCCGCCGGCTCTTCGAGTCCAAGCTCGAAGCGCATCATGAAGTTGACCCACTGCTTCGGGTTCTGTTTGAGCGCAGCCAGCACAGGCGTGGCGCTGGCGCGGTCGACCGAGTACTGCTCGAAGATCTCGTAGATCTCCTCTTCCTCGTCCTCGGTGCGCTCGACGATCTCGCGCTCTTCCCGTTGCCGCTCCGACACATAATGCTCGACGTCTCCGCGTGCTGCGAGGTAGCCGCCCAGCCCCATGGCAATCGAACCGGCGGCGATCTCGGCCAGTCCGGCGAGCACAACGATGCGCGAAGAGGCAACCGCCCCGGAGAGTCCGGCCGCAAGCGCAAAGGGAACGGTAAGGCCGTCAGCCAGCCCGATGACGATGTCACGCACGACGGCGCTCGACTCGAAGTGGCCTTCGACGTGGTGGGCGTCGCTGCCTTGTCCTTGTCTCGAAGCGGTTTGGTGCATGGAAGTAGTCTAGCCGGTTTCGTTCGGCCGCCGGAATCCGAAGCGTGGGCCCGCGAAGTTTTTAACCGCGCAGAGAGTCTTTCGTCGCGGAATCGCGTCTGTATGAGCACGGCTTTCGATGAACTTCGATCGATCCGCCAGATTTCGGATGTGCACGATGAGACAGCGATTTGGCAGCGAATCACAACGGTCGGGAACGTGGCTGGTTCTCTTTACAGTGGCTCTGTTCATGGTTTCGGCAATGGCGTTTGCTCAGGATGAGATGCCAGGCGGAATGCAGAATGGACGGGGCGGCGCATCCTTTGCCGGTGGGCGCATGGTGCGAGGGACGGTAACGGCAGTCACGCCCGACCACCTGACGGTGAAGACCGAAGAGGGCGAGGTCTATCAGGTCGTCCTCTCTGACAATACGCGTGTGATGAAGCAGCGCCAGCAGATCAAGGCCGCCGACGTCAAGACCGGCGACGGCGTGGGCGCGATGGGCGTGATGGACGCCCCGGCGAAGACGGTCCACGCCTTGTTCGTAGCCGTCGTCGATGCCGAGCAGGTGCGGAAGGCCCGCGAAGATCTGGGCAAGACCTACATCACCGGAACCGTGACCGCCATCGACATGGACAACGCCCGGCTGACGGTGAAGCGCCCGGACGGCGTCAGCCAGACCATTCAGGCCGACGAGGGAACCTCGTTCCGGCGCGGCGGCCGCAGGGCGCAGGCGGCAATGAATGGAAGCCCGATGAATGGAAACGCGGCACCGGCATCGGGCACGAATACCGGCGGCGAGAGCATCACGCTGGCCGACGTAAAGACAGGCGAGATGGTGGGCGGTCAGGGTGCGTTGAAAAACGGTGTCTTCGTGCCCACTGAACTGCGCGTGATGGATATATCGGCTCGCGGACAGGGACGGCGTCGCGCGGCGGCGAATTCCGCTGCTGCATCGCCGGGGACAAATGCACCCGCGAGTCCCAGATAAAAATTTGCCGTTCATTTGCCAATTGCGGCCTGGTGCCGAGGTGAGGTTGAAGGTGTATACGAGGTCGAGACTCATTCGATGGACGATGTTGAGCATGACTCTTCTGATTGGAGCCGCCCTGTCCGTCGCGGCGCAGGTTGAGGCCGCGCCTCCTCCCCCGCAGCCGCAGCCGGAGGCAAGTCCAACGCCAACTCCGACGCTGACGCCGACGGTTCTGGCAACCGCCGCAGGCGGGACCATCCGGGGCAGGGTCAAGGCGGGCACGGTGCCGTTGCCCGGAGTCGCCGTGACCGCGGCGAACACCCTCACCGGGAAAAAATATGCCACCACGACCGACATCACCGGCTCATTCGCCATGGTGATTCCGCGCAACGGACGATACGTTGTCAAGGCCGAACTCGCAGCTTTCGCTACCGAGACAAAAGAAGTTGTGATCGACGCCGCGAAGGCAGGCGGCAAAACAGAACAGGTCGCCGAGTTTTCCATGCAACTGGCCTCGCGCGTCGCGCAGCAGCAGGAAGAGCAGGCAGGCACCGCGTCGACGCTGGCCGGAGCGCTCGGTCAGGCATTAGGCCAAAGCTCAGGCCAAAGCTCAGGACAAGGCTCAGGACAAGGGCGCGGCACGCAGTCCCTCAACGTCACCGGCGACAGCGATCTGGCCGACGCCAGCGCGGGCTCGAGCATCGCAGGTGCGCAGATGCCCACGCTCTCCGGGCTGGGCAGCGCCGACGACGCAGCGGCGGACTCCGTCGCGGTCAGCGGTCAGATGGGCCAGACCAACGGGCTGGCGAACTTCAACGAAGACGAGATTCGCCAGCGCGTCGAAGATGCGGTCGCGCAGGCACGGCAGCGCGGCGGCGCGCAGGGAGACGTCGCTGAGGCCGTAGTAGGGATGCTCGGCGGCATGATGGGCGGCGGCGGTCGCGGTGGACGCGGCGGCGGCGGTGGTCGGGGCGGTGGGGGCCGTGGAGGATTTCGCGGCTTCAATCCTACCCAGCCGCACGGCATGGTCTTCTACCAGGGCGGCAACGGCGCCTTGAACGCAGCGCCGTTCTCGGTCGCGCAGGCGCTGGGCGAGGCGGGCGCGCAGGTGGTCAAGCCCGCGTCCATGTCCAACCGCTTCGGCGTCAGCTTTGCCGGATCGCCCTTCATCCCCGGACTGGTGAAGCCGAGCACCAAGCAGTTCGTCTTCCTCAACGTCACCGGCCAGCGCAACATCAACCCGCTCATACTTAACGGAACCGTTCCCACGCTGGCCGAGCGTAACGGAGACTTCTCGGCGCTGATCCGCAACGACGGCGGCGTGACCTCCGGTCTACTCTACGATCCGGCCACCGGCCAGCCGATTCCCGGCAACAATCTCAATCTCGCGCAGACGCCCATCGCGCCACAGGGACTGGCGCTGCTGAACTACTATCCCGCTCCTAACGTCCCCAACGCGGGCGCGCTGAACAACTATCAGACCGTGACCAACGCCGGTCAGAACTCGACCAGCGCGTCGCTGCGCTATGTGCGCAACTTTGGCCAGAGCGGCTTTGGCGGCTTCCGGCGGCAGGCGGCAAACGCGCCGAAGGCATTACGGCAGAACATCAACTTCAGCGGCAGCTACGCGCACTCGGCCAGCGATCAGCGCAACATCTTCCTCCCGCTCGGCGGGGCCAGCCTCTCGAACGGCTACTCCATCGCCGCCGGGTACACGATCGGCTACGGCGCGATCACCAACAATGCCTCCGTCCGCTGGAACCGGTCGCACAGCACCAACCGCAACTACTTCACCGACGGCGCGACCGATCCTCTGACGGGAACGGATATCTCGATTCCGAAGCCGGTTATCGCCTCGGCGCCGGGCATCTACTACGGAATCCCCAGCCTCACCATCTCCGGATTCACCGGCCTCCGCGAAGCAGCGCCCAGCGACTCCATCAGCCAGACGATCTCCTTTTCCGATTCCGTGAGCTATCGGCTCAAGAAGCACAACATGCGCTTCGGCGTCGATGTGCGCCGCGTTCACGCCGACTCCATCGGCGGTGCCAATGGCGTCGGCGCATTCACCTTCACCGGCTATGCGACGCAGAACCCAGCAGAGTCCGCTTGCACACCGTCGTCGACGGTCGTCTGCCCGCCGGTGGCTGCCAGCGGCTCCGGATTCGCCGACCTCCTGCTGGGCCTGCCGCAGCAGTCCGCCATCCAGGCCGGCGCGTTCAAGACCTACCTGCGCGCCAATGTCATCGACTGGTATGCGCAGGACGACTGGCGCGCGGCGTCGAACCTGACCATCACCTACGGCCTGCGCTACGAATACTTCTCGCCCTACGTGGAGAAGAACAACCGGCTGGTCAACCTCGACCACAACGCCGACTTCTCGCAGGTCGAAGCCGTCGAGCCGGGACAGTCCGGAACCTTCAGCGGCCGCTTTCCCCGCTCGCTCGTCCGCCCCGACCGGGACATGTTCTCGCCGCGGCTCGGCATCGCCTATCGCCCGAAGCTGGGCCTGTTCAAGTCGCTGGTCATCCGCGGCGGCTACGGCATCAACTTCAACACCAGCCAGTACGGCACCATTGCGCGTCAGCTCTCGTCGCAGCCACCCTTCGCGCTCACCCAGACCAACGCGGTGACCACCCCGCAGATTCCCGGCACGGCGGGATGCACGCAACAGAACATGACGCTGGCCAGCGCCTTCAATTGCTCGACCGTGCCCGTGCAGAATAACTACGCCGCGAATCAGGACTATCGTCTCGGCTACGTCCAGATATGGAACATCGACATCCAGCGCACGCTGCCGATGGGAATCGTGGCCAACATCGGATACAACGGGGCGAAGGGCGGCGGGCTCGACATCGTTCGCGCGCCCAACCGCACTGCCAAGGGCGTATTGAACCCTTCGGCGCAGGCGTTCAACTATGAGGATTCGCTGGGCTACTCGCGCTTCAACGCGCTCAGCGTCAACCTGCGCAAGCGGATGCAGAAGGGCATCTCGCTGCAGGCGACGTATCAGTACGGACACTCGATCGACAATGCCTCGTCGATCGGAGGCACGGCCGCCGTGCCCGCGCAGAACGATCTCGACCTCGACGCCGAAGAGGGCAACAGCTCGTTCGACATTCGCCACGAGCTCAAGGGAAGCTGGGTGCTGGAGCTGCCCTTCGGCCCCAACCGTGCTCTGCTGTCGAAGGGCGGCTTCTGGTCGAAGGCGCTCGACGGCTTCTCCTTCTCGGGCGATTACACCTTCGCTACCGGCACGTACTACACGCCGCACTACGTCGCCACGGTTTCCGAGACCTCGAGCGGCAGCAATAACTCGCTGCGCCCCGACCGGGTCTTCTCCGCGCCGATTGCAGGAGAAGGGACGCTCGGGCAGTGGTTCAACAAGGCCGCATTCACGACACCCGCTAACGGTTTCGGCACCGCCTCGCGCGGCTCGATTGAAGGTCCGGGAACGGTCGCGGTCGACGCTTCGCTTTCGAGGACCGTACAACTCGGAGAGACGCGCTCCTTCGAGGCCAGGGTGACCGCTACCAACGCCTTCAATACGGTGCAGTACTCAGGCATCGACACGACACTCAACTCGCCGACCTTCGGACAGGTAACCTCGGCGGCCTCGATGCGACAGCTTACGGTCACGGCGCGTTACAGGTTTTAAAAAACAGTCAGGTTTTACGAAGAAAGATCGAGGAGATATGCGGCGAGCGGCAATAGCGATAGCGGCGATAGTGATGGTCATCGGTACAGCCGCGCCCGGCCTTGCCCAGCAGCAGGCCGCCGATGGCACCTTCACGCTGAAGGTGCAGTCCGACATCGTGCTGACGAACGTGGTGGTGCGCGATAAAAAAACCGGCGAGGTCGTCAAGGGCCTGACCGCCGCCGACTTCACCGTCCTCGAAAACGGTAAGCCGCAGAAGATCGCCAGCTTCGACTACCAGAGCGTGGACGAGGCGGCTGTGCTCAACGAGAAGACCACGGTGACCGGCCAGGCCTCGGTCGCCGACCTGCTCAACCGCAACTTCGCCGCCGACCCCGCCGCACTCAAGAACCATCGCCTGATCGTCATGTTCTTCGACCTCAGCAGCATGCAGCCCGAGGACGTCGACCGCGCCGTGGAGGCGGCTCAGGATTACATCAACAAGAAGATGCAGCCCGCCGATCTGGTCGCGCTGGTCAGCATGTTCACCGCGCTCAACATGGACCAGGACTTCACCTCCGACAAGGCCCTGCTGCTCAAAGGCGTCGGCACGTACAACGGAACCCAGGGCACTGGCTTCGCCAACGGAACCACGGGATCGTCCGAGGGAACGGCGGACGACGCTTCAAGCTTCATCGCCGACGACACCGAGTACAACAGCCTCAACACCGACCGCGAGCTCTACGCCATCCGCGAGATCGCAAAATCGCTCGAGCGCGTCGACGAGCGCAAGAGCATGCTTTACTTCAGCGGCGGCCTCACCCGTAATGGCATCGAGAACCAGGCCAGCATGCGCGCCGCCACCAACGCGGCGGTGCGCGCCAACATGGCCATCTACAGCGTCGATTCGCGCGGCCTGCAGGCGTTGTCGCCGGTCGGCGATGCCTCGACCGGAAGCCTGCGCGGAACCTCCGCCTACAGCGGCGCGGCCATGCAGAGCCAGCTCGACGCTAACTTCGGCTCGCAGGAGACGCTGGCCACGCTCTCGTCCGACACCGGCGGCAAGGCCTTCTTTGACTCCAACGATTTCGCGCCCGCCTTCCAACAGATTCAGCATGACACCGAGGCGTACTACATCCTCGGCTTCCACTCCACCAACACGGCACGCGACGGCAGCTATCGCCGCCTGACGATCAAGCTCAACCGCAACAACGCGAAGCTTGAGCACGTCGACGCGAAGCTCGACTATCGCCCCGGCTACTACGCGCCTGCCGACTTCAAGCACCAGAAGACGGAGGACCGCGAACAGGCGCTGACCGAGCAGATGCGCAGCGATCTGCCCGCCACCGACGTCGCCGTCTATCTGCAGGCGCTCTACTTCCGGCTGGAAGACAACAAGTTCTTCATCCCGGTCTCGCTGATCGTGCCCGGATCGCAGATCCCCTTCCTCAAGAACGGCGACCGCGACAAGGCCAACATCGACGTCATGGGTGAGGTGAAGAACGCGCAGGGCATCGTCGTCGGCAACGTCCGCGACACGGTGAAGCTGGCGCTCGACTCCTCGCAGCAGGTCCAGCGCAGGAACATCCAGTACTCCACCGGATTCACGCTGGCCCCCGGCCGCTATCATCTGAAATTCGTCGTCCGCGAAAATCAGACCGGCCGCATGGGCAGCTTCGAGACCGATCTCCAGGTGCCGGACCTGCGCAAGAGCCCGCTCAAGCTCAGCTCGATCGTGCTGGCGAGCCAGCGGACGCCGAACACCGCGAAGAAGTCGACGAATCCGCTGGTGCGCGACGGCAGGGAGTGGATTCCAAACATCCCTCACGTCTTCCGCCAGGATCAGCATCTCTATTTTCTGTATGAGGTCTACGACCCGGCGCATCAGCAGGCAGGGGCTGCTGCTCCCGCCGACGCTGCCGAACTCAAGCGGCGCAGCGGAAAGCCGGTGCGTGTGCTCACCAGCATCGAGTTCATGCACAACGGCGTCAAGGTCTACGAGACGCCGCTGGTGGTCGCCGACGCCATCAACATCCCCGACCGCGGCGCCGTGGGCTTCCAGTTCGACGTGCCGCTAACCCAATTGAAACCGGGTACCTACATCTGCCAGGTCAACGTGATCGACGACGCCGGCGGCAACTTCAGCTTCCCCCGGCTGGCCCTGATGGTCCGCTCCTCAGCCCCCACGACGGGCGCCTCGGCTACCGCTGCGACCGCCGCCGCGGCGAAATAACCCCTATTGACAGGAGTTTCAGGCAGGCGGATGATTTGAACGTACCTCGTGGAGGTATGCCATGGGCTCTCCAGTCCGTCTTCCTTCCTTCCTCCTCCTCCTGATTCTGCTCGTACCCGGCACCGTACTTTGTGCCCAGGGACTCCACAGCCACGAACTGGCGCGTCAGCTCGAGCACCAGGATCCGCAATGGCCCTCGATCCAGGCGCACCTGCCTGATCCTGCCACCGCCTCGCCCCAGCGGCTCGAGATGACCGCCGACGTTCTGCGGGCGCGCCGCTTCCCCGAGAGCGCCCTCGACTACTACGCCTACGCGCTCCAGCGCGGAGCCAACGAGGTCCAGATCCTCAATAAGATTGGCGTAACCCAGTTGGAGATCGGCAACCGCCGCATCGCGCGTGAGTTCTTCCAGCGCGTCGTCCATCTGAAGAAGAAGAGCGCCGACGGCTGGAACAATCTCGGCGCGGTCGAGTATCTCGAAGGCATGAACGGAAGCGCCATCTCCGACTACAAGCGGGCGATCAAGCTCGACAAGAAGTCGGCCACCTATCATTCCAATCTGGGCACCGTCTACTTTCAGACCAAGGACTTTGACCGCGCTCGCAAGGAGTTCAACATTGCGCTCAAGCTCGACCCCGATATGATGCTGCACCGCGGCGGCCCCGGCGGAATTACCATGCGCATGCTCTCACCCGCCGATCACGCCCGCTACTGCTACGAACTGGCGCGGCTCTATGCCGAGAATGGCGACGAAGAGAAGATGTTGCACTACCTCACGACGGCCAGCGAAGGCGGCTTCGATGTGATGGAGGCGATGCGAGGGGACGCGATCCTCGAAAAGTATCGCAAAGATCCTCGCGTTCTTCTCCTCGTGCATAACGCCGAAGCCCTGCGCACCGGCCATCTCTCCCTCGCTGAGAGCGTCGAGAATCTTCAACCGCTGCCCGCCGCCCCTACTGAACACGAGTGATGATTTAAAGCGCCTGATTAATCTCGCCTGTTAAGGATACGGCTTCAGCCGTGTCGAAATTGCTTTGTACCGTGGGCTTTAGCCCCTGAGGTACGATTCTTCATTGCACCGGATTTTTCCGCAACCTGTTTCGCCGCTGCGGGAATGTTCGGATTTAATCAGACCTTCCTAACGATACGGGCAATGGCGGCAGTTGGAGTTGCAGCAGTAGCCGCGCTTCAAGAGATACGCCGCCGTAAACACGATCCACGACCCCTCGTAATAGAAATCCTCCGGCGCAAGTGGAGCAGCCGCAGCATCTTCGTCAGTGAAGTGATCGTCGTCCTGTGGCGGCTCCGGCATCGTTAGCGCATCTTTCCTGGTTTCTGAGACAAAGTAAAACAACACGTCATCTCGACCACGTTGCAAAACGGTACGTCATCTCGACCGGAGCAACGGACAGCTTCATCGTCCGTTGCGCAGTGGAGAGACCCCTGTATTTCGCGTCTCCGCCCCACCCTAAAACAATGCCGGAACGTGCGTCACCGCCGCGGAGACAGGCAGCAGCACCGCAGGGATCTCCTCACCCTCCACATGCAGACTGCCGTTGCGATAGACGACCTGCCTGCCGGGAACCGCGGCGACACGCTCACCGGGGATGATAATGCCCGCAAGGTTGGCGGGATCGGCGGCGGCAACCGCGATGGTCGCGAGGCAGTCGCGGCTGCGGGCCGCGCGCAACGATTCGACAGCGGCGGGAAGCGCGAACTGTTCGCCGCCGAAGCCGGAGACGAAGCGGCCTCCGCGCACCTCGCCCCGTGCTTCCAGGCGGCGCAGAATCCCCAGCAGGTCACGCCATCGCGGAGCGTTCGACTCGCGAGCGAGCAGGTCGCGGAAGAGGATTCCATAGCGTGCCAGCAACATGCGCGCGGCAGATTCGATCGCCGCATCTGTCCGGCGTGCCTGCTCGATGGGCGTCGGCGCCGCATGAACTTCTTCCGACAGCAGCGACCAGCGCCCCGCGGAGCTGCGGGCTGTGCGTCTGCCCGGGGTCCCCGTCGCAGCCGATTTCCGCCGAGGATCCATCATGGAGCGTAACTGGTCGAAGCCGTCGGCGGCGGCGAGCCCGGCCGTGGCCAACTCCCACAGCGCGTGCTGCGTCTGCTGCCGCGTCAGACCCGCGATGCGTTGAATATCGTTGGCAAAGCAGGCTCCGCGCTGCTGAAGCAAACCGCGCACCCCGAGCGCTTCGGGGCTAAGCGCCTGTTGCAGCTTGGCCTCTTCAACACACTGCCGGGCGAGCGCGTGCGGCAGCCACTCGGCGGACTCGCGCATATAGAACGTGATCGGCGCGGCGTTGGTGGGGATCACCCGTCGCGGCGCGGCTCCATCGCCGAGGTCCCACGCCGGATGCGGCGAGACGCGGCCCCAGCCCACCGCGCCCGACAGGCACAGCGCATCGAGCCAGCGCGAATCGTAGTTGGCGACGCGCGCGGGCAGCAGGGTACGCTCCCACTCGATCGCCGGCGCCTCAAAGCCCTCAAGCTGATGCAGCGCTTCGAGCACGCCTTCCTCTCCCGCAAGCTGCGTCTGCGGAGCAAGATGCTGCCAGCCCAGCAGCCAGTGCATGTAGACGGCGGGCGTGACTGCCTCGACCTGTTTGCGCAGCGCGCTCAGAGTGCGGCGATGAATGCGTTGCAGGATGCGGCGCTCGCACCATTCGATCTCGTAATCGGCGTCGTGGTCAGCCGACGGCCTGGGATGCTCGAAGACGCCGCGCATCAGCAGCCCCTGCATCTCCATGGCAAGAAAAGCCTGAAAGATCTCCGCCGGATCGAGTCCAAGCCGTTTCGCAAAGGCGTTAGCGCTGGTTGGCCCGATCATTTGTAACCATCCCTGAACGCATTGCTTCAATGCCTGTTCTTTTGTAACTGATTCAGTTCCGTTATTGCTCCATAGCGCCGATACATAGCCAAGTCGCTCGCCAGCGACCCAACAGGGAATCCCATTGCAATCGGTCGTCTGAGCACGCCCCGTCCGGATGAGCCGCTCATAGAAGACCGGCCAGTGGCGGGCTTCCGTGGCATCGAGAACAGTAAACGGAAGCGCGACGACCGCATGCAGCAGATCGTGAAGCTCGTGCTCGTCGCGGATATCGGGCCAGCACTCGCGGCGCACCTCGTCGATGGCGCTCTGATCGAGCTTGCCCGCCTCTTCGAGCACGCCCTCAGGGAGCGATCGCCGCAGCGAGACAGCCCGCGCCCGGCGCTCTTCCAGTCCCGCATCGTCGAGGAAGGCGTAGGGATTGGCATTGATCAGTTCGTGCGCGAACTGCGAAGGCACCGGCGTATCGACGGCGAGACAGCGGATGCTTCCGTCCTTGATTCCGCGCAGAACTTCGATCAGCCCTTCGAGATCCATCGCCTCCTGCAGCACGTCCTGCATCACCTCATCGACCAGTGGATGCGCCGGAATCTGGATATCGCCGACGATGGTCTCAAAACACGCGGCGGCCTGCGGAAAGACGCTGGCCATCAGATCTTCGGCGCGGGTGCGCTGAATCTGTGGCGCGATGCGCTTGCCCTTCGAGAAGCGAAGCAGTTGCAGGCTGCGTCCCGCGGCCCAGCGCCAGCGCGTCTTGAAGATCGGCGATGCGATCGCCGCTTGTTCCAGCAGTTCCTTCGCGGTCTGCTCGGTAAGAAATTGGAAGACGTCGGCGAGCGGAAAGCTATGCTGCTCGGCCAGCGAGATGTTGATGCCGTTGTCGGTCGCCGCCGCCTGCAACTCGAAGTTGAAGCCGCGGCAGAAGCGCTTGCGCAGCGCCAGCCCCCAGGCCTTGTTGATGCGGCCGCCGAAGGGCGCGTGCAGGATCAGCTGCATGCCGCCGCCCTCGTCGAAGAAGCGCTCGGCGATGATGGTTGTCTTGCTGGGAACGGCTCCCAGTACGGCGCGCCCGCTGACGATGTAGGCGATAAGCTGCTGCGCTCCGCTGGCGCAGACACCGCACTCTTCCATCAGCCACGCGCTTGCCGCCGCGACTTCAGGCTGCGCGGGAGAGATGTAGCCGGGCGGCACGTTGGGGGTGCGGGCGGAGATCTGCTCGCGCAACTCGCCGACGCCGTCGCACAGCACGGCAGTACGCTGCGGCGCTTCGCCAAACCAGAAGGGAAGCGTCGGCGGCGCGCCGTGAGCGTCCTCGACCAGCACTCGCCCGGCAGCCTCGATGCGCTGGATGCGCCAGCTCGTGTTGCCCAGCAGAACCACATCGCCGGGGCTGGAGTCGACGGCGAAGTGTTCGTCGAGTGTGGCGATCTGTATGCCATCCGGCTGGAGAATGACGCTGAACAGCGCGGCGTCGGGGATGCTGCCGCCGTTCGAGATGGCGATCATCCGCGCCCCGCGCCGGGGATGAAGCTGCCGCTGGATGCCGTCGCGCAGCAGGTAAGCGCCGTAACGGCCGCGGCTCGACTCGATGCCTTCATGCAGCAGCGCGATCAACTCGTCGAAGCGTTCGCGCGTCAGATCGCGGTAAGGATAGGCGCGGCGCAGCGTGTCGTAGAGTGCGTCTTCCTCCCACGACTCCGCCCCACAGCAGGCGACGATCTGCTGCATCAGCACATCCATCGGTTGCGGTGGAACTTCGAGCCGGTCCAGTTCTCCGGCACGCATCTTGCGCACCAGCGCCGCCTGTTCCATCAGGTCGTCGCGAGTCGTCGCGAAGAGTCGGCCCTTGGGCACAGCTCCGCGCCAGTGGCCCGCGCGGCCCACGCGCTGCATCGCGACGGCGACGGCGCGCGTGGTGCTGATCTGGCAGACCAGATCGATGTCGCCGATGTCGATGCCGAGCTCGAGCGATGCCGTGGCGATTAATATCTTTATTTCCCCATTTTTTAATCGCTGCTCGGCGTCAAGCCGCAGATTCCGCGAGAGGCTGCCGTGGTGCGCAGCCACATGCTCGTTGCCGAGCCGTTCGGCGAGCGCGAACGCGATCTTTTCCACCAGCCGCCGCGTATTGACGAAGACCAGCGTCGAGCGGTGATTCTCAGCGTGCGCCGCCAGCTTGTCGAAGATCTCCTCCCACATCGCGGTCGTCGTCACCGAGCCAAGTTCGTCGCTCGGCACTTCGATGGCGATGTCCAATTCGCGCCGCTGGCCTACCTGGACGATGCGTGCCGGTCTGCGCGATTCATGAACCCCGGTCAAAAATCCGGCCACCACCTCAATAGGATTCTGCGTCGCCGAAAGGCCGATCCGCAGTGGCGGCATGGGCTGGCCCGTGAGAAACGCTCCCGGCGAGAGCCTGTTTTCGCCGCAGACCAGAGCCTCCAGCCGTTCGAGCGACAACGCCAGATGCGCTCCGCGCTTGTCGTCGGCCACGGCGTGAATCTCATCCACGATCACGGTGTTCACGCGGCGCAGATGCTCACGCGACTTGCCCGCCGTCAACAGAATGTAAAGCGACTCAGGCGTGGTGACAAGAATGTGCGGCGGGTTGCGCAGCATGGCGGCGCGTTCTTTGGGCAGGGTGTCGCCGGTGCGGACGGTGGTGCGAATCTCGGTCGAGAGATAACCGCGTTCGAGCGCAAGCTGCTGAATCTCGCGAAGGGGAGCATCAAGGTTCTTCTGCACGTCGTTCGAGAGCGCCTTGAGAGGACTGACGTAGACGATCTGCGTGCACGGCGCGAGCGTTCCGTCGATGGCCTGGCGCAGCAGCCGGTCGATGCAGACCAGAAACGCGGCCAGCGTCTTTCCGCTCCCCGTCGGCGCGGAGATCAATGTCGCCTCGCCCGCCAGAATACTGGGCCAGCCCTGCTCCTGCGGCTCGGTCGGGCTGCCGAATTTACTGATGAACCACTCCGCCGTAACGGGATGCGCCCAGGCCAGCGCGGCGGGGATCGCACGGATTTCAGCGGCCTGAAGCATGGGTTATTGTAGCGCGGTTTGTTCGATGTTTGTTCGCCGGAAATAGGTCGGCTATCTCTGGCTCAGTTCTCCCGCGACGACTCTTCGATTGAACTCAGCCGACTTGTTTCGGGGTACGCTCAGCGATTGCCAGTGGTCATGTGCGAAGTGCTTCGCCAGCAGAACAATTTGCCCGATGTGATGCGCATAGTGCGCCACCTGGCGATTCACGGCCTGCATGACTGAGTGTGCTTCGCCGCGAATGGTCACGGTGCGCGTCAGGTCGGTGTCCGTAAGCGGCTCCAGTGCCCGGAACACGCACGCCCAACCATCCTCCCATGCGTCCAGAAGCGCCTTGCGCGTCGCGGGCGGATCAACGAATTCGCTATCTCGATTGCGGTTCGGCTTCTCGCCGTCTGTCGTCAGAAAGTCGGTCCAGCGTGCTCGCATGTTGCCTGCCATGTGCTTCACGATAATGGCGATTGAGTTCGCTTCTTCATCCAGCACGGAAAAGAGCTGTTCGTCTGTCACCTGCTCCATCGCGTTTTCGGCAAGCTTTTTGTAGTGCAGAAATAGCTTCTGAGAGTCTTCGATGTATGACGTGGTGAACTGCAGTGCCATGATTCGCACCTCCGGACGATCTGCTGCCGATCTACATATTCCCCGTGCCCACATCGGCGGCGGCCGCGGCGGAGTTGCTCTCGTCGAGATACTGCTCGATCACCTTGTCGAGCGTCCCCTGCGCCGTGAGGATGAAGTCCACGGCATCGCGCCCGGCTCCCCGTCCCCCCGGATTAGGCGTCGTATAGTGCGCCACGGCCTTTGCCTGCGGACGCGCGTTCGCGGTGGCGATGGCCAATCCGCAGGCGCGCATCACCGGCAGGTCGATTACATCGTCGCCGACGTAGGCCAGCTCGTCGATGGTGATCCCGGCCTTGGCCAGAATCTCGTTGATAGCGTTCATCTTGTGCGACTGGCCCTGGTAGATGAACTCCAGTTTCAGGTCGTTCGCGCGAATCGCCACCGTCTGCGACTGACGCTTTGTGATGATGCCGATGCGCAGCCCGCCCAGCCGGGCCAGCGAGATGCCGAGGCCGTCGTGCGCGGCAAAGCCCTTGGCCTCGATGCCACGTCCGTTCGCGTCGGGAAGGACGAAGATCTGGCCATCGGTAAGGACGCCATCGACGTCGAAGATAAGAACTTTGATCTTTTTTGCGCGGTCTTCAGCAGTCATTTAACGATGATACCTTGGCCTCGCGAAGTGCCTTTTCTCTTCCACGCCGCATCGGACCATGTCTCATGGCCCTCAGCCCCTGTTACTCCGCAGACCGCGGCTGTGCGACAGGAAGCGGCATTTGCAGACCCTGCACTTCCAGGGGTACAGGCCGATGTACGGTAGTACGATCCGTTCCAGAAATGTCTTGCGCGTCCCTCGTGTCGTGTCGAAGGAATGGCATCGTTTGCAGTTAGGGATATTCGTGGTTCTGGCCATCTCATGGACTTTGGATGCAACTTTCAATCCATTCGTTGGTAGCCTATCAGTTAACAAATGAACGAGAGACTATCCCATTTCGATGAATCCGGTCGCGCTCGCATGGTCGATGTAAGCGCCAAGTCCGAGACCCGCCGCGAGGCCACCGCATCGGCCTTCGTCGAACTTTCCGATGCCGTTCTCGTCGCGCTGCCCCGGAATCCCAAGGGCAATCCGCTGGAGGTAGCCCGCTTCGCCGGCATTCAAGCAGCCAAGCGCACCTCCGAGCTGATCCCGATGTGCCATCCGCTGGCCCTGACCTTCGTCGATGTCGAGGCCACGGTCGTCGCGGGCGGCGTCGCCATCGAGGCCACGGCAGCTACCGTCGCCGGCACCGGCGTCGAGATGGAGGCCATGGTCGCCGCCTCCATCGCCGCGCTCACCGTCTACGACATGACCAAGGCCCTCGACAAGGGCATCCGCATCCGCGAGGTCGTGCTCGTAAGCAAGAGTGGCGGCAAGAGCGGCGACTACCGCCGCTAGAGCTATTTCCTACTCAGGCGTAGCTTCCTTTGTTTGTCATTCCCGAAGGGAATCCGCGTTTTGCTCGAATCATCAAGGAAACAATCAGACCGCCGTGGCCAGCGTCACCGCGAAGAGATGGAGCGGGTCCAGCCACGATTGATCGATGACAAATCTGGCTGGCGTCAGCAGAGCTTCAATCGAATCGGACGTGAACTTGTAGCTGTTTTCGGTGTGAATCGTCTCGCCGCGCGCGAAGTCAATCGCCAGCGCCGGGTCCGAGGCGGTTGCGGGCAGGTGAACCCGCTGCTGCGCCAGAGAGGCGAGATGCATCTCGATGCGCGACTGGCCCGCGTTCCATACCGCCTTATGGTCGAAGGACTCCGGGCGGAAGTCGGTGCCGAGGTCGCGGTTCAGCCGGGTGAGCACGTTGCGGTTGAAGGCGGCGGTAACGCCCGCATCGTCGTTGTAGGCGGCCAGCAGCGTGTCGGCGCTCTTGTTCCGTCCCGGGGCCAGGTCCGTTCCCAGCAGCAGCTTGTCGCCGGGAAGAAGCTGGGCGCGGACGTTCGCCAGCAGCGCCGCCGCCGCCTTGGGCGAGAAGTTGCCGATGCTCGACCCAATGTACAGCGCCAGCGTCCGCAGGCCGGGCAGCCGGTCCAGCGGCAGCGGCTCTCGTGTATAGTCCGCCACCTGGCAGCGAACGGTGACGTCGGGAAAGTTCGCCTCGATATTTTCGCTCGCCGCCGCCAGCGCCGTCTCCGACACATCGACCGGCTGGTAGACCACCTTGCCCTGCTGGCGAACGGCGGCGGCCAGCAGGATGCCGGTCTTGGTCGCCGTCCCCGCGCCCAGTTCGATCAGCGTCAGCGTCTGGTGCTGGTCGCCCGCGGCCCGTCGCAGAATCTCGTCGGCGTGGGCGCTAAAGATGGAGCGTTCGGTGCGGGTCAGGTAGTACTCGGGCAGCTCCGTAATCTGCTCGAAGAGGCGCGAGCCCTCCTCGTCGTAGAACAGCCAGGGAGAGAGGGTACGGGGCCGGGCCGTCAGTCCGGCACGAGCTTCGGCGGCGACCGCGGAGGTCATAGCGTCAAGGGTCTCTGGAGTCTCAGGGGCGGCGGCGATCGATGGCACTTGGGAGTCTTCCCTCCATTTTGAATGCGGCCACGCCGCCCGGTTCGTCAAGCTTCGGTGATCAGGTTTAAATCAGTCCATTGGATGCAGCGTGGGGGTTCGACGACTTCGCCAAATCAATAAACCCAGGTAGAACAGCATCTCAACCATTTCTAAACGTCATCTCGACCGAAGCCGTGCAGTTTCATCGCGCGGCGCAGTGGAGAGACCCCTGTATTTCGCTTTTTGTTCCGTCATCCACAATACATAGCCATCCCAGCGTCGAGACAGCCCAAAACTCTATTGCCCCGCGTCGGCGGCCAGCCGCAGCCCAGAGAACTGCCAGCGGGTCGCGGGGCTGAAGAAGTTGCGATAGGTCGAGCGGATATGCGTGGCCGGCGTTACGCACGAGCCGCCACGCAGCACCACCTGGCTGGACATGAACTTGCCGTTATACTCACCCAGCGCGCCCGGTAGC
>Ga0207705_10000903_pt1 | contig 24279 bp, 20 predicted proteins | sample KBSC13metaG_FD_184314 | JGI IMG/M metagenome (GOLD analysis project Ga0207705, IMG submission 184314) | Corn rhizosphere microbial communities from Kellogg Biological Station, Michigan, USA - KBS C1-3 metaG (SPAdes) (version 2) | ecosystem: Host-associated > Plants > Roots > Rhizosphere > Soil ... | reverse complement strand
AGCGGATCAAGCTAAGCCTTTAGCGGGCTTGGATTGCGGCGCCGGTTGGTGCCGACCTGCTTCGCGGGCACGCCCATCATCACCGCGTCGGGCGGCACATTGGTGAAGATCACGGAATTGGCGCCGATGATTGCATTCTCGCCGATCGTGACATTGCCCACGATCACTGCGCCCGCGCCGATATCCACGAAATCGCCGATCACAGGCTTCGCGTTCAGATCGTCGGTCGTGCGAATGCCGAAGGTCGTGTTCTGGCGGATCGTCACGTCATTGCCGATCGCGCGCGCGCCCAGGATCATGCCCCCGAAATGTTCGAGCTTTACGCGGCGGCCGACCTGGACCGTGTAATCGAGCTTCATCCCGAACCAGAACTGGCTCATCTTGTTGAAGAAGCGGTAGATCAAGGTGAGCGGCGCGCGCAGCAGCTTCGTGCGCACCCCCATCCGCCAGTTGCCGAAGCGATGGATCAAAAGCATCAGGAAGCCTTGGCTGAGCAAGCTGGCATCGTTGGTGCGATAATCCTCGCGAACCAGATCCCAGAAGCCGATGCCGGGCGGATTGAGGTTGCGGCTGCCGTTGGGCAGAGGCGGCGCGCCACCCGGCTGGCTCATCAGTGCGTAGAAATCACCGGCCGCATCGACTTGGTCGATCAGCGCACCCAAGGGCCGCCATTCCCAACCCGCAGGCGCCTCACCCAGCGCGCGTTCCAGCGCGAGCGTCATCTGCATATGCGCGAGGGAATCGCCCGCCATATCGGCGAAGCTGCGGTCGCGATCGACCGCGCGGCCGAGCAGTTGGCCGATCAGTTGCGCGAAATTGTCCGTCGCCCCCGTCATCGCGTCCGCACTTTCATTTGATGCGCGCTGGGCGTCCAGAGCCGCGGCGAGCGCTTTGCGCTGCACCTTGCCCGTGTCAGTCCGCGGCAAGGCGTCGATCTCGTACACCCCGATCGACCCGCGCGCGTTGACGCCCTGTGACGCCGCCTGGTCGGCGACCGCCTCGACCAGTTGCTCGCGTTTTGCGTGCGTGGCAGGCGTCACCACCAGCCCGATCCCGTCGCCGCGCAGCGGATCGGGCCGGCGCAGCAGCGCGAACTCGCCCGGATCGACGCCGTCGGCGGCCAGCCGCTGACGGATCGCGGCCTCGACCAGATCGGGCGACAGCTTGATCCCGCCGCAATTGATCACGTCATCGCCGCGCCCTTCGTAAAAGAGCATGCCGTCCTCGATGCGGCCGATATCCGAGGTTTCGAGCCACGTATTCTTGCCCAGGGGATGCCACGCCTCGCCGTCGAGGATGCCAAGCGCGACATGCGGCCCCTTGATCTCGATCCGACCATTCTCGCCAATCCGCACTACGGTCTCGCCCTCGGCGCGGCCGACCGATCCCAACGCCGTCTCCGGCGCGTCATGGATCGACTGCAGCGTGGCGCGCGAGGCTTCGGTCAGGCCATAATGCTGGACGATGCGGGCATTGGGCACCGCGCGGCGGAGCGCGGCTTTCTCGTCGGCGGACATATATTGACTGCCGATCTCGACCCAGCGGACCTTGGCCAGTTCGTCGCCGAACCGATCGAGCGCGCCCAGGAAGACGCGCCACAGGCTCGGCACGGCGGAGATGGCGTTGATCTCGTCCGCCGCCAGCATCCGCCGTATCTCGGCGAGGTCGAAGCCCGCGGGCGGGATATAGGCCTTGCCGCCCGCGTTGAGCACGATCCGGCAGCGCGCATAGCCGAACGAATGATAGACCGGGACGCCGATATATTCGCGGATTTCAGGCGTGATCGCCATCGCCCGGCTGACCCGCTCCACGACATCGTGGAGGTTGCCGTGGCTCAGCAGCACCGCCTTGGGCGTGCCCTGCGTGCCCGAGGTGAAGGAGATTTGCGCGGGTTCGTCGCCGCCGTGCGATGTCCAGTCGATGTCGATCCAGCCCGCGCCCGGCGCCGGCCGCTGGATCTCGGTGGTGTGGGTGCGGTCCAGCCGATCTTTATCGTCCGCGCTCGTGATCGGCACCGATATCAGGCCGGCGTCGAGATTTTCGAGCATCTGACGGACATAGCCGACGCTGTTGGCGGCGATGACGCCGACCGTGCGCAGCGTAGCGAAGGGGTTGGACTGTGCGTCGCTCATGCCTGCTTCCTGCCCTCGGGCAGCGAATAGCCATAAGCGAACATGTCGTTCCAGAGGTAAGGCGCATCCTCGATCGGCTGGCGCCGGATTGTCCGGTGCGCGCGGTAGAGAAGGTCGCCCGCCAGGAACAGCATATTGGCCAAGCCCGCGCGGACCCGGCCGTAGCGATCATGGAAGAATTTGTAGCGCGACTGGTACCAGTAAGCGGGCAGCCGCTTCGGTGCTGCATCCGTCTTGACGCCCGTCGCCGCACCCTGGAGGTGAACCACGCGGCTGTCGCTCACATGCCAAACCTCATAGCCCGCCCGCCATACGCGCGACATGAGGTCGGTCTCTTCGAAATAGAGGAAGTAGGCCGGGTCCATCAGCCCGACCCGGTCGATCACACCGCGCGGCATCATGAAACTCGCGCCGGTCACCCAATCGACCCGGCGGGTTTCCATCAGATCGGGTATCTTGACCGGTGCGCCGGGGACGATGCGATCGAGGATGCCCAAGCGCGCGCCGCGAAAGAATTCGCGCCATGGTGCTGGGAAGCGGAAGCCGTAGGCGCGCAAGCTGCCGTCCGGATTTTCCAGCCGGCTGCCCGCTACGCCTGCCTTGGGCTGCGTCTTGAGCAGATCGACCAAGGCCTTGATCGCGCCCGGATGCACATAGGTGTCGGGGTTGAGGAAGTGGACGAAATCCACCTCCGGGTCGCCCAGCACCTTATGCTCGATGATGTAGTTGTTCCCATAAGCGAAGCCGCCATTGGTCCCGATCGCGAAGCAGGTGCAGAAATCGAGGCCCTTGTCCGCGATGTAAGCACTGATCGTCTCGACCGACCCGTCCTGCGAATCCGCATCGCCGACATAGACTTTGAGCCGGAGCGCGTCGCTCCGCTCGTCCACCAGCGAATCCAGGCAGGCCTTCACCAGCTCGGGCGTCTTGTAATTGACGATCACCACCGCGACGCAGATCACTGTGTGAAGCTCCTCTGCCCTTGCAAAACGCGGCCTCGCCCACTTGCCCGCACAGAGGCGCATTGACAATGGCGCGCGGCTGATCGACCGGATTTCCGCATGACTGAAGCTGCATACATTATCGAGGGCGCCACCGGCCCGTGGGAAGTCGTGATCGGGCTGGAGGTCCATGCCCAGGTCACCTCCAACGCCAAGCTCTTTTCAGGCGCAGCGACTGCGTTCGGCGCGGAACCCAACACCCAGGTCAGCCTGGTCGATGCGGCGATGCCCGGCATGCTGCCCGTGCCCAACCGGGAATGTATCCGCCAGGCGGTGCGCACCGGCATGGCGATCGGTGCCAAGATTAACCGCTGGAGCCGCTTCGACCGCAAGAATTACTTCTATGCGGACCTGCCGCAGGGCTACCAGATCAGCCAGCTCTACCACCCGCTGGTCGGCGAGGGCGCGATCGAGATCAGCCTCGACGAGAAGGACCCCGAGGGCGCGACCAAGACGATCGGGATCGAGCGCATCCATGTCGAGCAGGACGCCGGCAAGCTGATGCACGACCAGCATCCGACACGCTCCTACGTCGATCTCAATCGATCGGGCGTTGCACTTATGGAGATCGTCTCGCGCCCCGACATGCGCTCGCCTGCAGAGGCGGGTGCCTATCTGCGCAAGCTGCGCGCGATCCTGCGCTATGTCGGTTCGTGCGACGGCAATATGGATCAGGGCTCGATGCGCGCCGACGTCAATGTCAGCGTGCGCAAGCCCGGCGCCGAATTCGGCACGCGCACCGAGACCAAGAACGTGAACTCGGTCCGCTTCGTCATGGCCGCGATCGAGGGCGAAGCCCGCCGCCAGGTCGACGTGCTCGAGGCGGGTGGCAGCATCGTGCAGGAAACGCGGCTTTACGATCCCGACCGCAACGTCACACGATCGATGCGCTCCAAGGAGGATGCGCACGATTACCGCTATTTCCCCGATCCCGATCTGCTGCCGCTCGAGCTGGACGACGCATTCCTCGCCGAATGCGAAGCGAGCCTGCCCGAATTGCCCGACGCCAAGCGCCGTCGCTACGAAAACGAACTTGGTATATCCGCCTACAATGCCGGTGTGATCACCGCCGAGGTCGAGATGGCGCGCTGGTTCGAGGAGATCCTCGCCCAGGGTGCCAAGCCGGCCCCTGCCGCCAACTGGCTGACGTCGGAATTGTTCGGTGCCCTGAACCGGCTCGGCAAGGATATCGGCGAAAGCCCGGTCAGCCCCAGGCAGGCGGCCGAGCTTCTGAACCTCGTCGCGGACGGCACGCTATCGGGCACGCTTTCCAAGCAGGTGTTCGAGATCATGCTCGAAACCGGCGACGATCCGTCGAAGATCGTCGAGGAGCGCGGGCTCAAGCAGACCAGCGACACAGGTGCGATCGAAGCGGTAATCGCAGATATTCTCGCCAAGAACGGTGCGCAGCTGGAACAGTATCGCGCGGGCAAGGTTGCCTTGTTCGGCTTCTTCGTCGGCCAGACGATGAAGGCGATGGCAGGAAAGGCGAATCCCGCGGTGGTGAACGAGCTCCTCAAGAAAGCGCTCGACGGCTGAAATGGCCTCCCCCCAGCCGGATATCTCCGCCGCCAAACCTGATTGGTCGCGCGAACAGCGCCGGCACGGCGAATGGAATCCGGGCAAGAAGCTGCTCGCCAGTATCCGCGATTATCAGCGGCACGGTGGCCTGCGGCGCAAGCTGGCGGTGCTGCGCCATCGTTTCTGGTCGATGGTGTCTGGTGCGGACATTCCGATCAATACGCAGATCGGTGGCGGTCTGCTCATTCCACATCCCAACGGGATCGTGATCCACTCCGCGGCCGTGATCGGCCCCAACTGCCTGATCTTCCAGCAGGTCACGATCGGCGATGCCGACGGCATCCCGACGATCGGCGGTCATGTCGACATCGGCGCGGGCGCCAAGGTTCTGGGCGCGATCACGGTAGGCGATCATGCGCGGATCGGCGCCAATGCGGTGGTGCTGCGCGACGTTCCTGAAGGCGCGACGATGGTGGGTATTCCCGCGCGGGCTGTCGGTGTTTAGCTTGGCCGATGTCCGGTACGACGTGGCTCGAGCGGGTCGGTTCGATACGATCCCGATAGCTAGCGCAACGCGGCTGTCGAAGCCTCCCGCCGCGCCAGCGATTGCGCCACAGCACGATCACGATCGGCCGCGATCAGCGCGGCGACTCCGGAAAGCGGCGCGCCCGTCGGCACGCCCGCCTCGGTCTTCTGCACGGGCGACATTCCGCGCATCGCCCACAGGACAGCGCCAAGCGCGCATATCTCATAAAATGGTGTTGAGCCCGAACCGCCGAAGCTCGTGAAGAAGCTGTTCACGATCGAGAAAAGGGCCACCGAGAAAATGAAGGCGCCAATCCGTACCATTTCCGGATTGGCTCGCAGCTTCCGTCGGGCTCCGAGCATTGCGAGCGTGAGACTGACGAAGACCATAACCAGACCCAGGATGCCGAGATAGCCGAGTGTCAATCCATAGCTGATATAGCCGTTAACCAGATCTATGATCCCCTCGCCCTGGCGCAGGTCCTCGAGATTGTTCATCGCCGTTGCCAGGTTCGTGCCGAGCATGGGGTGCTTGTGAATTTCCTCCAAGCCGCGGTGCAAAAGCTGAATACGATAATCGGCGGTATCCTGCGTATCTGCGCTCTTACCCAGCAATGCCGCGAAGAAGGGCGAGAATTGCGCAGCCACATGGGCAAACAAATAGACGCAGCCCGCCGCTCCGGCCTTGGCCGCGAGCGCCCCATAGCGACGATTATAGAAATCTTGCGCGATGATGCCGATACCGACTGCAACGATCGCCCCCCGGGTGTTTGCTGCCAGAATACCCAGCACGATGACAGCGAGAGCAAGATACCATTTGACGCTGGATGCAAAGGAATTTCGCAGGGTGAGCACGGCCATCGTCGCCATCGCGAGATACGTACCGAGAGAGGTAGAATCGGCGAACGACGCCGGAGCCCGGATCATGCCGGCGCGCAATTTTCCGTAGATGTTAACGGCGCGATGCACGCCGAGCATGCCGTCGATCTGTGCATAGATAAGCCAGTGCATCCTCACTTCTACTATGGCGACGACCGCCATTACAAAGCCGGTGAGGGCAAAGGTGAGAGTGAAGCGCCGAACATCCTGCTCAGTCGCCATGGAACGGCTTAGAAAGAAATACGGCAGAAGGATCTCGATCAGGATCGGCTCATAACCCCGCAATGTCGACGTCAGGCCTTCATCGCGCGCGTGGGCAAACTCTAGTACGACAATAAGAAGAACGGGTACGTCGAAGCGAGCGAGCCTTAGCGGTTGCCCGGGCGCCTTGGTGAAATAGGCGATCATCAACCCAAGCGAACAGAAAGAATATTTGCTTATAGTGAAGAGATAGAGGCTCCCTGCCGTAAGTTTAATGTAAAGCAGAGGCAAGGAGACGGTGAGAATGCAATAGAGCGCCGCAGCCTCTCCACGGCTTTTCGCCATCACGGGAAGTGCCAACATCAGGGCCAGGTAAGCGACCCACACATTGTGCCCCCACATGCCCACGACGAACATGGACAGGAATAGCGCCAAGGGTCGCCCCTTGATCCAGGCGGCATCCTCCTTCCGGAGCAGAGCGGCAAAGCCATAGATCGCGATGGTAAGGAGTATCAGGCCCTTCACGGTCATCAGAATCTGGGAAAGCATCCTGAGACCCCTCTCAAATCGTTACGGCCGCACCGACCGCCGGAACAGTGGCCTTACGCGCGACTTTTCGGCATGTTCCAGCCGCAGTGTGCGTATGTTCGGACGCGCCGATGACGGTCAATGCGCCGAGTTCCTAGTTTCGAGATGCGCCATCTCGTCACGGACGGCGCGCATTTTGGGCGCCTCGGAAAGCGGCTGACCGACATATTCAACCAGGCCCCAGCCTCCGTAACGGCTGATCGCCCCCGAAGAACACCAGAGCATGAGCACATCACCAATCTGATCGCGCCAAAATCGGATATATTTCCTGTATGCGTCGTACATGCGGGCATCTCGCTCGACTTGCTGCTCAAACGTCAGGTCCTTGAAAGTCAGCGCTTGCCCGCCTTCGTAAGCGATGTACCGCTTGCCGTACTCGCTCGCTACCGCTTTCGCCTGCAGTGCCATTTTCAGAACGCGATCGATCTCTTGGTCCATATGGGCATAAAGATCGTCGACGTTCGCAAACGTCATCAAGCTGAGCTTGCCGCCGAAATAGGGGGCCGTCGAAAGCGCATCAACGTGGCGCGGCGTGTCCTTATACCCCATGACGATCTTGGCGCAGCCATCGCCGTTTTGGCATGCGGCGACCCGAACCAGCCTGCTCGGCCGGTCCGCGAAAACTCTGGACCAGATATCCATTACATGGGCCAGCCGTTGCGCGTACCGGAACAAGCCTGCGGTATTCGGATCGGCAGCCAGATTAGCGGCGACGCCTTCCTTCATCGCCTGCTGGCTGGCCTTGAAGCTATGATTCCATAGCTCGTTGCCCATCTCGACGTAGACGGTTCGGTCCGCCGGCACCGAGGCATGCACCATCCGGGCGAAATGCTCATAATATTCATCATCCGCATTCCAGGGCATGTTGAACCACGGATCGGCACCAGCCCTGTTCGCAAACTCGATCATGTCTTCGATCGGGACGCCATCGTTGTGGATCGTATCGATCGCGCCGGGCAAATGGCGTGTCTGCCAGGTAACAGGCGCATTCTCGTTGGTGTTCTGCCAATCCATAAAGCGGATGATCTTGAAGCCCTGAACGGTTTCCAGATAGCTCCGGTCGAACCGCGCCGCAGCAGGCATGCTCGTCTCGCGACAATCAACATTGCGAACGGGGTCGGTCGGATCCACGTCAGTCAGCGTCAACGAAGCCGAGCCCGTCAGCCCCTGATCATTATTCAACGCGAAAGATAAGCCCTTGGCGTCGTATCGCACGCCCTGCACCCGCCGCCCGCCGACCTTGAGGACACCTTTGCCCGCCCAAGTGCAACGAACCGTCGGATTCTTGTCGGCCACATTCGGCAATGTCAGAACGCGCATGAGACTGGTGCCCGGCGCAAGCCTCTTGATGTTGCCTTGCGTATCGATTTGATCGGGGGGCAGCGGTTCATGATTCAAAGCCAGCCAGTTGCTGGCTGCAGCAAGGTTCGCAAGGCTGCGCCCGTTTCCGTAATAGGTTGGTTGGGTCACGCTGACGCCGATCGTGGTGGGCAAGACCGCCGAAGCAGCCGTCGTATGCGCGCCAGCCAGGGAGACGCCTAGAGCCGCCAAGCCCGCACGTAGCCCATGCCTGTTCGTCATCCCAGCCTCCGCATGCATGTTCCGCCGCGCGATCGGGTAAAGTGCCAGCGCGGCCAACGCGATCAGGCCAAGAACGATCAGCAGCAATCGACGCACGCCACCGGCCTCACCCGTTGTGGGTCCGGACCCTAGCCACTCGCCGGTCAAGGGACAAGCATTGGGTCAGGCGACTTCGGAACGCAGGCTTCTCCAGCTCACGACCAGCCAGGCAGCCGTGGTGAGGATGCCCGCCATTCCGATCATGGTGAGCTGAAGGCGATCGTGCGCCTCGATGACACAGGGAATATGGACCAGCAGCACGAACGAGGACATCATCAGCGCCTCGATCGTCGCCGCGGCGCGGACGCGGATGCCGGCCAGCAGGCAGGCGCCGGTCAGCGCATGGATCGTGCCGGTCAGATATGCGAGACCAAGTCGATCGGGCAGCCAGGCCGGCACCATCTGCGCGGTGAAATCGGCATAGACGAAGTGCGATGCGCCGAAGACGATCAGGCACAGGCCGAAGGCGAGCCGGACCAGCAGCGCGCGTTTCTGCGTATCGAACAGCCCTGTGAGCGTGGCGAGACCGAGCGCATTAGCCGACGCCTCGCTTAGGCCGAGCAGGGCGCCCACATTATGATCGGTCACGACATGCGGCAGGTGCAACACGAGCGCCCATAGCCCCACCCAGCCCGCACCCAGCATCGCCCCTTTGGTCCGCCATTGCGGCAACAGCACGCCAATCCCGGCGACGAAAAGGATCACTGCTGACAGAAAAGCGAACGGTACCTTCCACGACGCGCCGTCCGGCGTGGGCTGCCAGGTGAGCAGGCTGTCGCGATAGGCGGCATTCAGGATGCCGAGATAGATCAGCAATAATCCGGCGGCGATCGTCGCCACCGGCCGAACGCCGTCCCGCACCTTGTCCATATGTCCTCCCCTTTTTCGGCCTCAATATTCGAGCTTGGGATACCAATCGGGCCGGCGCCCCTCCGGCGTGGTGTCGAGCAGGGTCCAGAGCGGCGACAGATCGGGCGCGCCGCGCGGATCCTGCCCCGGATCCATCGATTCGGGCCCCATCTCGCCGCCGTAGAAAAGCCGGATCTTGCCATCCTTGCGGCTGAAGACGTTGAGCGCGGGCACGTCTTCCGTGTTCTCCACCAGCGCGTGGTAGTCGCGGCTGTAGGTGCCGTCGGGATCGCTGTAGAAAGTCAGATTCTTCCAGCCGCGCTCCGCGGCGAACGCCGCCATCCGCGCGACCGGCGAGCGCGAAATCACCGCCAGCGCGACATTCTGCATGAGGTCCGCCGCGACCCCGTTCAGCCCGCCCAGGAAATTGGTGCACATCGGGCACGGCCGCTCCCGCTCCGGCCCGAACATCCAGCTATAGGTGATGAGCGTCTGCTGATCGCCGAACATATCTGCCAGCTCTACCGGCCCGGTCGCGCTGTCGAACCGATAGTCGCCCGTCACCTCGCCGCCCGGCGGCAACGCGCGCCGCATCTCCGCTACGCGTTCGATATGACGCCGAAGCTCGATCTCCTCGGCCAGCAATGCGGTGCGCGCCGTGCGATAGGCGCCGCTTTCGTTCGGGTAAGGCCAGCCGCTTTTTGCCGCCATGTCCTTCGCATCGGCCAGCCCGTCCGCCATCTTCTGCTCCTCACGAAAAAGGCGTCCGGTACGGACCTAACCGATCGGATCGCCGCTTTGGACCCCGTTCCTTTTGGCCCAGTCGTTCAACGCCTTTCTGGCCCAGAAAGGCCCGTGGCGCCGAAGCCTCCGATCGCGCGACGGGAATCCTTGCCCTTCGGGCTTCGCTGCTATAAGCGCCCCGCTTCCGACGAGCGTGCCGCGGGCGTGGCGGAACTGGTAGACGCGCTGGATTTAGGTTCCAGTATCGCAAGATGTGGGGGTTCGAGTCCCTTCGCCCGCACCAGCCTGTCCATGCCCGACGCATCTATTTTTCGAAGGCTTTGAGTAAGCGATCATGCAGACTGTCGAGACGTTGAACGAGGGCCTCCGCCGCTCCTACAAGCTGACCATCCCGGCCAAGGCGATCCAGGCCAAGGTCGATGCCGAGGTCAAGCGCGCGGCACCGACCATCAAGATGCCCGGCTTCCGTCCCGGCAAGGTTCCGCCGAACCTGATCAAGAAGATGCATGGCCCCGCGCTGGAGCAGGAAGCACTCAACACCGCGGTCCAGGAAGGCGTGCAGACGCTGATCCAGCAGCAAGGGCTGCGCCCGGCGATGCAGCCGCAGGTCGCGCTCGACGACGATTATGCCGCGGGCAAGGATGTCGAGATCAAGGTCGAGCTCGAAGTGCTCCCCGACGTCCCGACCCCTTCGATCGAGGGCATCAAGCTCGAGCGCCTGACGGTCGAGCCGTCGGACGCCGAAGTCACCACTCAGATCGAGCGCTTCGCCGCGCAGCAGAAGAGCTTCGCGTCGGCCAAGAAGGGCCATCCCGCGATCGAGGGCGACCAGGTCATCATCGATTTCGTCGGCAAGACCGAGGACGGCGTCGCCTTCCCGGGCGGCACCGGCGAGGACATGGCGGTCGAGCTCGGCTCGGGCCGCCTGATCCCGGGCTTCGAAGAGCAGCTCGAGGGCGTGAAGGTCGGCGACAGCAAGACGCTCAACGTCACCTTCCCCAAGGATTATGGCGAGAAGAGCCTGGCTGGTAAGCCCGCCACCTTCGACATCACGGTCAAGGACGTGAAGGTCGCCGCCGAGGCGAAGCTCGACGACGAGTTCGCCAAAGGTCTGGGCCTGGAAAGCTTCGACAAGCTCAAGGAACTTTTCAAGGGCCAGGTCGAGCAGGAGCTGAACGGCCTCACCCGCACATACATGAAGCGCAAGCTGCTCGATCAGCTCGCCCATGGCCATGACTTCCCGGTTCCGCCGTCGATGGTCGAAGCCGAATTCGCGCAGATCTGGAACCAGCTCCAGCACGAGGCCAGCCACGAGGAAGACCCCGCGGCCGCGCTTGCCGAGATGGAGAAGGACAAGGCCGACTATCAGGCAATCGCCGAACGCCGCGTCCGCCTGGGCCTGCTGCTGTCCGAGATCGGCCGCCAGCACAATGTAGAGGTCAGCGCGCAGGAGATGCGCATGCTCGCCGCCCAGGCCGCGCAGCAATACGCGCCCAAGGATCGCGAGCGCTTCATGGAATATGTGACGAGCGACCCGGTCGCCGCCGCCCAGCTGCGCGCGCCGCTCTATGAGGACAAGGTTGTCGACTTCCTGTTCGACAAGGCGACCGTCACCGACCGCACCGCCACCCGCGAGGAGCTGGAAGCCGCGATCGAGTCTGAAGATGATGCGATCGGCGGTCACGTCCATGGTCCGGGCTGCGGCCACGACCATCACGATCACGACCATGGGCACGACCATGACCACAAGCCGAAGAAGGCCGCCGCTAAGAAGGCTGCGCCCGCGAAGGCGGACGTGAAGGAAGATGCCGAGCCCAAGAAGCCGGCGGCGAAGGCCAAGGCGGCCCCGGCCGAGAAGGCTGAGAAACCGGCCGCCCAGGCGAAGGCCGCTCCGGCTGCCGAAGAAAAAGCCGAAAAGGCGCCCGCCAAGAAAGCGGCGCCCAAGAAGGCCAAGTAATCCCTCTGTCCCACTGGGACGGATCGAGAGAAGGGCATGGGCGCGAGTCCGTGCCCTTTTCTATTTTCGCGCCGGGAAATAAGAGAAGGCCATGAACCCGCGCATCGCCGTCATCCTCCCCTGCTACAATGAGGAAGCGGCGATCGGCCTGACCGTCGCCGGCTTCCGCGCGGCGCTGCCCGATGCGGCGATCTACGTTTTTGACAATAACAGCTCCGACCGCACGATCGCGGTCGCCGAACAGGCCGGCGCGCAGGTCCGGCGCGAGCCGATGCAAGGCAAAGGGAATGTCGTGCGCCGCATGTTCGCGGACATCGAGGCCGACATCTATGTGATGGCCGACGGCGACGCGACCTACGATCCGCAAGCCGCGCCTGACATGATCCGTCGCTTGGCAGAAGAACATCTCGACATGGTGGTCGGCGCGCGCGCGAGCGAGGTGGAGGCCGCCTATCGGCGTGGCCACCGCTTGGGCAACCGCGTCCTGACCGGCATCCTCGCGCGGCTGTTCGGCCGTACCTTCAGCGATATCCTCTCGGGCTACCGCGTCTTCTCGCGCCGCTTCGTGAAGAGCTTCCCGATCCTGTCGGCGGGCTTCGAGATCGAGACCGAGATCAGCGTCCACGCGCTCGAACTGCGCATGCCGGTGGCCGAGGTCGTCACCCAATATGGCGCGCGGCCCGCGGGTTCGGCTTCGAAGTTGTCCACCTATCGCGACGGCTGGCGCATCCTGCGCACGATTCTGACCTTGTTTCGAATCGAGCGGCCGGTCCTCTATTTCGGCTCGCTCGGCGCCCTGCTCGCATTGCTTGCGGGGATGCTCGCCGTGCCTTTGATCGTCACCTATGCGCAGACCGGCCTGGTCCCGCGCCAGCCGACCGCGATCCTGATCACCGGGCTCGCGATCGTGGCCTGTCTATGCTTCTTCGCAGGTCTGATCCTCGATACGGTGGTACGCGGCCGGCGCGAGATGCGGCGGCTAGCTTATCTGGCACTGCCCGCACTCTAGACTTCGCCGCGGTGCAGCAATCGGCGTAGCGCACTTCTGCCCCTTCTCGTCTTAATTCAGGTCAAGTCAGAGGAACGCGCCTGCAGCATCGCCGTTTGGCCGGAGCATGCGTAACGAGTTGCGGGCTTTACAGGCTCCGCCGCGAACCCCGTGGATCGACACGGCGCGCGGTCTGGGCATCATCCTGGTCGTCTACGGGCACGTGCTCCGCGGCCAGTATCATGCCGGCCTGCTCGCCTGGACCCCCGCGATCGATCTGCAAGACCGCGCGATCTACGCCTTCCACATGCCGTTCTTCTTCCTCCTTTCGGGGCTGTTCGCCGGTACGCGCATTTCATCGCGCAGCGAATTCGTCCGCCGCAGGTTTGTGACGATCGTCTATCCCTATCTCCTGTGGTCGGTCGTGCAGACGTTGCTGACGATGGGCGCGGGCCGTCTCGCCAACGGCCACCATCATTTGTCCGATCTCGAACTGATCGCCACCGATCCGATCGGGCAATTCTGGTTCCTCTACGTACTGGCGATGCTGCAGATCCTGTTGCTGTTGCCGCGACGCCTGTTCCTGCTGATGGTACCCGTCGGAATACTGGTCTTTCTGACCTCTGGCAGCGGTCCCTTGCTCGCACGCGCCGGCTGGTACCTGCCATTCTTCGCAACCGGCGTGATCCTCGGCCGCACGGGCCTCGAAGCAATGTTGCAGACTGCGTGGCAGGCTGTCGCCTGGCTCTTCGCCGGCCTTCTCGTCTTCTCCGTCCTGCTCGCAATCCTGCCTTCGCTCGGCGGCATCGCGGCGGACCTGACGAAATATGCGCTGGCAGGCGCGGGGATCGTTGCAGCGCTGGGCCTGGCTCGTTTGCTGGACGGCCGGATCGCCTTGCTGCCCGCATTGGGCATGGCCTCGATGGGCATCTTCGTGCTGCATGTCATCTGCGCCGCCGCGATGCGTGCGGGGGTCGAGCATATCGGCGTAAACCAGCCTGCCATCGTCGTTTTGCTCGTCACCGCGGGCGGATTGCTGATCCCGTTCGCTATTTACCGGGCATCGATCGCGGCGCACCTCACGCCTTGGCTGGGCCTCGGCTATCCGCCGCGCCCGGCCCTTCCGGCACCCGTTATTGCACTCCCGGAATATAGGCCCCTTGAACCCGCTGACCGGAACGCCGATGTTGGGCTCGATCAAGCCAGAGGACCCGTATTTCAATGACCGACCACGCCGACATCACCGCTGGGCTCGTGCCGATCGTGATCGAGCAATCGAACCGCGGCGAACGCAGCTTCGACATCTACAGCCGTCTGCTGCGCGAGCGGATCGTGTTCGTCACCGGCCAGGTCGAGGATCATATGGCCAGCCTCATCACCGCGCAGCTGCTCTTCCTCGAGTCGGAGAACCCGAAGAAGGACATCTACATGTACATCAACTCGCCGGGCGGCGTGGTGACCGCAGGCCTGGCGATCCACGACACGATGCAATATATTCGTCCGCGCGTCGGCACGGTCTGTATCGGTCAGGCAGCGTCGATGGGCAGCTTCCTGCTCGCGGCCGGCGAGCCCGGCATGCGCGTCGCGCTCACCAACAGCCGGATCATGGTGCACCAGCCCTCGGGCGGTGCGCAGGGCATGGCCGCGGATATTGAGATTCAGGCGCGCGAAATTCTGCGCATGCGTCACGCGCTCAACACGCTCTACGCAAAATATACCGGCAAGACGATCGAGGAGATCGAGCGAGCAATGGACCGCGACAAGTTCCTAGAGGCCGACGAGGCGAAGGCCTTTGGCATCATCGACGAGGTGTTTGACAAGCGCCCAGCCCCGACCGAGGAAGCGCAGGCGGCCTGAGGTTCGCTTTTGCGGGACCGACGCGCCCAGCGGCGCGTCGGTCCCGCAGCAATTGGGGGCGTCAATGGTGACAGTCGAGTTCCGCGCGGTCGGGCGGAACAATAATTTCAATCTGCTCCGCATGATCGCGGCCACTGCGGTGCTGGTGTCGCATGCCTGGCCGCTGGCACTCGGTCCGACCGTCGCCGAGCCACTGGCGACCGCTACCGGCTACAAGCTCGGGACGACGGCGGTCACGATCTTCTTCGCGGTCTCAGGCTTCTTCATCACCAAGAGCTTCGATCAGCGCAATTCGGTTTCCGATTTCCTGGTGGCGCGCGTGGCGCGGATCTATCCGGGTCTGTTGACGGTCCTGCTGTTGACCGCGTTCGTGCTGGGCCCTGTCTTCACGACGCTTCCGATCGGTGCCTATCTGCGGGATCGGCACGTATGGACTTATGTGCCGTTCAACCTCTCGCTGAAACATCTGCAATGGGGTCTTCCGGGGGTTTTCCTCACGAACCCAACACCGCCCGCCATCAACGGATCGTTATGGACCCTCTTCTACGAGATATGCTGTTACGCGGCTGTAGTCGCGACCGGGCTGACCCGCATCAGCCGCCCAATCACGTTCCCGCTGATCCTGTTGACCGCGATCGCCCCCTTCTTCTTCATACCGCATGGGGGAAAAGAGACGTTGCTCGAAGCGGTCGCCATTCTGACCTTGCCCTTTGCGCTGGGTGCGGCCGCCTATGTCTACCGCCGGTACGTCCCACTGTCCGGCTGGCTCGCTACCGGTTTGCTCACCGCCGCGGCACTCGCGCACGGTAGCTTCATCTACCCGCTAATCTATGCGCTGGCGCTCAGTTACGCTTCGCTGTGGTTAGGATTCTCCAAGATACCCGGCTTGCACCGGTACAATCTGCTCGGCGACTATAGCTACGGCATGTACATCTACGCATATCCGGTGGAGCAGATGGTCGTGGCGCTGACCCATCCGATTGGACCGACCGCACTGATCGCGATCAGCCTGCCTATCACCTTGCTGCTGGCGGTCGCTTCCTGGACGATGATCGAGGCACCGACCCTGGCCCACCGGCATACGCTCGCCGCGCGCCTGCGGGTACGCCACATCCGGGGCAAAGACCTCGTCGCACCGGATGGTGCCATGGCGGAACGGCTATAACGAACCCGCTCTAAAAAGCAGCGGTAGGATCGCGCGGAGTCACCTTCTCGCTATGATTCGCATTGAGGATCCTGCGCGACCAAAGCCGCGCGGGCTTCTCGACATAGCGGAAGCTCAGCACCGAAAATCCGATCACCAACGCCAGGATCAGCAGGCTCAGCAGGTCGCAAGCTAAAGCATTGCCGGTGACTACCGTCCTGCCGCTGGCAGTGGCCTGTATCGGCATATTCAAAGCTGCACCATAGAACCAAACGATATCCATCACCCGATCGAGGATGAAATGGTGGATCATGTAGATCGAATAGGACAATTCGCCGATCAGCAGCATCGGCGCGATCACCAGCAGCTGACTGACCGAGCCACGCTCTAGGCTGAACACGGCGATTGCGAAGGCGAAGGTGGGCGCGATCAGGAGTGAAAACTTCCCCCCGAAGTGATTGATCATCCACAGGCCGATCGCGACCGCGACCAGCTCGAGGATCGTACCCAAGACGGCGCCGATCCGGTCGGTATGACGCCACAACTCCCACTTGCGCAGCTCACACACCACCAGCCCGAGTCCGAAATTCATTGTGCATTCGAACGTCTCGCTCCAGCCCGCGCTCGCATCGACGTGGCGAAGCTGGCACCAGAACCATGGTGCTATCATCAGGCCCGCCGTTATCAACAGCCCCCGCCGAATGGTGATCCGCATCGCGATCAGAGCGAAGATTACATAGGTCCACCATTCGACCCCGATGCTCCAGCTCGGGTCGTTCCAGCTCAACACACCTGAAAACTTCTGCAGCAGCAGGAAGTTGTAAGGCAGCAGACTGCAGTCGAAGCGCTCTGTGAAGGGCGGGACGTCACGCGCAACGCCGATATGCAGCCACAGCCGTGCCGCCTGATACGCGATCAGTAGCAGGATCATGAACAGGTGGAGCGGATAGATGCGCCCCAGCCGCAACCCCAAGAAGCGTCCTACCGGAAACCCTTCCGCCAGTCGACGACCATAGGTCGTGCCGATCACGAAGCCGCTCAGCACAAAGAAGAAAGTGACCGCCAGATAGCCGTGCTGAATATAGCGAAGCGTCCACAGCCAACCATCGCTCGGCAGATGGAAGAGGACGACGGTAGATGCGAGCAGTCCGCGAATGCTGTCGAGCGCGAGGAATCTTTCACCTACTTTCGCCTGCTTCTTTTCCGTCATACGGCCTCTGGGATGGCGGCCACGCTGCGCTCGCGGGCTAGGTCGCGCTTAACCTTGCCCCCCGTTGCTGGCAAGAAGCGGGCCCGCCGCGACGAGCCGAAGGAGCGAGACGATCCTTGTTTCGTCTTTCCGCGACCACATATAGGCTTTGTGGCATCGGGGCGGGCGAGCCGCTAACCTGCCGTCAACCCCGAGCGTAGTAAGGCTTGCCGCTCGCAAAGAGCGCGGTAGGATGTCTACCGACTCGGGCGGCCCGAGAGTGAAGGAAGATATGACTAAGTTGAGCGGCGGCGATTCGAAGAGCACCCTCTACTGCTCGTTCTGCGGCAAGTCGCAGCACGAGGTGCGCAAGCTCATCGCCGGGCCGACCGTTTTCATCTGCGATGAATGCGTCGAGCTTTGCAACGACATCATCCGCGAGGAGACGAAGGCCACCTTCGTCAATCGCAAGGATGGCGGCACGCCCTCGCCGTCCGAGATCAATTCGCACCTGGACGATTATGTGATCGGCCAGAAGCAAGCGAAGCGCGTGCTCTCGGTCGCGGTCCACAACCATTACAAGCGGCTCAATCACGGCGCGAAGGGCGCTGAGGTTGAACTCGCCAAGTCGAACATCCTGCTGGTCGGGCCGACCGGATGCGGCAAGACCCTGCTCGCGCAGACGCTCGCCAAGACGTTCGACGTGCCGTTCACGATGGCAGATGCCACCACCCTCACCGAAGCCGGCTATGTCGGTGAGGATGTGGAGAACATCATCCTCAAGCTCCTCCAGGCCTCCGACTATAATGTCGAACGGGCGCAGCGTGGCATCGTCTATATCGACGAAATCGATAAGATCAGCCGCAAGGCCGACAATCCCTCGATCACCCGCGACGTGTCGGGCGAGGGCGTGCAACAGGCGCTCCTGAAGCTGATGGAAGGCACCACCGCCTCCGTCCCGCCGCAGGGTGGCCGCAAGCATCCGCAGCAGGAATTCCTGCAGGTGGACACGACCAACATCCTGTTCATCTGCGGTGGCGCGTTCAGCGGTCTCGAAAAGATCATCGGCGATCGCCTGCAGGGCAAGTCGATCGGTTTCGGCGCATTCGTCGCCGCACCGGAAGAGCGCCGGACCGGCGAAGTGTTGCGCCAGTGCGAGCCTGAGGATTTGCTGAAGTTCGGCCTGATCCCCGAATTCGTCGGCCGCCTGCCCGTGATCGCAACGCTCGAAGATCTCGATGAGCCGGCTCTCGTCAAGATCCTGGCCGAGCCGAAGAACGCGCTCGTGAAGCAGTATCAGAAATTGTTCGAGATGGAGGGCGTCAAGCTCACCTTCAACGACGAGGCTTTGAGCGCGATCGCCAAGAAAGCGATTGCTCGCAAGACCGGCGCGCGCGGCCTGCGTTCGATCATGGAAGGCATGCTGCTCGACACGATGTTCGATCTGCCCTCGATGGACGGTGTCGACGAGATCGTCATCGACAAGGACGTGGTCGAGGGCCGCAAGGAACCCGTCCGCGTCTTCGCCAAGAAGGGCAAGGCCGGCAGCGACGCCGCCTGATCCAATCCTTACCCACCCTGAATTCTGTCGCCCCGGCCTTTGCGTCGGGGCGATTTGATTCTAGCGATCCGCTTATCCGCCCCCGCTGACGAACCGCTCCGCCGCGCCTATATCGCGCTCCAAGGAGTGATTCATGACCGACAGCACCGTTATCTGTTCCTATGCCCGCACCCCGATGGGGGGCTTTCAGGGCGCGCTTTCCGGCGTCTCGTCGACCGAGCTGGGCGCGACCGCGGTCAAGGCTGCGGTCGAACGTGCGGGCGTCGATCCCGACAAGATCGACCGCATCTACATGGGCTGCGTGCTGCCCGCCGGCTTGGGGCAAGCGCCCGCGCGGCAGGCTGCGCTCGGCGCGGGCCTGCCGCTTTCGGTCGAGGCGACCACGGTCAACAAGATGTGCGGATCGGGCATGCAGGCCGCGATCATGGCCGACGAGGCTTTGCGCGCAGGTTCGGTCGACGTGGTGATCGCGGGCGGCATGGAGAGCATGACCAATGCCCCTTATCTGCTCCCCAAGCATCGCGGCGGCGCGCGCATCGGCCATGACCGGATCATGGATTCGATGATGCTCGACGGCCTTGAGGATGCCTATGAGCCGGGTAAGGCGATGGGCGTATTCGCCGAGGAAACCGCACGGGACTATCAGTTCACGCGCGAAGCGCAGGATGCCTATGCGATCGAGAGCCTGCGCCGCGCCAATGCCGCCATCACCGGCGGCGCCTTCGCGGATGAGGTCGTGCCGGTTACGGTCAAGACCCGCGCGGGCGAAGTCGTGATCGCCGAGGATGAGCAGCCTGGCAAGGCGAAACCCGAGAAGATACCGGGCCTCAAGCCAGCCTTCGCCAAGGACGGCACGATCACCGCGGCGAGCTCGGCTTCCATCTCCGACGGCGCCGCCGCTTTGGTGATGGCGCGTGAGAGCGTCGCCAGGGAACAGGGCCTCAAGATCGAGGCACGCGTGGTCGCGACCGCGGCGCATGCGCATGAGCCTGCCAAGTTCACCACCGCCCCGGTCCACGCGATCGGCAAGGCACTCCAGAAAGCCGGCTGGACCGTCGCCGACGTCGACCTGTTCGAGGTCAACGAGGCTTTTGCCGCGGTATCGATGATCGCGATGCGCGACCTCGACATCCCCCACGATAAGGTCAACGTGAATGGCGGTGCGACCGCGCTCGGTCATCCGATCGGCGCGTCGGGCGCACGCATCGTCGCCACGTTGATCGCCGCCTTGAAGGCGCGCGGCCTAAAGCGCGGCGTGGCCGCGCTCTGCATCGGCGGCGGCGAGGCTACCGCGATGGCGATCGAGCTCGCATGACGATGGTCGAGGGCGGCTGCCATTGCGGCCTGGTCAGGTTCGAAGTGACGCTACCCTCACCCCAGGTGCAGGTGGACGATTGCGACTGCTCGATCTGCAGCATGACCGGCTATCTCCATCTGATCGTGCCCGAGAAGGACTTCCGCCTGACCGAAGGCCGGCGCGACACCACCACCTACCGCTTCGGGACCGGCGCCGCGCAGCACATTTTCTGCACCCAATGCGGCATCAAGAGCTTCTACCGCCCGCGCTCGCACCCCGGCCATATCAGCGTCAATTATCGCTGCCTGGACGAAGGCCACGGGCTGGACGCCAGCATCGTCAAATTCGACGGACGGAACCATCCAGGAGCGGTAGCGTAACGACCTTTACCTGACGTCGCTCATAACGATACACCGGACGGCAGAGAGGGACCGATTAGATGAAGCCAGCCGCTGTCGACGTGGGGGAACGGTCCCCACTGCGCCTCGTGATCCTCGCATCCACGCTCGGCACGGTGTTCGAATGGTACGATTTCTTCGTCTACGGAACGCTCGCGGGCGTCATCGGCCAGAATTTCTTCCCGGCGGGCAATAGCGCGGTGTCGCTGCTGATCACGCTCGCAAGCTTTGGCGTCGGCTTCGGGATGCGCCCGGTTGGCGCAGTCCTGTTTGGCGTTCTCGGGGACAAATTGGGCCGCAAATACACCTTCCTGGTGACCGTCGCGATGATGGGCGGCGCCACCGCGGGGGTCGGCTTGCTGCCGACCTACGCCTCGATCGGCATTGCCGCGCCCGTACTGCTGGTCTTGCTGCGCGTGCTGCAGGGCCTCGCACTTGGCGGTGAATATGGTGGGGCGGCGATCTACGTTGCCGAGCATGCCCCCAAACGTAAGCGCGGCTTTTACACCAGCTTCATCCATGCCGGTGTAGCGGGCGGCTTCCTGCTTAGTATCGGCGTGGTGGTCGCGGCGAGCAACTTCGCCGCCAAGGAGGATTGGGCCAATTGGGGCTGGCGCATCCCGTTCCTCTTCAGCCTGGTCCTGCTCGCCATCTCGCTCTGGGTACGGCTGATGCTGCGCGAGAGCCCGGTGTTCCGGGCGATGCAGATCGAGGGCAAGATCGCCAAGAATCCGCTCAGGGAGAGCGTCGACAGCTGGCCCAAATGGCGCAAGCTTCTGGTCGTGTTGTTCGGCATCACCGCCGGCCTGACCGTGATCTTCTACACCGCGCACTTCCAGTCGCTCTACTTCATCCAGAATGCGGTCCGGATCGACGATACGCCCGCACGGCTGATCGTGGGCTTCTCCGCCTTCCTCTCGATCGGCTGGTACGTGCTGTTCGGCTGGCTCTCGGACAAGATCGGGCGCAAGCCCCCGATCATCGCGGGCTACCTGCTGATGCTTTTGCTCGCCTTCCCCTTGTTCAAGATGATGCAGGCGAACGGCAATCCCGACCTCGTCGCCGCGACGATCCGCGCGCCGGTGATCGTGCGTGGCAGCGACTGCACATTCAATCCGCTCGCCGCGCACGGCCAATCCAGCGCCTGCGGCAAGGTGCTCGACAGCCTGTCCAAGCGCGGCATCACCTACAGCAAGGTCAGGGTCCCGACCGGCGCGCCGGCGGTAACGGTCGGTAGCAAGGTCCTGCCCGCCACAGACGATGCCACGATCGACAAGGCGCTGGCCGATGCCGGCTATCCGACCGGTAAGGTATCGCCGCCGCGGCCCAACGCCTGGAAGGTCGCTTTCGCGATCATCGTGATCGCCTTCATCTCGGGCATGACCTACGGGCCGGTCGCGGCCTTGCTGGTGGAATTGTTCCCCGCCCGGGTGCGTTACACCTCGCTCTCCATCCCCTACCATATCGGCTCGGGCTATTTCGGCGGCTTCCTGCCCTTCATCAACCAGTACATCGTCGCTAAGACGGGCGATCCCTTAGCCGGCCTTTGGTACACGGTCGGGGTGACGGCGATGGCTCTACTGATCGTGTCCTTGGCGGTACCCGAGACATCCGGCAAAGAGCTGGAATGACCGAATCCGATTTACGTCTCGCGGCCCGGCTTGCCGACGCCGCAGCCCATGCCATTCGTCCCTTCTTCCGCAAGCCCTTCGCAATGGAGGCCAAGGCCGATCTGTCGCCCGTGACCGAGGCCGACCGCGCCGCTGAATCCGCGATGCGCGCGCTTCTGAAGGCCGAGCGGCCGGACGACGGGGTGATCGGCGAGGAATATGGCCGTGAGCGCGAGGATGCCGAGCGCGTCTGGGTGCTCGACCCGATCGATGGCACGCGCTCCTTCGTCGCCGGCCGGCCGATTTTCGGCACTTTGATCGCGCTGCTCGACCGGCAGAAGCCCGTGCTGGGCGTGATCAACCAGCCGATCTCCGGCGAACGCTGGCTCGGCGCAGCCGGACAACCGACCACACTCAACGGCTCACCCATCCGCACCCGCTCGTGCGAAGCGATCGCACAGGCGCATCTCGCCACCACCGGCCCCGGTTATTTCACACCGGAAAGCTGGACCGCATTCGAACGCGTCCGCGTCGCCGCACGCGACACGCTCTGGGGCGGGGATTGCTACAATTACGGCCTGCTCGCCGCGGGCCATCTCGACCTCGTGGTCGAGGACGGGTTGAAGCTCTACGATTTCGCCGCCTTGGTACCGATCGTGGAGGGCGCAGGCGGCGTGATGCGCGACTGGCAAGGACGCTCGCTCGACATGCACAGCAGCGGCCAGGTTATCGCGACGGGCGACGCCCGCCTGATCGACGTGACGGTGGCGGCGCTGCGCTAGGCTGCGTCGCGCAGGCGCGCGAAACTGCGGAACAGCGCCTGCATATTGGCGTCGGCAACCTCTTCAGTCAGGCTGTCGACCAGTTCGGCAACCGTGTTGCCGTTCGCTATGCCGACGCGCTGCGACGCCATCGACCAATTCCCGAACGAACGGTCGATCACTTCATGCGACGTCAGCATGACCAGCGCGCGGTGGCGCGGATCGGCCTTGATCCGCTCAAAGGTCCGTTGCACGCGATGTGCCTCGCCTTCCAATGCCTGCAGGAAGCGATAGCCGTCGTAGAGCAGAAGGCCGGTGATGCCGTCGGCATGGTTGTTGCGCCGCGACGCGGCCAGGATTTGATCGATTGCCTGCCCCGGCAATTCCGGTCGGGCGGTGCTGATATAAGTTATCTGCAGCATTGAGGCCTTTTCCTCTCAAGCCGACGATCATCGCACAAAGCGGTTAAGAAGCTTTCAACCGCAAAGCGGCTAGACCGAGCCGAAGCATCGCTCTATGGGCACCCTCAATATGCAGTCCGGCCGCGGCCTTCTTCTTGCGCTTCGACTTACGCGCCCTTAGGCGCGTCGATCGTTCGCGGCCTCATCAGGCTGCCGCTCACCGCCTAAGGGACACGCCGCCGCGCTCAACCCGCGCTACGACGCTCTTATGTGCCGAGACTATAGATGACCATGCTCGCCGACCCGTCCGTGAAATACCGCCCCTTCCCGCAGGTCGATCTGCCCGATCGCCAGTGGCCGAGCCGCACCATCACCAAGCCGCCCCGCTGGCTGTCGACCGATCTGCGCGACGGCAACCAGGCGCTGATCGACCCGATGGACGCGGAGAAGAAGACCCGCTTCTTCGACCTGCTGGTCAAGGTCGGCCTCAAGGAGATCGAGATCGGCTTCCCCGCTGCGGGCGCGACCGAATTCGACTTCATTTCCGGCCTGGTCCGCTCGAACCGCATCCCGGACGACGTGATGGTCCAGGTGCTCACGCAATCGCGCCGCGACCTGATCGAGCGGAGCTTCGAGAGCCTGGAAGGCGCGTCGAAGGCGACCGTCCATCTCTACAATGCGGTGTCGCCCGCCTGGCGCCGGATCGTATTCGGGATGAGTCGCGACGAGATCCGGGAGATTGCGGTCACGGGCGCCAAGATATTGCGCGACGAAGCCGCCAAGCGCCCCGACACCGACTGGCATTTCGAATATAGCCCCGAGACCTTCTCCACCGCCGAGTTGGATTTCAGCCTGGAGGTTTGCGAGGCGGTAATGGACGTGCTGCGTCCGACACCCGAAAAGCCGATCGTGTTCAACCTGCCGGCGACGGTCGAGGCGGCGACGCCCAACGTCTATGCCGATCAGATCGAGTGGTTCGGCCGCCACATCAGCAAGCGCGACAGCGTGGTGATCTCGCTCCACCCGCATAACGACCGCGGTACCGGCGTCGCCGCC
>Ga0207705_10000902_pt1 | contig 24287 bp, 25 predicted proteins | sample KBSC13metaG_FD_184314 | JGI IMG/M metagenome (GOLD analysis project Ga0207705, IMG submission 184314) | Corn rhizosphere microbial communities from Kellogg Biological Station, Michigan, USA - KBS C1-3 metaG (SPAdes) (version 2) | ecosystem: Host-associated > Plants > Roots > Rhizosphere > Soil ... | reverse complement strand
GGGCGAGATCTCCGCATCGCTGAGCAGCCCTGCGTTCGGCGGCCACGTCATCGGTGAGGTCGTCGACGCCGCAACCGGTGCGGTGCTGTTCGATCGCAGCGCAGATCTCGCCCTGCCGCCCGCGTCGACGGCCAAGCTGCTCACCTCGATGGCTGCGCTGTCCGTGCTGGGTCCGACCGCGACCTTGACAACGGACGTGACCAGGGCGGGCAACACGCTCTACCTCGTCGGCCACGGCGACCTGACACTGCGCGCGCACGCGCGACCCAGCTATCCGGCCACCGCCGACATCGGCACATTGGCGCGCCGGACCGCCGCGGCGCTCGCCGCCGCCACGCCGCCGCCCGGGCAACTGAAGCTGTGCGTCGACACGACCGCCTGGTCTGGTCCCGCTCGCGCGCCCGGCTGGTCCGTGTCCTACTTCAACGACGGCGACATCGCACCGTTGTCGCCGCTGGAGGTGGACGAAGGCGTCGTGCGTCCCGGCCAGAACGCTCGCGTGCCCGATCCGGCGGCCCAAGCGGCCGGCATCTTCGCCGCCGACCTGGCCTCTGCCGGCGTGAAGGTTGCACCTCAACCGTGCCGGGCGGCGAGCCCGGTCGCGGCGCAGCACGTCGCGTCCGTCTCCTCGCCTCCGGTGTCGGCGCTCGTACAGCGGATGCTCACGGTGAGCGACAACGACCTCGCCGAGGCGCTCGGGCGTGCGGTCGCCGCGAAGGCCGGCACGAGCCACGACTTCGCCGGCGAGGCGGCTGCCGTCACAAAGGCACTGGCTCGCAACGGAATTCCCACGTCGGGCGTGCACCTGGTCGATGCGAGTGGGCTGTCCCGCCTGGACCGGGTCCCACCACAGGTGCTGGTCGACGTGCTGCGAGCCGCGATGTCACCGGCCGAGCCGCAGCTGAGCGCGCTTCTCGCCGGGCTTCCGGTGGCGGGGTTCACCGGCACGCTCGCCGACCGTTTTCGGCGTGCGCCGGCGAGCGCAGGCGCGGGGATCGCCCGCGCCAAGACCGGCACGCTCGTGGGCGTCAACACACTGGCCGGCTACGTTTCCGACGCCAGTGGCCGGTTGCTGGTGTTCGCGTTCATGACCGATCGCGCCGTGTCACCGGACACGGCAGAGCCCGCCCTGGATCGCTTGGCCGCGGGACTGGCAGGCGTGTGACGCACTAGCGTGGGTCGATGCAGCTCGTCGACTGGGATCTGGCCGTCGCGACCGCAGTGCGGCTGGTGCCTCCGGGTCCGCGGCTCGAGCTGGCCGACGCGACCGCGATCGTGGACGATCTCCGGCACCTCGCGGCGCAGGCCGAGCAGCATGTGACGGCGTACACCGGGCTGCCGGCGGGCGCGGACGGCGTCGGGTTCGCCGTGGTGGACCGTCCCGGCTGGATCCGATCAAACGTCGCCGCCTTTACCGACCTCGTCGACCCCTTGATCGAGACGGTCCTGGACAAGCGCGCCAAACCGATCGGCCCGGTCATGTCAGTCGTCGGTCCGCGGGCCACCGGCGTCGAGGTGGGGGCTTTGCTGGCCTATCTCGGGACGCGAGTCCTGGGCCAGTTCGAGCTCTTCGGCCCCCCGCCGACCGAGGGCAACCCTGGCGGCCGGCTGACCCTGGTCGCACCCAACATCGTCGCGGTTGAGCAGGCGCTCGCCGTCGACCCGCACGACTTCCGGCTCTGGGTGTGCCTGCACGAGGTCACTCACCGCACCCAGTTCGCCGCGGCGCCGTGGTTGCACGAGCACGTCCGATCGCTCCTGCGTGACTACATCTCGGCGTCCGACCTCGACCCGGCGGCGCTGATGGGCCGGCTCAAGCAGGCCCTTCGCGGCGTGGGGGAGACCGTCCGCGGCCAGTCCGAGCTCTCGTTGCTCGAACTCGTGCAGACACCCGAGCAGCAGGCAGTTCTCGACCGGGTGACGGGCTTGATGAGCCTGCTGGAAGGCCATGCCGATGTCGTGATGGACGGGGTGGGTCCGCAGGTGGTGCCCAGCGTGCAGACGATCCGCGGCCGGTTCGAGCAGCGCCGCCGCGCCGGCAGCGCGTTCGACCGCGCGGTGCGGCGACTGTTCGGTCTGGACATGAAGATGCGGCAGTACGCCGAGGGCGCGGCCTTCGTCCGCGCTGTGGTGGACGCGGTCGGGATGGACGGACTGAACAAGGTCTGGCAGAGCCCGGCCTTGCTGCCTGACGCGGCCGAGATCCGCGATCCGGCTGCCTGGCTGGGCCGGACGGGCGCGCCGCCGGCCATCACCGCGTGACTCCAGCGTCGTGATCATGGCGTTGTCGGCCTGCGAACGCCATGATCGCGTTGTGTCAGCGCGACAACGTCATGATCACCGAGAGGGGTCGGCGTGAAGCACGACCCGGCGGTGCTGCGGACGCGGGCCGCGGTGCGGTCGACGCTGCGCGACGTTGCGGCCGGCGCGACCGTGGTCGCGGCCGTCTCCGGCGGCGCCGACTCGCTCGCGCTCGCCGCCGCGCTCGCCCACGTCGCACCGCGGCGCGGGCTCGGCGCCGGGGCGGTCGTCGTCGACCACGGGTTGCAGGCCGGCAGCGACGTGGAGGCCGCCCGCGCCGCCGCCCAGTGCCGCGAGTTCGGGCTCGCACCGGTCGCGGTGCGGCGCGTCACCGTGCGCGGCGCGGGCGGACCCGAGGCCGCTGCACGCGCCGCCCGCTACGCCGCCCTCGACGCGACCGATGCCGACGTGGTGCTGCTCGGCCACACCCTCGACGACCAGGCCGAAACGGTGCTTCTCGGGCTGGCCCGCGGCTCCGGCAGCCGCTCCCTGGCCGGCATGGCCGTCAGGAACGGCCGCTACCGCCGGCCGTTCCTCGGGCTGTCGCGGGCCGACACCGCGGCCGCGTGCGCCGCACTCGGCCTGCGCCCCTGGCGGGACCCGCACAACACCGACCCGGCGTTCCTGCGCAGCCGGGTGCGGCACGAGGTGCTTCCCCTTCTCGAAGCCACGCTGGGGCCGGGTGTCGCGGCCGCACTGGCCCGCACGGCCGACCAGCTCCGCGCCGACGCGGACGCCCTGGACGAGTGGGCTGCGAAGGCGGGGGCCGACGGGTTGAGCGTGCCGGCCCTCGCGGCGCTGCCCACCGCGGTGCGCACCCGGGTGCTGCGCCGGGCGGCGGTGCTGGCCGGGGCTCCGGACGGGTCCCTCGCCGCGCGGCACGTGGCCGCGATGGACCGGCTGGTCACCGATTGGCACGGCCAAGGGCCGGTAAGCCTGCCCGGGGGGTTGGTGGCCGAACGCGCGTATGACAGGCTCCAGGTGAAATGACTGCGCCGCTCTTGCCGATGGCGACCGACGCCGAGCAGCCGGCAGATCTGCACCCCGACATCGAGGGCGTGCTGGTCTCGCAGCAGCAGATCGCTGACAAGATCTCCGAGCTCGCCAAACAGATCGAGACGGACTACGCCGGCCGCGAGGTGCTGCTGGTCGGCGTGCTCAAGGGTGCCGTCATGGTCATGGCCGATCTGGCCCGCGCGCTCACGTTGCCCGTGTCGATGGAGTTCATGGCCGTCTCGTCGTACGGGTCGGGAACCTCGACCAGCGGCGTGGTGCGCATCCTCAAGGACCTGGATCGCGACATCGCAGGTAAGGACGTCCTGGTCGTCGAGGACATCATCGACTCCGGCCTGACGCTCTCCTGGCTGCTGCGCAACCTGCGCTCCCGCCATCCCGCCTCGGTCGAGGTGCTCGCGCTGCTGCGCAAGCCGGAGGCCGCTCAGGTTCAGGTGCCGGTCAAATACAAGGGCTTCGACATCCCCAGCGTCTTCGTGGTGGGTTACGGCCTTGACTACTCCGAGCGATATCGAGAGCTGCCCTACGTGGGCACACTCCGTCCAGAGGTATACGCCCAGTAACCGCGTACCGGCGTAGCATTTGGCTCTGACGTACTTCCCCACGAGCAGGAGGGACGGGCCCGCTGGCGGCCCGAGCCGATGAACCTTCGTCGAACCGTCCGAGGTCCGATCACCTGGTTGGTCGTGGCCGTCATTGTCGTCCTCGCGCTGCTGACGTTCACCTCCAGCAGCGGGGGCTACAAGGGCGTCCCCCTGTCCACGATCGAGGGCTACGTCGCAAACCACCAGGTCAAGTCGGCGACGCTGAAGGACAAAGAGCAGCAGATCCAGGTCACGCTCAACGACGGCAAGAAGTACGAGTCGTCCTACACGCAGAACTATGACGACCCGCTCTACTCCGAGCTGAAGCAGTTCGGGGTCGACACCCGTAAGGTCTCCGTCACTCACGAGAACGTCTTCGTGAGCTTCCTGTTCAGCTTGATCCCGTTCGCCCTGATCCTGCTGGTGATGTTCTTCATCCTCAACCAGATGCAAGGCGGCGGCGGCCGGGTGATGCAGTTCGGCAAGGCCCGCGCGAAGCTCGTCAGCAAGGACACGCCCAAGACCACCTTCGCCGACGTGGCCGGCGCCGACGAGGCGATCGAGGAGCTGCAGGAGATCAAGGAGTTCCTCGAGAACCCGGCGAAGTTCCAGGCGATCGGCGCCAAGATTCCCAAGGGCGTCCTGCTCTACGGCCCACCCGGCACCGGTAAGACGCTGCTCGCGCGTGCCGTCGCGGGCGAGGCGGGTGTGCCGTTCTACTCAATCTCGGGTTCGGACTTCGTCGAGATGTTCGTCGGTGTCGGCGCGAGCCGCGTTCGTGACCTGTTCGAGCAGGCCAAAGCCAATGCGCCGGCGATCATCTTCGTCGACGAGATCGACGCCGTCGGCCGCCACCGTGGCGCCGGCCTGGGCGGCGGCCACGACGAGCGCGAGCAGACGCTCAACCAGCTGCTCGTCGAGATGGACGGCTTCGACACCAACCGCGGTGTCATCCTCATCGCCGCGACCAACCGGCCGGACATCCTCGACCCCGCCTTGCTGCGCCCGGGCCGTTTCGACCGGCAAATCGTCGTCGACCGCCCCGATCTCGAGGGCCGCAAGGCAATCCTGAGGGTGCACTCGAAGGGCAAGCCGCTGGCGCCAGACGTCGACCTCGACGTGATCGCGCGCCGCACACCGGGGTTCACCGGTGCCGACCTGGCCAACGTCATCAACGAGGCGGCGCTGCTGACGGCGCGCACCGACGCCAAGCAGATCACCACGACGATGCTCGAGGAGTCGATCGACCGCGTCATCGCCGGCCCGATGCGCAAGACCCGGGCGATGAGCGACAAGGAGAAGAAGGTCACCGCCTACCACGAAGGTGGGCACGCGCTTGTCGCGTATGCGCTACCGCAAACCGACCCCGTGCACAAGGTGACGATTTTGCCGCGCGGCCGTTCCCTCGGTCACACGCTGGTGTTGCCGGAGGAGGACAAGTACACGCAGACGCGCAGCGAGATGATGGACATGCTTGCGTACGCGCTCGGCGGCCGGGCAGCGGAAGAGCTGGTCTTCCACGAGCCGACCACAGGCGCCGCCAACGACATCGAGAAGGCGACGTCGATCGCACGCGCGATGGTGATGCAGTACGGCATGAGCGACAAGCTGGGCGCGATCAAGTTCGGCCGGCACGAGGGCGACGTGTTCCTGGGTCGTGACCTCGGACACGAGCGAGACTTCTCCGAAGAGGTCGCCGCGAAGGTCGACAGCGAGGTACGCGCACTGATCGAGCAGGCACACGACGAGGCCTGGGAGATCCTTGTCGAGCACCGCGACGTGCTGGACGACCTCGTGCTGCGGCTGTTCGACAAGGAGACCGTCGGCAAGGAGGAGCTCGCCGACATCTTCGCGTCGGTGCCGAAACGGCCGGCCCGGGTGTTCGAGAGCCCCCGCCAGCGGCCGAAGAAGGAGGTCCCGCCCGTCCTCACGCCGAACGAGCTCGCGCTCATGGGGCCGGAGGACGTCAGCGGGCTGCAGCGCTCGACCAACGGCAGCAACGGCGCGCGGACGCGCAGCGTCCGGTCCACCAACGGTCGCACAGCCAACGGCACGTCGGGCTCGACCCCGGCGGCGAAGAAGACCACACCTCGTCGCACCACGAAGCGCACGAGCGGCTAGCCCGGCGTGGTCGACGCCGACCGCATCGAGCGTGCCGTCCGCGAGATCCTGGTCGCGATCGGCGAGGACCCCGACCGGGACGGGCTGCTGGAGACGCCGTCGCGCGTCGCCCGGATGTACGCCGAGATCTTCGATGGCCTGGGCAGCGATCCGGGCTCGGTGCTCACCAAGGTGTTCGACGCCGACCACGACGAGATGGTGCTGGTGCGCGACATCTCGCTCGCCAGCACATGCGAGCACCATCTCGTGCCATGGATCGGTGTCGCGCACATCGGCTACATCCCGAACGAAGCCGGGGAGATCACCGGGTTGTCCAAGTTGGCACGGCTGGTCGACCTCTACGCGAAGCGCCCGCAGGTGCAGGAGCGGCTGACGTCACAGGTCGCGGATGCGTTGGAAGCCTGCCTGAAGCCGCGCGGCGTCATCGTCGTGGTCGAAGCAGAGCATCTGTGCATGACGATTCGCGGCGTGCGCAAGCCCGGCGCGAAGACAGTGACATCGGCGGTGCGTGGGTTGTTCCGCGACAGCATGTCGACGCGCAGCGAAGCCATGAGCCTGATCCTGAGCCGCTGATGCGGCCGCACGTGTCCGGGCTGCCGGCGCTCTACCGTTGCCTCGTCATGGGCGTCATCAACGTGACACCCGACTCGTTCAGCGACGGCGGCGCGTTCAGCGACGCGGACAGCGCGATCAAGCACGGGCGCGAGCTGCTCGCAGCCGGCGCGGATCTGATCGACATCGGCGGCGAGTCGACGCGACCCGGTGCGCAACGCGTCGACGCGGCCGAGGAGATGCGGCGCGTGCTGCCGGTGGTGACGGCGCTTGCCGAGGCAGGTGCCATTGTGAGCATCGACACGATGCGCGCCGAGACGGCGGAAGAGGCGCTGGCCGCCGGTGCGCGTCTCGTCAACGACGTCTCCGGCGGCTTGGCGGACCCGGATCTGCCGCGGCTGGTCGCGCAGGCCCGGGTGCCCTATGTCGTCATGCACTGGCGCGGACACAGTGACGAGATGCAGCAGCTCGCGACTTACGACGACGTCGTCGTGGACGTCTGCAATGAGCTGGCCGCGCGTCTGGATGCGGTGGTTGCAGCCGGGGTCGACCCGCAGCGCGTGATCCTCGACCCAGGGCTGGGGTTCGCCAAGACCCCTGCGCACAACTGGGCGCTGCTCGCCCGGATCGGCGAACTGCACGCGCTCGGCCGGCCGTTGCTCGTCGGAGCCAGTCGCAAGTCGTTCCTCGGGTCGCTGCTCCGCGCGGACCGGCCCCGGCCGGTGAGCGACCGCGACGACGCGACCGCGGCCATCACCGCCATCGCCGCCCTCGCCGGTGCATGGGGCGTGCGGGTGCACGACGTGCGCGCCAACGCCGACGCGGTTCGCGTCGCTGCTGCAGTCAGCGCTGCTCGGGCGGCGCGATGACGACCGATGTCGATGCCGTCATCGCAGCCAACGAAGAGCTTTACGCCGCATTCGAGCTCGCGGACATCGACCGGATGGACGCTGTCTGGGACTCCGACGACGACGTGCAGTGCGTGCATCCGGGCTGGCCACCGCTCGTTGGTCGCACTCGCGTTCTTCGTTCGTGGTCGGTGCTGATGGCCAACACGAGTTACATACAGTTCTTCCTCACCGATGTCGCCACCGCGGTGCACGGCGACGTCGCGATCGTGACCTGTCAGGAGAACATCCTCACCGGCATCGAGGATCCGGCCGCCGGTCTCGGCGGTGGACAGCGTGTCGCGACCACGAACGTGTTCCGTCGTCGGGACGGAGGATGGCGGTTGTGGCTGCATCACGCCTCGCCCGTGGTGGAAGCATCGGCGGAATGACGGACCGGATCGAGCTGCGCGGACTGCGCGTGCGGGGCTATCACGGCGTGCTGCCGCAAGAGCGTCGTGACGGCCAGGACTTCATCGTCGACGTCGACATCGAAACCGACGTACGGAAGGCAGCCGCGCGCGACGACCTGGGCGACACGGTCGACTACGCAGCGCTCGCCCATGCGGTTGCCGCAATCGTCGCCGGCGACCCCGTCGATCTCATCGAGACGTTGGCGACGCGCGTCGCCGACACGTGTCTCTCCTTTGCAGCGGTCCTCGCAGTCGACGTGACCGTGCACAAGCCGCACGCGCCGATCGGACTGCCGTTCGACGACGTCGCCGTACGGATCCGGCGTACGCAGTCGTGACAGGTGTGCTGTCGCTGGGCTCCAACCTCGGCGACCGGCAGGCGCACCTGCGCGCCGGGCTCGAGGTGATTGCTCAACACGTCGCCCTGCGTGCGGTGTCCCCGCTGTATGAGACCGACCCGGTCGGCGGCCCGTCGCAGCCGGCGTACCTGAACTGCATCGCCGTCGTCGACGTCGACGATCCGCAGGAAGCGCTTCATGCTGCGCACGCAGCCGAAGAGACCCGGGGCCGGTTGCGAAGCACCCGCTGGGGGCCGCGCACTCTTGACGTCGACGTGATCAGCGTCGACGCGCTGGTGGTCGACGACCCGCGGCTGACACTGCCGCACCCCCGCGCGCACGAGCGCGCCTTCGTCCTCGCGCCCTGGCTCGACGTCGATCCCGATGCTGTGCTGCCCGGGCGCGGACAGGTGCGGACCCTGCTGCGACGACTCGGCCGGAGCGGTGTGCGGCGGGTGGAGTCGTGAAACCCACTCGGTTGCCGGTGCTGTTCGCGATCGCCGTCGTCGCCGCCGGCGCCGCGTACCTGCTGACCTCCAACTACTACAGCAGCATTCCACCGCTGCCGTTGGCCGCGCCGATCTTCCTCTTCGTTCTCGCGGCCGCCGAGGGCTACACCGCCGCTACGACGGCCGCGCGTCGGGCCGGGCGTCCCGGAACTCAGCCGATCCACCCGATCACGGTCGCGCGCATCGCGGCACTGGCGAAGGCCACATCGCCGATCGGTGCGTTCGCGATTGGTGCCTACGCCGGCTTCCTGGGCTACGTCGCGCGCATCGACAGCAATCAAGCGACCTCCGACCTGCGCGTCGCAGCGGTCGGCGTCGCAGCCGGTGTGGCGCTCACCGCCGCCGCGCTGGCGATGGAACGCGTCTGTCGGGTCAAGGACGGGGCGAACAACGGTCGGGGCGGCGACTAGCTCGCTCGTGTCATGATGCGCGACACCATGACGCGACCGACGGACCTAGACGAGCTGTTCGTTCACCAGACGCCGGACCTGCTGCCGCGCGTCGCGGTGCACCACCCGCACTGGCGGGAGAGCTACTTCTTTGAGATGCATCGACCCGACGCCGCCGGCGACGTCGTGTTCTTCACGATGGCGTCTTATCCGGCGACGCGCACACTCGACTCGCTGCAGATGGGCAAGGTGGCCGGCGCGCCCGTGATCGGCCGGCTCGACCGGCCTTACGGCGACGATCCCCACACGACCGCGATGCCAGGCGCCCGGATAGAGGTCGTCCGGCCGTGGGAAGAGGTGCGGCTGCATGCGGATCCTGCCGCCGGCGCCGCCATCGGGATCGACGTCACCTTCCGCGCACGCACCCAGCCGTACGGGCTTCGGCGCGGCACGATGCGAGCGGGCAGCGAGATCGTGTGGGACCAGAGCCACATCTTTCAGTCCGGCATCTACACGGGGACCTACACCGTCGACGGGACGACGTACGACGTCGACGGGTGGGCCGGCCAGCGCGACCACTCGTGGGGGATCCGCGAGCACGCGCGATGCCCGCTCTGGCTGTGGTTCCAACTGCAGTTCGACGACGGCTTCCTGGGTGTCTGGCACTGGGAGTTCCCGGACGGCGCACGGGTCTATACCGACGGCTGCTGGGCCGGCACGGACGGGTCGGACCCGGTGCCTGTCATCGACTTCCGGCACGCGATGACCTGGCTCGACGGCAGCGGCGACGAGACGGCGTACGGCCCCGACGGCGCCAAGGTGGCGGGCCTCGCCGGGACATGCACATTCGTCCTACGCGGCGGGCGCGAGATCGTGGTCGAGGCGGAGGGCACGTTCGACCGGCCGTACGAGCCGTTCGCCCGTGGCGGTCTGTCGCAGATGCGGGTGCGCACCAACGACGGTCGTGAAGGCACGGCCATCTACGAGGTCACCGGCTCACATCACCACCACTACTTCCCTGACACCGTCGTCAACGGCGTGCTGCCGCAATGACGACGACCGCGGCCGATCTCACGCCGGCCCGGCTGACCAAGGTGCTATCCGACCGTCTGGACGGGGCGCAGGTCACCGACGTCGGAATCGAGGTGGTCGGCACCGGGCAGATGGCCGAGTGCGTTCGCCTCACGCTGGACTACGACCGGCATGGGATCGCCGCACCGCGAACGCTGGTCGCGAAGCTTCCGTCCCAGGACCCCAACAGCCAGGCCGCGGCCGCGGGAGTGCGCGCCTACGAGATCGAAGTCAACTTCTACCGCTATCTGCTGCCCGACCTCACGGTGCGCACGCCGCGCTGCTTCCATGCTGAGCTCGACGTGGCGACGACCGACTTCATGCTGCTGCTCGAGGACATCGGCGCAGCACGTCAGGGCGACCAGCTCGCCGGGTGCACTCCGGACGAAGCAGCGACGGCAGTTGCGGAACTTCCCGGCCTGCACGCACCGCGGTGGGGAGACGAGAAGCTCACCCGCTTCGACTGGCTGCACCGCAGCCGCGAGGACAGCGCCGGGTTCCTCGGTCAGCTGCTGCGCATGCTCTACCCCGGATTTCTCGAACGCTACGCAGACCGGCTGTCCCCCGACGTCGTGCAGCTGTCCGAGCGAATGATCGACAACCTCGACGCGATCAACGCCGACCGGCCCGGGCCGTGGACGGTTTCGCACGGCGACTTCCGGTTGGACAACCTGCTGTTCACCGATGGCGGCGCCGAGCGGGTCGCCGTGGTCGACTGGCAGACCACCGTCTACGGGCCGGGCGTCTCGGACCTCGCCTATTTCCTCGGCGGCAGCCTGTTGCCCGAAGAACGGCGCAAGCACGAGCAAGACCTCGTGCGCGACTACCTGGACCGCATGCTCGCCGCCGGCGTCGCACTCGAGTGGGACGACCTCTGGCAGCAATACCGCCGCTACACGATCGCGGGCCTGATCATGGCGATCGCCGCGTCGATGATGGTCAAGCGCACCGACCGTGGCGACGACATGTTCGTGGCAATGGCCGAGCGGGCCGGTAGGCACGCCATCGACCTGGACGTCTTCGACGTCCTGCCGGCCAGCTGAGGCTCACTTGATGTCCCTGCCTCCCTCGACGCGCGCCCAGGGGCGAGACATCATCACGCAGAGCAGCGACCGGAGGGATGGCGCGTGAACGCGAACGAACTGGCAACACTGGACGCGACGGCACAGGCCGAGCTGGTACGTCGCGGCCATGTGCACCCGAAGGAGCTCGTCGAAGCCGCCATCGCGCGGCTCGAGGAGTTCGATCCGAAGCTGAACGCGTTGGTGTTCCGCGACTTCGACCGCGCCCGCGACCAGGCCGCCAGTGCGACGACCGGATCACTCGCCGGGGTGCCGTTCCTGCTGAAGGACCTCGGCCCGGACCAGGCCGGCCTGCCGCAGTATCAGGGCAACCGGGTGCTACGCGAGCTCGATCGACGTGCAGACCGTGACGACGCCCTCGGGGCCAAGTTCCGCGCAGCCGGGCTCATCACGCTCGGCAAGACCAACGTTCCCGAGTTCGGCCCCCACCCGACCACGCAGCCGGATGCCTTCGGCCCGTCGCGCAATCCGTGGAATCTCGACCACACGCCCGGTGGGTCCAGCGGTGGATCTGCAGCGGCCGTAGCCGCGGGCCTGGTCCCGATTGCGCACGGCAACGACGGCGGTGGCTCGATCCGGATCCCGGCGAGCTTCTGCGGCCTGGTCGGCCTCAAGCCGAGCCGGGGCCGCGTCCCCGCGCCCGACCAGATCAGCAGGTACGGCGTCGACCTCGGTCTCACCCGCACCGTGCGTGACACCGCCGCCCTGCTCGACGCCGTGCACGACTACGTGCCGGGGGAGATGTTCACGGCGCCACCACCGGCGCGTCCGTACGTCGACGAGGTCGGCCGTGACCCGGGCGCCCTCCGGATCGGGCTGCTTGCCGACCCCACCGTCTTCGACGGGGCTCCGGAGCTCGACCCGGACTGCGTTGCCGCCGCCCGCGCTGCTGCCGACCTGCTGGCCTCGCTAGGGCACCGGGTCGAGGAGGCATGGCCACAGAAGCTGCTCGACCTCGAGGCGCGCCGCGCCACCGGCGCAACCTGGGCCGGCGGCGGTGCCAGCACCCGCAACGCGTTCATCGCGCAGGTCGGCCGCGAACCGGATCCGGACGACGTCGAGCCCTACACATGGGCGCGTTGGCAGCGGGCCCAGACGATCTCGCTGAGTGACTACCTCGCCGCCGCCGTCGCGCAACAGGCCTGGGCGGTCGAGGTGTCGCAGTGGTGGAACGACTACGACCTGCTGCTTACGCCGACGACTGGCGAGCCCGCCCCGACGATCGAGGACATGCGGCCGGATCCCGATGAACCATGGCGGATCGACCGGCGCTACGCGCGGATCGCGACCTTCACGATCCCGTTCAACGTGACCGGACATCCGGCCATCTCGCTTCCGCTCGCAACCAGCGGCGCCGGGCTGCCGATCGGGGCGCAGCTCGTCGCCAACCACTTCCGCGAGGACGTGCTGCTTCGGGTCGCGGCCCAGCTCGAGACCGCCGCGCCGTGGGCGGACCGCCGACCCGGTGTGCACGCCTGACGACGCCGGTTGTCGCTAGGCTCGCGCCCCGTGAGCGAGACGCCGTCGGTCGAGGAGCTGGATGCACTGTCGACCGAGGAGCTGCGGCAGCGCGCGTTCGAGCGCGCCGAGCGGCATCGGGACATCGGGTTCTTCTGGGACCTCGTGAAGCACCTGCCCGAGTCGAATGACATCGCCGCCGAGGACGCGTCGGCCGGGAACATCACCGGCAGCATCGCGGAGGCGGTCGAAGGGGTGCGTGACCTCGTCAACGGTCACATGGACGAGTACGAACCGCTGCTCCGCGCCAAGTTCATCGACTATCTCCGGACCTGAGCGACCGAGCGAATTTATTTGTCGATGTCGCCGACGACGAAGAACATCGAGCCGAGGATGGCGACCATGTCGGCGACGAGACAGCCGGGCAGCAGCCGGCTGAGTACCTGGACGTTGTTGAAGGACGCGGTGCGCAGCTTCATCCGCCACGGGGTTTTCTCGCCGCGGCTGACCAGGTAGTAGCCGTTGATGCCGAGCGGGTTTTCGGTCCACGCATAAGTCGCACCTTCTGGGGCCTTGACCACCTTCGGCAAGCGCACGTTGATCGGCCCGACCGGCAGGTCGTCCATCACGTCCAAGCAGTGCTCGGCGATGTCGAGAGAAACGTAGACCTGGTCGAGCAGGCACTCGAAGCGAGCCAGGCAGTCGCCGTCGGTGCGGGTCACGACCCGAAGGACATCGGGCGGCAGCTCGCCATAGGCGAGATACGGCTCGTCGCGGCGTAGGTCGAAGTCGACCCCGGCCGCTCGGGCGATCGGGCCGGAGACGCCGTAGGCCTCCGCGAGCTCGGGCGACAGAACGCCGACGCCCTTGGTGCGGGCCCGGAAGATCTCGTTGCCACGGACCAGCGTGTCGATGTCGTCGCGCACCCGCCGTCGCACGAGTCGGATCGCGGCCCGGGCGCGGTCCGGCCAGCCCGCCGGGATGTCGTCCTTGAGACCGCCCACGCGGTTGAACATGTAGTGCATCCGGCCGCCGGAGATCTCCTCCATGACCGCTTGCAGCTCCTCGCGCTCGCGGAACGCATAGAACATCGGCGTGATCGCGCCGAGCTCGATCGGGTAGGAGCCGAGGAACATCAAGTGGTTGAGGGCGCGCGTCAGCTCCGCCAGCAACGTGCGCGCCCACACTGCGCGCACCGGAACCTCCATGCCGAGCATGCGTTCGACGGCCAGGACCACGCCGAGCTCGTTGGCGAACGAGGACAGCCAGTCGTGCCGGTTGGCGAGCACCAAGATCTGCCGGTAGTCACGGGCCTCGAACAGCTTCTCCGCGCCGCGGTGCATGTAGCCGATAACCGGGTCGGCGCGGATGATTCGCTCGCCGTCGAGCGTCAGCGCCAGCCGGAGGACCCCGTGGGTCGCCGGATGCTGCGGCCCGATGTTGAGGACCATGTCGGCGGTGGCAAGGTCGCCGGTCGCCACCATGAGGTCCCGGGTCACGCCGGCCAGTTTCCCATCACAGCGGCGAGGCCACGCCCTTCGCCTGCACCAACCACGTGAAGGCGCCGAGCCCGCCGCGGTCGAGCAGTTCGGCGGCGGCGCCGGCCCGGCTCAACGCGGCGAGATAGCTCTGCGGGTCGCCGTCGTACGACGGACGGTCGGCCGAGACGCCGAGCGCCTGCAGCGCTTCGCGCTGCGAGAGCAGGCGGGTGCTGTCGGCGCTCGCGGCCGCGGCGCAGGCGGCCATCAACACGTGCGCGGTGATGTCGCAGGAGCCGTCCGGCACCGGTGCGACCTGGCGGCCGGCGCGGTAACCGGTCAATGTGCCGGCGACGTCGCGCCTCGGGTCGGCGGCGTAGTCGACGGCGACCGCGACGCCGCGGTGCAGACACTCGACAGCAGCCGCCCAGGCCTCGTCCCTGCTGCGGCCGATCTCGGCACGGTCGCCTACTTCCGCCAGCGGCCACCACCGGTCGAGCCAGTCGCGGTCGGAGGCGTCGATGACGGCGCCCAGCTGCTCGCGGCCGTCGGCCGTCGTCTCCACAAAACGCACAGCGTCGTCGGCGCATTCGACGACGTCCACGGGGACCACGTCGAGCCACTCGACCGCGAGCAGTACACCGGCGAACTCCGGGGGCGCCTCCCGCTGCCATTCGACCCGCGACGGCAGCTCGGCCGGGCGCGGACAGATGTCGACGCCGACCAACCGCCAGCCGGCCGGCGCCTGTACGGCGATGGCGCCGAGCAGCTCACCGCCGCCGGCCCCGACCTCGACGACGGTGAAGTCGTCGTCGACGTCCGCCGCGACGCGACGGAGCACCTGCAGGATCGCGTCGGCCCAGATCGGCGACGCGTGCGCGGCGGTCCGGAAGTGCGCGGCGGGCGCGCCGGATGCGGTGTAAAAGCCATGCTCGCCGTAGAGCGCCTCGGACATGGCGAGCGACCAACGTCGCCAGCTGCTCGTCATCATGCTGCTCGTGCACGCTAACGCCCGGTAGCGTTGTTGCGTCCGGTACCCCCGAAGGACTGGAACAGTGGTGAGCAACGTCGAGCCGGCGCAGCGTCCGGCCCGCCTTTCCGTCGGCGCCATCGGCGCCGGACGGGTCGGCGCCGTGCTGCTCGCTGCGCTCGCGCGCGCCGGCCATCGCGCGATCGCGGTCACTGCGGTTTCTCGCGAGAGCCGCCGGCGCGCCGAGGAGCTGGTGCCGCAGGCCGAGGTCTGGCCGGTCGACGAGGTCGCCGCGGCGGTCGACCTGTTGCTGCTCGCGGTGCCGGACGACGAGCTGACCGGACTGGTAGGTGGTCTGGCGTCCACCGGCGTCGTCAGGACCGGCACCTTGGTGGCGCACACGTCAGGCGCTCACGGCGCGCAGGTGCTGGACCCGTTGCTGCAAGGTGGCGCCCTGCCGATGGCGTTGCATCCGGTGATGACGTTCACCGGCACCGAGGTCGACCTGCAACGGCTGGCCGGGGCGTGTTTCGGGGTGACCGCGCCGGAGGAGCTCAGGCTGGCCGCCGAGGCACTGGTGATCGAGATGGGCGCCGAACCGGTATGGATCGAGGAGTCGGCGCGGCCGCTCTACCACGCCGCGCTCGCGGTCGGTGCGAACCATCTCGTCACGCTCGTGGCCCAGTCCGGCGACATGCTGGCGCAGGCCGGCGTCGAGAACCCCTCGCGCATGCTCGGGCCGCTGCTCGGTGCGGCGCTCGACAATGCCCTCCGTCGAGGCGATGGCGCCCTGACCGGCCCGGTCGCCCGCGGTGACGCCGGCACGGTTCGCGCGCACCTGGCCACGATGACGACGCCGGAGAGCGTGGCCGCTTACGTCGCCATGGCCCGCCTGACGGCCGTGCGTGCTCTTGCCGCCGGTCTGCTGTCGCCGGAACGTGCGGCGGCACTGCTCGACGTGCTCGCTTCGGACGGTCCCGCATGACCGGACCCGCGGTCGCCCGCACCCGCGCCGAGCTCGAACCGCTGCGAGCCGGACTGCCCGGCACTGTCGCCGTCGTGATGACGATGGGTGCCCTGCACGACGGCCATGCAGCCCTGCTCGCCGAGGCCCGCAGCCTTGCCGACTCGCTGGTCGCGACCATCTTCGTCAACCCGCTGCAGTTCGGGCCGGGCGAGGACTACGACCGCTATCCCCGCACCTGGGACGACGACCTGGCGGTCTGCACCAAGGCGGGCGTCGATGTCGTCTTCGCGCCGTCGAAGGACGAGATCTATCCGGCCGGCGAACCGGAGGTGCGCGTCCGCGCCGGCGAGCTGGGCGCCAGGCTCGAAGGCGAACATCGACCCGGGCACTTCGACGGGGTGCTCACCGTCGTACTGAAGCTGCTGCACCTGACCCGGCCCGACATTGCGTTGTACGGCGAGAAGGACGCGCAGCAGCTCGCGCTCATCACACACATGGTCCGCGACCTCGACGTCGGCGTGCGCGTCATCGGCGTGCCGACCGTGCGCGACCCGGACGGCCTAGCCCTCTCCAGCCGCAACCGCTACCTGTCCGACGCCGAGCGTGGGCATGCGCTCGCGCTGTCGCGGGCGCTCGCCGCCGGTGCGGCGGCGGCCGAGCTGGGTCCGTCCGCGATGCTCGCCGCGGCGCGCCAGACTCTGGCCGAAAAGGCGGGAATCGACGTGGACTACGTCGAACTGGTCGATGATGAGACCTGGCGACCTGCCGGGCCGGAGACCCGGCGCGGCCGGATAGTGGTAGCCGGTCGGGTGGGCAAGACCCGCCTGATCGACAATAGAGCGGTCGACCTCGGCACCCACCGTGGGCTGAAGGCCTGAAAGGACCCAACTCATGTTCCGCACCATGCTCAAGAGCAAGATCCACCGCGCGACGGTCACGCAGGCGGACCTGCACTACGTGGGATCCGTGACCATCGACGCCGACCTCATGGACGAGGCCGATCTGCTGCCCGGAGAGCAGGTCGCGATCGTCGACGTCACCAACGGCGCGCGGCTCGAGACCTACGTCATCGAAGGCCCGCGCGGGAGCGGCGTCATCGGCATCAACGGGGCCGCGGCACGGCTGGTGCACACCGGCGACCTGGTCATCCTCATCAGCTACTGCACGGTGACCGATGCCGAGGCGCGCGAGCTGCGGCCGCGGGTCGTCTTCGTCGACTCGAACAACCGAATGGTCGGCACCGGCGACGACCCGGCAGAGGCCCTGCCCAACGCCGATCAGCTTCGCGGGGACGCGCTCTACCGGTGATCCCCCGCCGTCTTGCCGCTCCGGCCGCCGGCTGGACGGCCACCGCCGACGTCATCGTCGTCGGGAGCGGCATCGCCGGTCTCACCGCCGCGCTCGCCGCCCGCCGCGCGGGCAGCGTGCTGCTCGTCACGAAGGCGTTGCTCGACGCCGGCTCTACCCGCTGGGCGCAGGGCGGCATCGCCGCAGCGCTCGCTGCCGACGACTCGCCGCAGGCGCACTATGACGACACGATGGCGGCGGGCGCAGGCCTGTGTGATCCGGCAGCCGTGCGCGTGCTCGTCGAGGAGGGTCCGGCCCGGGTCCGCGAGCTCGGTGCTCTGGGCGCCGCGTTCGACCGCGACCCGGACGGCACGCTCGAGTTGACCCGCGAGGGCGGGCACTTGCACCGGCGGATCGTCCACGCCGGCGGCGACGCCACCGGCGCCGAGGTCGAGCGCGCGCTGATCGCGGCCGTCCAGACTGCGGGCGACATCGAGGTGATCGAGCACGCGCTCGTGCTCGACCTGCTCACTGATCAGTCCGGAGCGGCATGCGGCGTGACGTTGCACGTGCTGGGCGAGGGCACTCGCGACGGTGTCGGCGCGGCCCACGCCCGGGCGGTCGTGCTCGCGACCGGTGGCATCGGTCAGATATACGCGTCGACGACCAACCCGGACGTGTCGACGGGTGACGGGGTTGCGCTCGCGGCACGCGCCGGAGCCGCGCTGGCAGACGTCGAGTTCGTTCAGTTCCATCCCACGGCGCTCTGGCTCGGCGGCGGCCGGACCGGTCGCCAGCCCCTCGTCACCGAGGCACTGCGCGGCGAGGGTGCCGTCCTGGTCGATGCGCGCGGGGCCCGGGTCATGGCCGGTGTGCATCCGCTCGCCGACCTGGCGCCGCGCGACGTCGTGGCCAAGCGGATGTCGGCGTACATGTCTGAGCAGGGGGTCGATCACCTCTATCTCGACGCGCGGCCGCTGGGTGCCGATCTCTTGCGCAGCCGCTTCCCGACGCTGGTCGCGAACTGCGCCGAGATCGGGCTCGACCCTGTAGTGTCGTTGATCCCGGTCGCACCGGCGGCTCACTACGCCAGTGGTGGTGTGCGCACCGACCTGTTCGGTCGCACCACCGTTGCCGGGTTGTTCGCCTGCGGGGAGGTCGCGTGCACGGGCGTGCACGGTGCCAACCGGCTCGCCTCCAACTCGCTGCTGGAAGGGCTGGTGTTCGCGCACCGGATCGGCGACGTCCTCGCCGACCGGCTGCCCTGCCCCGGTCGGGCCGAGCCGGCGAACGAGGACAGCGGCATCGTCGACGCCAAGGCCCGGGTCGACCTGCAGCGGGCCATGACTGACGGTGCAGGCGTGCTGCGCAGCGCGCAGAGCCTCGAGGCGACGACCAAGTCGCTCGCCGTGGTCGCCGAGGCGCGCTCGACCGACATCGGCCCGGAGGCATGGGAGACGACCAACCTCCTCACCGTGGCCGCCGCACTTGTCTCTGCCGCCACATGGCGGACCGAGACCCGCGGCAGCCACTGGCGGGAGGACTTCCCGGACCGTGACGACGAGCGGTGGCGGCGTCGCATTCTGCAGCGGTTGCGCGCCGACGGCGGCTTCGAGGCGAGCTTCGAGGCAGTGCCGTGACGCTGCGACCAGACACCGCCGCGGTGCTCTCGAAAGGCGGCCTCGACCCTGCCGAGGTCGAGCAGATGGTCGCGCGCGCGCTCAACGAGGACCTCGACGGCGGCGTCGACGTGACGAGCGTCGCGACGATTCCGTTCGACCACGAAGGGGTCGCCGACTTCGTCGCTCGCGAGCCGGGCATCGTCGCCGGACTGCCGGTCGTGCTGGCAGTGCTGGAAGTCGTGAGCGACGACTCGGCGGTGCTCGACTTCGACACGGCCGACGGTGAGGCGGTGGTCGCAGGGCAGCGGTTGATGTCCGGGCGAGCGCTGACGCGTTCGCTGCTGACCGCAGAGCGCACCGCGCTCAACATCCTGTGTCACCTGTCCGGCATCGCCACGGTGACCAGGCGTTGGGTTGACGAGGTCGAAGGCACCGGCGCTCGCATCCTCGACACCCGCAAGACCACCCCGGGCCTGCGCTCGTTGGAGAAGTACGCCGTACGTTGCGGCGGCGGCACCAACAAGCGGATGGGCCTCTACGACGCCGCTCTCGTCAAGGACAACCACGTGCTCGCGGCCGGCGGCGTCGCGGCCGCCTTTCGCGCCGTACGCCAGCTCTTTCCCGACGTCGACGTGCAGGTCGAATGCGACACGGTCGACCAGGTCGCTGAGGCGCTGGAGGCCGGCGCGACCTTCCTGCTGCTCGACAACATGGCTGTCGACCAGCTGCGGGAAGCCGTCGCGTTGACCGCGGGCCGGGCCCAGCTCGAGGCGACCGGCGGTTTGACCCTCGACCGGGCTCGTGCCGTTGCCGAGACGGGCGTCGACTATCTGTCGGTAGGCGCGCTTACGCATTCAGCGCCGGTGCTGGACATCGGCGTGGACCTGCGCGCCAGTGGAGAAGGCTGATGCTGCTCGCCATCGACGTCGGCAACACCAACACCGTCATCGGTTGCTTCAAGGGCGACGAGATGACCGAGTCGTGGCGCATCAAGACCGACGCGCGAGCCACGGCGGACGAGATCGCGCTACTGCTACGCGGACTGCTCGTGGACGAGCCGCGGCCGGGCGGCATCGCTGCCTGCTCGACCGTGCCAGCGGTCCTGCACGAGCTGCGGATGGTCTTCGAGCGCTACTACGACGACGTTCCGGCGGTCATCGTCGAACCGGGCGTGCGCACCGGAGTGCCGATCCTCTACGACAACCCGCGCGAAGTCGGGGCCGACCGCATCGTCAATGCCGCAGCCGCCCACTACCTGTACGGCGGACCGGCCGTGGTCGTCGACTTCGGGACGTCGACCAACTTCGACGTGGTCTCCGCGAAGGGAGAGTTCCTCGGCGGCGCGCTCGCGCCGGGGATCGAGATCTCCGTCGACGCCCTTGCCGCCCGGGCCGCGCGGCTGCTGAAGGTCGAGCTGGTTCGGCCCCGGTCGGTCATCGGCAAGTCGACGGTCGAGGCGCTGCAGTCGGGCATCATCTACGGCTTCGCCGGTCAGATCGACGGCATCGTCCGGCGCATCGCCGCTGAGCTCGACGCCGAGCCCGTCGTCATCGCCACCGGCGGCCTCGCGCCGCTCGTGTTCGACGAGAGCGAGACGATCACCCGGCACGAGCCCGACCTCACGCTGATCGGGCTGCGCCTCGTTTTCGAGCGCAACCTGGCGTAACCGTCACGTGCCCGGTCTGGTGCAGCAAGATCTGGAGCGGTAACGTCCGTGAAACACCGAACGAGGTTCTGCCCGCCTGGAGGTTGAGATCGTGAAGACGCGCGCCGCAGTCATGTGGGAAGCCGGCAAGCCCTGGGACGTGGTCGAGCTCGAGCTCGATCCCCCGAAGGCCGGCGAAGTTCTCATCAAGTTCGCTGCCTCCGGCATGTGTCACTCCGACGACCACGTACGCACGGGCGACCTGCCGGGGCGCTACCCGGTCGTCGGCGGCCACGAGGGTGCCGGTGTCGTGGAGCAGGTCGGTGACGGCGTGTTCGACATCGCGCCGGGCGACCACGTCGTGTGCTCGTTCCTTCCGACCTGCGGCCGTTGCCGCTGGTGCTCGACCGGTCACCAGAACCTCTGTGACGCCGGCGCAACGCTGCTCGAAGGTTCCCTGCTGGACGGGACGTTCCGCTTCCACTCCGGCGAGCAGGACCTGGGCGGCATGTGCATGCTCGGCACGTTCAGCGAGCGCGCCACGGTCTCCCGCAACTCGGTGGTGAAGGTCGACAACGACATCCCGCTGGAGAAGGCCGCGCTCGTCGGCTGCGGTGTGCCTACCGGTTGGGGCTCGGCGGTCTACTCGGCCGAGGTCAAGCCCGGTGACACCGTCGTCATCTTCGGCATCGGCGGCATCGGCATCAACGCCGTACAGGGTGCGAAGCACGCCGGAGCCCGGCACATCATCGCCGTCGACCCGGTCGACTTCAAGCGCAAGAAGGCGCTCGAGTTCGGCGCGACCCACGCCGTATCCGATGGCGGCGAGGCATTCGCCAAGGCCTTCGAGGTCACCAACGGCGTCGGTGCCGACTCGGCCATCATCTGCGTCGGTGTCGTGACCTCGCAGGTCATCGCCGAGGCGTTCAACGCGACGCGCAAGCTCGGCACCACTGTCGTGGTCGGCCTCGGCCCGATGTTGGAGAACACGGTCCAGATCAACGGCGACATCCTCACGCTGTTCCAGAAGACCCTGAAGGGGTCGCTGTTCGGGGCCAGCAACCCGATGTACGACATCAAGAACATCCTGTCGCTCTACAAGGACGGGCAATACAAGCTCGACGAGCTGGTCACCAAGGAATACACACTCGACCAGATCAACGAGGGCTACGAAGACATGGCCGCCGGCGTGAACCTGCGCGGCGTCATCGTCTACGACTGACCGCACGCGAGTTGTCAGACGCTGGCGCCCCTATAACGCCGTCAGCGTCTGACAAGTTCGCGGATACCCTGCCGGTGTGACTGAGGACAGCCTGCCGGAACAAATGCAGGTCCGCCGGGACAAGCTCGACCGGCTGCGGGAGCGCGGGGTCGACCCCTACCCGGTCACCGTCCGGCGTACGACGACTCTCGGCGACCTGCGCGAGCGGTTCGGCGAGCTCGAGGTGGACAGCGCGACCGGCGAGCAGGTCGCGATCGCGGGGCGCATCGTGCTCAAGCGCGACGGCGGCAAGCTGTGCTTCGCGACCCTTCGTGACGGCACCGGCGATCTGCAGGTCATGTTGTCGCTGGACAAGGTCGGCGAGGAGTCGCTCTCGGCGTGGAAGCGCGACGTGGATCTCGGCGACCATGTCGCGGTCGAAGGCGAGGTCATCTCCAGCCGCCGCGGCGAGCTATCGGTGCTCGCCGACGCGTGGTCGCTTGCGAGCAAGGCGCTGCGGCCGCTGCCGGAGAAGTGGAAGGGGCTCTCCGATCCGGAGGCTCGGGTGCGGCAGCGCTACGTCGACCTCGTGGTCAACGCCGACGCCCGACGGCTCGTTCATGCGCGCGCAACCGTGCTTCGCTCGTTGCGGGAAACGCTCGACCGGCGGGCGTTCACCGAGGTCGAGACCGGCGTGCTGCAGTGGACCAACGGCGGCGCCACGGCGCGGCCGTTCACGTCGCATCTCAACGCGTTCGACCGTGACATGTTCTTGCGGATCGCGCTCGAGCTGCCGCTGAAGAAGCTCGTTGTCGGTGGCGTCGACCGGGTCTACGAGATCGGCCGGACGTTCCGCAACGAGGGCATCGACACGACGCACAACCCCGAGTTCACGATGCTCGAGGCTTACGAGGCCTACGGCGACTACGACACCATGGCCGATCTCACCCGCGACCTCGTGCTCTCGGCCGCGGAGGCCCTGGGCTCGACCGTCGTACCCGGAACTGAGATCGACCTGGCGAAGCCGTGGCGGACCGTGACGCTGCACGACGCGGTCGCCGAGGCAGTCGGCCGGCCAGTCTCGCCCGACTCGTCCGTCGAGGAGCTGCGAGCGGCAGCCGAGTCGCACGGCGTCGCGTCGCAACCGGGCTGGTCCGCCGGCGAGATCGTGCTCGAGCTGTTCGAGAAGCTGGTCGAGCACACCTTGATGGAGCCGACCTTCGTCAAGGACTACCCGGCCGAGGTGCGTCCGCTGGCCCGGCCGCATCGCAGCGATCCGCGGCTTGTCGAGTCGTGGGACCTCATCGTCGGCGGCGTCGAGCTGGCCCCCGCCTATTCCGAGCTCGTCGACCCGGTGGAGCAGCGTCGGCGGCTCACCGAGCAGTCGATCCGCGCCGCCGGCGGCGACCCCGAGGCCATGCAGCTGGACGAGGACTTCCTGCGCGCGCTCGAGTACGGCGCACCGCCGATGGGCGGCATGGGGCTCGGCGTCGACCGCCTGGTAATGCTGCTGACCGGCACCAATATTCGCGAGGCAATTGTATTCCCGCTGGTCCGACCCGAATAATTCGAGTAATTTCGCAAAGCGAAACTCGACGACGGGCGAAACGGGGAATTCAGAAATGGCGCAACGGGTTCAGGTAACCCTTGTTTGTGACGTCCACGGAGACGAGACGCCGGCCGGCGAGACCGTCGAGTTCGGGCTCGACGGACAGTCCTACGAGGTCGATCTGTGCGAGCATCATGCAGGCGAGCTCCGGGACCGTTTGGCCGGATACGTCGGCGTCGCTCGCCGGGCCGGCCGCAGTCCGTCGGCGTCCGGCCGTGCCGGACGGCGGCGGCGTGGCAGCGGTGGTGGTGAAGCGGCGCGCATTCGCGAATGGGCTCGGGAGCAGGGTCTGGCCGTGCCCGAACGCGGGCGCATCCCGGCCGATCTCGCTGACAAGTACGCAGCCGCGGCGCACTGACTTCCGGGCGGTGCATACGTGTTCGCCGACAGCGGACGGCTTCTTCGCGAAACCTCGGAACAGCGTGGCTCGCAGGCACGTTGTCCCTATTGGGTGTTTCCGAATTGTGACTTGTGCTTGGTTGGCGTCTTTGGGTAAGCCGCAAGCATGAACAACCCAGAGGCGTCGGGGCTAGCATCAGGTGACGAGGACCAAACGGTCCTCGCTACCGCTTCCGCTGAGGAGCGACATGTTTGAACGGTTCACCGACCGCGCTCGGCGCGTTGTCGTCCTGGCCCAGGAAGAGGCCAGGATGCTCAACCACAACTACATCGGCACCGAGCACATCCTGCTCGGTCTGATCCACGAGGGCGAGGGCGTCGCCGCCAAGGCGCTGGAGTCCCTCGGGATCTCACTCGAGGGTGTGCGCCAGCAGGTCGAGGAAATCATTG
>Ga0207705_10000901_pt1 | contig 24320 bp, 21 predicted proteins | sample KBSC13metaG_FD_184314 | JGI IMG/M metagenome (GOLD analysis project Ga0207705, IMG submission 184314) | Corn rhizosphere microbial communities from Kellogg Biological Station, Michigan, USA - KBS C1-3 metaG (SPAdes) (version 2) | ecosystem: Host-associated > Plants > Roots > Rhizosphere > Soil ... | reverse complement strand
GGCTTCGAGGATGCGGCGGGTGAGGACGGCCAGGGCGGCGGGCGGCAGGTCTTTTTCGCGGAGCTGGATGTAGTCGATGCCGTCGGCGGCCCAGAGCGCGGTCTGGTGGACAAGCGCGGCCTTTTTATCCCGGTCCGGACTTGAAAAGAGGGAGCGGTCAGTAATGGCGTAGCGGCGCACGCTGTAAGTGTAGGTCAACAGAGGTTTTGAGGGCGAACCGGAGCGCCCGGGAACGTAGCATGTTGATGTCGCTGTGGTAGGTTAGGCATTAGAACGTTTATGTCTTAACGAAACCGGCCCGTCCGAAGCAGAAGCACGGGGGATGAGGCCCGAACCGGACAAGAAACGACATCCATGGCGCGGGTCCAAGGCGGCGATGGGATAAGCATCCGTGAGTAAGTTGTCGATGAGTTTGTGTATATGAGCAGTGTTTACGATCTGATCGTGATTGGGTCCGGTCCGGCGGGGACGCGGGCGGCGATCTATGCGTCCAAGCTGGGTAAGAAGGTCGCGCTGGTGGAGATGCGCGAGGTGGTGGGCGGAGCCTGCATCAACACGGGCACGATTCCCTCGAAGACGATGCGCGAGGCGGTGCTGCATCTCTCCGGCTACAACTACAAGTCCATCTACGGGATGAACTACCGGGTGAAGGAACGCATCACCATGGCGGACCTCGCCTTCCGGGTGCAGCACGTCATCAAGACCGAGGTGGACGTGACCGCGGCACAGCTCTCGCGCAACAACATCGAGACGCTGGTCGGCATGGCGAGTTTCGAAGACGCCACCCACCTTAAAGTAACCAGCTCGTATGGCTCGTCGGTCTATGAGGCGAAGAACTTTCTGATCGCGACCGGCACCAAGCCGGCATCGTCGCCCAAGGTGCCGATCAACGGGCACAGCATCATCAACAGCGATCAGGTGCTGGACATGGTGAATCTGCCCAAGACGCTGATCGTGGTGGGCGCGGGCGTCATCGGGGTGGAGTACACCTGCATGTTCTCGGCGCTCGGCGTGCGCGTCACGCTGATCGAACGCAGACCGCGGCTGCTCGAGTTCGCCGACCAGGAGATCGTCGAGGCTCTGAGCTATCATCTGCGCGATACGCGGGTGACGATGCGACTCAACGAAGAGGTGCAGTCGGTCGAAGAGATGCCGGACGGCACCGTGGTCGCCAACCTCGAGAGCAAGAAGAAGGTTCAGGGCGATGCTCTGCTCTATGCCGTCGGCCGGCAGGGCAACGTGGACGAGTTGAACCTCGCCGCGGTCGGAGTCGAGGCCGATTCGCGTGGACGCATCCCGGTGGACAAGGACTTCCGGACCAAGGTGCCGACGATCTTTGCCGGGGGTGATGTGATCGGGTTTCCGTCGCTGGCTTCGGTTTCGATGGAACAGGGAAGGATTGCGGCGGCGCGGGCCTTCGGCGACGAGCAGGTGGTGTCGAATCCGGGACTCTATCCTTACGGGATCTATACGATTCCCGAGATCAGCTTTATCGGCAAGACCGAGGAACAGTTGACCGAGGAGGATGTTCCCTACGAGGTGGGCGTGGCTTACTACCGCGAGATCGCGCGCGGGCAGATTCGCGGCGATACGACCGGGCGGCTGAAGATTATCTTCCATCGTATGGACCACTCGATCCTCGGCGTGCATATCATCGGTGAGGGCGCGAGCGAACTGCTGCACATCGGGCAGGCGGTCATGGCCCTTGGAGGCAAGCTGGAGTATTTCGTCGATACGGTGTTCAATTACCCCACATTGGCGGAGTGTTATAAGGTGGCTGCGTTCAATGGGCTCAATCGTGTCAGCAAGTTCGAGTAGACGCGGCATCCTGGATGAGGCGGGCAGAAGATGGCAAAGATTGTTGGCGTAGCGGTTTCGGAGCGATTGTCTGCCGGGCTGGTGGTCGACCATAAGCTGGCCGGAGAGCTGCGGAGGTTCCCGGAGCGCGAAGACGACAAATATGCGCTGGTGGAGATGCCGACGGAAGAGCTGGTCAGGACGCTCTGCGAGCAGGCGGTGCTGGCGGCGACCGGCACGGAGGGCGTTTCGGCGGTCGGAGTGTCGCTGCCGGGGCTGATTAAAAATGGCGTGGTGGAGGAATCTCCGAACCTGCCGCAGTTGAAGGGTGCGCGGATTGAGACGCTGCTGGAGACGCAGTTGCACAACCACGATCTGAATGTGCCGGTCACGGTGGTCAACGATGCCGATGCAACGGCGGCGGGACTGGCCTCGGTGCATGGGCGGCTGGACAGCACAATTCGCGTATGGACGCTGGGCTGGGGAATTGGATACGGGCGCTATCCGTTTATGCCGGGAGTGTGGGAGGGCGGCCATACGGTGGTGACGATCGACGAGAAGGAGAGCTACTGCGGCTGCGGCGGGCGCGGCCACATGGAAGGCATTATGGGCCACCGGGCGATGCGACTGCGGTTTCTGGATATGGAGCCGGAAGAGGTCTTCGAGGCGGCGAAGGCGGGCGTGCCAAAATGCCTTGAGTTCAAGCAGCTGTGGCACAAGGCGCTGGCCGCTGCCACGGCATCGTCGATTCACATGGCCGGGCCAGGCCGGTTCTTTTTTACCGGTTTCAATGTGGGGTTTCTGGATATGGGGATGCTGCGGGATTATCTGCAGCAGATGGTGAAGATGAGTTCGTTGCAGAACTATGCTCTGGAGATCGTCGAAGACGATCCTATGCTGCGCGTGATCGGCGGGGCGATTACGGCGGAGCAGGCGGTAGGGCGGTAGGGCGGTAGGGATTTTGGCTTGGTCCGGCTACTTCTGGCAGTGGGGGCAGAAGTGGGTGCCGCGGCCGCCGATCACGATGCGCTCGATGGGAGTTCCGCAGACGAGGCAGGGCTCGCCGGTGCGCATGTAGACGCGGTGTTCGAGCTGGAAGAAACCGCGAACGCCGTCGGCGTCCACGTAGTCGGAGACCGAGGAGCCGCCAAGCTCAATGGCGTGCCGGATGACTTCGACTAAAGCCGTGCGGAGACGGTCCAACTCGGCGTGGGTGAGGCGTCCAGCCTGGCGGCGGGGACGGATGCCGGCGCGGAAGAGGCTCTCGTCGGCGTAGATGTTGCCTACGCCGTGCAGCAGTGACTGGTTGAGCAGCGCCGCCTTGATGGGAGTCTTGCGGTGGCGGAAGAGGGCGATGAAGTCCTCGAGCGAGATCGTCAGGGGTTCGCTTCCGGGGCCTTCATAGGCTGTCTCGGTGATGGAGAGGCGTCCGAAGCGGCGGGCGTCGACAAACCGCAATTCTTTAATTCCGCCGGGGCCACCGCTGAGAGTAAGGACGGCGTGGGTGTGCGGCGGAATGGGGGTGTCGGGGGTGGAGACGAGCAGGCGGCCGGTCATGCCGAGGTGGATGAGGAACTGTATCGTCTTGCGGTGGTGGGTGAGGTCGACCACAATGGTCTTGCCGACCCGGTGGACGCGGTCGATGCGGCTGCCGGTGAGGGCTTCGGCGATCTGGGCGGGTGGGGTCTTGAAGGTCTGCGGCTTATTGCTGGTCCAGACGGAGCGGATGGTCCGGCCGTGGATGCGATCGTGGACTCCGCTGGCGATGGTCTCTACTTCCGGCAATTCAGGCATAGCTCTCTGAAGTATAGGTGGGTGGGTTTTGACAGAGGAAAGCCTGATGAGTCTAAGCCGCAGTTCGCACGGGGGCAATTGGCTTGCGCTTTTCGCGGAGTGCCTTCGAGAGCTCGTGGTTTGCTTGCAGGGTGACCCAGAAACGGGCGTCAGTCGCCGGGAATGCTTCGGAGAGCTTGACCGCCATTGCCGCGGAGACGCCCGCCTTGCCGTTGAGGATGTTCGACAGCATCGGCCTCGTGACTCTCAGGTGCCGTGCCAGAGCCGCTACGGTGATATCTTCGCCCATCCACTCGCGAATGATGCTACCGGGGTGGGCTGCGTTGAACATAGGCATGGTGGTGCTCCTGCTTTGGGTTATAGAGCGGAAACTTCCCGCCCCTGGGTTAGTGGTAAGCCTGCAGATCAACTACTTCAGCGTCCTCGCCAATAAACCGAAACGTCAGTCGCCAATTCCCACTGACGGTGACGGCCCAGTAACCGGCTAATTCGCCCTGCAAGGAATGCAGCTTCCAACCCGGGAGGCTCATTTGTTGAACATCATTTGCTGCATCCAGGGTTGAGAGTTGCTTCGTCAATCGTGAAGCAAACGTGGCATTGATCCCCGATTTGGAGCCAGTTCTAAAAAATCGCTCCAAACCTTTGTGTCGAAAAGACCGGATCATCGCTTAGCCGTTTGCTCCATTGGTGCAGTTGGTACAAGAAAGTAAAGCATCCGTAAAGCGTATACATACACTATACCACTGTCAAGACTGATAAGAAGTATACGGAAAATATCTCGGCACCCTCTCTAAGGCAATAGAAAAATAGCGCGATTGCGCCACTATCTGCCCTGCGCTAGTGGCCGCTGGGCTGGAAGATGGGCAGCAGGCTGGAGTAATCGTCGGTCCAGGCGCGGAGGCCGGGGATGGGGTCGATGGGAGTGGCGATGGCCGAGATCTCGGGGAGCGTGAAGAAGGTGGGGCTGTCGGTGAGCAGAACCCAGGTGGACCGGAACTCGCCGCGGCTATCGACTGAGGGGGTGTCGAAGAGCCTGGCCTGCATGTGGGCGGCGGCGGCCAGTTGGGCGACTTCTGGGGCGAGGTTGAGGTACTGGTTGGAGACGTGGAAGGCCAGGATGCCGTGGGGGGCAAGGTGTTTGCGGTAGAGGGTCAGCGCCTCGGTGGTAAGGAGATGGATGGGGATGGCGTCGCCGGAGAAGGCATCGACGACAAGCACGTCGAAGCCTTGCGGCGCTTCGTGGGCGAGCGAGGCACGGGCATCGCCCTCGGTCACGGTGATGCGGGCCTGGGAGTCGCGGAGGTAGGTGAAGAGGTTGCGAGCGATGGGCAGGACGTGCGGATTGATCTCGTAGAAGCGGATGCGGTCTCCCGCATTGCCATATGCCGCGAGGGTTCCGGCTCCGAGGCCGACGACGCCGATGTTGCGGGTGCGGCCGGCGCAGCAGTTAGCCAGGGCGAGGCCGATGCCGGAGTCCCGGGCATAGTAGGTCGTAGGCGTTCGGGTAAGGCCGGGGCTGAAGATCTGGGTGCCGTGCTGGATGGTTCCGTTGAGAAGTAAGCGGAGAGGTTGCCCTTCTTTGGTGACGCTCTGCTTGACCCGGAGGCTGCCGTAGAAGTTGCGGTTCATCATCAGGGCGTCGTTGGCGTAGGCGTTGTGCAGGGCGAAGTTCAGATAAAGCATCAGGATGCAGCCGGTGGCCCAGAGCAGGCGCTGGCCCCAGCCGTCGGGCCAGGTGACGGCGAGCGCGAGCAGGGCGGTGACGAGGAAGGTGATGGAGAGATCGTAGTTCGCCGCGAAGAGGAGCGGGCTGGCGATGCCGATGAAGAAGGTTCCTGTAACCCCGCCAGCGGCCACGAGCAGGTAGAAGAGGGTGGTTTCGGAGGGCCGCTGCGGCCGCAGGGCGTAGGCTTCGGCGTGGCAGAAGAGGCAGGCGGCGAAGCACTCGAAGAGGAAGAAGAGAATGGCGATGCCGATGGGGAAGCTGCTGTCGATCTTGGAGATGGCATAGCCGAGGCTGGCCAGCATGACGACCAGCAGGCGCACGAGGACGCTGCGGCGGTAGAGACGGGGGAACTCGAAGGCGAGGATAAAGGTGATGAGGTAGACGGCGAGGGGGAGGATCCAGAGCAGAGGGATAGCCGCGATATTGCTGGTGATGTGGCTGGTGACGGCGCTCAACTGCATGGCCGCGGCCATGGGCAGGAGGAACCAGAGCCATCTTGTTGCGGTTGATACCGGTGCGGTGGCCGTGTCTTGCTGGGGGGCAGGTTGTGCTGCTTCCGGTACCTGTCTTGAGAGGATGGCGCAGAGGGCCGCGTAGACCATGAATCCGGCAGCCCAGAAGAGGCGTTGCAGCCTGAGGGGCAGGTGAGGCTCGACCAGGGTGGGGTAGGCGATGAGAGCAAGCAGAGAGCCGGCGTTCGAGAGGGCGAAGAGGCGATAGGGAACGTGGCCCCCTTGCTTGCGGAAGAGCCAGATTTGCAGCAGAGGGCTGGTCGATCCGAGAAGGAGGAAAGGGAGGCCGATGGTCAGGGTGAGGTCGAGGAAGATGGTGGTGACCGGATGGGAGGAGCCAAGGCTGAGATCGGGGCGGATCAGTCTTTGTGTGATCAACAGGACGATGGCGGCGGCAAGGAGTGCGAGGTAGAGCAGTTGTCGGCGGCGGTCGAAGGCATGGCGGGTCAGCCAGTGCGCGTAGAGGTAGCCGAGCAGCAGGGTGAGCTGGAAGAAGACGAGGCAGGTGAGCCAGACCGCCGAGGAGCCGCCGAGCGCGGGGAGCAGTTGCTTGGCCGACATGGGCTCGACCAGGAAGAGGAGAAACGCCGAGAGAAAGATGGCAAAGCCGTAGAGCGACCGGGTTGAGAGCATAGGATATTGGCTATTGGGAGACGTGCCAGTTTATGGCATTTGCCCGCCTTGGCGCTCCTCAAAAGACGAATAGTGGCAGTTGTGGTCCGCACAGAGTTTCTTCGCGGATGGCAGGCCCGCCTTCTGGCAGCCCAGGACACGATATGATGGAAGGGAAGCGCGTTCGCTTGCGCGATGTGCGTCTTTCCGGCCAACCAAATCCTTTGGAGAACAGAGTCCTCGTGAGTCAACGCAAATCAGCGGTTATTTTGGGTGCCCAGTGGGGCGATGAAGGCAAAGGCAAGATCGTGGACGTGCTGTCGGAGAAGTTTTCCGTGGTGGCACGGTATGCGGGCGGCCACAATGCCGGGCACACGGTCATCATCAAGGGCAAGAAGTTTGTGCTGCAACTGATTCCGTGCGGCGTGTTGCGGCCGGAGTGCAGGGGGGTGATCGGCAACGGCGTTGTGCTCGATCCGATGGCGTTTCTCAACGAGGTCAAGAAGCTGAAGGACGCCGGGTTGCCGGTGGATGGTCAACTCTTTGTGTCGAACCGGGCGCAGGTGATTCTGCCTTATCACCGGATGATCGAACTGGCGGCGGAGAACGCGCCGGGGCGGACGAAGATCGGGACCACCAGCCGCGGAATCGGGCCGGCGTATGAGGACAAGATGCACCGCAGCGGGCTGCGGGTGGTCGATCTGCTGAACTCGGCGCTGCTGCGGACGCATATCGAGAACGCCTGCCACGAGAAGAACACCATCGCCCATGCGCTGTTCGGGACCGAACCGCTTGATCCGAAGACGATGTATGAGGAGTATGCGCGGGCGGCGGAGCAGGTTGCCCCGTTTGTGACGGATACGGCGGTGCTGCTCAATGACGCCATCCGGAACGGCGAGAAGGTGATGTTCGAGGGGGCGCAGGGCGCGCTGCTCGATATTGACCATGGAACGTATCCGTTTGTGACGTCGTCGTCGGCTACGGCCGGCGGGGCGGTGACCGGGACCGGGATTGGGCCGACGCAGATCGGAACGGTGATCGGAGTTACGAAAGCCTATGTGACGCGGGTGGGCGAAGGGCCGTTCCCGACCGAGATTCATGACGACTCGGCTGACCTGCTGCGGGCGCGCGGGCAGGAATATGGGGCGGTTACGGGGCGTCCGCGGCGTTGCGGCTGGCTGGACCTGCCGCTGCTGCGGTACAGCAACATGATTAATGGGACGGAGTGGCTGGTCGTCACCAAGATGGACGTGATGGACGAGTGCGCCGAGATTCCGGTGTGCACCGGCTACAAGATCGACGGCAAGGTGACGGACGTGATTCCGGCGGATATGCGGGGCTTTGAGTCGATTCAGCCGATCTATACGAAGCTGAAGGGATGGAAGGCGTCGACCGAGGGAATTACGGAGTTCGACAAACTGCCGAAACTGGCGCAGGATTATCTGCACTTTATCGAGAGAGAATCGGGCGCGAAGATCGGTATGGTTTCGACCGGGCCGGATCGCGACCAGACCATGACGATTGCCGGATTCGAAGAGGCATTGAAGGCATAGGAGCTGCGATATGTTGAGCTTTACGGTACGGTTGACGTTTTCCCAGGATGAACATGCTGAGATTGCCGAGATGCTCCGCCATCTAACGCTGGCTTCGCGCGAGGAGCCGGGTTGCGTGAGCTATATCGCCCATTTTCTTGAGGGCGATCTGGGTACGGTGCTGATCTACGAGCAATATGCGGACGAGGCGGCACTGGAGCACCACCGGTCGACGCCGCACTTTCACCAGTATGCGATTGGCGGGCTTTACCAGAGGATGCGCGAGCGTCAGGTGGAGAATCTGACGGCGGTCTGTTGACGCTATAGCGCGATGAGTGGCAACACCGACGCTCTCCCTTCCGGGAGGGCGTTTGTCGTGCGGCGGGATACAGCATTTTCCTGTAGATAGTGGTGCAGGGCCATGACTTCAATGGGCGTTTTTCCCAATGAAAACGCCGCTGAACTGCGGCAGGATGATGGGCATGACCGAGGCAGGGCAAGGCAAGAGCGAAATACAGGGGTCTCTCCACCGCGCTGCGCGATGAGGCCGCGCGGCTCCGGTCGAGATGACGTTCTTTAGAGTTTGAGGACAGGTTGGTCCGTGGCGGAGGTGACGAAAGATATTTTGACTACGTCCGCAAAGCAGAATAGTATCCGGTACGCGTTATGACGTTCCACGGCCAGCCAATTCGTTCCAGTTGCAGAACTTCTGTCGCCGTGTTGGCGATCTTGTTTTCCGCGGTGGCGAGTGGAGCGGCCTTTGGGAGTTCCGGGCCTGGCCCGAAGAGGCCTGATGCGAAGCACCAGGTGGAAGCGCTGGAGGAGCAGTGGCGGGTGGCGCAGCTTGCGGGCGATATAGCGACGATGGACAAGATGCTCTCCGACGACTACATCGGCATCTCGATGACGGGCGAGGTGGACACGAAGGCGCAGCAACTGCGCCGGGTCGCCGACCGCAGGATGATGCTGACCCGGATCGAGTTGAGCGACATGAAGGTGAAGCTGGTGGGAGCGGTCGCCATCGTAACCTCGCGGGCGCAGGTGGAGGGGACCAACGATGGGGTATCGGTGAGGGGAATGTACCGGTATACAAGGGTTTACCATCGTCTTTCGAACGGGCAATGGAAGATCACCAGCTTTGAGGCCACGCGCGAGCATCGATCCCATCACCAGATCGAGGGAGAGAGGGCGGATGTGAGTGGCGGGCAGCCTGATCGATCGGAGTGAGTGGAAGTGAAGGCAGCCGGGAGTGCAAGCAAGGCGCTTATGGCAGGAATGACGTAATGATTGATTAACAGAAAAGACCCTGCCATATGGCAGGGTCTTGATGCTTGATGGTGTGGCGATCAGGCTACGATCTTTGAATCGACGGTATCATCCGTAAGAGTAGTTTCGGAATAAGCCTGAATACGGGTGAGAGAACCGGGGAGATTGAGAGCCAGCAGGCGGCGATAGAGCGAGCGAGTGCAGCCCGTGAGGCGCGCGTCTTCGGACTCGTGGGGAAAGAGGGAGAGACATTGCTGCGCTGAAATTGCGGACGTGCGCTTGAAGCCTGTGATGAGGTAAGGACGGGATTGAGGTGTCAAACTGCCGCGGTGTTGGTTGATCACCGGGGAGCCTGCCCTCAATGAAGCCGGGGAGGTTTGAAGGATGGACATTGTTCCCTCGATGTGGCGAAGATTCCGCCGGTCGGATTATAAGGCTTTGGATGACGGATCGGGTACGGAAGTTGTACCTGTGGAAAACGCCTCGCGGAGCTTTGTCCAAGTGACATCGAGCGTCTCGGGAAGGACGCGGGTCTCGGCGGTGACGGTCATGAAGTTGGTGTCGCCGCTCCAGCGGGGAAGGGCGTGGAGGTGGATGTGGCAGGCGACACCGGCGCCGGCGGACTCGCCCAGATTGAGGCCGAGGTTAAGGCCGTCGGGATGGTAGACCTGGCGGAGGCAGCGCTCGATGCGCTGGGCGGTAAAGATCATCTCCTGAGCGGTTTCGGGCGGGAGCGCGGCGAGGGAGTCGAGGTGCTGGTAGGGCAGGATGAGGACGTGGCCGGTGGCGTAGGGGTAGGCGTTGAGGCAGACGAAGCAGAGCGGGCCGCGATGAACGATGTGAGCGGCCTGCTCGGCGGCTTCGCGGGTCATGCCATGCGCGATGGCGTAGTCGGTGGCGGCGATCATGTTGCAGAAGACGCAGTGCTTGTCTTCCGCCTCGGGCCATGCGGAGAGGGCGGGCGGCACTCCGGTGCGGGCCTGTGGGTCGGCCCGGGTGATGTAGTTGTAGCGCCAAGGCGTCCAGAGACGATCCATAGATGGAGTATAAGGGGTGGGCAATGAGGCGGCTGACGATACCTGCCTCAGCAGACAATGTGCTCGACGCATGTTGTGTTGCGCTCATGCGGGTGGAGAAGAAGGTGGATCATTCCTCCTGCTGTGAATCTGCCTGAATGTGCCCGAAGGCATCTCATTTCTGAGACTTTTACCTGCCCTGCTGGTCTTCACCCTGGCTGGCGCGACGGCTGCTCCTGCGCACGCAATGCTATGCGCCGCCGATCAACTCTTCTCTCTTACTGTCGATGGAGAAAACGGCAGCTTCAACGGCATGTCCCACAGCGGAACTTTGCTTGTGCTGAGAAACCTCGGGCCCGAGGCCTGTACCGTGGCGGGATTTCCGCAGATATTCTTTACCGATGCCGCCGGCGCAACCCTCCCCATTACACGGGCCGTCCCGCGCGGCATGCATCCCGGCCCTGTCGTTCTGCCTGTGACGATTCTGCCTGAGGCTGAACTGACCTCGCGCCTCAGGTGGGTCAGCGGCGAGGTCTATCCACACAGCCAATGTTTTACACCTGCGACACTGGTTGTAGTCATTGGTGGCCGGAAGGTCACGACGCCGCTGGCTGCGCGGATCTGCGGTCCTGCTAACAAAGTTACCTACGACATGACCAGGCTGGTGCCGGACCCCACGGAAGCATCTCCATCTTCGCGGGGCCGATCATCCCCATGACGGCGGTATGCATTTTTAATGCGCATTGCCCGTAAAATGGGTATCTGAAACAGGAGGGGCCAGTGCCTCCCCGAAAGGACCACCTTGAATAGACGCCGCTTTGCAATGCTGTTATTCGCATCCGCAGCCACCTCTCTTACGCTCCCGGCGGCTCTGGCCGTCGCGCAGGGAAACAGCGGGAATCACGGCCACGGTCATGGTCACGGCAACGATGATGACGACCAGGGGCATGGCCACGGCAAGGGCAAATACAAGCATCAGAACAAGCGGTACTTCCGCGACCAGGACCGCGACTACGTCGTCCGTTACTACGATGGCCCGCGGAATCTGCCTCCCGGCCTGCGCAAAAAATACTATCGCAATGGAACTCTGCCGCCGGGCTGGCAGAAGCGCTTCCGTCCCATGCCGCCGGTATTGATTCAGGAACTGCCGCCCGTTCCGTATGGCTATCAACGGGGCTACTACGACGGCTACGCAGTGGTTGTCGATCCTCGCACGCGAATCATCTACGATGCCATCGACATCATCGGCGCACTCAGCAACCGGTAGAAGCTTCGCCGTTCACAAGCGGGCGTTGCTGTTGCGGCTGGTTGGACAGTGTGAGCTGACCTCCTCTTGGGTACGTAACTCTTCAGCTACCCATGATGATCTCTCCACGCGCCGATACGGCGATAGAATGAAGCCACTGGCAGTTGCAGGTTCAGCGAATTGGGCTGAACAGCATGGTTGCCGTAAGAGGGTTGAGTATCTTTAGCGCGAAGCTGTTCCATCGTCTCCCCATCTTTGGGACACCCGGAGCTCCGGCAAGGTGCCTGTGCCTTGCGGCGTCTCTTCTGCTGTCGGCCGGGCAGCCCGGCTTCGGACAGAGTGGGACGGTCCATGCCGATCGTGCGATTGGTTCGGAAGCGATGCTGCCGTCGCTGCCCGAGGCTCCTCAGCCGCAGAACTCGGCTGCGCCGCCGCCTTCTCCTCTGGCGCAGCAGGCCGGGCTGCAACGGAGCAATGCTGAGCCTGAAAAGGTCGAGCTCCTGGGGATGCCCAAGCGTCTCGTGCTGGACCAGAAGGCGATCTGGACGAGTCCGCTGCGGCTGCGCCCTATCGACGCTAAGTGGCTGCTTCCGCTGGGCGTGACGACCGGGCTGCTGATCGGCAGCGATCAGCACACGATGACGTCTGCCATCCACATCAATCCGGATGCGAGGAATAAGGCCAGCAAATTTTCGACCGGTGGTCTGATCGCGCTGAGCGCGCTTCCCGCAAGCACATATGTATGGAGCCTGTTCAACTACGCTCCCCAGGCGCGTGAGACTGGCCTGCTGGCAGGCGAAGCGGCGATCGACAGCATAGCCGTCAATGCCGCGCTCAAAGTTGCATTTCGCCGCGAGCGGCCACTGGTGAACAACGCTGCCGGAGATTTTTTCAGTTCAAGCTATTCGGACGCATCCTTTCCGTCGAATCACGCGATTGCGGCGTGGTCGATCGCCTCGGTTGTCGGAGAAGAGTATCCGGGCTGGCTGCCAAGGCTGGCGGTCTATGGGCTGGCTTCGGCGGTGAGTGTCAGCCGGGTCATCTCGGAGGATCACTTTCCCTCTGATGTTTTAATTGGAAGCGCCGCGGGCTGGCTGATCGGACGCTATGTCTATCGCGCCCATCATAATTACGAACTGACGCCATACAATCCGCCGCCGCTGCCTGCGGACTATGAAGCGAGGCTTGCCCGGCAGACAAGCGCACCGACGCCGGTAAATACTGCGACTCTCCCCGCGACCGCTGCACCCGCAACCGCTGCTGCGCTCCAGCAGGTCCCCGCGGCACCGCAATCGACTTCGGCACCGCACGATGCATGGCATCTGCCGCCCGATCCGATTCACAACCGGCGTCCGGAGCCATTCAACCCCGATCCCGATACCATCGGCTCCACCAATGTCCCCATGGATAGCTGGATCTATCCGGCGCTGGAGCGGCTGGGCTCGATGGGCCTGATACCGAGCCAGAGCGTCTCGATTCGTCCGTGGACTCGCCAAGAGTGCCTGCGCCAGCTACGGGAAGCGGAGGACTTCGCCGACCGGGAAGGTCGGTACAGCCCCGCGCTGTTGGCAGAGGCGCACCGCCTGATGACGGACCTTCATCACGAACTGGCGGACAAACCGGTTTCGTACGAGGGACTGTCGCTGGAGTCGGTCTACGCCCGCTATGGAACGATCGCAGGCCCGGCGCTGGCCGACAGCTTCCATTTCGGCCAGACCTGGTGGAACGATTTTGGCCGACCGCTCGGTCGAGGCAGTAGCGCCATCACGGGATACTCTCTCCGCGCTCACCATGGTCGCTTGTTCTTCTACAGTCGCCAGGAAGTGCAACACGGTCCCGGCAATCCTGCGGATTCAGCTGCTATAACCGGGCTAAAGAATACTCTTGATCGTGTGCAAGATGACGACCCGGTCATTGCGCCGGTGCCTGCGCAGGCTGCCTACAATCGTCAACGGCCGATTGAACTGTATGCCGGCGTGGCATTCGCGGGCAATGCGATTACCTTTGGCAAGCAGGAACTCTACTGGGGCCCCACGACGATGGGTGCCCTGGCCTTCTCCAGCAACGCCGAGCCGACCTATAGCCTGCGAGCGGTTTCAACGCGCCCGCATCCGCTGCCTCTGCTGCCCTCGCTGGGGACATACCGATTCGATATCGTCTTGGGCAAGCTTTCCGGACATTCCTACCCCGCTCGCCCCTGGTACAACGGGCAGAAGATCGATTTCAATCTCGGAGACAATCTGGAGATCAGTTTTACCCGCTGGTCGGTCTTCTGGGGTGTAGGACATCCGATTACGCTGCATTCCTTCAAACAGAATGTCTTCAGCTTCAACTCCACCGGCGGCGGGGCAGGAGGAGGCGGTGGGAGCGCCGGCTATGGAGACCGCGACGATCCCGGTGACCGCAAGAGCGGCTTCGACTTTCGCTACAAGCTGCCGTTCCTGCGCAAAGCGGTAACGCTGTATGCAGACGCCTATTCGGATGATGACCCGAGTCCCATCTCGGCGCCGCGTCGGGCTGTGTGGAATCCTGGCATCTATTTCGCTCGATTGCCATTTCTGCCGCACATGGATCTGCGCGTTGAAGCGGTAAGCTCAACTGGCCTCTTCAAAGATTTCGGTGGGCAGCACTACTTCATGAACAACCAGTATCTCGACTCGAATACCAACAAGGGCTTTATGCTGGGCAATGCCATTGGCCGCGACGCGCGCGCGATTGAAGGCCGCGCCGGATATTGGTTCTCGGGACGAACGAGGATCGAGGCAGGATATCGGCAGAACAAAGGAGGAACGCTATTTCTTCCCGGCGGCGTCACCATCACCGACGGCTTCCTCAATAGCTCCATCGCGTTGAATCGCCACTGGACGGTGCAGACCTTCGCGCAATATGAGCGCTTCCTTATCCCGTCCTATATGGCCGGCGCTCAGCATAATGTAAGCGGATGGTTCCAACTTACCTGGACGCCTGAGTTGAGCTTGCATCACTAGATGAGTTCAAGAGGACTAGTTCAACCCGTCAACACAAGTGCCTGCAGCCCGCGATAATAACCACCTGAATTTATTTCCAAAAACCACGATTCATGCTGAGCCTGCGTTTCCATGCCAAACTAAGCTTCCCTTCCATCCTGCCCAGCCGGTACCCAATCAACTTCAACGCAGTCCGTATCAGGGATGAAGGAATCAGAAGTATATGCTTCGGCCATAGATATCGAAGCTCGGATAGAACGAAGCGCTTGCCGTCGCCGCTAGCCTGACCAAATTCGTCCAATAACCAGTGCTCGCGGTTATGCAATACCCCAATATCAAAATAGCGTTTAAACTCCTGCATCCAGGTATAGGAGTGAGAATGATAGATTTGGGCCTCTGCAACATAGGCAATCTTCCAACCTGCCAGCAGTAGTTTGGCTGCGGTGATCGTATCTTCACCGAAGATGACATCATGCGGGAAGCCGTCTACCGCCATCAATGCCTCTCTCCGATAGGCGGCAAAGGAATTCGAGATAAAGATGGATTTGAATCCAAGGTGTTCCCGGCTCTTTAATGTACGGATGCTCGATCGGCCGGGGTAATTGAAGAGACGCGCATGCTTCTCAATCGGCGTTGCCCCAGGGCGGGGCACTTGACGTCCAAATGCTGCAGCGATGCTCCGATCCGCAAAAGAGGCCAATAACTCATTAAGCGCATCCGGCGCCGCAAGGACTGCATCCTGGGTTAGAAAGACGAGGATATCCGCGTCCGGCAATAATTCGGCCGCCAACTGACGCGTCCCACCGTGGTTGAATTCTGCCCGTGGGATTGTATGCACACGAAAACCAGCGGCCAAAGCGAGATCTGGAGTACCATCCGCAGAAGAAGAGTCCAAGAGCAGAATTTTATCGGAAGTCGTGCATTGCAATAGTGCGAAAGAAAACTCCTGCCAATTAACAGCGGCGTTCAATGTCGGGACAATGACCTTCATTCTTAAGCAAGATTCTACTGCATTCAACAACTATCATGGCTTTCTTTGATTGATCTCATAGCTGGGCGTGACCTGAAGGCGACTCTAATTCCACTCCACGCTATCGCAAGCGCCCACGCAAACATAATAACTAGGAATCGCAGCACCATTTCTGTTACCCATTCTTGACCCGATGAGAAAAGCCCCATCGGGTCTAAAACTGTTCCACCAACCAGAATCAGAGAAAGGTGGGTTACGGGACGCTTCAATACTATTCGACGACACCAATAGAAGCAGAAACTCTCAAATATAAAAAAAATAAATCCAAGATACCTGCCTGAGGTAAATATGGTCTCCAAAATGAGATTGGAATTGGGAAAGGTATAGGGACCATCGATATATATCCCTAGCACGGTTTCGACAACGTATTGGCCGATACTGGAGTAATCATATTTGACATCGAATATCGATTTAAAAAATGGCATCAATTGATATTCAAAGAGATTGGAACCAATGGCAGCATCAAAACCACTATGCCGCAGCAGATCAAAATGAGCTGCAAATATCAATTGATCGAAGCCCGCCAAAAAGCGCAGGCTGACAACCCCCAATGCGGTTCCACCGGAACCGACGCCTATAACTGATAAATAAAATGGGGATAACAATGCGATTGCAACCGACACATACACGAATATTTTCTTTATTTCCTTGGATCGACTTTCTTCCTTTCTCGCTTTCGCAACGAACCACGCGTTCAGAAGTATAAAGACAGTCGTTAAAATTCCACTTTTGGATGCAAAAAGTATGCTCTCGCATGCTTGGAGAATCACAGCGACGACCGCGACCTTTCTTACTCGCACATTTTGTGTCACGGCATAAATCAAACCCGCCATCGGAGCAGTTCCGAAAGAAATCCAGGTGAGCAACCGGCTATTTTCGGTTGCCTCAAAGCGAGAGTTCACGCCCCCCTCGGTCAAGAGGGGAATCTTGCCCGGGATAATCATATTGATGACAACATTCGCAACGATGATCGCAATCGAGAGAAGCAAGAGGATAATCTGAAAGTCGGGCTCCATCTTGTCCCTTAGATCAATTTTCTTCGGCTTTCCCGCGATTCGGATCACGAGAAGCCATGCAGTAATAAAAAAGAGAATCACAAAGAACGACGGCGAAAACGAACCCGATAAAACAGGCAGCAAGACGAAACCGGTTAACGCCGGCGCCAAAAAGAACCACAATTTTATATTAAGGGGATCAAGAGAACCGACCATGGCCGGACGGAGTATCAGTTTCGTGCATCCAAAAATGAAAAAAAATGATAACGCTATTACAGCAATGACCAACCAAATAGACTGGTCCATCAGAACTGCGAACAAATCTGCCATTAGACATTCCTCATCTCTACTCCGATGATTTTCCTCTCTGACCTATAGCGAAGAGTGGATCGAGGGTTCTGCTAACCTCATGTCTGTTTAATTATCGCGAGGTGGTTAGGGAACGATGATAGGAGGTATTTTGAATCGCCTTCCGATAAACTGTGAGCGTACTATAGGCCGTCTTCGACCATGTAAATCCAGATGCTCGCTTGATTGCCTTTTCGGAGAGGACACTTCGAAGCGCGCGATCACCGAGGAGCTGCTTTAACCCATGAGCAATTTCCACTTCGCTGGTCGGGTCGACAAGCAAGGCAGCGTTTCCGGCGATCTCGGGTAGAGATGAGATGTTACCCGTCAAGGTCGGAATTCCACACGAGAGCGCCTCGAGCAAGGGAAGGCCAAATCCTTCATATAGCGAAGGGTAAGCAAATATTTCGCATCCTCTCATCAGATATGGCTTATCCTCGTCTGACACGAATCCAGTAAAGATGATCCGCTTTTCCAGACCAAGTTGCCTTATAAGCTTGAATAAATCTTCATACATCCAACCTTTCATCCCCGCAATGACCAGAACATGATTGGGATAGGCAAGAGCCAATCCGGAAAATGCCCTTACGAGTCGGAGGAGATTCTTGCGTGGCTCAATCGTGCCAATGTAGAGGATATAAGGTCGCTTCAATCCGTGGGCATCAATGACACGATTAATATGCGATGGGTCAAGATCAGGACGAAAAAGCGAACTCTTGCCGAGCGGGATGACATGGCATGAATCTCTGGATTTAGAAAAGAATGCGAGGTAATCATTCTGTGTAGAATGTGAAACGAAAATTAGTTCGTCCGCCATCCGAGCAGATGCTCGAATAAAGAATCGGAAATAGTGAACTTTGAAATGAAGATGAGCCTCAGGCATCAAAAACATCGTCATGTCGTGGATGGTCACGACTTTTTTGGCGAACATAGGCATTAAAGGGAAAGAGTAATGCAAGGAATGAACAATTTTTATTTTGTATTTAATCGCCAGCAACGGAATGAGTAGCTGCTCCAGCAGAAATCTGAAAGGAAGCTTCCTGCAGATCTTAGCTTTGACGCGGATTAGTTTCACGTTGGGGTATTTACTGAAATCCAGATCAGGATCATCGTCCTGCACCAAAAGAAATAAAGCTATCTCTGAATCGACTTGAGCAAGTTCATTCAGCAAGTTCTGGGCGTATACACCTACACCAGCTTTAAGCCTCGAAATCTGAGTGCAGTCGACCAAAACCTTCATTGTCTTCCTCTCGACCTCGGAGAGCACAACGCTGCGTCCACCGCCAAATTGACTTTTAGGTTCTTCTAAATCTACCCAGAAAAGGGTGGACGAGGCTTCGCACTTTGTATTTCAATATAGCCCACAAAAGATCAGTTTTCGCAGTCGTCTGGGACAGCCCGCCTGTCTCACGTTTTGCTCTGCTCGCTTCGCGCAAAGCGGCCGTCGAGTCGCTAACTCCCCCGGCCTTCATGCACACCGAAACATACTGGATAAAAGCGCTCCGCAATTTGTCACGTGGACGAAGCAGAAATTCATAATCAGCAGTGATTCGATAGGAGGTATCAAAAGAGCCATACCGCTCAAAAAGTCGTCTCCTATGCATGCTTCCGACATGGGCAGTACACATATACCGGTTGAAGAGAGGCCATTTCCAAGGACCTCCGATAATCCTGAAATAGCCGGACGGGTGAAGCCATTTTACTTTAGAGCACAGATAATCTGCATCAGGATTGTCTCTGGCTACGGCCATATAAGCTGTGATCGCGCCAGGAAGATATTCATCATCCGCACCAAGAAATGCGATCCACTCTCCCTGGGCAAGCTCCAGCCCTTTGTTCCATGCATCGTAGACGCCGCTGTCCGGCTCGCTCTTCCACAAGGTAATCTGTTCCTGATATTTCCGCAGAATCGCCACAGTACCATCCGTGGAACCGCCATCGAGGATAATGTGCTCAATATACGGGTAACTCTGGCGTAGAACGCTTTCAATACAGGCCGCAATACAATCGCTGCCATTGAATACAGCCGTAATCACGCTGACAAGTGGCATGCCAGGAGCGGCGGGTAGAGCGTCTTGTTTCAGGCGCTTTCCACCAGATATTAATCCGGGATCACTCAACATGCGTTAAGACCCTATACCTCTAACTAGCATTAGACCATGCTTGGAAATATGTGGGGGCGGTGCGTTCTATTAATCCGGCTTTGGCAACGCGCTTATGCCACGCATCATGGCAGTCCGGACACTGCTGTGGATACCCTTAAACAAATGGTGCCCGGTACTTGTATTCTGAGGCGAGAGCCTTTTACAGTACGCAGAAATTGAGAAAATGCTGCAGGATTCGATGAGAGATTGAGAATTTGCGCAGGCGGTTGGAGCGATAGTTGAAATATCGCCGAAGGGACGTTTGAAGGTGAAGGCTTCTGAGGTGTTGAAAGACCTTCGTGGTGGTCGGAAAGCGGTACATTCCACGGAAAACGAGACCGGACGCGGTGCGGAGCGCAACCGACGTGCTGCATTGACCGGTGCTGCTTCTACCATCGCCCGCGTTGTCCAGGCAGGAACATCGCTAATCACTGTACCACTCACAATTCGCTACCTCGGGAATGAACGATTTGGGCTTTGGATGACCATCAGTTCCGTGCTGGCGATGGCCGCCTTTGCAGATTTTGGCTTGGGCAATGGGGTCCTGAACACGGTGGCCACGGCTTATGGCAAGGACGACGTAAAGGGCATCCGGAGTGCGATTTCCAGCGGAATGGCCGTACTTGCAGCGATTTCCACTATGGTTCTCGTATTGTATTTCTCCGTCTACCAGTTTGTCTCCTGGGGCAGTTTTTTTCGCGTTACATCTACGCAGGCTCAGCTCGAAGCAGGTCCGGCATTGACGGTATTTGTGGTTTGCTTTGTTCTGAATATTCCGTTAGATGTTGTCCAAAGGGTCCAGTTGGGAATGCAACAAGGCTATCGTAACGGGCTTTGGCAGATGTGTGGAAGCGTATTTGGCCTGACGGGTGTGCTAATTGGAATATGGCTTCACGTCAGCTTGCCAGTGCTGGTGATGGCTATTGCTGGAGGGCCGCTCTTTGCTACTTCATTAAATGCAATGCACTTTTTTGGGATATTCAGGAAGGATCTTCGGCCAAGCTTAAGCTTGGTATCGCGTGACGTCATCTCAAAAATTGCAAAGCTGGGCGGACTGTTCTTTGTGCTTCAGTTGGGTGTGTCCGTAGCATTCTCGGCGGACAACTTTATCATTGCGCGCACATTGGGTGCTGTGAATGTTCCGGAATATTCCATACCCCAACGCCTCTTTGGATTTATTTCAATGATCGTGGCGATGCTGGTCGGTCCACTTTGGCCAGCCTATGGAGAAGCCATTTCACGTGGAGATATGGGGTGGGTGCGTAAGACTCTGAAGGGGTCTTTATTATTGGTCTTTGTCTCGGTCTTGGCAGCAGCTTTATTGCTGCTGTTGCTTGCCCCCAAAATTATACGATTGTGGGTTGGAGCCACCATTCATCCACCATTTATCCTCCTCCTGGGTTTAGCTGTGTGGACTGTGATGGATTGCTGCGGCAATACCCTCGCGATGTTTTTAAATGGTGCGAGTATCATGCGATTCCAGATCATTCTTGCCACTCTGTTCAGCATCGTCTGTATCGTTACCAAGGTATTTTTCACGCATTCTTACGGTATCATTGGCGTTCCCTGGGCCACTATTGTCGCTTATGGAAGCGTAGTTGTGGTGTCCTATGCCGTGTATGTGCCACGCGCAGTCAGACAACTGCACGCTAAACAGCAATCAATATCGATTGCTCCGTCGGCACACGATACAATTGAAGCTTAAGACCCGCGAGATGCAGACACTTGTCAATCTTCATTAAGAGGTAGGGGACGGACACGATCAGAGAGGATTGCTCGAAAGATGGTTTCATCCCAGCTTTGACACTAAATTACACTCTTCAGAAGCCGTTTGAGTTTACCCTATTTACTGCGATCAATGATCAGGGACATATCTAGAGTCCAGCATTTACAGAAAGCCGGATTCTTCGGCAAGGAATTATAGCTAATGAATCGCTCTCCTTCTTATTGGGCACAAGCGGCGTTCGACATTGCGAATAGACTGCGATCCTGGTCTAGCCATTCAAGTCCGATAGTACGATTTTCTGCGCGAGCTACAAATAAATTCGCTCGGCCCATTTTCAAAATAGTAGGTGCTAATCATACCGTCGTCGCGCATCTATATGATCATTCTCTGGTGACGCCTACGGAACACCCTCTTGCGCCCACCTTGCAGGCATTTCCTCAATTCAACCGTCCGCTTGGTCTCGCCATTTCTGTCATAGCGACTTCAAGCGATAGTACTTCAGAACTTACGGTTATTGATGTGGGTGCGAATATCGGAGATACGGTGGCGATTGTCGAACAGCAGCAGCCGGATGTTTGCTCGTACCTATGTATTGAAGCGGACAAGGATCTGGCTGAACTATGCAGACTAAATCATAAAAATAATAGTCGCGTTCAAGTAAAGCAGTGTTTTATTGGAGAAGAGGAAGGTTCTTTAGTGAGGCTTGAAGATGACGGCCGCGCAAATCCTTCTACAAAATCAGCAACCGAAGTGACTTCCGGGGAAGAGTCGGCTTATGGCCGATTAGTGCGACTAGACTCAGCTGCTACTCCTTTTGCGGAGACCTATGGGCGTCTCGATCTAATCAAAGTAGACACTGAGGGGTATGATTTTTCTGTCTTGCGCTCAGGTTCTGCGCTCTTGAGAAATTATTCTCCATCCCTTTACTTTGAATGGTTTCCTAGACTGCTGACTGGACTGAACGAGGAAGTATGGGATGGTTTTGAATACTTGGAGCATCTTGGGTATCGTTATTTTGTTTTCTTTACAAATCAAGGCGACTACTATTGCAAGATAGTAACACCAGATCGCCTTCTATTATGTAGCTTGGCAGCTGTTACCAATCGTGGTGGACAGATTGAATACTTTGATGTTTTCGCCTCGACTTCTGAAGAAATTTGCAATCATCTAGTCGAGCTTTCTATTTCGGCAGAAGATAAAGCCAAAATCTAGCGGAACTCTATTTAGAGCGGTTACCCAATTTTTCAAAACGTTGATCCATTAATTTAAGCATGGACTCAACAACCATGTCAGGCAGAATCCCAAGAATACAGTGCGGGGTATCTCCCATGCAGTGGGTTCGACAGGGGGCTCGTGCGATGTTGGGCTGTAGCACAATACATTGTTGACAGTATGGAGAGAATCGGATCGGGCTGTTCGCATGGTTCGGATCGCCATTCACGGGATGTGGCGAGATAACCACCATTGCACAACCAGAGGCAGCCGCCAAGTGGGCAGGCCCGCTGTCATTGCCGATAAAAATGGCACATTGCTTCAACACAGATGCCGTTACTCTCAGGTCTGACTCGGCAACAATACAAGAAGGCATGGGGAGCATCTTGACCATCTGTGAAGCCTGCTCCACCTCCGATGGTCCACACACAATAACCGGGTATACATTGCGTTGAGCGGTAAGCTCGCGCAATACCTGTGCATAGTTTTCCAAGGGCCATCTGCGAAAGGGCGCTTGCGCACCTATCCCTATTGCAAGTTTCAATGTTTCTGCCGGAGCCTTTCGTAGCAGCTCCGCTGCTTTCCGTTCGTGTTCCGGCAAAGAGAAGACTTCAGGACCAAGATTGCTGCTTATACCGCCGAGCTCAGAAACAATGGACCGTCCCCGGAGCACTTCGTGCATCACACCATCTCCTGGTACGGTGATGTCAAACATGTCTCCAAATATTTTGAATGGAAAGTCCATTCGCATTTTTGCGCGATCAGGAAATCCAACGGTCCTGCGTGCCGGTGCCAGCAGGCATAGCAAATTCGCAGGGTGCATATCAGCATCCCATCGCGGAGAGATTGCATAATCGTAATGTTGCTTGCGAACCTGCCCAAAGAACAGCTTGAGTGCCGCCCAGAGGAGTCGTGCATCCGTCATGTATGGTGTTTTTCTGATTGGAGGAAGAGTGAGAATCTGATCGACAAACGGATTGTTCTCGATCAGGGTACGGAATGCGGAGTGAGTAACAACGGCGATGGTGGATTGCGGAAAACTCTGTTTCAAATCCCGGAAAAGCGGCGTCGTAAGAACCAGATCGCCCATTGCATCGAAGCGAACGATGAGAAACGACCGCGGTTCAGGTGGGAGTTCGCGTTGACGTGTCAACATGCGTCTGAAGCGCGCAAGAAACAGCGGCATACGCCCAAAGATACGGAACAAAATTCCGCGAAGAGCGCGTTTCATGCGAATTCTCCGGAGCAGCATCGACAAAGGCCAGTCATCGAAACTCTAGTGCCCCAGCGAGGCAGCTTGCTGTAGAGCTTCAAGTTTAGCGGCACTGGCAGGTTCCGCCCGTAGCCTGGCAATCGCGGTCCTTGCGATCACCCATCCCGCCCCAGCAAAAGCTCCCAGGATACAGCTTAAAAGCAGGAGCAACATCCTGGGCGGACCCGATTTTTTATCCGGAACGACCGCGCGATCGACCACCTGGAGCAAGGGCGCATCGCGGGATTCATCCAATCTTGCAGCCTCATACTGCTTGGCGAGCAGCTCAAATAGAGTTTCATGATATTTGACCTCCCGCTGCTTTCTCACATACTCGAGAGCCAGTTCCGGGACTTTCGCTGTCGGCAACTGCATGTTGCCGGGCTGGCGTCTGCCTGTTCCATTTTCGAGCTTTTGCTTCTCTTTTTCCAAACCCGCGATTTCGGTCTGTAGCCGCACCACCGATGGATTCTGATTGGTTGCCGACTGCTGCAACGCGGCCAGTTCAACCTGACGGCTGGTGATCTGTGCCCGGATGTTGGAACTGGCCTGGATCTCCGCCAGAGCCTGGCCGCTGGGGATAATTAATCCCGTCTGCTCCTGTGTCTTCTTCAATTCCACTTCGGCATCTTCGAGCGCGTCCTTCTCCCGCTCAAGCTGTTGCCCGAAGAAAAGTCGCCTCTGCGCGGAATCAGTGAGCGCTAATTTGCCATTCTGGTCATGCAGAACATCAAGATAACCATTCGCGATCTCGGCTGCTCGCTTCGGGTCATGATCTTCTACGCTGATTGTAATCAAGGTATCTTTGCCGGAATTGAATTTGCTGCGGTGCTTTAGCACTTTCTCGGTATCGCTGAGCCTTTTGGTTTTGTAGACTTTCTGCAAGTCGAAGCGCTTTACCAGAACATCTGCAATGGTCCGGCTGCCCAGGATGCCGACGTACACCTCGCCGGTACTCTTGCCTCCTAAGCCACTCAGCGCGCCAAGCGAACCGAGTTGACTGGCGATCTGGGCCATGCCGCTGCCGGGTGCATTTTGTGGAGGAAGAAAAACGGCCTGCGCGGTGTACATCGGTTTCATCACCAGGTACACGATGATCGCGGTAAGTGCCGCCGCAACCACCATAAGCGCAGGATGGTTTTCTTT
>Ga0207705_10000900_pt1 | contig 24321 bp, 23 predicted proteins | sample KBSC13metaG_FD_184314 | JGI IMG/M metagenome (GOLD analysis project Ga0207705, IMG submission 184314) | Corn rhizosphere microbial communities from Kellogg Biological Station, Michigan, USA - KBS C1-3 metaG (SPAdes) (version 2) | ecosystem: Host-associated > Plants > Roots > Rhizosphere > Soil ... | reverse complement strand
TCTATACCGTGTGGCCGGATGAAATGGCGAAGTACTCGGCCAAGAGTTTCACCAAATGGCAGGGGCTGGCGAAATCCACTTACACCAATGTCAGCCTGCTGAAGCAACCGGCGGCGATGCTGAGCGTTCCGCAGAAGGTGGACATCGTGTTCACCTCGCAGAATTACCACGACTACCACGACCCGTTCATGGGTCCGGTGGACATGAAGAAATTCGACAAGCAGGTGTTCGATGCGCTGAAACCCGGCGGCGTGTTCATCGTGATCGACCACATCGCGCCCGCGGGTTCCGGCATCAGTGACACCAACACGCTGCACCGGATCGATCCCGAAGTGGTGAAGCAGGAAGTCGAATCGGTGGGCTTCGTGTTCGACGGTTCTAGCGACGCGCTGGTCAACCCGAAGGATCCGCTGAACATCAAGGTGTTCGACCCTTCGATCCGCGGCCACACCAGCCAGTTCATCTACCGGTTCCGCAAGCCGGCGCAATAAGCGCGACATGCACGACGGCGCGGGTGCGGTGTCGCCCGCGCCCGTTGCGGCCGGGCGGGCGTTTCCGTGCGCGATTACGGTTCCTGCTCCGGTCGTTGGTTCCCTCGCAGCGTGTCCGGTTTTGCGTGCGACGGCGGACGGATGATCGCCAGCGCACATACCGCCGCGGCGAGCGCGCAGAGTGCGGCGCCTGCGGCGACGGCGCGGAAGCCGGCGATCGTTCCGGCCGGCGCCGACGCTTCGGCCGGGGCGCGGAACAGCAAACCCAGCACCGCTACGGCCAACAGACTTGCCATGCGCGCGACAGCGTTGTTGATCCCCGACGCGACGCCGGCCTGGGCGGTGGGCACGGCGCCCATCACGGTCGAGGTCAGCGGCGCCACGGCGATGGTCATGCCCAAGCCGAGTACGGTGATGGCCGGAAAAGTGCCGCGCCAATAATCCTCGGTGGCGGCGCCGGCGGCCAATAGCGCCAAGCCGAGCGCGGCCAGCGCCGGACCCGCGGTCAATACCAGGCGCGGCCCGAAGCGCGTCGCCAACGCGCCCGCACTCGGAGACAGGGCGCCCATCAGGATCGAAAACGGCAACAGGCTGGCGCCGGCAGCCGTCGCCGAATAACCGTGTGCGCGAATCAGGTTGAACGGCAGGAAGAACAGCGCACCCCCCAATGCAAAGTACAGCAGCAACGTCACCAGGTTGGCGCCGAAAAAGTCGCGGGAACGGAACAGCCCGAGCGGCACCATCGGTGCGCGACTGCGTGCCTCGACCATCACGAAGGCGGCCAGCGCGAGGACGCCGAGGACCAGCGCGACGTCGATCATGATGGCGTCCGAAGCGCGGTCGGGCCATGCGATCAGCGCCCAGGTCAGCAGGGCCAGACCGACGATGGCCAGCACCGCACCCGGCCAATCGAGGCCTTCGGCGTCCACGTTGCGCTGGTTCGGTACGGCGCTGTGCGCCAGTATCACGGCAGCAATCGCCAGCGGCACGTTGATGAAAAAGATGGCGCGCCACGACACGGCGTCAACCAGCCAGCCGCCCAGCACCGGGCCGATCGCGGTAGTGATCGCGCCGGCTGCGGCCCAGATGCCGATCGCCTTGCCGCGCTCGGCTTCCGGGTACACGGCGGCGATGATGGCGAGGCTGCTCGGCACCAGCAGCGCGGCGCCGACGCCTTGCACCGCGCGCGCCGCGATCAGTACGCCGGCGTTCGGCGCCAGACCGCAGACCACCGAGGCCAGCGTGAACACGACCAGGCCCCACGTGAATACCGTGCGCTGGCCGAGACGGTCGCCGAGTACGCCGCCCACCAGCACCAGCGCGCCGAGCATCAAAAGATAAGCGTTGACGACCCATTGCATCGCGGCGAGCCCGGCAGCCATCTCGCGCTGCAGCGTGGGCAGGGCGACGTTGACCACCGAACCGTCGATGAAGGCAATGCTGGACCCGAGCACGCTGGCCGCCAGCGCGCGCCCCGGATGCGCGCGTCGCGCCGTTGCGACGCATGGGTGGCCGCGGATGACGCCTTCGTCGCACGGGGGACGCTGGACACCGAGCATCGTGTCACGGTAGCGGGTTCAAGTAGCCGCAACACCTGCCTGAACCGTGATTCCAGCGGCGCGCGGGTCGATCGCCTGGCGCGGCACTGGCGCGGCCCATCGGTTGTGACATACTCCCGCCGCCCTCGGAGCCGAGTTCGGCCCCGGGCCGGGAGGCCTGTGTGGTCTTCAACTCGCTGACGTTCATCGCGTTCTTCGCGATCGTGCTGGCGATCCATTCGCTGCCGCTCGCGTGGAAAGTCCGCAAGGTCAACCTGCTGGTCGCGAGCTACCTTTTTTATTCCGCGTGGAATCCGCCGTTCGTGATCCTGCTTTGGATCTCGACGGTGGTGGACTGGTACGCCGCGCAAGGATTGGTCAAGGCGCAGCGGCCGGCGGCAAGGCGCGCCTGGATGCTGCTGTCGGTGGTCGCCAACCTCGGCATGCTCGGCTACTTCAAGTACGGCGGGTTCCTGCTGGCAAATTTCACCGCGCTGCTCGCGTCGGTCGGCGTGGCGTACCACGCGCCCGCGCCGGACATCGTGCTGCCGGTGGGGATCTCGTTCTACACGTTCGCGACGATGTCGTACACGCTGGACGTGTACCTGCGCCGCGCGCTGCCGGCGCGCAATTTCCTCGACTACGCGTTGTTCGTGACGTTCTTTCCGCACCTCGTCGCCGGCCCGATCATGCGCCCGACCGAACTGGTGCCGCAGTTCGAGCAACCGCGCCGGGCGAACCGCCAGCAACTGTTCTTCGGCTTGGCGCTGATGACCATCGGGATGTTCAACAAGGTCGTGCTTGCCGACGGCTTTCTCGCGCACGCGGCGGAAGTGGTGTACGACACGGACAAGATTCCCGGCGCACTGGATGCGTGGATGGGCACGCTGGCCTTCAGCGGCCAGATCTTCTGCGACTTCGCCGGCTACTCGACGATCGCGATTGGCGTGGCGATGTGCCTGGGTTTTGCGATGCCGGACAACTTCCGGTTTCCGTACGCCGCAATCGGGTTTTCGGATTTCTGGCGGCGCTGGCACATCACGCTGTCTTCGTGGTTGCGCGACTATCTCTACATCCCGCTGGGTGGCAATCGCCACGGTCCGCGTCGAACCTACGCAGCCTTGATGGGCACCATGCTGCTCGGCGGCCTGTGGCATGGCGCGAGCTGGACCTTCGTCGCCTGGGGCGGGTTGCACGGCATCTATCTCTCCGTCGAACGCTGGTTGCGCAAACGCTTCGCGGGATTCCGACCGAATGTCTGGGTGTTGCTGGCGTTCGGACTGATCACCTACGCGCTGGTCAACGTGACCTGGGTGTTCTTCCGCGCGAAGACCTTCTCGCGCGCATGGACGGTGTTGCGCGGCATGTTCGGCACCAACGACAAGGCTGTGCCGCTGCTGAGCGGCGAATCGTTGGTGGTGGTGGCCGCGATCATCACCGGACTGGTCATCACGCACTGGCTGATGCGCAACCGCACGCTGGAAACGGTGCTGGCGCGCGCACCGGCAGCGGTGCTGTCGTGTACCTGGGCAGTGATGGCGTTCGCGATCATCGCAACGCAGGGCAGCGGCAATGCCTTCATCTACTTCCAGTTTTGAATCGGCCCGTCCTGATCTCGTCATCGAGCGCTCCACGAGCGCCGAGGCGCGCATCGCGCTCCGGCCCGGCCTGCGCCTGACTGCGGCCGATCGTCCTGGCATCGCGCAACCGGTGCCGGAGCGCGACATTCCCGATCGCCGATGGGGCGCGATCATGCTGGCTGCGCTGATCATGACGTTGCTGATGTTGGGCGCGTGGGAGTGGCATTGGCGCGCGTTCGGCGTTGAGCCAAGCATTGCCAACAGCGATGCGCTGTGGGCCACGCAGCGCCGCCGCATCGATCATGGCGAAGGCGATGGCGCGACCGTGCTGATCGGTTCCTCGCGGATGCTGTTCGATCTGCAATTGCCGGTCTGGCAACAGCTTTCCGGAACACGTCCGATCCAGCTCGCGCTGGAAGGCACCTCGCCGATGTTCGCGCTGGAGGATCTGGCCGACGATCCGAATTTCCGAAACGGGCGTCTGCTGGTCGGCGTGGCGCCGGATATTTTCTTCAGCGGTTTCGCCTATCGCGGTGGCGTGTTGAAGTACACCCGCAAGCAGTCGCCTTCGCAACGCGTGGGCCAATGGCTCTCGATGCATTTCGTCGAGCCGTTCCTGGCCTTCGACGATCCAGATTACGCGTTGCCCACCGTACTCGAGCGGCAGGACTGGTGGCCGGTGCGGCCCGGCATGCATCCGCGCAAGGACGTACGCAAGCTGATGGTGGTGGTGGACGAGGATCGTGCCAGCCACATCTGGGACAAGCTTGAAAAAGACCCGGCCTATGCCGCGCTGGCACAGAGCATCTGGGCGCAGCATTTTGAACCGGGTCCCGGCATGCCCAGCCCGGCGGAGTTGCGAAAGACCATCGACGAACAGATCGCGCGTGCTGCCGTTGCGGTGGCGAAGCTGCGCAAGCGCAACGTGGAACTGATCTTCGTGCGCACGCCCAGCGCCGGCGGTTATCTGGCCTTCGAAGACAAGGTCTTCCCGCGCGCGAAAACCTGGGACATGCTGCTGGCAAAAACCGGCGCGCCCGGCGTGCACTTCCAGGATCATCCGGAATTGCAGGGCTTCTGGCTACCCGAGTGGTCGCACTTGGCGGCACGCGACGCGGTGCGCTTCACCGCGGCGTTGTATCGGATCATTGAGCATGACGTCGAACAGCGAGGGGCCAGCAGGGTTGCCAAAACGCCGGAGCGTTGATCTGCCCGCGTGCAAAGCATCAGTTGGAAACCCGGAGGAGACCTTATTGCAACCCGCGATGGATCGCGTCGAGCAACACGTCCGTGGGATCGAGGCTCTGTTCCCAGTACATGATGCCGCCAAGGTGGTGCGTCCCGCCGATGCTGGCGCTTTGCGTCTTGTGCACCTCGGCGGGAAGTTCCGGTCGTTCAGACCCGGGCGCGCTGCTGGCGGAATGTTTTGTTGTCCGCGGCGTCAGCGTGTGCGACAGGCACGGTCGCGGGCGCCGGGGTGCGAAGCGACGCGTTGCGCGTTGCGTCAATTGCCGCTCGTGCCGGCCGTCGCAGGAGTTGCCGGAGCGGCTGGAGTCGCCGGAGTCGCTGTCGAAGTCGGCGCTGCGGGAGTTGCCTGCGTTGGCGCGGCTGCTGTCGAAGCCGGCGCCGCTGCCGTTCCCGCAGGCGCGGCCTGCGTCTCGTTCTGCGCGTAATGCCCGATCTGCAGCGCGTAGCCCGCACGGGTGCCGGGCGGCAGCGCGGATGGATCGGCATACACGTTGACGGTGTAGGTGCCCGCTGCGGCGACGGGTGCGGACCATGAGGTCGCGTGGGTGTCGGCGCTGTCGACCAGCTTCTGGCCGTTCGCGTCGACCTTGAAGTGCACGTTCGTGTTCTGCGAGATCAGGTTCACCGCGAGCGTCTCGCCCGCCGCCATCGCGACCGTGTAATCACGCGCCGAACCTTGCGCATCCAGCGTTCCCACTTCCTGCGCCCACGGATTGTTGGCCTCGAAGGTCACCGGGGTGGCTTCGACCTGCATGTCCGACTGGCCGTATTGACCGATCTGCAGCGCGTACTTCGGTTTTTCGTCGCGCTGCAATGCATCGGGCTGGACGTAGACGTGGATCGTGTAAGTCGCCGCCGCGGTCCCGGCGGGCGCCGACCAGGTCGTCGCACCCGTCTTGTAGGTGTCGACAAGCTCCTGCCTGCTGGTTTCGTTCCTGATCTTGAAGAAGATGTTCGGGTCGCGCGTGATCAGGTTGATCTGCAGGATCTTGCCGGGTTCGATGGCGACCGAATAATCGCGGGAGTAGTCGTAGCGGTTGAGGGTGTTCACTTCCTGCACCCAATGGGTGTTGGGCTGGAAGGTCACGTTGACCGATGAGTCGGCGATCGCGGACGGGGCCATGCAGGCACCGGCAACGCCAATCACGAAGGCGGTGGCAATGAAATGGACTCGGTGGAACGGTGACATGGACAATCCTCGCGCGGTTGGGTGGGGCGCCCCAGCAGTTTGCGGGCGCCATCGGCAGTCGGAAACCGGAGAACCGAAACATCGCGCAGCATACTACCTTGGCGGTGCGGCGGTCACCGCACGTGCGGCGACCGCCGCGCGTCAAACGCGCATCAGTGCCCTTGCGCCTGGCATGCAGCGCCGTCCGTCACCTGCGTGACCGCGCCCGCGACGGCGTTCACCGTGCGGCTGTAGCACGCACCGCGCGAGTCGGTGAACGTGTAGCCCTGCGACGCTTGCTGTCCAGCCGGTCCGGTGAAGGCGCCGGTCGCGTCGAAGTTGAGGGTGTCGGCCGCGTTGTCCGTCTGCTTGCGGCTGGAGGCGTAGTGGCCGCCCGGACCGGCTTCGCCGTCCTGCAGTGAATAGTCCTGGGCGACGGTGGTGGTTTGATAGGAGGAACCATCCGGGTTGACCGCGAACTTGTAGTCGAGCTGCAGCGGGAACGACCAGTTGCGGGTGGCAGTGCGGGTACCGGACGGGGCGATGGTCGTGCTGGTCGACGTTGCGCTGGTCTGCAGCGCGATGTTCTGCTCGTACAGCGTGTCGCCGTTGGTGGTCACGTCGTGGTTGCCGAAACTCGCGCTTTCGGCCACGACGGTGGTCACCTGCCCGTGCGAGGTATTGACATAGCCGCGCGCGTTGAACCTGTGGCTCGAGGTGACGTTCATGTCGTACACGTCGCCGCTGCTGGAAAGCGTGCTGTCCGGGTGTACGCCGCTGTCGCCCACTGCACCGATCAGGCCGCCGGTGATCTGCGTGCTGCCGGGGTCCTGATACAGCAGCAGGGTCGCGGCGGTGTCGAAGCGCTGGCTGTTGTTCTGGAAAGTCGGATCACCGGTCACCACGCTGACCGAAATCGTGTGCGGTTGGCCGTTGTCCAGCAGCGCCGCGAACGGGGTGATGTCGACGCGGTATGGTTCGAACTCGAGTGTCTGCACGCCGGGGATCGGTCGCCACAGATAGGGATCGATGCCGCCGGTGTATATCCAGCTCGAGATCGGCACGAATCCGGCCGGCTTGCCGTCGATGGCGATTTCGGCTTCGCGGAAACCGGTGCCGCCGCAGCCGGTGGCGAAAATGATCGAATCGGGCCCGCAGCTGTACCAGAATTCGTCGCCGGACTGCGGTTCGGCGGTGACGTCGAGGTAGGCGCGTTCGGTGTTGGTCGGCAGCGTGAAGGTCTGCGACATCGCGGTCTGGTCGGTGTAAATGGAAACCGCATTGCCGGCGGGATCGCTGCCGAGCGACAGCACCTGGTCGGGCACCCGCGGTGCCGGAAATTCCGGCGTGGCGGGGTAGAAGTCGAGTTCCGCGCTGCCGGTGATCGAACCGTTGTAGGTGTCGTTGTAGATGTTGTAGACCACGGCATCGCCGGGATGCGCGCTCGTCAGCAACGAAGACAGGTCGGTGACGTCGCGTTCGACGTGCCAGCTCGGGCTGCGTGAGGCCGAGGGTTCCTGGGTGGTGCCGAAATACATGTTCACGCCGCCGATCCACACGCTCGCGGTGCGGTCGAACTGGCGGCCGGTGGTGACGTGATAGTCGGCCTTGAACACGACCTTGTTCCACGGGCCGCTGCATCCGGCGGGCGGCGCATAGTTGAAGGGGTGGGCGGAGTAGTCGTCGAACGTGCCGGTGGCCGAATCCGACGTGTAAAGGGTGACCACGCACGGTGTTTCAGCCGGTACGGGCACCAGCGGGTCGGCCACGGCGGCGCCGGTTTCGCCGATGGCGATCGGCGGGCCGACGATCGGCTCCGATGCCGCAGCGGCAGCCGTTCCCATGATGGCCAGCAGGCCTGCGGTTAATATCAGCGCCTTGCTGGGTGAACCGGTATTCGACGATGCGTGCATGGTGCCGTCCTCCGATTGGTCGATGGCCCCCTGGTCAGTCTGCGCAGCCTAGCACCAAATGTGACGAAAAGTTACACCTGCGTTGCAGGGATTCATTCGTGAAACAACTCGCCCTTGAAGGAAACGAACCGACATGCTGCTGACCATCGCGATCCTCGCCATTACTTGCCTTGTTTCGTGGATGGCGTTCAAGGATCACAAGTTGATGCAGCGGCTGCTGCTGTGGCCGCCCGCGATCCAGAAAAAACACGAGTACTGGCGGTTGCTGAGCTACGGCCTGGTGCACGCGGATTTCCAGCACCTGTTGTTCAACATGATCACGTTGTTCTTCTTCGGACGCGCGCTGGAAGGTTTTTTCGCGCGCTACCTCGGCTCGTTCGGATTCCTCTGGTTCTACCTCGGCGGGCTGCTGGTATCGATCCTGCCGACGTACATCAAGAACCGGAACAACGCGAACTACCACAGCCTCGGCGCTTCCGGCGCGGTGTCGGCGGTGCTGTTTTCCTTCATCCTGCTGTCACCGTGGTCGATGATCATCGTGTTCGTGATTCCGGTGCCCGCGATCCTGTACGCGGTGGCCTTCCTCGGGTACTCGATCTACATGGACCATCGCGGCGGCGGTTACGTCAACCACAGCGCGCACTCGTGGGGCGCGGCTTATGGGGTGCTGTTCACGGTGATCATGGAGCCACGCGTCACCGTCGCCTTCGTGCAGCAGCTGCTGCATCCGTCGTTCGGTGGATGACAGGGCGCTACAATAAAGAGTCGCGGTGCGTGCACTGCGAATCTTCTGGTCCGGAATTCCCATGAGTGAAACGATCGGCAACGCACGCCCGGCGCCGGGCAGCAAGTTCACCAGCCCGCAAGGCACACGCGCGGTCAAGGACGGCATCCGTCCGAGCGCGCTGAGCCGCGTGCCCGACGCCGCGCGCAAGCCGCCGTGGCTGCGGGTGAAACTTCCGGCGGGCGCGAAGTACGAGGAAATCCGCGACATCGTGCGCACCCACAAGTTGTCGACGGTGTGTGCCGAATCGAAATGCCCGAACATCGCGGAGTGCTGGGGGCGTGGCACCGCCACGCTGATGCTGATGGGTTCCGTGTGTACGCGCGCGTGCAAGTTCTGTTCGGTGTCGACCGGCAACCCGCACGGCTGGCTGGATCCGATGGAGCCCGCCAGCGTCGCCGACGCCGTCGCGCTTATGAACCTGAAGTACGTCGTGTTGACTTCGGTCGATCGTGACGACCTGCCCGATGGCGGTGCGGCGCATTATGCGGCCTGCATCCGCGCGATCCACGGCCGCATGCCCGAGACGGCGGTGGAGGCGCTGACGCCCGATTTCGCCGGGCGCCACCAGCATGTCGCGACTGTTCTCGACGCCGGGTTGGCAACTTACGCGCAGAACATCGAGACGGTCGAGCGTCTGACCCATCCCGTGCGCGACGCACGCGCCGGTTACCGGCAGACGCTGGACGTGCTGAAGTTCGCGAAGGGTTACACGCCGCAGACCGTCGTCAAGACCAGCATGATGCTGGGTCTCGGCGAAACCGACGACGAGATCGAGCGCACGCTGACCGACATTCGTGCAGCGGACGTGGATGTCGTCACGATGGGGCAGTACATGCGGCCCACGCAGAACCACTTGCCGGTGGCGCGCTTCGTCACGCCCGAGCAGTTCCAGCAATACCGCGAACTGGCGTTGGGCATGGGCTTTCTGGAAGTCGTATCCGGGCCGCTGGTGCGATCCAGCTATCGCGCCGAGCAAGTGCTGGAGCGCAACAACGTCGGGCTCGATCCGGCCGTCGTCGACGGCATCCGCGAGACGGCCGCGCTGCGATGCTGACTGCCGGCGCCGCGGCGCGCTGGCGGACGGCGGCGCCGTTCGGGGCGCTCGGTGTCGCGGCGATCATCGCGGGCGGTCTCGTCGCCGCAGCCGTCGCGCGTCATCCGGCCGAGCATCCGGTCTGGACGTCGGCTTATCTGGTGCTGATCGTCGGCGTCGCGCAGGTCGTGTTCGGCGCGGGGCAGGCGTGGTTGTCGGAACGCCTGCCCTCGAGCGGCTGGATCGCCGGCGAGTGGATCGTCTTCAACCTCGGCAATGCGGGCGTGATTGCGGGCACGATGCTCGGGTCATTCCGGATCGTTCTGGTGGGAACGGTCCTGTTCGTGGCCGGCATCGCGGCGTTCCTGCTGGGCACGCGCGGCCCGGTGCGCGACGGCTGGCGGGCGGGTTATCGCATCCTGCTGGGGTTGGTTTTCCTGAGCTCCCTGGCCGGGCTGGCGCTGTCGCTGCGCGCCCATTGAACCCGGGTCGAAAATGTTGGTCGAAATTCGGTGGAATTGCGTCTATCGCATGTATAATGCCCGCACTGTGTTTGCCGGGTCACGGTAAATTGTGGCCCGATGCGCTCGATCTCGCGATCCAGCCCATCGTTCCGTTCCGCTTGCTTCCCTGCAAATCAGTTCGAGCTGTCGCCGCTGTGGCGACGGCATTTCCATTGTTGCAAGGAGTATTTTCATGTCGGATCGTAAAACCGGAACCGTGAAATGGTTCAATGACGCCAAAGGCTTCGGCTTCATCAGCCAGGAAGGTGGCGAGGACGTGTTCGTGCATTTTCGCGCGATCGAAGGCAGCGGTTTCAAGTCGCTGCAGGAAGGCCAGAAGGTCAGCTTCGTGGTGACCAAGGGCCAGAAAGGCCTGCAGGCCGAACAAGTCCAGGCGCTGTAACCAACGCCGAGAGCTGTACGACGCCGGGCGGATCATTCCGCCCGGCGTTTTTGTTTTATGGGGTCGATCGCGCGCGGCACTTCCAGCGAGCGTGGACTCCGGCAGGTTTGAGGGATGCCCGGGCGAAGAATCGCGGGCACCCGGCACGCGGGATCAGTATCCCGCCACGGACTCATCCCCAAGGTTTCGCCTCGGCCAGCAATGCTCGCAGCGCGGCGTCGTCCGAACCTGCAAGCCATTGTTCGGCTTCGCCATAGTTGGCGGTATCGAGCGTTTTGTGCAGCACGCCCTCGCCGCCGATGCGGCTGAAAATCAGCATCACGTTGCCGAAAGATGCCTCCAGCAGTGCAGCCTGCCAGTGGCGGCCCTGGTCATCGTCGAAACTTTGCATCGGGGTCTCTGTCCGCGCTGTGCCAAGTGAGCCGCGTTGCTTCCGCAGCGGCCGCCAGACAAGGTGCGTGCCGCAGCGCCATGGCGTGGTGCCATGGTCAAGGCGCGCGCCGCCGTCTGGCGGCCGCTGCGGAGCAACCCTTCGGGCCGGGGCCCTTTGCCCGCATGGCTGTGTCATCACTCGTCGATGTATCGACATACATTTTCCTCGTTCTTCCTTGCCCTGCAGGCAATGGGCCGACGGCGCGGCCACTTGGCACAGCGTAGACAGACCCAGTGCTTCGGGTGAGGGATCAACAGGATACACGTGCGGGAAAGCCCGGTTCATGCGATAATGTCTAAGGCCTGACGCTCGGACTTGACGTATGACGACGTGGCGTGGCGGGTGCCATTGTGGCCGGATCGCCTTCGAAGTGGATGGCGAAATCGGCACCGCGATGGAATGCAATTGCTCGCATTGCCGGCCCAAGGGTTACCTGATGTGGTTCGTGCCGCGTGATGCGCTGAGGCTGTCCACGCCGGAAGCGGACATGAGCACCTACCGTTTCAACAAACACAAGATTGCCCACCACTTCTGCCCGGTCTGCGGGGTGGCGCCATTCGCCGATGGCGAACATGAAGGGCATCCAGTGGCAGCGGTGAACGTCCGCTGCCTCGAAGGGGTTGAACCCGGCGGGTTGACCATCCGCCAGGTTGACGGGCGCAGCTTGTAGTTCGCAGCCGCCCGCCACCCAAGAGATCGTACCGACCGGCTTGGCTCGCCACGGCTTGGCCCGCAAGGCCGAGTCTGCAACGCAACAACATAGAGGAACGCAGCAATGGCAACATCACGGAATCGCAAACCCGCCGGCAAATCCGCCAAGGCAACCGCGCGCAAGGCGCCCGCAAAATCAAAAGCGGCGGTCCGCCGGACATCGAAGCCCGCCAAGGTTGCCAAGAAACCCGCGGGCAAGCCGGCGAAGAAACCGGTGAAGATCGTGAGGGCCGCCCCCGCGGCGAGCAAACCCGTTGCCAAGCCGCCACGCGCCGCGAGCAAGCCGGTCGCGGCCCCGAAACCCGTGTCCCGCCCGGCTTCGGTCAAAACCGCCGCCCGCGCGGTGGCCGCTGCACGCGCCAGCGCTGCCAAGCGCCGCCCGCCTTCCTATATCCCGCGCTCCCGTTTCAACGACGACTGGATGCTGGGCGGCATCGTGGAGCTGCCGCGTCAGCCGGCCCCGGCTGCACACGCTCCGACGCGCAAGCCGCCGAAGCCGCGCGCGCCCAAGCCCAAGGCCATCAGCCATGAGCAGGCCGTCGCGAACCTGAAAGCCTTGCTGGAATCCCGCAAGCGCAAGGATCGCGGCGCGGCGACAAAGGGTGCCTGACGCGAGCATGGATGCTTCCAAGTGCCTGAACGCTTAGCGTTTCCATAACAAAACTCTTCAGTTTAGATTTATCCGGCGATGCGATACTGGCGCCACCTTGACAAGGGGAGAATCGCCATGCAAAGCAAATCCGGGTTGATCCGCAACAAACTGATGCTCGCTTGTGCCTTGGTGGCGGCTGCCGTACTCGCCGCGCCTGCTGCGATGGCGCGTGGCTATCGTGGCCATGGCGACGATTCCGGCAAGGTGCTGGGCGCGTTGGTCGTGGGAGCCGTGATTGGCGGCGTGATCGCCAGTGCCAGCCAGCACGATCGCTATGACAGCGGCTATTACTACCCGGCGCAGAGCTACCCGCCGCAGGGCTATTACCAGAGCTACCCGAGTTATCCCGCGTATTCGTACGGCAACGGTGGTTACTCCAGCTATCCGAGCTACCCCGCATATTCGTACGGCAATGGTGGCTACTACAGCTATCCGAGCTACGGTAACGTGAACGTTGGCGTGGTCTATTCAAGTCGCGGCGGCCACGGCTACTACGGTGGTTCGCACGGATACTCCGGTCGCGGTGGCTACTATGGCGGTTCGCGCGGATACCACGGTGGCCGGAGCTACGGCGGCCGTGGCGGCAGCCAGGGGCATTACTACTCACGCCACGGTCACTGACCCTCGCGTTTCCCGATGCATTCGAAAGGCCCGGTTGTTCGCAACCGGGCCTTTTCTCTTTCCGCGGAGGCATCGATTGGGCCAACCTTTGGCACGGGGAACACGATGCGGGTCTTGTTAGCCTGACGGCCTTTGGTGCGGTCGGGTTGTCAAACGTCTTGATCGACGGGGAGGGTTTCATGGCGCACGGATTGAACAAGTGGTGTCGTGTCGCGGCGTGGGCGTTGCTGTTCGCGCCGTTGTGGGCAGGTGCGGCGGTACCCGCGGACACGGTTGCCGCGGACCAGGCGTTCGCGAAACTGGCCGATCAATACTTCGATGCGTTCTATCTGCCGACCAATCCTTCTGCGGCGACCAGCTATGGCGTCCACGAGTACGACGGCAAGCTCGAGGACTTTTCGCGCGCGGGCATCGCCTCGGAAGTGAAGGCGCTCAAGGGTTGGGAGCAGCGCGTCGCCGCGGTCGATCCGGCATCGCTCAGCCTGTTCGTTCGCGGTGATCGCGACCTGGTGTTGAACAGCATCCGCAGTTCGCTGCTGACGTTGCAGTCAATCCGCCCCTGGGAAAAGAATCCGGATTTCTATTCCAGCGGCATCACGTCCAGCGCCTTCACGCTGATGGAACGCAAGTTCGCGCCGCCGGAAACGCGCCTGCGCGACCTGATCTCGCGCGAACGGCAGATGCCGGCGGCCTTGCTGGCTGCGCGGGCGAACCTCAAGAATCCGCCGAAGATCTACACCGAGATCGCGCTGGAACAGTTGCCGGGCTTGATCCAGTTCTTCCGGCACGACGTGCCCTCGGCGTTCACGGACGTCAGCGACGCCACGTTGAAAAAGCAATTCGCGACATCCAACGACGCGGTGATCAAGGCGCTGGGTGATTACCAGGCGTGGCTGAAACACGATGTGCTGCCGAAGTCGCACGGCGACTTCCGTATCGGCGCCAAGGTGTTCCGCGAAAAACTGAAATACGACGAGATGGTCGACCTGCCGCTGGGCAAGCTGGTCGCTCTCGACGAGGCCAACATGAAGGCCAACCAGGCCGAGTTCGCCAAGGTCGCGAAGGAACTCGACCCGGACAAGACGCCGCGCCAGGTGCTGGCCGAACTGGCGGCCGACCACCCTCCGTCGGACAAGATCCTGGATACCTTCCGGGCGACCTTCGGCACACTGATCGGCTTCATCGACAGCCACCACATCATCACGATTCCGTCCACGGTGCGTCCGACGGTGGAGGAAACACCGCCGTTCATGCGCGCGACGACGTTCGCTTCGATGGACACGCCCGGACCTTACGAGGCGAAGGCGACCACGGCGTACTTCAACGTCACGCTGCCGGAAAAGGATTGGCCGAAACAGCGCATCGACGAGTTCATGGCGCAATTCAGTTATCCGGTGATCACCAGCATCGCGACGCACGAAGCCTATCCCGGCCATTACATCCAGTTCCTGTGGATGCACAGGGTGAACGACCGCGTGCGCAAGCTGCTGGGTTCCGCCACCAACGCGGAAGGCTGGGCGCATTACTGCGAGCAGATGATGCTGGACGAAGGCCTCGCGCAGTACGAATTCCCGAAGGATCGCCGCCAGCAACTGCTGCTGAAACTCGGTCAGTTGCAGGATGCGCTGTTGCGCAACGCGCGCTTCATCGTCGGCATCAAGTTGCACACCGGACAGATGACGCTGGGCCAGGCGAAGGACTTCTTCGTCAAGCAAGGCTACCAGTCGCCCGCGGTGGCCGAGGTGGAGACCAAGCGCGGCACGTCCGACCCGACGTACCTGTATTACACGCTCGGCAAGCTGGAGATCCTGAAGCTGCGCGCCGACGTCGAGAAGAAGGAAGGCGCGAACTTCAACCTCGAACAGTTCCACGACGATTTCATGCAGCACGGCTTCGCGCCGATCGCGATCGTGCGCCGCGAAATGCTGCACGACGATTCACCGGTGCTTTGATTCGGGCGCCGCGCCGCGTTCAATGCGCGGCGCGGTACGCCTCGCGCAGCAGCTCATGGAAATGGTGCACGCCGTTTTCGCGCTTGGGGTTCAAGCGCCCGGCGTGGTACGAGCCGGATTCGAGACCGCGTTGCACGATCTCGCACATGTCGATGTCCTGGCGCTGCACCAGGTTGCTGAAGGCGTGGTCGCTGGCGTGGCGTGAGTCGAGATCGGGGACGCCCTGCGGATAGAAATAGTCGAACGTCACGCGGCAACGTCCCGGCGCCAGCGGAATCACGCGGTTCGTCTGCATCCGGTCGGGCAGCACGTTGAGCAGGGTGTTGGGCCAGACGAACCAGTACAACGCTTCGCCATCACCGTACAAGGCGGCGTCGCTCGCTAGCGGACTGTGTTGCAGCGAATGCCAGCGCGCGGTTTCGACCACGTAGTCGCGATAATCCAGCATCCGGTTCAATTCCGGATGGATGTGCGGCACGTGGTAGCCCTCGAGGTAATTGTCGATGTAGGCCTTCCAGTCGCAGGCGATGTCGTAGTCGTAATGGCGATGGAAGGCATAGGCGTCGAGCGGCCGCTCGCCCAGCCGCGCGTCGACTTCGGCCATGACTTCCGCGAACGGCACGAGGGGATCGAGCGCCGCGAACACCAGCCCGCGCCAATCGGCCACGTGCGCCTCGGGCAGGCGGATCGAGGCGATGTCGAAATCACATGCGCCGTCCATCTCGGTCGCGCTCAGCAGGCGGCCATCCAGTGCGTAGCTCCAGCCGTGGTAGTGGCAGCGCAGGCGTTTGGCGCCACGGCCGTCGCAGGTCGCGAGCGGGCCGGCGCGATGGCGACAAACGTTGTGCAGGGCGCGCAACGCGCCATCGTCGCCGCGAACCAGCAGCAGCGGCACGCCGGCGATGTCGCCTACGACGTGATCACCGCTCCGGGCAAGCTGGTCGGCACGCGCAAACAACTGCCATCCATGCGCGAAAATTGCGCGGCGGTCGCGTTCGAAGCTTTCGTCCCCCGCATAGAAATATGCGGGCAGCGCCGAGGCGCGTTCCAGTGGTTGCGGCGCGGTGTCACGGTCGTCGATGGAAACGGGCTGCTTCATTTCTCGGCTCTTTTGCGTCCAGCCGATCATCACATTGGCTGAACGGGCGGACTGTTTCAATTAAGGCTTCCGCGCGTAGGGTAGCCGACACGCACTGCATCCGAGGTTATCCCCGCATGTCCGCACAGCCCCAGCCGACCGGTTACCGCCGGGCCGGCGATGCCGGTTCGAATTATCGGCGGGTGCGCGATGCCACGTTGGCCTTGTGCGCCACGCTGGCGCCCGAAGACACCGTCGTGCAATCGATGCCGGACGCCAGTCCGGCCAAATGGCATCTCGCGCACACGACATGGTTCTTCGAGCAATTCCTGCTCGCGCATTTTGACCCGGCGTATCGGCGTTTTCACGCTGGCTGGGATTACCTTTTCAATTCCTATTACCAGACCGTCGGGCCGATGCATGCGAGGCCGCAACGCGGGCTGTTGACGCGGCCGACACTGGACGAAGTCGTCGCATATCGTGCGCATGTCGACGACGCGATGGCGGGGTTGTTGGGCAGCCGCGGCGACGATCGCGAGGTCATGAAACGCGTCGCGCTGGGACTCAACCACGAACAGCAGCACCAGGAGCTGCTGCTGACCGACATCCAGCACCTGTTCTCGTTGAATCCGTTGCAGCCGATGTTCCGCGAAGCGCCGGCTGCGCAGGAATCCGGGGCTGTCGCATTGCAGTTCATTGCCGGCCCCGACGGCGTCGTCGAGATCGGCCACGCTGGCGACGGCTTTGCCTACGACAACGAATCGCCGCGGCACCGCGAGTTGCTGCATCCGCACGCGATCGCCAACCGCTGCGTCACCAACGCCGAGTTTCGCGAATTCATCGACGACGGCGGTTATCGCGATCCTGCGGTATGGTTGTCCGAAGGCTGGGACACCGTCCGCCGCGATGGTTGGTTGCATCCGTTGTATTGGGACGATGCGCTGGAGACATCGTTCACGCTCGCGGGACGCCGCGCGATCGATCCCGCCGCGCCGGTTTGCCACGTCAACTTCTTCGAAGCCGATGCGTTCGCGCGCTGGGCCGGTGCGCGCCTGCCAACCGAAGCGGAATGGGAAGCGGTGGCGCAGGATCAGTCCGCCGAAGGCAACTTCGCCGATTCGCGATTGTTGCAACCGTTGCCCGCACGAGAGGGTCGCCGCGCAAGTCCGTTGCAGATGTTCGGCGACGTGTGGGAATGGACGTCCAGTCCCTACATAGGCTATCCGGGCTACAGGCCCGCCGCCGGCGCGCTCGGCGAATACAACGGCAAGTTCATGTGCGGACAATGGGTATTGCGCGGTGGCTCGTGCGCGACGCCGGCGGGGCACGTTCGTGCGAGTTATCGCAATTTCTTTTATCCGGCGGCGCGCTGGCAGTTCAGCGGCATCCGCCTGGCGAGGGACGCATGAAACCGAATCCGCAGGCAGTGCGTGCCTATCGGCTCGACGACCGCCAGCCCAGCGAAAGCCTGTTGGCGGACGCACTGGCGGGGCTTTCGAGGTTGCCCAAGCGGTTGCCTTCGAAATATTTCTATGACGCACGCGGCTCAGACCTGTTCGAGCGCATCTGCGAGCAGCCCGAGTACTACCCGACGCGTACCGAGCTGGCCATCATGCGCAAACACGTCGGCGAAATTGCCGAGGCGTTGGGTCCGAACGTGCGCCTGGTCGAATACGGCAGCGGCAGTGGCCTGAAGACGCGCTTGCTGCTGCGGAACCTCGAATCGCCCGTGGCCTACGTTCCGGTGGAAATTTCGCGCAGCGCACTTGCCGAAAGTGTTGGCCAACTCGAACACGAGTTCCCCGGTATCGAAATGCTGCCAGTGTGCGCGGACTTCACGCAGCCGATCAAGTTGCCGCGTGCGGCGCGCGCACCGCGCCAGACCGTCGTGTATTTTCCCGGCTCGACGCTCGGCAATTCCGGGCCGGATGACGCCCTGCGACTGTTGCGGCAGATGCGCAACGAAGCCGGGCAGGGCGGTGGCCTGTTGGATGGCGGCGTGTTGATCGGGATCGATCTGGTCAAGGACACCGTGGCGCTCGAGGCCGCCTACAACGATGCCGCCGGCGTCACCGCGGAATTCACGCTCAACCTGCTGGTGCGGATGAACCATGAGCTGGGGGCCGATTTCGATCTGGCCGGCTTCCGCCATCGCGCGCGCTGGCATCCCCTGGCGGAACGCATTGAAACGCACATCGTCAGCCTGCGTGAGCAGGACGTGCATCTCGGCGGCCGCACCTTCCGTTTTTCGGCAGGCGAGGCGATGCTGGTCGAGTACAGCTGCAAGTACACGCTGGAAGGCTTCGCCCGCTTCGCGGCGCGTGCCGGCTTGCGGGTAGCCAGTGTCTGGACCGATCCAGCCCACCAGTTCAGCGTGCAATGGCTGGTCTGCGATTGAGACGGTTCTTCCAGCCAAATCCCACCATGCCTTTCGACACCCCCGCCGCGCGCTGAATTTGGCTACGCTTGGCGGGACCGAAACGAGGCGGGAGCGGGGACATGCGTTGCACACGGTTGGGTCTGGCGTGGCTGGCGTTGGCGATGTGCGGCACGGCGTTCGCCGCGGCCAACAATCCGTACGCACGCGATCCGGACCAGCCGGTCGATCAGGCGTACACCGCGAAGATCGCGAAGTACACCACGCAGGCCGATTTCAATACGCCGCTGACCGACTACCTGCCGGCGTCGCAGACGGTGCCGACGCCCGAGGCCGTGCTGGGCGACGTGGCTGGCGCGCCGAACATGCTTCCGTACGCGGAAGACGTGTACCGCTACTTCCGCATGCTGGCAAAGGCCAGCCCGCGCGTTCGCGTGTTCTCGATCGGAAAGACCGAGGAAGGCCGCGAAATGATCGCGGTCGCGATCGCCGACGAATCGTTGATGAAGGATCTCGATGCCAACAAGGCGCGCCTGGCGCAGCTCGCCGACCCGCGCAAGCTCGGCATGGATGACGCGAAAGCCGCGGCGCTCATCAAGCAGACGGTGCCGGTCTACTACATCACCGGCACCATCCATTCGACCGAAACCGGCGCGCCCACTGCGTTGATGGAATTGGGCTACCGGTTGGCGGTCGACAACGCACCGTACATTCAATACATCCGTTCGCACATGATCACGTTGATCACGCCGGTGGTGGAAGTGGACGGCCGCGACCGGATGGTCGACCTCTACAAATGGCATCGTGCGCATCTGGGCGAGAACTATCCGCACTTGATCTACTGGGGCCACTACGTCGCGCACGACAACAACCGCGACGCGATGGGCGTGACGCTGGACCTCACGAAGAACGTGCTGAACACCTACGTCGACTGGCACGCGCAGGTGCTGCACGACCTGCACGAGTCGGTGCCGTTCCTGTACGACAACACGGTGGGTGATGGGCCCTACAACGCGTGGATCGATCCGATCCTCACCGGCGAATGGCAGCAGATCGGCTGGAACAACGTCGAGCAACTGACCAAGCTGGGTCTGCCCGGCGTGTTCACGCACGGCAATTTCGATACGTGGAGCCCCGGGTACCTGATGTTCATCGCGGCGATGCACAACGGGATCAGCCGCCTGTACGAAACCTTCGGCAATGGTGGCGCGGACACCGAGGAGCGCATCCTCGACCCCGACGACTATGCGCGCACCTGGTACAAGCCGAACCCGCCGCTGCCCAAGGTGCTGTGGTCGCAGCGCGACAACAACAATTACGAGCAGTCGGGATTGCTGACAGCGTTGTATTACTTCGCGCAGAACGGTCAACACTTCCTCGACAACTTCTGGCTGAAGTCCAGACGCTCGATCGAGAAGCCGCAGCTTGCCGGGCCAGCTGCGTACGTGCTTACCGCGAGCGAAAAGGACAAGGGCGCGCAGATGCACCTGTTGCGCGCGCTGCACCGGCAGCATGTCGAGATCAGCCGTGCCAGCGCGCCGTTTACGGTGGAAGTCGCGGACGATACCGAAAGCACCGACGGTGACAAGCCCAAAGCCAAGAAGTCTACGTCCACCGAGCCGCCGAAAGTCGCGACGGTCAAACGCACCTTCCCGGCGGGAAGCTGGATCATCCGCATGGACCAGCCGTATTCGCGCATCGCCGACACCTTGCTGGATCGCCAGTACTGGTCGCCCGACGATCCGCAGAAACATCCGTACGACGACACCGGCTGGTCGTTCGGCGACCTGTTCGGCGTGGACGTTGCACGCGTGGTCGACACCTCGGTGTTGAAGGTGCCGATGACGGAAGTGCAGGGAGAGTTCGACAAACCTGCGTTTTCACTGGCGTCGCTGGGCGTGCAGGGCCGCGTACCGCGCATCGCGCTGATGCACACCTGGCTTTCGACGCAAACGGAAGGTTGGTGGCGGATGGCGCTGGACAAGTTGCACGTGCCGTACACCTACATCAATACGCAGGATGTTTCGCGCGACCCGGACCTGCGCAGCAAGTACGACGTGATCCTGTTCGGCCCGGTCGGCTATGCCAACACCAAGTTGATCATCGACGGCCTGCCGATGTACGGCAATCCGATGCCGTGGCAGAAGACCGAACTCACGCCCAATCTCGGGCGCATCGATTCGACGCCGGACATTCGCCCCGGGCTGGGTGAATCGGGCGTCGCGAACCTGAAGCGCTTCGTGGCCGAAGGCGGCCTGCTGATCACGTCGGAGGACACGGCGCGCTTCGCGATCGACGTAGGTTTGGCGCCCGGTGTTTCGGTCGCTAGGGCCGGCGACCTGCGCGTGGTCGGCAGCGTGCTGCGTGCGGATTTGGTGGACAAGAAGAGTCCGATCGCCGCGGGTTACGACGATTCCTTTGCGCTCTACAGTTCCGGCGGCATGTCCTTCAACATCGCCGACCAGACCATCGGCAACCGCGGCCTCGTCACCGCAAAGGACTACGAGCGTCCGACCGGGCGCGGCGGTCCGGATGATGCCGACGTGCCGGAGGGGCGTCCGTACCAGGCGCCCCCCGAACTGCCGGACGTGCAACCGTGGCAGGCGGTGCCGCTCAATGCCGAGCAGGCGCGCAACAACCCGTTCCTGATTCCGCAAAACCAGCGACCGGTCGTGATCGTGCGCTGGGCCGATGCGGGCAAGCTGCTGATCTCCGGATTGCTGGAAAACGGCGGCGCCATGGCGGAACACGCGGCCGTGGTGGACGCCCGTTATGGCAAAGGACACGTGCTGCTGTTCGCGAACAATCCAATCTGGCGTGGCGAGACCATCGGCGGCTACCGGATGTTTTTCAATGCGGTGACGCATTACGCTTCGCCGTAGTGCGATCGTCCCTGATCGCGGCACCTTCGAACTTTTCGCATTCGAAACGGCTCGGAGTCACAAACATCAGAGCGGCCATCCATGGCCTGACTTTCCACGACAGCCGCTCCGAATCCGACAATCAGGAAACTGCTCATGGAACCCCGCCGCTGGCTGCCGTACCGAAACTTGCAAACCCGCCACCTTGGTCTGGTGCTCGCCACCGCGAGGGTGATCGCGTGGATCGGCATCCTGCTGATCGTTGCGGGTATCGCCTACGGGATTACCTCAGCGGTTTCACACAGTGCTTCCGTGCCGATGGCGCTGGGAATGGTGATCGGCCTGGTTGGATACGGCCTCGCCGCGCTGGCGCTGGGCGGCGGATTGGCGGCCATGGTCGGCATCGAGGAGGCTCTGCGACGCCGGAACGGAGGCGAATGACGCCCCGGGTATAGCCGGGGCACATGCCGTGCGTTGCACTGGCAATTTGGGGCAAAACTGCTGTACGATCGCGCCGCTGAGTTAGCCAAGCCGTTTGGGGGTGGCTTGTTTGGGGCCGGTTGCTGACCGTTCGACGATCGCATCGCTGTCTTCACTCTCGCTAGTCAGTGCTTCAAGTTGTGCACGCAAGTGCGCTGTTTTTCAACCAATCGAGTAGTAAGGAGTCAGCTATGTCGGAGCGTCAGACCGGCACCGTGAAATGGTTCAACGATGCCAAGGGCTTTGGTTTCATCAGCCGCGAAAATGGTGAAGATGTGTTCGTGCATTTTCGCGCGATCACCGGCACCGGCTTCAAATCCCTGCAGGAAGGCCAGAAGGTCACCTTCAACGTTGTCCAGGGCCCGAAGGGTCTGCAGGCCGACCAGGTGCAGCCAGCCTGAGCCATCGTTGCCAAGGCAATACGAAAACCCCGCAGCAATGCGGGGTTTTTCTTTTGGTGCGATGATGCGGTCGCCATGTACGCGAACTTCCGGGAGTTCTACCCGTTTTATCTCGGCGAACACGCCGATCGCCGCTGCAGGCGATCGCATTTCGTTGGGTCGTGGCTGGTGATCGCGTCCATCGTGATCGCCATCGCGACCCGGAACCCGTGGTGGCTGATTGGCGCTCCGGTGTGCGGATACGGCTGCGCGTGGATCGGGCATCTCGCGTTCGAGAAGAACAAACCGGCGACCTTTAGCCACCCGGTTTACAGCCTGATGGGCGATTGGGCGATGTTCGCGGACATCCTGCGTGGCCGGGTGCGGATCTGAGCCCGCTATCATTGGCGGATGATTGATTCCCGTTTTGCCGGCGTGGAGCGGCTGTACGGTGCCGGCAGCGTGGCGCGCGCGTCGTCCAGACGCGTTGCGGTCGTGGGCGTGGGCGGCGTCGGCTCGTGGGCGGCGGAAGCACTGGCCCGCAGCGGTATCGGTTCGCTCACGCTGATCGATGCCGACGAGGTGTGCGTGTCGAATGCCAACCGGCAATTGCACACGCTCGCGGGTACACTGGGCAAAGCCAAGGTGGCGGTAATGGCGGAACGCCTGCGCGGAATCAATCCCGCGCTGGAAGTCGAGCCCATCGAACGCTTCGTGACGCCCGCCACGCTGGCTGAATTGCTGGATCGCGGTTTCGACCTGGTGCTGGATGCCTGCGATGCGTTCCGCGTGAAAGTGGAAATGACGGCGTGGTGCCGGCGCCGCAAGTTGCCGCTGATCGTTTGCGGCTCGGCCGGTGGACGCACCGATCCCACCATGATCCGCGTGCGCGATCTTTCGCGCACCGAGCACGACGCGCTGCTCGGCCTGATGCGTCGCAAGTTGCGCCAGGAATTTCATTTCCCGTCGAATCGCGACCGCTACTTCGGCGTGCCGGCGGTATATTCGCTGGAAAACGTGCGCTACCCGCAGCCCGACGGCAGCGTCTGCGGCACGCGTCCCGAAGGCGTGGATTCGCTGAAACTGGATTGCGGCGGCGGCCTCGGCGCGGCGACCCATGTCACCGGCGCGTTTGCATTTGCTGCCGTGGGACGGGCGTTGAAGATACTGCTTTCAGCATGACGAGCCGATGGCTATCTGGATTTCGCGACCGGTACTCCGAGCACGTCGGCCGCGATCAGATATGGGCGGCCACCGTCAAGTTGAACCGTGCCGTCCCACTGTGATGACGGCGATTTGCAAAGAAACCTCAGTTGCGAGGCGGGCAGGTTGACGAATCGGATGCCGACGTCAGAGCCGTTCAACTCGATATGGCCCCTGAGCGACCGGGGATCGGAACTATTGCAACTTTCCATCACCACTTTGCCGTTCACGGCTACGTGTTTGCCGACGTAGCGTTGCGCGAACAAATCGAGGTACCAAGGCTCGATCCAGGTGTAGTTCGCGACCGTAGACATAAACGTGTCGGGCGCGTTCGCAATGCTCCGAAGTATGTGGAGACGGCCGCTCAATTTCTCTTCGGCACAACCGTAGACGCCATCTTGGTAGCGGCTGGCGGTTGGGGTGTTGCCGCACGCGAACAGTTCCACGAACCAGTAGCGCTGACCTGTGGCAAGCAAAACGCGCTTCTCCCCGGTGAATCCGCCCGACAGGTGCTCGTACGCTCGGACCACGGCGATGTCTTTTCGCAGGAGTTCAGGATGTCGGCAAAGCTGTACGTATAGCGGGTATGTGGCGTTGCTGCATTGGACCGATGCGCCGAGTGGGCCTATGGGTTCGCCGGCAACACCCGGGTGGACCGCCATTGCCAACAACAGCGAAATAAGCAGCAACGCCACTACCATGCTCCGCATGCCGACAGACGCCGAATCCTGATCGGCATCATACGCTTGCGTCGTCAAGCCGGAACAGGCGGCGTGCATTGGCCGTGGTGACCCGCGCCAGTTCGTCGGGATTTTCGCCCCGCAACCCGGCCACGCAATGCAGTACCTCACCCAGGAACGCCGGCTCATTGCGTTCGCCCTTGTGGCGCGCGCCCGGCTGGTCGGGCGC
>Ga0207705_10000892_pt1 | contig 24450 bp, 22 predicted proteins | sample KBSC13metaG_FD_184314 | JGI IMG/M metagenome (GOLD analysis project Ga0207705, IMG submission 184314) | Corn rhizosphere microbial communities from Kellogg Biological Station, Michigan, USA - KBS C1-3 metaG (SPAdes) (version 2) | ecosystem: Host-associated > Plants > Roots > Rhizosphere > Soil ... | reverse complement strand
CTTGAGCTTCGCCGAGCGTTGCTGCTTGTTGCGCATCTGGTATGCGGCGGCGAGTTCACCCTGCGCGATCTCGGTCACGCGCGCGATCAGCGCTTCATCCTTCGGCGCAGGCTGCCAATCCCATTCGGGCTTGCCGCCCTCGCGCACGAGCTCGTGAATTGCATCGATCGCCGTCTGCATCTGCTCGTGGCCGAACACGACCGCGCCGAGCATCACGTCCTCGGGCAACTGATCGGCTTCCGATTCGACCATGAGCACGGCACGCTCCGTACCGGCGACGACGAGATCCAAGCTCGACGTCTTCAGTTGCTCACGCGTCGGGTTCAAAACGTACTCGTTGTTGATATAGGCAACGCGGGCTGCACCGACGGGACCGTTGAACGGCAGGCCCGAGACGGCGAGCGCGGCCGAGGCGCCGATCAGCGCCGGGATGTCGGCCGGCACGTCCGGATTGATCGACAGCACATGAATGACGACCTGGACTTCGTTGTAGAAGCCTTCGGGAAACAGCGGACGCAGCGGACGGTCGATCAGGCGCGACGTGAGGGTTTCATGCTCGGACGGACGGCCCTCGCGACGGAAAAAGCCGCCCGGGATCTTGCCCGCTGAATACGTCTTTTCGATGTAGTCGACGGTCAGCGGGAAAAAGTCTTGTCCCGGCTTGGCCGTCTTCGCGCCGACGACGGTCGCGAGAACCACGGTGTCTTCCACGTCGACGATGACGGCGCCCGATGCCTGGCGTGCAACCTCGCCCGTTTCGAGGCGAACGTTATGCTGGCCCCATTTGAATTCTTTGACGACTTTATTAAATATGGACATGGTCACTCCTTCTCTTTTCATGTATCTGGATTCGCCGCCCCGATGCGCGAGGCATCGCCTGGCGGCGCCGACAGCCGGCACACCGACGAGAAGAGGAGTGTTATGCCATTCCAGCGCTGCGCTCAGCGATCGCGGCCCGCTCGCCGCGCTGGAATGACACAAAGCTCTACCCGCCTTGCCGACTGCTTTGAAACGGCCTGGGGCGCACGACCGATACGCCCCGGTTCGACGCATAGGCACACGGTGCGATGCCGTTCATACCGCTTCCGTGCGCACTGCAGTCGCGACTGACACGCGACGTGCAATCTGCGATCACGCTCCGCGTGGGACGGCAGCGAACGTTGAACTGCCCGCTACCGCCGAAGAAAAACAAAATGCCTGTATCAGCGCACTGACACAGGCATCTGGCATAAAGCGAAGGCGGCCGGTTACTTGCGCAGACCCAGCTTTTCGATCAACGAACGGTAACGGTCGGCATCCTTGCCCTTCAGGTAATCGAGCAGCTTACGACGGCGGCTCACCATGCGCAGCAGGCCGCGGCGGCTGTGGTGATCCTTCGTGTGTGCCTTGAAGTGCAGGGTCAGTTCGTTGATGCGCGACGTGAGCAATGCGACTTGGACTTCGGGCGAGCCCGTGTCGTTCGTGCCGCGTGCGAATTGCGCGACGACATCGGACTTCTTGATTTCAGCAACAGACATTTGATTTCCTTTGAAACAAACAAGCGGTCACGGAAGAAAGGCCGTGCCGTGGGTTACGACGAAGCGCGCATTGTAGCACAACCGGCAATGGCAGCGGACCCCACCTACTACGGCAGCCCCCACGCCGCCGCTACCGCGGCTACGGCCGCTTCATGCGGCATTCGCTCGCCGTCTGCGTTTTCTCCGGAGGCAGCGCCAGCACAGTCCGGAAGCCATAGCCCGAGCCTTCGTTGTCGAATCGCACGCCGGGCATACCCGCCTTCTCCATCTCGATCACATAAAGGGGCGCGATCAACTGATGATCTGCGGCGCGCATCCAGGCCCGCGTAAAACCATTGTCGTATTTCATGCCCTCCAATGCGCTCGCCACGCTCGCGGCGTCGGTGCCGTGCGCGCGAGTGACGGCATCGGCCAACATCTCGATCATGACGTCGATGCGCAGCAACGCGTAATCGTCGTGCGCAGCGGGAAAGCGTGCGCGAAACGCCGCATAGTAAGCATCCGAGCCCGCCGCGTCGGCGTGGGGCAAGCGCTGCGCCGGCGCGGCGGCCGTCCCCGCGTTCGGATGCCAATCGGCGACCGCCACCACGCGCCCTACGCCCGCCTCGCCGATTGCGGCCGGCGCATCGAGGCTGTTGCCGTAGAACGTATAGAACTTGCCGCCGAAGCCTTGCTCGCGCGCAGCCTTCACGAGCAACGCCAGATCGTTGCCCCAGTTGCCCGTTATGACGGCGTCGGCTCCGCTCGCACGCAGTTTGGCAATATAGGGGGTGAAGTCCTTGACGCGCCCGATCGGGTGAAATTCGTCGCCGACGATCACGACGTCGGGCCGCCTCGCGGCAAGCGCCGAACGCGCAAGCGTGCTGACGTCGTGGCCGAAGCTGTAATCCTGGTTCAGCAGATAGACGCGCTTAACCGATTTGTCGCGCGCGATGACGTCGGCCAACGCATTCATGCGCATGCCGGCGTGGGCGTCGAAACGAAAATGCCAAAAGCTGCACGATGCGCCCGTCAACGCCGGATCGTCGGCCGAATAGTTCAGGAACAGCTCGCGGCGCTCCGGTTCGCGCATATTGTGCTTATCGATGGCGGCGACAAGCGCCGCAGCGACGGCCGAACTATTGCCTTGCAGCACGAACGGAATATGCCGATCGGCGGCGGCGCGTAGTTGAACGAGGGCCTGCTCCACACTGCCTTGGCTGTCCAGCACCACGAGTTCGAGCGGATGCGCCCCATCGGGCAATGTGACCCCGCCGCGTGCATTGACGCGCTCGACCGCGAACCGGACGTTACGCTCGACGGCTGCGCCGGCATCGGCGAACGGCCCCGACACGCCCTCGATCAGCGCGAGCCGAATCGGCGCAGGCACGCTCGACGTTGCCGCTTGCGCCGGCCCGGTCGTCAGCAGCGCAAGCGCGCACAGCGCGCCGGCGATCGCCGCCCATTTCATCCACTTTCCCGCCATCGTCCGTTCCTCTCGGCTTTTGAAATGCGCCGGCATCATAGGCTGCGTCGGGCGACGTGCGCAAGCGGCCGAGGCATTGCCAACCCACGGGCGGGACCAGCCGATGCCTCCACGCGCTGCAAACTTTCCCGACGCCCTCTGTCCAAATCAGGGGGGGCGTGATAAAACGCCGCTCGTGGAAGTCATCGGAGAAAGCCATGTTTAAGCGTCTTTCCGTCGCGCTCGCCTGCGCCGCCGCGCTCGCGGGCTGCGCACAGCCGTGGCAGGGCTTCACGGCCGGCGAGGACCAATCCGCGCTCGTCGCGCGTCTTGGCCCGCCGCGCGAAATCTACGATCTGCCTAACGGCGGCAAGCGGCTCATGTGGCCGACCCAGCCGATGGGCGAGTTCACGACGGCGGCCGACGTGGACCCGTCGGGCAAGATCGTCTCGGTGCGGCAGGTGCTGCAGCCGAGCGAGTTCTATCAGGCTCAGATCGGCACGTGGACCAAACAGGACGTGCTGGTCCACTTCGGCCGTCCGGTCGAGACGTCGTACTTTCCGCTGATGAAGCGCGAGGTCTGGAGCTACCGCTATCTAGAAAGCAATGTCTGGTACCAGATGTACAACTTTTACTTCGACCCGCAGGGAATCTTGCGGCTGACGCAGAAAACACCGGACCCGCTGCACGAACCCGAGCGCCACCGGATGTTCTGAGGCGGATGGGACCCGAACGCGGGGCCGCACGCACCGTGGCAGGGGGTCCGTCTTGCCAAAAAAAACCCTCGCCGGCGCATGCCGTGCGAGGGTTCCCATTCGAAGTCCATACCGCAAACGTGCAAGACCGAATGGGGCTTACACTCCCTGCGCGTTGACCTTCTCCACATTCGAATAGAGCTTGTTCAGCGCGGAAATGTACGCCTTTGCCGAAGCCGCGACGATATCGGGATCAGTGCCCACGCCGTTGACAATGCGTCCGCTCTTGGACAGCCGCACTGTCACTTCGCCCTGGGCCTGCGTGCCCGTCGTGATGGCATTCACCGAATAGAGCAAAAGCTCGGAGCCGCTGCCCACCTCCCCCTCGATCGCATTGAGCGTCGCATCGACAGGGCCGTTGCCGCGCGCCTCGCCCACTGTTTCCTTGCCGCCCACCGAAAACACCACCCGCGCATGCGGGCGCTCGCCGGTCTCGGAATGCTGTGCCAGCGAGACGAACTTGTAGTGCTCCTTTTGCTGCGAGGCGGCCGATTCCTCGGTGACGATCGCGATGATGTCCTCGTCGAAAATCTCGGCCTTGCGATCGGCCAACTCTTTGAAGCGTGCGAACGCCTGATTGACCTCGCCTTCGCTCTCGAGCGCAACGCCGAGCTCTTGCAGACGTTGCTTGAACGCATTGCGGCCCGACAACTTGCCGAGAACGATCTTGTTGGCCGACCAACCCACGTCTTCGGCGCGCATGATTTCGTAGGTGTCGCGCGCCTTGAGCACGCCGTCCTGATGGATACCGGACGCGTGCGCGAACGCATTGGCGCCGACGACGGCCTTGTTCGGCTGGACGACAAACCCGGTTGTTTGCGAAACGAGCTTCGACGCCGGTACGATCTGCGTCGTATCGATGCCCAGTTCGAGACCGAAGTAGTCCTTGCGCGTCTTCACGGCCATCACGATTTCTTCGAGCGACGTATTACCCGCACGCTCGCCGAGCCCGTTGATCGTGCATTCGACTTGGCGAGCGCCGCCGATTTTCACGCCGGCCAGCGAGTTCGCCACCGCCATGCCCAAATCGTTATGGCAATGCACGGAGAAGACGGCCTTATCTGAATTCGGAATGCGCTCGCGCAGCGTCTTCACCAGATTGCCGTAAAGTTCCGGCACGCCGTAGCCCACGGTATCGGCGATATTGATCGTCGTCGCGCCTTCCGCGATCACGGCTTCCAGCACGCGGCAAAGGAAATCCATGTCCGAGCGGCTGCCGTCTTCGGGCGAGAATTCCACATCGTCGGTGAACTTGCGCGCAAAGCGCACCGCCAGGCGCGCCTGCTCGTAGACTTGCTCCGGCGTCATGCGCAGTTTCTTCTCCATGTGCAGGGGAGAGGTCGCGATAAACGTGTGGATGCGAAAATGCTCGGCCGGCGCCAGCGCATCGGCGGCACGCTGGATGTCTTTGTCGTTCGCGCGCGCGAGCGAGCAGACCGTGCTGTCCTTGATCAGCGAGGCAATCGTCTGAATGGCGTCGAAGTCGCCGTTCGAGCTCGCCGCAAAACCGGCCTCGATCACGTCGACCTTCATCCGCTCGAGTTGCTTCGCGATGCGGATCTTCTCTTCTTTCGTCATCGACGCACCGGGCGACTGTTCGCCGTCGCGCAACGTCGTATCGAAAATAATCAGTTTGTCTGCCATGTCAGGTCTCCAGGGGACGATTGCGTTCGGAATACGAATGAATGGGGTACGAAAAAGGGAATTCGGGCCTTTCGCGCCACCGAAGGCGACGCCAGAGAACGAACGAAGCAGACGGGGGCGAAAACGGTTAGCGCGGTAGGCGCGCTAGACCGAGAGCGAGCGCGCGTAGCGGCGCGCCGGCGAGGCGGGATAGGAGGCGGAAGGTCAAAATCGACATGTCGCCGACTATAGCGGCATTCCCGCCATCGCGCAATCGGCCCCACCCCCGTCAGGCGGCGACGCCAGCGGTGTCGCGGCGCACAGGCCTCGATCGGAACCGCAGCGCAGCATGGATCGCTTCCGGCCGCTTCAATGATCGTGCGTGACCGAGCGGGCGGGATTGTCGCGTCCGCGTGCGGCCGTATAGCCCCAAAACGCATAGCCCGAGAGCCCGTAGAGCACGAAAAGCCCGAACAGCATCAGGGGCGGATCGGACGACACGAGCACAAACCCGACGACCACGAGCAAGATGGCCGCAAACGGTACGCGATGGCGGACATCGAGCGCCTTGCCGCTGTAGAACGGCGCGTTCGACACCATCGTGACGCCTGCGTAGACCGTCAATGCGAACGCGACCCATGGCAGCCAAACGAGCTTGAGCGGCACGCGATTGTCGGTTGCGAGCCAGACGAAGCCCGCGATCAGCGCAGCCGCGGCCGGGCTCGGCAAGCCTTGGAAAAAGCGCTTGTCGACAACACCGATGTTCGCGTTGAACCGCGCGAGCCGCAGTGCCGCGCCCGAGCAATAGACGAACGCGGCGAGCCACCCCCAGCGGCCGAGATCCTTGAGCACCCACTCATACATGACGAGCGCCGGTGCCACTCCGAACGACACCATGTCCGAGAGGCTGTCGAACTGCTCGCCGAATGCGCTTTGCGTATGGGTCATGCGGGCCACGCGCCCGTCCATGCCGTCTAGCACCATCGCCACGAAGATCGCGATCGCCGCGATCTCGAATCGCACGTTCATCGCCTGCACGACGGCAAAAAAACCGCAAAAGAGCGCGGCGGTCGTGAACGCATTGGGCAGCAGATAAATACCGCGCGTGCGCAAGAACTTCTGACGCGCGGCACGCCGGCTCTCGGCCGGCGCCGAATCGATGCCGAGCGTCTTGTTGCGGTGAAACGGGTTGCGCCGGAACGGACGCGGCATCGGCGTGGTGCCGGTGCGCGGGCGACGTTTGAAAGCGGCCATCGAATCCTCCTGCCGCCGTGTCAAAGCTCGGCGAGAATCGTCGACGACGCGAAAACTTTCTCGCCGATCGACACTTTTGCCCGGCTTCCGAGCGGCAAATAGACGTCCACGCGCGAACCGAAGCGAATAAAGCCATAGCGCTGGCCACGGGTCAGCGGCTCGCCGGCGCGTACATAGCAGAGAATGCGCCGGGCTATCAGCCCCGCGATCTGCACCGAGGTGACGGTATGGCCGCTTGCCGTCAGGAGCACGATCGCGTTGCGCTCGTTTTCGAGCGACGCCTTATCGACGGCCGCGTTCAGGTAGGCGCCCGGAAAGTACTCCACCTTGGTAATTGCGCCGTCGACGGGGGAGCGCTGCGAATGCACGTTGAAGACATTCATGAACACGCTGATTTTGAGCGCTTCGCGATCGGCGTACGGATCGCGGGTCGTCTCCACCGCGACGATGCGGCCGTCGGCCGGGCATAGCACGGCGTTGGTCTGCGTCGGAATCGGGCGCGGCGGATCGCGGAAGAATTGCACGACGAAGATCAGGATCAGCCAGAACGGCCACGCGAAGCCAAACCCCGCGACCGCATGGATCAACAGCGCGACGACGGCGGCAATCGCGATGAACGGCCAGCCTTCGCGCGCGATGATCGGATGTGGGTAATTCATGGATTCGTTTCTGACTTTTTGTAAAACCGCTAGGATAGCAAAAGCCGTCCGGCACAAGACGCACAGGACGGCTTTTAGGGGCGAATTCGCTAAACCGGCGGCGGCACGACACCGCATTGCAAAGCGGTGCGGGAGCCCTTTCTCCCCCACCCGCCGGCCCCGCGCCCGTAGCGCGGCATGCCTCTCGGCTTTAGTTCTTCGATTGATCGACGAGCTTGTTCTTCGCGATCCAGGGCATCATCGCGCGCAGCTTGGTGCCGACCTGCTCGATCTGGTGCTCGGCCATCAAGCGGCGGCGCGACTGCAGCGTCGGTGCCCCGGCCTTGTTCTCCAGAATGAAGCTCTTCGCGTACTCGCCCGTCTGGATGTCCTTGAGGACGTCCTTCATGACCTTCTTCGTCTCTTCCGTGACGATGCGCGGGCCCGTCACGTATTCACCGTATTCGGCATTGTTCGAGATCGAGTAGTTCATGTTCGCGATGCCGCCTTCGTAGATCAGATCCACGATCAGCTTCAACTCGTGCAAGCATTCGAAGTACGCCATTTCCGGCGCGTAGCCCGCTTCGACCAGCGTTTCGAAGCCGGCCTTGATGAGCTCGACGGTACCGCCGCACAGCACGGCTTGCTCGCCGAACAGGTCCGTTTCGGTCTCTTCGCGGAAGTTCGTCTCGATGATGCCGGCACGGCCGCCGCCGTTGGCCGCCGCGTACGAGAGCGCGACGTCGCGCGCTGCGCCGGACTTGTCTTGCGCCACGGCGATCAGGTGCGGCACGCCGCCGCCTTGCGAGTACGTGCCGCGCACAGTGTGGCCCGGCGCCTTCGGCGCAATCATGATCACGTCGAGATCGGCGCGCGCAATGACTTGGCCGTAATGGACGTTGAAGCCGTGCGCGAACGCCAGCGCCGCGCCTTCCTTGATGTTGGCGTGTACTTCGGCCTTGTAGACGTCGGCGATCTGCTCGTCGGGCAGCAGCATCATGACGACATCGGCGCCCTTCACCGCTTCGGCCACTTCCTTGACCGTCAAGCCGGCACCTTCAGCCTTCTTCCACGACGCGCCGCCTTTGCGCAGGCCGACCGTCACGCGAACGCCGCTGTCTTTCAGGTTGAGCGCGTGAGCATGGCCTTGCGAGCCATAGCCGATGATCGTGACATCCTTGCCTTTGATGAGGGAGAGGTCGGCGTCTTTATCGTAGAAAACTTTCATATGGGTGTCCTCGGCGATAGTCCAGTGAATTTCAGTATTGCTATTAATAGGGGATGGCTGATCTTCTCGATGACAAAACTTGCGCTGTGCATAACACGAACGCAATTACAGTAGCCCAGCCCAGAACGGTCATCGTGATCGGAAGACCCAGTTCGGCGCTCAGAAAAGGACCGCCAAAGCTGCCGAACGCAAATGTGCCAAAATAAAAACTGAACATCGACGCAGGATTCGACGGCGAGGTATGTGCAGCTACCGCGGGTAGTTTTCCAGCCAGCGCACCGAACGACAATCCGGTTGATGCGGCGAACAGCAGGAAGAGCGCCGGAGACCCCAGGCGGGCATCTGCAAGGGCCATGATGTAGCCGCCAACCGCCAGTCCCAGGATGAGACACCACGCCACCGGGATCGAGATCAGGTCGGAAAGTACGCCCCCCGCAAATCGCCCCGCGCCATTTGCAAGCGACATGATGGAAGCGCCTGCCACCCCTAGACTAGCTGTGTGCCCATGCTCCGTTGCCAACCGACCGATGGCCGCAAACACCGCGGAGCCGAAGGGTACCGTGGCGCACAGCAATGCAATATTCAATATCGGTTGCCAGAGCGATATGGGCTCATGTCCCAGCGGCCTTTCGCTACGTGCAGCGCCATTTGCATTTACGCCTGATCGCACGCGGGTCAGACAGAGCCCGGCTATCACAGCATAGGAGCCCATAACGGCGGCCAGCGCGGTGTGCCAGGGGGCATGATGGGCGAGCCAGAGAAACAGCGGGCCGCTAACCGCGCCTGACAAGCCGTAGACAGCCAATAAGGTGCCAGCGAGGCGCCCTTGGCGGCGGGGTGCGATGTTGTGAATCAGCGCGACGCAAGCCGGTGTCGAAAGCCCCCCTCCGATCCCCAGGGCAATGCCTGCATAACCGGCTGCGAACAACTGCGGCGAATTCCCCGACAGCGCCAGCAGACCACCGACGACAAAAGAGCCAGTCGCCACCTGAAGAACGCGTCGTGGACCAACGCGTCCGACAAGGTGACCGCCAATCAGCACGGCCGGCAGCAGCACGAGTGGTGTGAGTGAAAACATCAGGTCCAGCGTGCTGGCCGACCAACCGGTTGCGAGGTGAATCGAGGGTGCCATTGCCCCCCATGCGTATATCAGCCCGAACATGAATTGAAACGGAATGAGCAGGACAACGGCTTTCCAACCGGACACTATTCACCTCAATCAGGGTTAATGAGCGGTAGCGAGCGCTCGATCGATGTCATCGAACAAACCGACAGACAACGCAATGCCACGAAGCAAGCCGGAATTGACTTCGTGAGCAGACACAGTCCGCTCATCTCCCGCCAGGAAACCACGGAGAATGCTGTCGAGAACACGGCTATGTTCGATGTCACACTCGCAGTGCAGATCGATCGTGCGCAGGTCAACTGAATCTACATCGTCGCCAATCTGGCCAAGAAGGTTGCGCCATATTGCGTACTCACGGCTGACCCAACCCTCGATCGAGGAGAACGCCGCTACCGTCAAACGGTCATTTCCGTTGCGCAAGATTTCAAAGTGACCGGCATAGAACCGTTCGGAAATTCCACGGGACAGTACATCCAGTTCCCGGGTGCGTTCTTCGCTGATCATGCTGCGATATGCGTTTGTCCGACGCAACGATACCAGGAAACTGCGATACAGTTCGCCGTGATGAAAGCCCCATTGTGCCTGTTTCCCCGGTTGAAATCCGATTTCTTCGAGTAGGTTCTCGTAGATATGCGCCTTGGCATCAATGTCCGAAATTCGGGCGAAGAGTGCGCCGACATAAGAGTTAAAGTCGTAAACAAAATGCGCATAGAGTTCGAAGAGTTCAAACAGGTCCGTCTGCGACGCGCTTACACGAGTATTGATCGGATGGTCGATAACAAGATGCTCGCGCAGCATGAGCAAGGCGTGTGTTGACGACCGGAAGGTCATTTCACTCTGGACTTCATGGGGGATAATTTGCGGTGCGTTCAAGTTCGTTCTCCATATCGGTAAAATCGGAAGACCACGCTTGATATGTCCCGTTGCAGGACTCTTAACCGGAATCGGTAAACGCCATCTCAGGCCTTTTCCGTTAGTTCGACTGTTCCCGCCTCCCATTGCGCGGCCAGCCTCGCGCGGACGTCTTTCTTCGCGATCTTGCCGTATGCCGATTTTGGCAATGCGCCCCAGAACACGAAATGTCGCGGATGCTTGTAGCGCGCAAGTCTGCCCTCGAGATGATCGAGCAGCGCGTCGGATGAGACCTCGCAGCCCGCGCGTCGCACGACCACGGCCAAGCCCACCTCGCCCCATTTCGGATCGGGGATGCCCAGCACTGCGACTTCTTGCACGGCTTCGTGCAGTAGTAGCGCTTCTTCGACTTCGCGGGGGTACACATTGGAGCCGCCCGAAATATACATATCCGAAGCGCGCCCAGTAACATACAGGAATCCTTCCGGATCCAGGTGCCCGAGATCTCCTGTGTGAAACCAACCGTGCCCGAAGGCGTTCGCGTTGGCCTCGGGATTGTCGTTGTAGCCGCTCATGACGGCCGGCCCGCGCACGCAGATCTCACCCGTCTCGAACGGCTCGAGCCTGCGCCCCGCGTCGTCGAGAATCGCGACCTCCATGCCGGTTCGCGCATAGCCACAGGTGCCGGGGCGGGCGCCGTGCGAGTCGTCGTCCATGTCGTGCAGATGCGGCGGCAGCACCGTGACGTTGCCGGTCACTTCGCCAAGGCCGTAGTACTGAACCAGCACGCGTCCGAGCTTGCGCAGCGCATGCTTTTGGTCAGCGCGATACATCGGCGCGCCGGCGTAGACCACATATTTGAGCGAGCTGTGATCGTAACGATCCACCGCATCGTGCTCGGTGAGCATCTTCACGATGGTGGGCACAGTGAACATGTTATCGATGCGGTATCGCTGGACGAGTGCCCATACTTCATCGGGATCGAGCTTTTCGCTGGTGGGGAGCACGCTCGCCGCACCGCGCGCTGTGTTGACGATGGCATGGATACCGGCGCCGTGCGAAAGTGGCGCCACCACGAGCGACCGGGAGCGCACGTCGAGTCCAGGCATAAGGTCGGCTAGATGGTTCGTGACGACGAATGCCATCTGGCCATGCGTGAGCGTGCCCGCCTTCGGGTGGCCGGTTGTGCCCGAGGTATAGAAGAACCAGAGCGGGTCGTCGCGCTCGACGTCCACCGCGGTGAAGTGGCACGATGGCTGCGCCGCGAGCGCTGCGTATGCCAGCTCTCCCGCACGCGGCTCGCCTAGCGCTACCACGTGTTCGAGCGCGGGCGACGCGGCGCGCACCGCGTCGACGTGGTGCTCGAAACCGCGGTCGTACAGCATCACGCGCGAGCCGCTCGAACGCCCGAGGTACGCCGCCTCCGGCGGCGCGATGCGGCAATTAGTGGGCACCCACACCGCGCCGAGCTTGAACGCCACCCACGCGCTCTCGAACAGCGGCAAATTGTTGCGCGAATGGACCAGAATGCGCTCGCCCTTGCGTACGCCGCGCTCGCGCAGCGCGGTGCAGATGGCATTGACACGGCGATCGATCGCGGACCAGCTCCAGACGGTGCCGTGCTCGATAAAGCCGGGCTCGTCGGCATGGCGCTGCGCTACCTGAGTCAGCAGGTTGCCCAGATTCATGACATTCTTTAGCATGGCGTTTTCTTGGGTCGGATAACGAAACGAGTGATCGTCAAAATTTCCGTTCGAGGATGCTCACATAGTTGGTGACCGCCGAGCCGCCCATGTTGAACACGCCCGCCATCGCCGCATCGCGGATCTGCATGTCGCCGGCGTCGCCGGCAAGCTGCATCGCCGCCATCACGTGCATCGACACGCCTGTCGCGCCGATCGGGTGCCCCTTCGACTTCAAGCCGCCAGATGCGTTAACCGGCAGGCGCCCGTCCCGTGCGCTCACTCCATCGAGAATCACGCGCGCGCCTTCGCCCGGTTTCGCCAGTCCCATCGCTTCGTATTCGAGCAACTCGGCAACCGTGAAGCAATCGTGCGTTTCTACGAGCGATAGGTCGTCGAGCGAGATCCTCGCTTCCTCGAGCGCTAGCTGCCATGCGCGGCGCGCGCCCGCGAACTCGGTGGGGTCGCGGCGCGACAGCGGCAGATAGTCGCTCACCTGTACGCTCGCGCGAAAGCCGATGCCACGTCGTGCGCCTTGTGCGCTACCCGTAGCGGCGATCACGACGGCCGCTGCTCCGTCCGAGATCAGCGAGCAGTCGGTGCGCTTGAGCGGCCCTGCCACGAATGGATTTCGTTCCGATGGAGTGCGGCAGAAGTCGAAGCCGAAATCGCGCCGCATATGCGCATACGGGTTCGCCGTGCCGTTGCGATGGTTTTTAGCCGCGATGGCGGCGAGCGCATCGGATTGGTCGCCATAGCGCTCGAAATAGGCTTGAGCGATGGTGCCAAAAATACCCGCGAATCCTCCGGTCACACCCGCTTCCTCTTTCGCATAGGAGCACTTTTGCAGCACCTCGCCGACCTGCGCGGTGGGCAAGCCGTTCATTTTTTCGACGCCAATCACGAGCGCCACGTTCGAGCGGCCCGCACGCACCGAATCGAGCGCCGAGTAGATGGCCGCCGACCCTGTTGCGCACGCGTTTTCGCAACGGACCGTAGAGGCGTAGCGCAACTGCGGGACAGCATTGAACACAAGCGTGGACGGAAAATCCTGATACACGAAGCCACCATTGAACATGCCGATGTGCACCGAGTCCACGAGTGCCGCGTCGACCCCAGCATGATCGAGCGCGCCGCGCGCCGACTGCGCGATCATGTCTTCCGGTTCGAGCGCGTCGAATCTGCCGAACGGCAAATGGCTCCAGCCAATGATGAGAGGTTCTATATTCACGCGTTACCTTTTGCGATTAGTAAGACGGGTCACGTTGGTTACGCTCGCGGTGACACCGGACAGGTGACCGGTCAGATTTCCAGCACGCCCGCCGCCAGGAAACCGCCGTCTACCGCTAGCGTCTGGCCGGTGACGTATGAGGCGTCTTCAGAGGCCAGAAACGCGACGGCGCCCGCGATCTCGTGGGGTGTGCCGTAGCGGCCCATGGGCACCGCGCGTAGATAGTTCTCGCGCGCCACGCGCGAATGGAGTGCCGTCACCATCGGTGTTTCGATCGGTCCCGGCGCGATGGCGTTTGCGGTAATCCCATGACCGGCGAGTTCGATCGCCATCTGCCGTGTGAGCCCGATTACCGCCGACTTCGAGGTGCCGTACGCCGTGCGCCCCGCGCTCGCGCGAATGCCGCTTACCGAAGCAATGTTGATCAGGCGGCCCCAGCAGCGTTTGATCATGCGCAGCGCCACGCGTTGCGCGAGCAACATTGGGCCCGTCACGTTCACTTCCATGACGGCGCGCCAATGATCCAGCGGATAGATCTCGAATGGATAGGTATTCGCAATGCCCGCATTATTGACCAGCACGTCGCAGCGATCGAAGCGCGCCCCGATCCGCTCGACGAGCGCTTCGATGGAAGCGGCGCTGCCTACGTCCAGTTCCATCGCTACGGCCTCAAGGCCATGCTCGCAGACTTCGCGCGCGGTGGCCTCGGCGGCCTCCACATTGAGATCGGCGACGACTACGGTGAAGCCGTCGTCGGCCATGCGCCGTGCGATGGCGGCTCCAATGCCCATTGCGCCGCCGGTGACGAGCGCGACGCGTCCGCGCGCACTGGCGGCGAGGCGTGCGGCAGTTGGGGAAGGGGTGATGTCTAACATGGGCGACTCCCGATGGCGAATCAGAAGGCAGCTTTAGAGGAAAGGAAGCCGGTGGAAATCCACGGCACGAACGTCACCACGACGAGCGCCACGAGCAACGCGAGCAGATAGCGCCACACGCGTCGGCCGACGCCGTCGGGCGAGACCTTGCCGATTGCGCATGCCGCGTAGAACCCCACACCGAACGGGGGTGCGAACAGACCCATACCCATCGCGAGAATCACGACCATGGCGTAGTGCACGTCGTTGATATGCAGCGCGTGCGCGGCGGGAAATAGCAGCGGACCGAACAGCACGATGGCAGGAATCCCTTCGAGCACGCTGCCGAGAATCGCAAAACATACGATCGTCACCAGCAGGAAGCCGGCCTTGCCGCCGGGCACGCTCTGAATCGTGTCGACGAGCTGGCCCGAGAAGCCCGAGCGCGTGAGCGCCCATGCCATCGACGTCGCGAGGCCAATGATGAACAGGATCGCGCCGGAAAGCGTGGCCGCGTCCACGAGGATGCGATACAAGCGACGCAGCGGCACAGGCTTTCCCGCCGCGCGCGCAACGAGCGCGAACAGCAGCGTGTAGGCGACACCGAGTGTGGAGACCTCGGTGGCGGTGGCGACACCCTCGATCACGGCGACGCGAATCAGCACTGGCAGCACCAGCGCGGGTAACGCCACTACTAACGTACGCGCGATCTGCGCGAGCGGCGCGCGCTCCGCATTCGCGGGGGCCTCGCGTCGTGCGCGCAGCCAGCACACGGTCCCGATCAGGACGGTAGCGACGACCGCGGGCATGAGGCCGCCCATGAAAAGCGCGCTGATCGATACGCCGCAAACCGCTCCAATGGTGATCAGCACAAGGCTGGGCGGAATAGTCTCCGTCATTGCACCCGATGCGGCGAGCAGTGCTGCGAGTTCTTCGAGATCGGAGCCGCGCTTGCGCATCTCGGGAAAAAGCGCAGGCGCGACGGCGGCCATGTCGGCGGCTTTCGAACCTGAAATGCCCGAGACGAGAAAGATCGCACCGAGCAGCACGAATTGCAGGCCGCCGCGCACATGGCCGAGCAATGCGCACATGAAATCCACGAGAGAGCGGGCGAGCCCGCTCAGTTCGAGCAGCGAGCCGAGCAGCACGAACACCGGCACGGCGAGCAGCACGAGATTGGCCATGCCTTCGTCCATGCGGCTGACGACGATGTCAAGCGGTGCGTGAGTGACCAGCGCGAGATAACTCACCGTGGCGATGCCGAACGCGAACGCGATCGGCGTGCCCACAACGATCGCGCCCGCGACGAGCGCGACGAAGAAGACGAGCAGATTCAAGTTGCCCATGGCGAGCAAGCCGGGTGCCGCGAGCCATAGTGCGCCCGCCACCATCCCGACCGTGGCGAGGGCCGTGAGCCGCACTTTCGCGCCAGGCAGCGCGAGCATGCGTGCGACGGCCACACAGAACATCAGCGCGGCACCGACCGGCATCGCCATGGCGCGCCAGCCGTCAGGCATGTCGAGCGCCGGGGTGGAGATCTCCATCTGGCCGCCCGCATGGTGCGCGGCGGGCACGACAATCATCGCCACGAAGACGCACACCACGAGCGACGCGACGCTCTGCGCCCAGGCCTGCCATGCGGGCGACCAGCGCTTGACCACGGCGGTCATCTTCATGTGCTCGCCGCGTGTGAGCGCCAGCACCGACCCGAGCATGGCGAGCCAGCTAAAGAGCGCCGAGGCGAGTTCGTCGGACCAGATCAGCGGCGCGTCGAGCGCGTAACGCCAGATCACGCCGCACAGCAGGATCGAGACTTCGGCCACGAGCAGCGCGGCCGACGCGAACTCGATCAGATGAATCGCGGCGCGCGAGACCGCGCGCGCCAGGCTGGCAGGCACGCCGGATTGCAGGCCGGTTTGGGCAAGGGTTTGCGAAGTCTGCATGGCTCACCCCAGCTTGCCGGAGTACTTTTCCAGCAGCGTCCACGCCTGGGGGCCGAACTTCTTTTGCCAGTCGGCGTAGAAGCCCGCGGCCTGCAACTGCTTGCGAAACGCGGTCTGATCCACCTCGGCGAACTTGAGCCCTGCGCCTTCGAGCTTCCCGCGCAGGTTACGGTCCATCTGGATCACGTCCTGTCGTTGCTTGAGCGCCGCATCGTTGACCGCGTCGTGGACGATGATCTGCAAGTCGGCGGGCAGCCGCGAGAATGAACCCTTGTTGCCGAGAAACCAGAAGCCGTCCCACATATGGTTGGTCAGCGAGCAGTACCTCTGCACCTCGTAGAGCTTGCCCGTGTAGATGATGGAGAGCGGGTTCTCCTGGCCTTCGACCACATGGGTCTGCAAGGCTGAATAGACTTCGGCGAAATTCAGGCTGGTGGGCGAAGCGCCGAAGTCCTTGAACATCGAGGTCCATAGCGGGCTTGGCGGTACCCGCAGCTTCATGCCTTGCAGGTCCTCCGGCTGAGTGATGGGCTTCAAGGCCGTCGTGATCTGGCGAAAGCCGCCGTTCCAGATCTTGTCGAAGGCGAAGATCGAGGTCGCGCCGATCTCCTTGCGCACGTGCGTCCCAAGGTCGCCGTCGAGCGCGGCCCATACGTCGCTGTAATCCTTGAAAGCGAAGCCCATGCCGCTGATCTGCGCGGCGGGAATGAAGGTGCCTAGAATGAGCGGAGAAAGCGTGAAGAAGTCCACCGAGCCTGAGCGCAGTTGCGAGAGCGTGTCGGTATCGCTGCCGAGCTGATTGTTCGGGAAGATCTGGATATCCACGCGGCCCTTCGACTGCGAAAGCACGCGCGCTGCCATTTCTTTCGCGCGGATGTTGATGGGATGCGTGGCCGGCAGGTTGTTCGCGTAGCGCAACGTGTACTCCGCAGCGGCGTGCGCCATGCGTGGAGCTAGCGAGAGTACAGGCCCGGCAGCGGCAACGCCGAGCGCCTGGAGGAACGAACGTCTACTGATGGGCTGCATGCTTGTCTCCTGTTGAGCCGGTGTGCCGGCCTTGTATAAAGCTGCCGCGAATACGGCGGCGCTTGCCGCTCACAACTGCGGGCGTGGTGTTCACGCCGGCGTACGTCTTGCGGAACCGACTCAGGCGAATCGCGGGCGGCTCGACTTCGAAGGGTCGGTCGCCGCCAGTTCGCTTTCGATGAGCGTCGCACCGGCGTCACGAATGTGAGGGATACCGAGCGATTTGAGTTGCCGGTACAGTGTCGAGCGGCAGATTCCCAGATCGCGCGCCGCTACCGAAAGGTTCCAGCGCGTATCGGCGAGCACACGTAGAACGCGTTCGCGCTGCGTGCCCGAATCGGTACCTGTCGTGCTCGGTACGTGGAACCCGGTCCCTACTGTCGATACGTGGATGCTCGCGTCGGCATGCGTGCGCATCTGCAGCAGTTCCGCAGGCAGACTGTCCGCTTCGATGCGGGCATCACGCGCGATGGCGCACGCATAGCGCAGCACGGAGCGCAACTGGCGCAAGTTACCCGGCCACTTGCAGGCGAGCAGGCGCTCCCATGCGGCTGGTGCGATTGTTACCGCCTGTCCCGCCTCTTCCTGCGAGATCCGCTGTGCAAGCGCGCGGAGGTCGCTGCGCTCGCGCAATGGCGGCAAATGCAGTACGCCCACGGCGATGCGGTAGTACAGATCGGCGCGAAACAGGCCGGCTTCGATGAGCGCATCGAGCCGTTGATGCGTTGCACAAATAAGCTGAAAATCAAGTGCAAGCGGTGCGCTCGCACCGAGTGGCGTGATCTCGCGCTCTGAGAGCGCCCGCAGCAGCCGTGTCTGCTGCGCCACCGGCATGTCGCCGATCTCGTCGAGAAACAGCGTACCGCCGTGTGCCCGCGCGAGCTTGCCCTTCATGCCGCCTGGCAGTGCGCCGGAAAATGCGCCGCGCGCATAGCCGTACAACTCGCTCTCAATGAGCGTTTCGGGAATGGAAGCGCAATTGAGCGCCACGAGCGGTGCAGTGCGGCGTGGCCCGTATGCATGCAGTGCGCGGGCGAGCAACTCCTTGCCGGTGCCGGTTTCGCCGAGAATCAGTACCGGTAAGCCACGTTCGATAAAGCGCCGACCGCGGGCCATGACCTCCCGCATCGCGCTGTCCATCGCTACATCGTCGTTGTCGCGGTGCGGGTGGTTCCCTTGGTACCAGACACGGACGTGGTGGGCTGCTTCATGGGCGCTCACAGTTGTCTCCGTTCTTTAGGACGCGGCCCTAGCCGCCTGCTTTCGGTTTTGCATGCTTCGACGCTCCGGCTTGTGGCGGTTGCGCGCTGCATGACTGTGATGGTGAGAGTAGTGTGGGCGATTAATGTTTTCCAATACAATCATCGCCACCCTGTAATACCTTCGAGGTATTAAATTGGAACTGCGACATTTACAGTATTTCGCTGTGCTGGGCGAAACGCTGCACTTCGGGCGCGCGGCCGAACGGCTGCACATCTCGCAGCCGCCACTCTCACGCCAGATCGCATTGCTTGAAGATGAGCTGGGCGTAGTGCTGCTCGATCGCACGCGCCGCACGGTAAAGCTTTCCGCAGCTGGGGAGCGCTTTCTTCAGGACGCGAAAGAAATTCTCGCGTCGGTTGAGCGCGCAAAGCGCAACGCGCTCACGGCCAACCTCGGCCACAGCGGCTCGCTGTCGGTAGGATTCATGTTCGCCGCGGCCTATAGCGTGATGCCCCCCCTCACACGTGCGTATACCTCGGAGTTTCCTGGCGTGGATGTGCATCTCACCGAATCGATTCCGCGTTTGCTGATACAGGACATTCGGGAGAGCAATACCGATGTCGCGATCATGTATCCGCCCAGCGATACAGAAGGCCTCGAAACTCGCACCGTGTTCAGTGAGCCGCTGGTGGTGGCGCTGCCCGCCGAGCACCCGGTCGCGCGGGGCAGCGGCGCGCTCGACGCAGCCCTTTTACGCGATGAATCCTTCTTGATCTCGCCGCGCGTGGCCGCGCCGTACATCTATGACGCGATCGTCTCGCATTGCAAGCGCTGCGGCTTTAAGCTAAAGATCCGGCTCGAAACCAACTACCAGCAAACGATAGTCAATCTCGTAGGCCAGGGGATAGGCGTCGCGCTCGTGCATCGCTCGATGAAGACGGCGCGGCCGGCCAACGTGAAATTCCGCACGCTTGCCAACCCGCCGTATGTGGACGTGAACGTGACCTGGAACCGACGCAATCACAACCCGTGCATCCAGACCTTCGTCAAGCTCGCAGAGCGTCTGAACGCTCATCCGAAGTCTGGCGTCTGATGCCGCCCGCAACACCTGTTGCGCTTTGATGCGACAGGTGTTGCACGGGCTGCAACTGACAGCGCGCATCCACATCGCCATCCCACACGCATGCTAAGCCCGCCATGGCGGGCTCTCCAGCTCGTTGCGCGCGCATCTATTGGACACAGGCACTGTACTTGCCTGAAGCGTGGTGCCCTGTCCGGGCATTCTCAGGAGACCCCCCATCCATGCTTCCAACGAAGTTTCCATTGGACACCCCTGCTGCGCCAGCGCTAAGCGCCCAACGCAATCGGTCCGGTACGCCAGCATTCACGCTGCCCGTCCAACATCCCGGCCGCGCCGAAATGCCCCGCGTTCTGGGCGTCACTACCGGCAAGCGCACGCACGAGTTCCGCATCGTGCTGCCCGGCAGCACCTGCGTGGGCGCAGCGTTGCGTCGCTTGCTCGACGGCTGGCGCGCGGGCGCGGGCTGCGGCCGTATCGTAGCCGGCGCGTGCGCGCAGGTGCAGTACCACGTGATGATGCACGCTGCACACGGCGCCCGGCCCTACGTCTACAGTCCGCCCATCGTTTGCAACGGCAACAACACTCTAATAGGCGCGGCGATCACCCTGGGGTGCCGGCAGGACGGCACGCGCATCCTGCACTGTCACGGAGGCTTCGTCGACGCGCAGGGCCGGCACCACGGAGGGCATGTGATTCTCGACGAGACATTCACGGCCGCCGCGGGTCTGCAAATCCGCCTGTGTCTTTTCGATGGCATCGATCTGGTCGCGTCCCCCGACGCCGAGACCACCTTTGACCTGCTTCAACCGGTTTGACACCCATGAACACAATAACCTTCGAATCCATTACAGTTGAATCCGGTCACTACGGTCGGCTCGTGGTCGCACGGCTTAAACCCGGCGAGGATATCGTCGAGGCGTTAGAGAAGTTGTGCTTGTCGCACGCGATCATGCGTGCGGTCGTGCGAAGTGCGGTTGGCAGTCTCGTGGAAGCACGACTGACGCACGGCGGTGCGCGGACCGCGCACACATTCACCGTGGCCGGCCCTGGGATCGAGATCCTAAATGCATATGGCGAAGTCTCGCTCGATGCTGGTATGCGCACTTCCATTAGCGGCATGGTTGCCGATACCGATGGCCGTATGTACGCCGGCTGCTTCGTATCTGGCGCAAACCGCTCGCTCATCACCGTTGAGGTCACGCTGCAGGAGTGGATTGTGGAGACGCGTTATCAGGAGCCCGTTGCTGCTTGAGAGTATGCGATCGATTAACCACGTCTATCCAGTGACGCTCTGAGAGGCCAGCATGTGTCCAACGTTCGGGGTCGTTCACGGAGGTGGACACCCTTGGCAGAGCACGACTCAGAGTTGCAGGTTATTTCGCGCAGCCGCGACGGTCGGCGGCGCTACGACGAGAAGGGCAAACGCGCATTGGTCGAGGCGGCGCTGCGTCCGGGTATGTCCGTGGCACGCCTGGCGCAGGAGCACGGGGTCAACGCCAACCTACTGCGCAAGTGGATCACGAAGTACCTGCTTGAGCGCGAGAGCAACCGCTGCGCGCAAGCCGCCCAGGACGGTGCCGTCGTTGTGGACTGCGGCGGTGGTGCGCAGGTGTGCGGCCGTTAAGTGACGATATTTCTGACGGAATACTGACCACCATTTGACGCCCCGGCCATCGGGACAAGTGTTTGCGGCCGGAATCAACACAATTGCGCGGCATGTGGAGCGCTATCGTCAACGGAGTCCGCCACGGATCGTGAATCGCACATAGCTCGTAGACAGGCCATGTTATGAGTTTAGTTGTCGCCGACTTACTGCAAACGCGTTGCTCTTCCGACCGGCTCCCTCGGAGAACTCATGTCGCTCTGCCCACGGCATCACTGCATGGCAGTTTTTTTGAAGCATCGATTGCACGGTATATTGAGCGGATGCTAGGTAGATTTCAGGGCGACCAACCCTGTGGTGCCCTTGTTGCGATCAAGCTCTTTCTGCTTTATCACTGCGCAGTTTCAGCAATTCGTCAGCACCACTAAGCGCGACCGTGATCGCGAAGCTGGCGGCAAGCGTTTGACCAATGCATAGAAGCAAAACAGACAGAGTACCTCCTCCGAAAATCAAGATTTCCTAAAATTTGTTGTGGCGGATGCCGAAAAGGTCACGCGAATCGTCTCCAGGCTCGATGAACAATTTACCGAAAAATAACCACAAAATCGACGCTGGAATATAAACACCCACCGCAGGACCAAACGCCTCCGAAATCCTAAAATTGGAAACTCTGCTAAACCCCATCGCAACCAAGACAAGACCTAGATACCATAAAATGCGCGTCATCACCGTTCGCATTGACACCCCACAGCTTAAGTCAGTATAAATTAGCTACCACCATCATCGCTTGGTCCAGAGCGGAAAAGCAGATCATCAAGATCGCCCCATGTAAAAATACCGACTGGATGATCGATCCGCGTCTTGCGTCCGAACTCGGGAACGAACTCGCGAACGAACTCGCGAACGAACTCGGACATCGCACGAAGGTTGTATATCAGCATATCTGAGCCCCCCGGATCGCCGGAACGGCGCGAACGCTCCGTCGGCGGTTCTCGGCACCACAGGGCTACCCCCACGACGGTTGTTTGCTCCGCGCGGCGGGACCGCTGACTGCGCTTGACTTATGCGCATTCGCGGCCTGACATATCGCACGGACCGTCTCTCGGAAGACTGGCTTCTCGTGGCGCCCCGCCTCGCCGTTGCGCCGGTTCGACGACAATTACGCGTTCGGCGTCTCGTCGTTGCGCAACTGTAGAATTACATCGGCGCCGCCCAGGGCAATCACAAGGGTGAAAGTCGCCGCGAGCGTTTGATCAATGAATAACCACAGAACAGACAGCAGACTCCCTCCGGTAAGGAGCATAGCCGAGAACGTTTTCGTGGATATGCCGAAAGTTGTTGCCGGCATATCCTTTCGGCCGGTCATAAGCCTACCAAAGAAGAGCCAAAGGAGAGATCCGGGGATGTAAGCACCCAATGCAAAGACAAATGCATCGGAAATATTCGAAAATGGCATTCTACTAAAACCGATCGCAATAAGGAGCAGACCTATATACCAGCGAACACGCGTACGCACCATTTTCATTGACACCGCACCATCGAAGCTTGCTTTTCCCGCCACCGCTTGGAAATCGCCTTTACGCGTCCTTCGTCGCGGCCGAGCAATGTGCTTTTCAAAAAATCCGCCATAAAATCAGCGTAACGGATCGGTTTATACGACTCGAGATGAGCTCGTTGCTGTCAACGACCGGGGAATGCGGTCATTCGAAACGGCAAGTCGAAAGGACTGTACTTATCTCGTAATTTCCTTGCAAGCCGCTTTGCTATCGAAAATTTTTTTGTCCAGCAAGCGGTCCACGGGGTTGTGCGTTTGATGGTGCCCGTGATCTTGCTAAATCCGGTGGGTCCGGCAGCAATGTGTCTCTCGCAGCGCTGAGCGTCGACCGGATCTCGAGCGCAGACTTCGTCAGGCCGGGCAATGAATCCAGCATGATAGACGGCGATGCAGGGCGATTCAGGGATGAAGACGCCGACGGCGGAGCAACGGGTGGGCATGCTGGGCGGCGGTAACCAGCAGAAGGTCGTACTCGCGAAATGGTTCGCCTCGAAGCCGAGCGGCTGATCGTCGATGAGCCGACGCGGGGTGGGGACGTCAGGACGAAAGCCGAGATCTACGCCCTCATGCGTGAGCTTGCCCGCAACGGGCTCGCCATCCACGTGATATCGAGCGGTCTGCCCAAAATACTGACGATTTCCGACCCGATTCTCGTTATACGCGCGAGTTGTCTTGCGCGTGAAATCGGCTTCGATGACGCTTTCGAGGAGCGCATCATGGCGCTTGCGGCCCTTGAACCCGTGAAGCCTCTTGCGTCAAACGCTACGCAACTACGCGAAGTCGTCGTAGCCCGAGAAGCACACAGTCGGCCGGCGTCCTAGCTACAGCCGCGCTCGAAAGTGGAACGCCACGCTGGCTCTTATCACTCAGGTGGTCGGACAGACGTAACGCCATTTGCTCGCGTTGACATCCAGGCGCGCGTCGTTGTCACGCCGCTTCTGGGCGCGCTCGTCGTCCGCGCGCTCCAGCGCCGAGGCACGGGCCTTCTGAGCGACGACGAAGTCGCTTTGCCGGCTGGTGCTAGTGACAGCCGGATTAACTTTCATTCGTGATGCCATGGTTTCTCCAGTTCGAGGGACAACGGCAGTACCCTCACGGCGCACTGCCATGAAGAGATCGAGCCGATGTAAAAGAAAGTGAGCGCTCACTGCCGGCGTAACCCACGCGGCAGCAAACAAACGATAGGGTCGAAGATGCGGGCGTACCGCTATGCCATCGCTATGAGCAGCGCAAGGCGAGCGAAATACGGAGCGTGACGGCTATTTTTTCTTTGCCGCCTCGCCGGTCTTCTGTGCCGTGCCCCCGAACCCGACGGGTCCCGGAACCACGACCTTCTTGGGCTGTTTCGGTTTTTTCACTTCGCGATTACTGCGCGCTTGACCCTTGGCCATGATATTGCTCCCGATTCGACGGCCGCGAGGCGACCGCCACCCTCACAGTGTGGGCGCATTCGGAGCCGCTGTCGCGATCTTTTTTAAGTGCCCCATCCAAGACACTTCGGCCCCGCCGGCTCAACCGACGAATAAAAAACGTCAGTCACGCCACTCGTCGTCGGCTAAAAGGGAACTTCGTGACCGAGCCCCCCGCTACTGCGGGGTTGCCGGAAATCCGAAGGGCATTGCCGTCTCGTCGCTCAGGCGCCCGGGAAAGTCGACCATCAAGGCGTGTCTCTCCTCGGCGATTCGCCGTCCGGCCGGGGTGTTCATTCTGTCTTTTAGCAAAAGCAGTTTTTCGTAGAAGTGATTGACGGTCTCCCATTCTTTCCTTTGTATTCGCCGAACGAGCCCTGCGCGACCGGCTTGAAGTATCCGCCCGAGAATCCCCGTAGTGGGGAA